>Ga0209583_10000691_pt1 | contig 10327 bp, 12 predicted proteins | sample Str014_FD_187201 | JGI IMG/M metagenome (GOLD analysis project Ga0209583, IMG submission 187201) | Freshwater sediment microbial communities in response to fracking from Pennsylvania, USA - Straight Creek_MetaG_SC_2014 (SPAdes) (version 2) | ecosystem: Environmental > Aquatic > Freshwater >... | reverse complement strand
ATACCCGGCACGACCTTGAACATCCAGAGCACGCCAAGCAGCCAGGCCGTTCGGGGATGGATGCCGAGGATCAGCGCGACCGGAACGGACAATGCGGAAAGCGCATCGAGCAGACCGCGGCCGGACAGCGAATAGGCGAGGCCCCGTTGCGAGCGCAAGGCGTGGCGCAGCCGAACGGTCCATTCGAATGCGAAGAAGGCGAGGCAGACCCACAGGACCGCGTCGACCCAGTGATGCGCCGCCTCGTAGGCCGGAGCCACCGTGAGCAGAACCATCATCGCGACGCCGGTCGTCACCGCGACATACGCCGGCCTGGTCATGTTGCGGCCAGCCGTGGCGACGGCGAACTGGGCCAGGGCGGGAGGAAGCAGCCGCTTGGACATCGGGCGAAGGCACCTGTCGATGCAAGATCTGATTCGGCCAAGCCCAAAGCATGGCCGTTACCCAAAGTGCCTGCCCCGGGGCAGGCCGTCAACGACGGTTGACGGACAGTTGTCGGCGCTGAGGCTTGCGATATATCCGGGACCGGATTTTTTGCCGGGGACTGCCGGTAAATCGCGGCAAAACCTGGCCCTTACCCATATATCAAAGCGGGCCGGGCGACATTACGATGGCCGGCACGCCAGAACCCAATCGCGAAACCTTTATTTCCCCGAACTGGTTGGCACCCATGGATACATCTCACCTGGCAGAACACGCAGGAACCGCCGGCGCTCTTTTCGCATCCGTCTTCGTGGTCGCCACGACCACGATGCGGACCATGATCCCATTGCGGGTCTTCGGCATTCTCACCAACCTTGTCCTGATCGCGACGGCAATTCCGGGCCGCAACTATCTGGTTATCGTGGTCCAGACCTTGGTGCTGGTGCTGAATTCGTATCGCCTTCACCAGATGCTGCAGCTGGTGCGTGACGTGAGGAAATCGGTCAACAGCGATCTGTCGATGGATTGGCTGAAGCCGTTCATGACCGAGCGTCAGTGCAAGGCCGGGGAGGTGCTGTTCTACAAGGACGAGAAGGCTGAAGACATGCTCTATATCGTCAGCGGTCGATTTCGCCTGGTCGAATCCGGCATCGAACTGCCGGTCGGCGCCATCGTCGGCGAATTCGGCATGCTGTCGCCTTCCAACAAGCGGACCCAGACGCTGGAATGCCTGGAGCCCGGCCTGATCCTGGGCGTGAGCTACAGCAAGGTCGAGGAACTCTATGTGCAGAATCCGGCGTTCGGCTTTTACTTTCTCCGCCTCGTCAGTGCCCGGCTGTTCGAGAATATCGACAAGCTGGAAAAACGGCTGGTGCAGCAGACGCCGCCGATCGCCCAGCCGAAACCAGCGTAGCGGCCGGAGAGCACAAGGATGTCAGGCCGCGATATCCGTTCGTCGCTGCGCTATCTGTTCGCCGATATTATCGGCGAAGAAGACGACACGCCGCCGGTTCTCCCGGACGGATTGCCGCAGGTCGTCGCAGCGGCGGCGAGCGAGGCCGTTGATCGGCTGCTCGCTTATCAGGGTGCCGGCTATGCCCGGCTGTACGTCGACAGGTTGGGAAGATTCGTCGGCCGGCGCGGCGTCGACGACGCGATGCTCGCCGAGATCGCGCGGCTGATGGCGTCCCGCATGTGCTATCAGGATCCGATCCGGCTGGCGCAATTGAAACTCGCCGAATTCGGCGAAGCTTCCGGTGACACGCGGCCTCAACTCGCCGACGATGTCCGGAAATTCCGGATCGATGAATTGATCGGCGCGCTTCCCGCCGTCGCTGCCGAGCCTTTGCTTGATGGGCTCGAGTGGGTGGGGTGGTTGCATATGCCGGTATCGATCCGCTTCAGTTCGGCAAGCCGGTTGGGCTTGCGCCGGCTGAAGATCGAGGCCGCGTTCCGGCGCTGGCGCCTGTTCTCGGTGCGTTATGCGCGGGAGCGGGCCTGGGTCGAGCGCTGGCTGCACATGATCGACCGCTGCCTGATCAAGCAGCCCGGCGCGGCATCTGCAATCGTTGAGACCGCGGCGATGATCGAGGGATATGGCGATAGCTATCGTCAGGGCCTCGCGGACTGGCACGCCATCATCGACGGGCTCGCGAAACCGACCTTCGACGGGGTGCTCGGGCTGCCGGACCTGGCCGATGCCGTGGCCGAGGCGCGTTCGGCCGCGATGCCCGATCCGCGGCAGGTCGCGTTGAAACGCAGGATCGCGGAAATAAGGGCGCGGGCCGGCACCAACGTGGCAGCGAGCTAGAGCATGATCCGGAAAAGTGGACACCGGTTTTCCGAGAGGATCATGCTCAAACAAGAAGATAGAGCGGGATGACGATTCGAAGAAAAGTCATCCGGCTCTAGCCGAATTGGGTGCCCTGCGCGGTCTTCACGATCACCACATTGTCGTCTTGGCCGACATGGCGCTTGAGGTAATCGCGGCGCATGGCGATTTCGTCGCGAACGAATTCGTAGCCGAGCTTGAACGTATCCAGCCCGTCGCTGCTGATGGTGCCGTCTCTCAGCCCGATCACCGCGCCTCGAAGGATCTTCTCGAGCTCGTCCTGCAGTTCGTCCAGCGCGTCGATGGTCCTGGCGTGCTCCATCCGCTCGCCGACATCGAGGATGGCGGTCGCGAGTTCGCCGGCCCTTTCAGGCGCGATCCGCGTGATCTTGGTGTAGATACCTGCAAAGATCGAACCGATGATGCTGAGCGCGGCCGCGCCCAGATACAATATGTCGCTATAGCGATCGAAGAACGATTTGGTATCGTCGTTGATGTACTCGGCCGCCCCCTGATGCGCGACGATAAAGGCATCCTTGTCGGTTTCCGCCGGCTCGATCTTGGACGCAAATCCGTCTTCCAGCGCCAGCTCGGCCTTGTTCTCATAGATGATGCGCGCGAGGTCGCCCGCCGTCGAAGTTGACATCCTGGATTGAGCGACCAGCAGCCACTCAAGTCCAATGGTGTCGATATCCTCCTCGGGGATGGCTGGCGAGGTGGACAGCATGCCGGTCGACACCGTCTCCTCCGAGATTGCCGGATATCTCTTGGCCAGCGTCTTCGCCGCGTCGATTGCGTTCAGGGTAAAGCCGTCCCGCTTGGCATATTGTTCGTAGCGCTTGTCCTTCATCATCTTCGAGGCGTGCTCGATCGCCACCACGGCGCCAACGCCGGATCCGAGGAGCTTGTCGAGGGGGAAATTCGGCGGCGCCAGCGCGACGCGTGCAGCGGCTTCCGGGCTGTCGGCGGTCTCGAGGATGTTGCGAACGAACGCGAGGCTGCTCTCGTTGTCGGCCAATACGGCGATTTTCTTTTTCTTGAGATCAGCGATCGTCTTGATCTTCTTGCCGCCGGCGCTCAGCAACAGCAGGACGTCGTGATCGAGGATCGCGATCGCGCGGGCCCGGGGCGGGACCTTGGCGTCGGTGCGGAGCACAGCGAGATTGGCTTCCTTGCGATCGAACTGCGCGAGCGCTTTCGCATTGTCCGCATTGGACAGGATCTTGAGCCGCAGTCGCGAAGCGTTGCTCTTCAGGACCGCAGCCAGCTTGGCCGCGAAGCGCGCCTCCGGTCCGTTGGGTTCGCCGACGGCAAACACCAGCGTTTCGGAGTTGCGCAGCCAGACCCGGCCGCCCCATACCGTGGCGGCGGTCATGATCACGGTGAGCACGCAAAACAGCAAAATCTGCCTGCGGTTGCTCTTGGCGACCCGCTTGCGGGGAGGCGGCATTTCCGGACTTGGCGTTCGGGCTTCAGCGCTCATGGCTCACAACCCTCGGGGGCATCGCAGCCCTGCCGGCGCTCCTGGCGCCCGAGTGATAAATACCTAAAAAAGAACGATAATTTCGTTCTGATGATATCCCGCCTTGGCCAGAATGCAAATCGGGCCAGCGGGTAACCTTAACCCTGCGCGACGATGTCGCGATTTCGCCTTTAGGTGACAGAGCAAGCTTTTCCGGGTACCCACAGGTGCATTCCCGTCAGGGAGATGTCATAAATGGCGGCAGCGTTCGAATTGTCGGGGTTAGACAGGAAATTGCGTCAACAGCCGCTGACGACTTAAGTCCGGGTTTTGCCACTCATCGCCAGTCCCAGCAAAGGGCGTCAGCCTTGTTGTTTCCTGCCATGTCTTCGTCGGTCCCGGTTGGCGCGCTGATCGGCTGGATGCTCGTGCTCACCGTCAAGCATGTCATCGCCGATTTTGTCCTGCAGAATTCCTGGATGGCGATCGGCAAGGATCAGAAGACCGGATGGGCGCTGCCGCTGCTCGCGCATTGCCTCGTGCATTTCGCGGTGGCGATGGCGCTGATCCTGGTCATCGCACCGCGGTTCTGGTTCGTGGCGGTTATCGACTTTGTCATTCACGTCACCGTCGACCGCGCCAAGGGACTGTGTGCGTCTACGCTGGGCGTGACGCTGGAGTCCGGGCATCCATGGTTCTGGACGCTGATCGGTGTCGATCAGGCGCTCCACCACCTCACCGGCTTCGGGCTTTCGATTTTCATGGCTGCGAACTGATTTCGCCGCCGGCAGAACCCGCATCGCGAAAGAATACGCTTAGATCGTGTCGGCCGACCTTGCGCTCGATGATGGTCCAGCCCAGCCCTTGGTAGAAACCTGACATGCGCGGACGCGCGCATAGATAGGCTCTCGTGAGCCCGAGCGCGAAACAATCTCGCGTGGCGCGATCGACCAGCGCGGCGCCAACGCCGCCCCGCCGGGCTTGTTCCTCGACCCACACCGCCGCTACCCAGGGCGTCAATTGCGGGCGCTCCTCGAGGTCGGAGGCGATCACCGAGGCCGTGCCGAGAAATTTCTCGCCGTCATGCGCGACCAGGGCGAACGGGATCGGCGAGGTATTCGTGCTTTCGCGCAGCCGACCGGAAATATAGTCGGACGGACAGCCGTTGGGCTCCCACCATGCGCGCCAGATCCGATCGGCCACGGTGTCGAAGAATTCGGGGCGATGACGCAAGTCCGAAATCATGAAGGGAAGCGGCATTGATTTGCGCCCGGCGCCGCCGTGCGGCATGATTGGATCAATCATTGAGGCAGGAATTCCATGACAGAACAACCGCTGACAAAGAAGTTTGTCGATGTACTCGATACCCGCATGGCCTATCACGAGCGTGGCGCGGGGGCGCCAGTCCTGTTTCTGCATGGCAATCCGACCTCGTCTTATCTCTGGCGCGATGTGCTCCCCGTGTTGGAAGGACGCGGTCGGCTGATCGTGCCTGATTTGGTCGGCATGGGCGATTCCGCCAAACTGCCCAACCCCGGACCCGACACCTATCGCTTCGGAACCCATCGCAATTATCTCGCCGCCTTCATCGACACGGTTGTCGGCCCGGCGCAGCCCATCACGCTGGTCGTGCACGATTGGGGTTCGGCGCTGGGGTTCGACTGGGCCAACCATCACCGCGACCGTATCAGTGGCATCGCTTATATGGAGGGGATCGTCCGTCCGGTCGCCGGCTGGGAGGAATGGAGCGCCGCGGCGACGCCGATTTTCCAGGGTTTTCGCTCCGACAAGGGCGAACAGATGATCCTTGACCGCAACATGTTCATCGAGCGGGTCTTGCCGGGCTCCGTGTTGCGGAAACTGACCGACGCGGAGATGGCCGAATACCGCCGGCCTTTCTTGCAGCGGGAGCACCGTTGGCCCACCTTGACCTGGCCGAGGCAAATTCCGATCGCTGGCGAACCTGAAGATGTGACGCAGATCGTGGCGAATTATGCGAAATGGATGGCTGGGAACGACCTCCCAAAACTGTTCGTCAATGCCGAGCCCGGCGCGATCCTGATCGGCGCCGTCAGGGATTTCTGCCGGACCTGGAAAAACCAGACCGAGGTGACAGTGGCGGGGTCGCATTTCATCCAGGAAGACTCCGGACCCGCAATCGGCCATGCGGTTGCAGCGTGGATGACAGCCCACTCGATCTGAGTTCCGTTGTCGCTCTGATTCGACGGCGAATGGCAAGCAGGTCGCGGGGACTACCGGCGCCCTTGGTTAACCCTTCATTAGAGAATTGCATTGCATCCTCCTGACAGGGGGAGCTGCCGATGTTTTCAAGCCGAGACGCATTCGAGAACGATTTCTGCCCGGTTCGGGAAGAGTTGCTTGGCGAAATGTACCGCGCCAGCGCCAACGGCCTTCCGGCGCTCGTGGACAGCGTTTCTTCGGATGTCCGGGCCATGCTGGCGTTGTTCTGCTATCGCCGTAGCCATCTGCATTCCCTGGCGCTTGCGATCGCGGCAAGCTGCAGCGAGCGCGAATTGATCCAGTTGGGCGGGCGGGTCGGCACCACGCTCTATACCCTCTCGCGCGAGCCGGCGGCGCATGCCGCGCCGTCGTTGTCCTACGGCAACCGCAAGCCGATCACGCTTTCGACCAAGCCGTTGTCCACCTTTGCACCGATCGAGGACGAACTCGACGGCGACGATGTTGTGGAATCCGCGACCGCGTAATCTCTCCGCCCGTTGCTGCGGCGAGGGCTTCAGCCCAGCACCGGCAAACCGTATCGCCGCCGCGCCATCGCGCATTCGGCATCGCCGGGCAGGCAGGTGCGGCAGACCTCGGGCCGCACCTGGTAGACGACGCACGACGTCGCCACGCCGACCTTGCCCGACAGTGCCGAGCACCGATCGCCGTCGCAGCGCATGCCTGAAAGTCTCGCATTGACGAATTTCTCCGGGATCAGGTCCAGCGCCGCATCGTCCTCGGTGGTGAAGCGCGGCCAGTTCGACGAGTAGCTGCAGCAGGCGCCACAGGCCTGGCAGGGGTTCTCGATCTCAACGGTCGGCACGGTTCGATCCATTGTTTTCGTCTGGGTTATTGCAGGAGCGTGATCTTTTCCGAAAACCGGTATCCACTTTTCGCGGTCATGCTCTACCTTGGAATACAGGCGCCGGCCAGCTGCCAGATGGTCAGGTATCCTTCGGGGCATCCCAGACCATGCTTCGGCGCCATTTCGCCCGGAGCAGATCGCGCCGCTCCGGATATTTCTCGTCGTGATAGACCGCGTCGACGACACGGTCGGTCCGAAAACTGCGAAAATCCTTGCGCAACTCGCACCACGCCGCCAGCAGCCGCACCGCTTCCAGATAGCCGATGGCAATCGGCCAGATGGTGCGCTCACTGTCGCGGCCATGTTCGTCGCGATAGTTCAGCGTGATCTTCCGTCCCTCGTGAATCTGCGCCCGCGTCCGCACCATATCGATGCGGTCGGGCTCCCGGTTCCACCCGCCGCGCGCGCGGCTCGCGGGTTCGAGCACGAAAGGTCGCAGACGTTCGGGGACCGTGTCGGCGATCTTCGCCATCAGGTCTTCGGCGGCGCGGGCGAGCACGGCATCGGCGTGGCCGGCCACCCACTGGGCGCCCAGCACCGCCGCCTCGATCTCATCGGGCGTGAGCATCAATGGCGGCAGGTCAAAGCCTTTCTCCATGATGTAACCCATGCCGGCCTCGCCGCGGATCGGCACGCGCTGCTCGATCAGCGTGGCGATATCGCGGTAGATGGTCCGCTTCGAGGTCTCCAGTTCGGCGGCGATCGTATCCGCCGTGAGCGGTTTTCGGCTGCGCCGGAGCACCTGAATGATCTGAAACAGCCGGTCGGCACGCCTCATGGCAGGTCTCTTTTTTGGGGTCGCTCGGGCTGATGCTGACAGCATGTTGGCAGCAGGCGGCGGTTATACCGGGGCAACGTCTCCATTGAAGGGAATTTGTCCATGATGATCCTGTGTCACTTCGGAATAAGAGGAAGTCTCGGGCCCGTCTTGCGTGCCCAGAACTGGGCGGTGGAGCACGTGATCTACGCCACCTGTGCCTCCGGAGACCTGCGCTGGGCGGTCGTCGCATTGGCCTCGCGCTCGCTCACCTTCGCGTGGAACTCGCTGGTTCGTCATATCGCGGGCCGTGCCTGGCGGGGAGCCAGATTCGCGGCCGATATCGCCGCTGCTGACACCATGGTGGCAGCAGGGGGGCGCTAGGGTCGGGCATGTCTGAAGGAAACAAGGAACAGCCTCCCATGATCACCCTTTACGGCTTCGGCGCCGGGTTCGGTCTGCCGGAAATCAGCCCGTTCGTGACCAAGACGGAAGTCCAGCTCAAGATGGCCGGCCTTGCCTATCGCAAGGAGAAGGCCAGGCCGCCGGCTTCCCCCAAGGGACAACTGCCGTATATCGTCGATGAGGCCGAAAGCGTTGCCGATTCCACCTTCATTCGTGCCCATCTGGAGGGCAAATACGGTTTCGATTTCGATGCGCCGCTCAGTCTTCAGGCGCGCGCGCAGGCTTGGGCCTTCGAGCGGATGATCGAGCACCATGTTTATTGGGCGCTGGCCAGCGCGCGCTGGGTCGACAACGACAATTTTGCCAAGGGCCCGGCGCATTTCTTCGACGCCGCGCCGGAGCATTTGCGCGAGAAGCTTCGCGAGGACGCGCAGTTTCGGGTCTCCGAAAACTACTTGTTGAGCGGTCTTGGCCGCCACGCGCCGGACGAGGACGTCGATCTCGCGGTACGCTCGTTGTTCGCGCTGTCGGTTCAACTCGGCGACAAACCCTATCTGATGGGCGATACGCCGTGCGGCACCGACGCCACCGCCTTCGGCGCGCTGTCGGGAATCCTGACGCCGTTCTTCTCGTCGCCATTGCGGCAGCGGGCCGAGCAGTTCGAAAACCTCACAACCTATGTCGATCGCATGATGCGGCAGTACTATCCCGACTTCGCCTGGATACCGCTGCGACAAGCCGCCTGATTCTACTCGGCTGAAGCGGGCTCGCCCTTCAACGTTGCGAGTTCCGCCTCAAGTTCGGCAATGCGGGCGTCGCGCGCAGCCAGCGCCGTCGCCACATCGGTCGCGTCGAATTTCTGCGGGATATGCTGCGGGCAGTTGGTGTCCCATGCTGCGATCCTGAACAGGATGACCTGTTCGGGCCGGGCCTTGTAGCCCTTGGGCATCAGCGATTCCGTCAGCGCCGGGTCGTCGTCGACCACGCGCGCCTCACCCCAGAGCTTGACGCGGCGACGGTGCGCATAGTCCATCACGAAAATATAGGCCTTCGGATTTTCCGAGAGGTTGCCTTGCGTGATGTATTGCCGGTTGCCGCGGTAGTCGGCGAACGCCAGCGTGGTCTTGTCCAGGACCTTGACGAAGCCCTTTGGGCCGCCGCGATGCTGAATGTAAGGCTGGCCCGCGGCGTTCGCGGTGGCGAGGTAGAAGCTGTCGGTGTTGGCGAGGAAGCTCGCAAGATTTTCGTCGATCTCGGTGCGCCAGCCGCCTTGCTGCTCGACGCGGGCATAGGCGTCGCGCGATCCCTTGCGCGTTTGAACTTGCTTCACCGACGGGGTGAACGCGGCGTCGCTGGGATAGCTGTGAACGTCTGACATCTGTGCCTCCTTTGGTCGGGGCTGCGGAGCGTCCAACCGTCGCCGCGTAGCATGGACCTTTCCTGGAAAATGAACAATTGCCGGGATTGACACTTGACTGTTGCAAATGATGCAATAACGGGATGGACCGTATCGACGCCATGCAGGTCTTCGTCGCCGTCGCCGACCTCGCGGGATTTGCGCCCGCCGCCCGCAAGCTTGGCCTGTCGCCATCGGGCGTCACCCGGCTGATCGCCGCGCTCGAGGACCGTCTCGGCGCCAGGCTGTTGCAGCGGACCACCCGAAAGGTCGCGCTCACCGATGTCGGCGCGCGCTATCTGGAACGGGCGCGGCGCATCCTCGCCGATGTCGAGGAAGCCGAGAATTCCACCGAAGGCGAACGCACCCGGCCGGGCGGCCGTCTCGTGGTGTCCGCGCCGAACGGCTTTGGCCGGCTCCATGTCAGCCCGGTGATGTCGGCCTATCTGAAGCGGTATCCCGAGGTATCCGCCGATCTGCGGCTGTCGGATCGGGTCGTTAACCTCGTGGAAGAAGGTGTCGATCTCGCCGTGCGGATCGGTCACCTCCCGGATTCGACCCTGGTGGCGCGCCATGTCGGGGAGATGCGGCGGATCGTGGTTGCTTCGCCGGAATATCTCCGCAACCACGGTGAGCCGAAGTCCCCGCAGGCGATCGCCTCCCACGAAACCATCCAGTTCGGCGCCATGTCCGCGCCCCCGGACTGGCGCTTTGTGGAAGACGGCCGCGAGATGCGTGTCCCGAGCGCACCGCGGCTCACCACCAACAGCGCCGATGCCGCGATCGCCTATGCCGAGCGGGGTGGCGGATTAACGCGCGTGCTGGCCTACCAGGCCGCGGAGTCGCTCAAGGCGCGCCGGCTCAAAATCGTGCTGGCGAAATTCGAAGCGCCGCCGATGCCGATCCACATCGTCTATCCGACCTCGCGGCTGTTGTCGGCCAAGGTC
>Ga0209583_10000690_pt1 | contig 10333 bp, 8 predicted proteins | sample Str014_FD_187201 | JGI IMG/M metagenome (GOLD analysis project Ga0209583, IMG submission 187201) | Freshwater sediment microbial communities in response to fracking from Pennsylvania, USA - Straight Creek_MetaG_SC_2014 (SPAdes) (version 2) | ecosystem: Environmental > Aquatic > Freshwater >... | reverse complement strand
GCAATTAAAGGGCAAGGTCACATTGACCTACGAACCGAGCGGGTTCGTTTACCTCCTCGACGTACCCATGGCCGCTGTCGGCTCGTGAGCGGCCTTATATGCGATTCAGTCGATATCATGTCGCCCGCGACCGCAGCAATCGCCTTGGGTGGACACCATCGACGTATCCCATGAACGGCGGATGGATCGAATAGCCGATCAGCTCTCGCGCGCGCTCCGGCAATTTTTCCGCGAGGTCCGCGGGAACCGCCAGGCTCATGTTCTCGAGCTGCCGCACCCAGCCCACGCAATACTGCGGCGTGACGATCAAGCGCGGACGATCCGACACATTGGCGCCGCCACGGTGCCAGAGCGTCCCCTTCACGATGGCGAGCGATCCCGATGGCATCACCATTTTCACCGCATCGGGCCGGTCGCCCGCGTCGTGATCGGCTCCCCGGTGGGCGAAGTCGGCGGGCGTCGCCGCGCCATCGATGATCTGGCCGTCCCACAAGTGGCTTCCCGGAATGATCTCCGTCGCGCCGTTCTGTTCGGTCGTATCGTCGATCGCCCAGAACGTGCTGACGCCGAGCGCCGGCCGCGGCCGCGGCATCTTCGCGCCGCCGTCGTCGAAGTGCCAGGGCTGCACGGTCTCGCCTGGCTGCAGGTTGATCGCAAGCATGGCCGAGAGCAGGCAGCTTGGCCCGAGTTCGGCCTCGACAAACGCCAGCGCCAGGGGATGGATCGCGAGCTCCGCGAACAGCGGTGATTTTGCCAGCAGAGCGTAGATCCGGTTGGTCTTCTCGCCTTCAAAGTTGTTCCGGCCCTTCAGATCGCGCACAAGGAAGGGCGCCAGCGCGTCGCGGAGGGCGGCGACGCGATCCGCCGGAAGCACGCGCTCGAAAATCAGATAACCGCGACGGTCGAATTCTTCCTGCCACGATTGAAACGTCCGACCCGAAAGCCACGGTAAGGCTAGCTGCAATGCTGTCGTCATCGGCTCGCGCTCCCTGTCAATCAAGCCTTAATCGACGCCGCGGCGGATACTACCGCTGCCTGTTGGCGCGACAAGTGTTATGCCGCTTCGGCGTGGACCCTACGCCTCCGCCACCGCATCGGCCCAAGGCTGGGAAATCTCGGTGGCGCCGCTGTTGGTGGCGCCGTCGCGCAGCACCACGCTCGGACAGGCGAATTTCATCGGGAAGGTCTGCACCCGTGCCTCTTCATATTCGAAACGGGCGCGCAGCGCGTCGCGGGTTGATACCGGCAGCCTGATATCGCCGATCACCACCGCGCCTTCGCTGGCATCGATGCGCGGCTGGTGGATCGCCGCGTCCAGATCCATGCCGTAGTCCATCACGAACGACAAAAGTTGCGTCACCGCCGGCAGGATGCGCCGTCCGCCGGAGGCGCCGACGGCGAGGCGTCGGCCATCGGCGGCCCGGGCAACCACCGGCGTGTAGTTGGTCAGGCAGCGCTTGCCGGGTGCAAGCGAATTCGGCGTGCCTGGCGTTGGATCGAACCACATGATGCCGTTGTTCATGGTGACGCCGGTCCGCGCCGCGACGAACTTGGAGCCGAAGGTCGAGAGCAGGGTCTGCGTCACCGCCGCCATGTTGCCGTCGCGGTCGACCACGGAAAAATGAGTGGTACAGGATGGCGCGAGTTGTTCCGCGCCGAGCGCGCGGCGGCCGTCGGCATCGCCCATGTCCTGAAGGCGCTCGCGGTAGGCCGATTGCAGCGCCAGTGCGTAGCCGATGTAGGCCGCGGCATCCGGCCCGTCGTGTCGCGGCTGCGGATCCTGCCGCAGCAGGCGCAGAGTGTGGGCGAGCGTCGGACCGCAGGTCAGTTCCGGCGTCGCATACACCTGGCCGCCACGATAGGGAATGGCGAGCGGCTCGCGAACATGGGCGCGAAGGCGGCGAGATCGGCAACGGAGAGCGCGCCGCCGCTCGCCTGAATATCGGACGCTATGCTGCGCGCTATCTCACCTTCATAGAAATCGCGCGGTCCCCGCCTCGCGAGTTGCTCCAGCGTGGCCTTGAGCCGGTCCTGCGGCAGGCGCACGGTGGATCTGATCCCCCATTGCGCGTTCGGTGGCAGGCCGTCCTGCAAATAGGCGGCCGCGCTTGCGGGATATCGCCGGAGGTCGACGGCCGAGCTTGCAATCATCAGGGTGGTCCACCAGTCCACCAGCAGGCCTTCGGCGGCAAGCGACACACTTGGGTCAAGTAATTCCTGCCACGGCATTCTGGCGTGGCGGCGATGCGCCTGCTCCATCCCGGCGACCACGCCGGGCACGGCGATCGAGGCGGGGCCGTGCAGATTGCGATCGTCCTTGACCCGCGGCCAGGGAAAGATATCGGAAGCCGCGCCATCGCCGGTCAGCGGATAGTCCGCGACGCGCAGGCTGGCGGGGGCGCGCATGCCGTAGTCGATCACTTCGTAGCGATCCTCGCGCGCGCGATAGAGCACCATCGCCCCGCCGCCGCCGACGCCACTCATCCACGGCTCCAGCACGCCAAGCGCGAAGGTAGTCGCGATCACAGCATCGACGCAGTCGCCGCCGGCGGCCAGCACCTCCGCGCCCACCTCGGCCGCCCGGCGCGATTGCGCCGCGACGATACCGCCCGTGGCGGTAACGGCCGGCTTGCGGATTTGCTGGAGGTCGGAGAACCGGTCGCGCATGACGTTGACCCTGTTGTTGTTCACGCTTCCTGCCGTGGCTCTCGCAGGTGTCAAAACTCCTGGTACAGCCCGATGATTCCGGGCGTCCGACCCGTGCAAAATGCGTGCAATTGGTGTAGTGAAGCACGAAAGCGGCGAAGTCGTAACTTCAAAAAACAAGAACCGGAGCAGGGCATGACCGACGGGACCGGGTCGCATTACGAAGTCATCGTCATCGGTGCGGGCGTGGCCGGTATCTATCAGATCAAGCGCCTGACCGATCTCGGGGTGAATGCGGCGGTGCTGGATGCCGCCGCGGACCTTGGAGGGACATGGTACTGGAACCGCTATCCGGGTGCCCGTTTCGACTCCGAAAGCTACACCTACGGCTATTCGTTCTCTGAGGAGTTGCTGAACGAGTGGCACTGGAAGGAGCGGTTCTCCGGCCAGCCGGAGAACCTGCGCTACCTCAATTACGTCGCCGACAAGTTCGATCTGCGCAAGTTCATGCAGTTCAACTGCAAGGTCGAGGCGGCTCATTTCGACGAGGCCGACAATGTGTGGCGGCTGACGCTCGACGATGGCCGGCGCATGACCTGTCACTTCATCATTTTGGCGGTGGGGCTGCTCTCGACGCCGACACTGCCGCGTCTCGAAGGAATGGACAGCTTCAAGGGCCGCTCGTTCCACACCTATTACTGGCCGCACCAACCGGTCGAACTGGCCGGCAGGAAAGTCGCCGTCATCGGCACCGGCGCTACCGCCATCCAAATCATTGCCGAGATCGCCGACAAGGTTGGCGAACTGACGGTGTTCCAGCGGCGGCCGAACTGGAGTGCGCCGCTCAACAACGGACCGATTTCGGACCTGGAGATGGCCGATATCCGCGCGCGCTACGGCGATATCTTCGCGGCCTGCGCGCGGACGCCGAGCGGCTTCGAGCATGAGCCCGATCGCCGCGGCTTCTACGACGTCACCCGCGAGCAGCGGCTGGCGCTCTGGGACAGGCTGTACGACGAACCTGGGTTCGGGATCTGGCTGAGCAATTTTCGCGAAATCTTCATGGACGAGGCCGCCAATGCCGAATTTTCCGAGTACATCGCGAACCGAATCCGCCAGCGCGTCAAGAATCCCGCGGTCGCCGAAAAACTGATCCCCCGGGATCACGGATTTGGCGTGCAGCGGGTTCCGCTCGAGACCCGCTATCTCGAGGCTTACAATCGCAGCAATGTGCACCTCGTCGACATCAGCGAGACGCCGATCGAGAAAATCACCGAGGCCGGCTTGCGGACAACCGCGCGCGACTACGATTTCGATATCATCGTGTATGCCACCGGCTTCGATGCGATCACGGGCTCGTTCGACCGGATCGACATTCGAGGTGTCGGCGGCGAGACGCTGTTCGACAAGTGGCGCGAAGGGCCCTCGACCTTCCTCGGGATGCTGGTGCACGGCTTCCCGAATCTGTTGATGCCGACCGGCCCTCAGAGCGGTTCGGCCTCGACCAATTTTCCGCGCGGCATCGAAACCGGGGTCAACTGGTGCACCGATTTGCTTCAGCACATGTGGAAGCGCGGCTACATACGCGCCGAAGCGACGCCGGAGGCGGAGCAGAGCTGGACCGCCCACGTCACGAAAATGTACGCGATCATGCTGATGCGAAAGGCCAAGTCGTGGTTCACCGGCTACAACTCCAACGTGGCCGGCCACGAACACGGCAAGGTCAGGTACTTCGTCTATAATGGCGGCGCGCCGAAATATGTCGCCAAAATAAACGACGCCGCAGCGAACGGCTATGACGGGATCGTGCTCACCCCGGACTCTCGGTCTTCGTCCAGGACACCGTTGAGAACGACAGCTCAGGTTTGAGTCACGCTCGACTTATATGAAGCGAGTTGATCGATGCGTTCCCGGTTACGATATCTGCACTCGGAGTGCCGAGTAGTGGAGAATGCATCAGGTCGCTCTGGTGCCTTGTGGCAACCTGCCAAATCGCTTCAAATTGCCGATCAGCTCGTCCTCCAAACCCAAGAGGCTCGAATGACCGATTCTGCCATGAAAAACCGTTTTACGGGTGGTGCGGGTTATGCCGCGCTCAACGAGCAAAGCATCCGTGGGTTCCTCGTGAGCAGCCCCGACCTTGTCACGGTGCTGGGCGGAAGACCGCAAGATTGGTCGGTGTGCGAAGTGGGCGACGGCAATCTCAATCTCGTCTTCATTGTAAAAGGCCCTGCGGGCGGCGTTTGCGTCAAGCAGGCGTTGCCCTATGTGCGGCTGGTGGGCGAAAGTTGGCCGCTTCCGATAGATCGCGCGCATTTCGAGCATGAGGCACTCAAGAGCGAAGCTGCCGTCGTTCCGAAACTGGTCCCTGGAATATACCTGTTCGACAAGGTCCGGGCTGCGATCGTCATGGAGCTGCTGGAGCCGCATATCATCCTGCGCAAGGGCCTGATCCGCGGTATTCGCTATCCAGGACTGGCGGATGATATCGCGACATTCGCCGCCGAGACCTTGTTTTCCACGTCGGACCTCGCGGTGGCGGCGAGCAAGAAGCGTGAGCATCAGTCAATGTTCAGCCTCAACACCGAGTTGTGCCGAATTACGGAAGAGCTGGTGTTTACCGATCCGTACCGCATCGCCGAGCTCAACCGCTGGACCACGCCGCAACTCGACGACATCGCCGCCGAATTCCGGACCGATGCGCGGCTGAAGATCGCGGTGCAGGAGCTCAAGTGGATGTATCTTTCGCGGGGTGAGGCGCTGATACATGGCGATTTGCACACCGGGTCCATCATGGTGACGTCAGAGGAAACGCGCGTCATCGATCCCGAATTTGCAGTCTACGGACCGATGGGTTTCGACCTCGGCGCTTTCATGGCGAACCTGCTGCTGGCGTATTATTCGCAAGCCGGCCATGCCACGCCCGCCGACGATCGCCAAGAGTATCAGGACTGGCTGCTCGATACGCTGGAGGCTTTCTGGCGGAGTTTCGAGGCCAGGTTCCTCGCTCTTTGGCGGATGCGCAATGCGGGCGATGCGTTCGTGTCGGATTTGTTCGAGGATGAGGCGAGTTCGCAGGCGCTGGAGGCCTGTCGCGGCACCTTCATGGCGCGATTGTTTCAGGACTCGATCGGCTTTGCCGGCGCCAAGATGGCCCGCCGAATTCTTGGTCTTGCCCATGTAGAGGACATGGAAGCGATAGGGAATCCCGACTGTCGCGCGCTCTGTGAACGCCGGGCCCTCAAGCTCGCCCGCGAGTTCATGTTGAACCGAGGCTCGATTACCTCAACCGGAGCGGTTCGTCGGCTGGCCGAAACCGTGCTGCGAGGGTGATGTTTGGAGGCGCGCGGCTGAAGAGCGCCGGATCATGTTGACATTTGTATTCGACCGCGCCGATGCTGACGCGACAAGAGCCGGGAAGAACCCGGCCGTGTGGAGGAACGCAACCCGAAGCAACTGCATTTCAGCAAACGCCAAGGAGCCCAAATGTCTGACGCCAAGAACAAAATTGAGCAGAACCGCCGCGATTTCATACTGAGCGCCAGCGCGCTCGGCATGGCCGGCGCCTACATGGCCACTGCCGGTTTTAACCCCGCGATGGCCGACGAACTCCTGAAGTCGGAAAAGCCCTTGAAGGCCGCGTTTTCCAACGCCGGTCTGCAGGCCACTTGGTGCGCCCAGGGCAAGCAGGCCGCCGAGGCCTGGGGCAAACTGATGAATGTGGAGGTTACCTGGTTCGACGGTCAGCTCGACGCCGTGAAGCAGCGCGCCGCCATCGACAACATGGCCTCGCAGAAATGGGACTTTGTCGCGATCCAGGCCTTCGGCATCGGGACACTCGTCGATCCCGTCAACAAGATGATCGACGCCGGCATTCCGGTCATCGACCTCGACACGCTGATCGCTCCGCTGGATACGATCAACGTGCATACGATGCTGGCGCCGGACAACATCTTCATGGGCGCTTCGGTCACGCAGCAGATCGCCGATGCCATGGGCGGCGAGGGCACGATCATCATGACCCAGGGTGCCTTGGGTCACTCGGGAGCCCAGGGGCGCGCCAAGGGTTTCGAGAAGATCATGAAGAACTATCCCAAGATCCAGGTGCTTAACACCGATCCCGCCGACTGGGACGTTACCAAGGTCGCCCGCATCTGGGATACGCATCTGACCAAGTATCCCGACATCAAGGCTGCCTTCTTCCACAACGACGACATGGCGTTGGCTGCCGCCAATGTGATGAAAGCGCGTGGCAAGACCGGCATCATCATCGGCGGCGTCGATGCCATGCCGCCGGCGCTTGAAGCGGTCATGGATGGCCGCATGCTGGCGACCGTGCGCAATCCGTCCTGCCGCATTCACGGCTGGGCTGTTGCCGCGGGCGTCGCGGCTGTCGCCAGTGGCGAAAAGACCGGCAAGGGAATTCCCAAGAATATCGTCACTGACGGTCCGGTCATTACCAAGGAAACCGCACCGGGTATCGCCTGGATGGAGCGGCACTTCCTGATCTAGGAGGCAAGCCAGGGACGGGGCTCTACCGGAAACAGGCCGAATGGGAATACCGACAGCATGACTGCGCCCGAAACCGCCGGTAACCTCCCTCCGCTGCTGGAACTAAGGAACGTCGCCAAGAGCTTTGGCGGCGTTTCGGCTTTGAGGGATATCGATTTCACGATAGCGCGGGGCGAGATCCATGGCCTCGTGGGAGAAAACGGCGCCGGCAAGTCGACCATGATGAAAATCATCGCCGGCGTGTACAGCGATTTCCAGGGGCAGATGCTGCTCGACGGACGAGAGGTGCGTTTTCGCAATCCGCATGAATCGCTCGCCGTCGGCATTGGCATGGTGCATCAGGAGCTCTCCGTCGTTCCGGACCTGACGGTCGCCGAGAACGTATTTTTGGGCTCGCAACCGACCAGGGCAGGCGGTGTCATCGATTGGGCGCGGATGGCGCGGGACGCACGGGCGCAGATTTCCAGTCTCGGGGTCGACATCGATCCGAGCACGCGCATGGGCTCGCTGCCGGTCGGCGTCCAGCAGCTGATCGAGCTCAGCCGGGTGCTGTTCTCCGGCGCGCGCATCATCATTCTCGACGAGCCGACCTCTGCGCTGTCGCCTCCGGAGGTCGAGCGGCTGTTCAAGGTCCTGCGCCAGTTGCGCAATGAAGGCCGCAGCCTGATCTTCATCTCGCATTTTCTGGAGGACGTACTGGCCATCTCGGACCATGTCACGATCTTCCGTAATGGCCGCAAGATAGCTGTGGTCGATGCGGCGACGACAAGCAAGGATCAGCTGATCTCGCAGATGATCGGCCGCGGCGCCGAGGACTTGTCGACCGGCGAGAGTGCCGAGTTGACCGGCAGTAGCGCCAACCGGGTGACGCTCGCGGCGCAAGGCATAAGCCAGGGTGCCGTGCTCAAGGATCTGACGTTCGATGCGCGCGCCGGCGAAATCCTCGGCGTCTATGGTTTCATGGGCTGTGGTCAGATCGAACTGGCCCGCTGCCTGTTCGGAAAACTGCCGCTGGATGCCGGCACGGTCACGCTGGAAGGCAAGGCTTTGCGGCTCCGTTCCACCGTCGCCGCGCGTGAGGCCGGCATCGCCTATGTGCCCGAGAACCGGCGCATGATGCTGTTCCGTACCGAGCCGATCTACAAGAACATCTCGATTTCAATCCTGGATCGTATCCACCGGCTTCTGGTCAAGCCGCGGGCCGAACGGGACATCGCCAGGACGCGTATTGCCGATCTGCAAATCCGTCCGGCCAATCCCGAAATGCTGGTGGGCCAACTTTCGGGTGGCAATCAACAGAAGGTAGCGCTGGCGAAATGGCTGACTCACCGGCCCAAGGTGCTCATTCTCTCCGAGCCGACCCGCGGCATGGATGTGGGCGCCAAGCAGGACGTCATTCGCATCGTCAGGGGCCTGCGTGACCAGGGCGTCGCGGTGATCGTATTGTCGACCGAGCCTGAAACGATCCTGACGCTGGCCGACCGCGTCGTCGTGTTGAAGCGTGGCCGCGTCGTCAGGATGTTCGAACAGGGGCATGTCGAGAAGGCGGATCTGCTGTCCGCGGCGTGAGGGCGGCGAAAGCCGCGCATGGGTGGACGGAAGTGCAATCGCAGAGAGGACTGAAATGACTGACTCTGCCAAGCCCGCGGGCAAGCCGTTCGATCCCGCGCATTTCCTGCGCAGCCAGTTGCGCAACATCGCGCCGCTGATCACGCTGATATCGCTGTTCGTGTTCTTCTCGTTGGCGAGCCCCTCCTTTCTGACGCTCGGCAACTTCGCCAATATCCTGGCCCAGGTATCGCTTACCTCGATCATCGCGGTGGGACTTACCTTCGTTATTCTTACCGGCGAAATCGACCTTTCGGTCGCCGCGGTCGCCAATGCCATCGGCATCGTCATGGCGTTCTTCACGCTGCAGCCGGCCTATGCCAACATCCAGAACCTGCCCATGCCCGGTGTCGTCGCGGTGATCCTGGCATTCATGGCGTGTGGCTTGCTCGGCCTCGTCACCGCCTTCGGCGTCACGCGCATCGGCATTCCATCCTTCATCATGACATTGGCCATGATGCAAATCGCCGCCGGCGTTTCCGCCCTGCTGGTACGGGGACAGATCGCCTACAAGTTTCCCGACATCATCCAGGTACTCGGCTCGGGCAAATATCTGGGGCTGCGCTGGCTGATCGTGGTGGCGGTGCTGGTCCTGCTGATCGCCCATCTCGTTCTCACCTACACGCGCTTTGGCCGCTACGTGTACATGACTGGCGGCAACCGCGACGCCGCTGAATATTCGGGCGTGAACGTCAAGTTCATCGTCGGCGCGGTAATGGTGATCTCGGCCATGCTCAGCGGCTTTGCCGGCATGCTCGGCGTCGCCTATTTCGGCAGCGCGCAGCAGAACCAGTTCGATACCTTTCTGCTCGATGCCATCGCGGCCGTCGTCGTCGGCGGCACCAGCCTGTTCGGCGGGCGTGGCGGCGTCGGCAATACCGTCATCGGCCTGCTGGTGCTGGGCGTACTCAACAACGGCCTGGACCACGTGAACATTGACAGCTTTCTGAAGATCCTGATCCGTGGCCTCATCCTGCTCATCGCGCTCGTCATCAATGTCTATGCGCAGCGGATGCGGGATTCGAGCGCGGCGACGGAATGAGCGAGACCGGAAACGGCACTGGCGCTTCAAGAGCCGCGACGATGATGACCACGACCCGCTCGCGCCGCTACCCCGACCAGCGCTTCGATGCCGTCACCGGGCCGGGGGCTGATGGCTGATGGCCCAAACATAGGCCGACACCGCGTCAACATCCGCAGGCTGCAAGTCGCCATCCACGCCAGGGGCCACCGCCATGTTGTGCAAGATCGTCCGCTTCAGCTCTTTGACGCTGCCGTCGCTCCAAAGGAACATGCCGGCGGTCAGGTCGTTCCCGGTTGGTGTTCCCTTTCCGTCCTGGCCGTGACAGACGCTGCACTGCCCGTTCGCGGCTTCCCCATGGAAAACGCGATCGCCATGCAGGATCTGTTCCCTGCTGAATCCTGACGGCACCGGCAGGGCATCGGCGGAGGGCCGTATCTGTTCTCTCATGATGCTGAGCGGCGGCGTAACGAGCCTGAGCTCTTGCCGATCCGTTTGCGCCCTCGATGCGTTGGGCGCCGCGGAAAACGTCACGCACGCCGCCGC
>Ga0209583_10000689_pt1 | contig 10339 bp, 6 predicted proteins | sample Str014_FD_187201 | JGI IMG/M metagenome (GOLD analysis project Ga0209583, IMG submission 187201) | Freshwater sediment microbial communities in response to fracking from Pennsylvania, USA - Straight Creek_MetaG_SC_2014 (SPAdes) (version 2) | ecosystem: Environmental > Aquatic > Freshwater >... | reverse complement strand
CCAACGGCGGCGATCAAGACCGCGACTGTGCAGCTTGCAAATGCGGGGGAACAAGTCACGCTCTATGGCGGTGCCGAACCTCGTGCGGGTGGTGAAGCGGCGGTCGCTGTGCCAGTTGAAGCAAGCGTTGATCGCATTCTCGCCCCCAATGGAACCCATGTTGCGGCGGGCACCGTGATCGCGACGCTGCGGCCGAGTGCCGCCAGTCGGCTTGATCTCGCCAAAGCGCACAATGACAGCGCCACCGCAGAAGCAACTTATACCCGTGCGCAACGATTGCGGGCTGATGGCCTGATGAGTGATGCTGATGTCGAGACCGCGCGGGGAGCCGCGCACACGGCGGCGCTCACGCAAGCGAGCCTCTCTGAGCGCGCGGGACACCTTGTTTTGCGTGCGCCCATCGCCGGCAGTGTGCAGGCGATCACTGTCCGCTCGGGTGACCTGCTGCCCGCCGGAACGATGGTCGCGCGCGTGGTAGCAGCAGGCAAATTGCGGGCGCGCTTCGGGATTGATCCAGCGCTGGCACGGCGCGCCACTCCGGGCATGCCGATTAGTATTAGCCTGGCCAATGGCGACGCTATGGTGACAACGCAGGTGACGAGTGTTGATAAAGTGGTTGATCCCACCACCCGGCAGGCGGCGCTGATTGCGCAACTGCCTGATGGTCATGGCGCGTCGCCGGGTGAGGCGTTGAAGGCCAGCGTCAACATTGGTAGTGGCGCACCCCAGCCAGTCATCCCCTATGCGGCATTGCTCGATGATGGCGGGCAGAATTATGTCTTTGTGATCGAGAAGGGCGTGGCCCACCGGCGCAATGTGACGGCAGGCACCGCGCAAGGCGAAAGTGTCAGCGTCTCGGCAGGGCTGAGGCCCGGCGAACATGTCGCGGTGAGTGGCGGCACGGCGCTTGAGGAGGGCATGAAGGTCAGCGAAGGCGGCGCACCCGCAGGCGACTCCAAATGACATTGAAGCCTGTGTTTTCGGCGCTTGAACGTCACCGCAAGACGATCTGGATGGCGGTCGTGCTGGTCACGCTCGCGGGGCTCTTCTCGGCGCAGAAACTGCCTGTTACGCTGTTTCCGCACATCGATTATCCGCGCGTGGTGGTGGCGATTGATGCGGGCGAGCGCGATGCGACGCAGATGTCGGTTGAAATTACCCGCCCCGCTGAGGCGGCGTTGCGCGCGGTTCCGGGGGTGCGTAACTTGCGGTCGACCACCAGCAGGGGTTCAGCGGAGATGTCCCTCGGGTTCGACTGGGGCGATGACATGGTCGCAGCCACATTGGCCACGCAAAGCGCATTGGCAACGATTCAGCCCGACCTGCCAGCCGGCACGCGCTTTACTGTGCGGCGTTCTGATCCGACCATTTTCCCGGTGCTGGGTCTGTCGCTGACCAGCACAACGCGTGACCAGACCGCGCTACGACAGCTCGCCTTATATAAGTTGCGACCCCTGCTCTCCACGGTGCCCGGCGTGGCTGGCATCGATGTGCTCGGCGGTGGCGATCCTGAACTGGCGGTTGAGGTTGACCCTGCCCGGTTGCAGGCGCTTGGCCTGAGCATAGCAGATGTAACGACGGCCTTGAGCGCCGCCAATAACGTTGCGGCGATTGGCCGGATTGAGGATAAACATCGGCTGTATCTCGCACTGGTGGATAACCGGGTGCCGAATGCTGATGCGCTCAAAAATATCCCGATCAAATCGGGCACTACCACCGGCGCGGGCGTCACCACATTGGGTCAGGTGGCGACGATCAGCCGGAGCACGGCGCCGCAATGGACTGCAGTGACCGCGAATGGAACCCGCGCAGTACTGCTTAACATTCGTCAGACCCCGACTGCCGACGCTGTCGCACTCGTGGCCGCCGTCAATGAGCGGCTGGCAGGTGCGCATCTTGCGGCGGATGTTAAAGTCTCGCCTTTCTATGACCAGTCAGAGCTTGTCACGGGTGCTGCCAACGCGGTGCGTGATGCGATTTTGCTCGGCGCATTTCTCGCGGGATTGGTGCTGTTCTTCTTCCTGCGAAGCGCACGGCTGATGCTGATGACGGCGGCGCTGCTGCCAGCGGTGCTGGCGGCCACCTGTCTCATCCTCAACGCGCTCGGCATGAGCTTCAATATGATGACCTTGGGCGGCATGGCGGCAGCTGTTGGCCTCGTGGTCGATGATGCCGTGGTGATGCTTGAGCATCTGATGCGGCGGCTGGAAGAAGCGCATGAGGCCGGTACACAGCGTCCATCATTGCTTGTGGCAGCACAAGAGATGGCACGGCCCTTGTTTGGGTCGACAATGGCAACCATCGTAGTGTTCCTGCCGTTGGCCCTCGTTACCGGCGTGACTGGTGGCTTCTTCAAGGCACTTGCGGTCACGATGACAGCGGCACTCGCTATCTCGCTCGTGTATGCGCGCTATGTCCTCCCGTTGGTCGCCGAGCGGTGGCTGACCCAGAAGGATGCCGAAGCCGCCGAGAAGGCGGGGCCGTTCATGGCGGGCCTCATCAAGCGTTTTACCAAAATGACGAGCACCATGTTTGCACGCCCCGCGCATTTCGTGCTGATTATTGCCCTGATGCTGTTTGGCGTTGGTGGGTTCGCGTTTGTCAATCTGAAATCGGGGTTCATGCCCAAGATGGACGAGGGTGGGTTCATTCTTGATTACAAGGCGAAACCCGGCGCCGCATTGTCGGACACAAATGCGCTGGTTGTTCAGGCGGAAGCGATTATCCAGACGATCCCAGAAGTTGCGAGCTATTCGCGCCGCACCGGTCTCCAACTTGGTGGCGGATTGACCGAGGCTGACGAGGGTGATTTTTTTGTTCGGCTCAAAGATGGCAGCCGTCGCGACATAGATGAGGTCATGAAAGAGGTGCGCGATAAGGTGAGCGCGCAAGTGCCTGGCCTTTCGGTTGAGACGGCTCAATTGATGGAAGATTTGATCGGCGATCTCACGGCCGTGCCGCAGCCGATTGAGGTTAAGCTGTTCGGCGACAATGCCACCGAACTCGCCGCCACCGCGCGCAAAGTTGCCGATGCGATGAGCGGGATCAAGGGAATTGTCGAGGTTCAAGATGGACTGCGTGTGGCGGGTGATGCGATCTCGATTAACGTCGATCGCGGGGCTGCCTCACTCGCCGGGCTTGATCCCGATGCGATCGCCAAGCAGCTTTCGGGTGCGGTTGATGGCGCCATCGCCACCAGCCTCCATAAGGGCGAGACGCGGGTGGATGTCCGCGTCCGACTGCCTGCCGAACTTCGCCAGCGCGCGCAAGCCCTGCGTCAGATGCCGTTGCGTAGTGCCGATGGCCGATTAACGCCGCTCAGCCAGGTTGCGCAAATCAATATCGTCGCCGGTCAGCGCCAGATTACGCGCGAGAATCTCTCGCCATTCATCGCTGTTACCGCGCGACTTGAGGGACTTGATCTTGGGAGTGGCATGGCGTCCGTTAAAACGGCGGTCGCCGGACTGCATCTACCGCCCAGCATCCGCGTGGATTATGGTGGACTGTATCAGCAACAGCAGCAATCGTTCCGTGATCTGACCACAGTATTCATCGCGGCGCTGTTGCTGGCGGCACTTCTTTTGACCTGGATGTTTGCACGCTGGGCCTACACACTCGCGACGATCGCAACCGTCTTGCTCTCTGCTGCCGCGGTTATGGCCGGACTGTGGGTGACGGGCACCGAGCTTGATATCGCTGCCCTCATGGGCCTGACGATGGCGGTCGGGATGATTACCGAGTTGGCCGTTTTCTTCCTCGCCGAGCTCGATGCAGACATACCGGTCTCCGCCGCAACGCTCCTCGCCGCCGCCAAGGCCCGATTGCGTCCGATCCTGATGTCCGCGCTCATCGCGATCCTCACGCTCATGCCGCTTGCCTTGGGTCTGAGCAGAGGGGCCGGTCTACAACGCCCGCTCGCCACCGCGATCATCGCCGGGCTATTGGTGGGTGCGCCGCTCGTCCTCACCTTCCTCCCCGCACTGTTGCTCGTCATGGGGAGAAGGAGCGAAGGCGGCGGCGGCCGGAGCGAAACGTGATGTTATGCAGTCTCTCGGGGAGTGCGGCATTGATTGTACGCAGGCATGTGCACAGTTTCCCCTTCACGCCCCACCGCCTGCAAAATTCAAATGCGATTATTGCCAATTCCCAACGCAACAATACTAAAAATGTAACAAACTATGGTCATGGGATAATGCTATGACGCGCACCATGATACCGGCGCTTATGATTTGGCGACATGGTGTTTGCGGCAGAATTGGAGAAAATGAATGATAAAATTATTGGCAGTATTCGCCGCAACGGTTGCACTCCCGGTGTTCGCCGCGCCGCCGACCTATGCAGTGAGCGGAACGATCGCGGGGGCTGATGGGGGCTGGGATTATGCCAGTGTCGATGTAAGCGCCAATCAGCTGTATGTGGCGCGCACGGACGCTGTCATGGTGGTTGATCTCGCGACGAACAAAGTCAACGATAAGCTCTCACCCGCACAAAAGGCGCATTCGGTTCTCCCGATTCCCGGCAGCGGTGCCTTACTTGAAACAGATGGCACGACAGGGCTCGCGCGGTTGATTGATGTCCATACAGGCGCCCAGCGTTGGGCGGTTCACGTTGGTGAAAAGCCCGATGCGGCGATTTGGGACGCTCCTCTGAAGCGGGCCATTATCATGAACAACAAAGGGGGCACGATCGCCATCCTCGACGTTGCTACCGGCAAAGTCACCGGCACCATTAAGATGACGCCGGGGCTCGAATTTGCCGCAGTCGACAAACGCGGCATGCTATGGGTCAATAATGAAGAAGATAACACGGTTACGCCCGTCAACGTCAAAACAATGCGAGCGCTCGCACCGATAAAACTCTCAGGATGTGATGGGGCAACGGGCCTCGCCTATGCGAGCACGCTCGATAAAATCGTGTCTGTCTGCGGCAGTGGCGTCGCAGACGTGACCGACGCCAGAACACGCAAACAAATCGCGAGCATCACCATCGGTAAAGGAGCAGATGCCGCGATTGTTGACAATGTTCGCGGCATTATCGCCGTCCCGTGTGGCGACGACGGCGTGCTCGAAATTCTCGACATTTCAGGACAAAGTGTGAAACGTGTGGCCGCTGTGGTGACCGAAAAAAGCGCACGCACCGGCGCGATTGATCCTGCAACCGGGAAAATTTACCTCCCAGCCGCAACATTTGGGCCTGTCGACGCAGCGGGTGGTCGGCCGAAAATGGTGTCAGGAAGTTTCCACCTCATCGTGGTGTCACCCAATTAGTTCATAATCGCCATTGTTAACGTCTTCGCAAAATTGCTGAATATCAACGAGTTACTTATGCAGTTGGGATGCAACAAAATGCTCCATTCTGGATCGCGTGCTTGCGTTGCGCATCAGTCAAATAGCGGCAACCGATGATCGCTCCTTCCGATCTTTTGGCGTGGAGGTAGGCTATTGGGTCGTGAATTGAGCCGTTCCATTCGGACAGGACGCCGAGGCGATGGAACGGTTGCCAGCCGTCACTCATCGCAAAATAGGTAACGTCATCGAGCAACGGATGGCGCGCGCGGCCGTTGCTGCCGATGTGACACTGGCGTGCCGTTTGACGGATATTGTCTCGAATAGAGCTATATCCAAAAGCCGACGCCGAAAAGGGCTGATCCTCAATATAGCCCGGATGTTCCGCCACGCGCAAGAATGACGGGCCGTAGCGAAACGCCACATCGACTTGACCGAACAGAGAGACCAGGACGATAACGCTGACCACACGCCGCAGCCAAAGTGCCGACGTCTCATTCCATCTGGTTGCCACAATCGAAAAAACTGCGAACAAAGCCAATGCGGGCAGCACCAGGCTCGCTTCATAAACGTTTTTCGCCAACTGGGTAACACCCCACAACAACACAAGCCCGCTGATCACAAGTGGCACAGCGACATTGAGGTCAATGCGCTTTTCCCGCCAACGGTCGGCGAGCGCGCGGAACAGGCAGAACAAGCCCAATAGCAATGCCGCATTCCAAGGCATCATCACGGGGAAGTAGCGCGCCATCGCCTCGTTCAGGGTGACACGGTTCGCCGGCAGCCAACTCGACATGGGGTGTGGTTGGGCCAAAGCAAGGGCAACGTAGTTGTTTGGATTAGCACCTTGGAGCGCCTTAACAGCCTTGTCCTGCCAATGCCCTGGCCCAACCATTGCTGAGGCCATATTGAGTTTCGCCAAATCGCTTGCCAACACAGCATCGCCCGGGCAGCGAAAACGCCCCACCCAATAATTTGCCGCTTGCGCATTGACAGCAAGGAGCAGGAGTATCGCGATGACGCGCGGCAACATCGTCGCCCGACCCCGGCTTGAATAGAAAATGGAAACGAAGAAGAGCGGCGCAAACAGCACGCCTTTCATGTGATAAGCGGCAGCGGCCGCGCTGAGAAGAACCACCATCATTGCGCGGACCCACGCGAGGCGGCGAGATATTGCCAATTTGTTTTGCGCGGCGGCGGCAATCACAAGTGCGGCTGTCGTTGCCAATAATATCGGCTGTTCTGGGCGACTGAGCACGAGCAGCATTGGCAATACACCCAAGCCGAGGAGCCCGAAGGCAAGGGCCGTGAGGGTTGCGCGTTGCGACTTATCAATCGCAAGGCGCGCGATCAGGCCCTTGAGCATGAAGGCCCAAACCAACGCGCACGTCACGCCGACAATCCGAACATAAAGTGGGTCGGGAAATGTCGTGTTCAGAACGCCCGACAGAGCGCGCAGCGGCATCATGAACAGCGGTGGCGCGGCAATGCTCCCGGGCCCGCAAATATCATTGATCATCCGATCAACGCCGCCATCGACCCAGGCGCGCTCCTGCATGCGCCAGCCGACCTCGTCGGTGTAAATGGGCACCAGCATGCCAAACATAATCGAGAGGAGGAAACCGCCAAAGGCAAACCGCTCGACCAGGCGCATTGATCTTTCGTGTGTCACGGCTGCGCCTTTGGTGTCAGATGAAAGGCAATATAACTGCCATAGTTACGTTGCGCATCAAGGACATAGGCTGATCGGAACAAGGGTAGCCAATGGCTATCGCTGGCCAGTGCCCGATGGATAACGATCCAGCCCGGTCGATGATACACCGCTGCCCCGCGCTGGATGTAATGGAGAATAACCTCATTCGGTAACGGGTCAAAATTGGCAGTGTTGTTGACGCCAGTCCAATACGGGCCGGGTGTGGAGAGCACCATCACGCGTGACAGATTGAACAGTAAAATTTGCCCGCCGCCCTGCTTATGAATATCATTGAAGGCCGATGCCGCATCGCGGGGCACTAGGGATTGCTCCTGCGGCGTTGAGGGAGAAAATTGCGCCACCAGTGGCGCACCGCCAAACTGAATGCCACCCACGCTGCTCCCAGGCTCCGCAGTCCATCGATGAAACCCGAAGGTTGAAATAAAAGCGATGCTGGCGACCAGCGAGGTTCGGACAAATCCGACGACAAATGGTGTCTGCCGCGCCGCCAGCGTTGCGATGAGCAAGAGTAAGAAAAAGGGAAACAGATTGATAATGTTGTTGTCATGGCTTCGACTGAGATAATATGACAGTGACCCCAACGTGGCCAAAAGACATGCGTATTGGGCACGGCCTTCGCGGTGCGTCGCGTGAATAAGTGATGTCATCATCGCCAGAATGAGCACCGCAGCTACCCACCAGACGGGTCCGAGCATCGAAATGGGAAGCGCGCCCGGTGGATATTTGATGTAGACGAGAAAATCATCACTCATGATCCATGCACCAAACGCGGCGCGAAACAACACGGCAAGCAGCCCATAGCCTGCGATCAGCGCCAAAACACCCCGAACGCCGCCCAACAGCAATACGCCCCACCCCTGACGCGTTTCGGCGTCACGAAGGGCAAGATATGGCCACCAGACGAGGGATGCAAAAAACGCCGCTTCGGGTGACCAAAATAGGCCGAGTAGCCAAAGCGTGTGGCCACCCCGCAGCCGCCATTTGGGCAATATTGCGGTCAGCTCGATCGTAAGGATATATGACAATAATGCGGCCAAAGGCAGGAAGCGCAGCCCAGCGACCGACGGATAAATAAGCGGACTTCCCCAATCAGCGGGATCCCCCGTCCAAATCAGAACCGCACAGATCATCGACCCCAATGAAAGGAACCGAGCAGCCGACCCCATACCGCGTGTCAGCAAAAGAACCGACCAGCCCTGTAACGCAAGATAAAGCGCATTGCAGGCCACAACGGCAGCATAAACGCCGTTCCAGCCGTTGCTGCCGGATAATTCAGTGATGAGGAGTGTCGGCCCCATGCCATATTGGACGGGAAAATCGCGGAATGGCACGCCGCCACCCTTCAACGACTCCACTGGTGAAAGATATGCTCCCCAATGGTGCCACGCCTGAGCCGCCGAGAGCGGACTTGTGACGGCACCGCTCATGAGCCCCGCGAGAAGTCCCAACAGCAGCAAGCCGACCGCAACGGCGGTATCTCTTGACACTTTGACGGCGGTTACGCTCCCGTTAAAATGTATTCTCCTCGCGGCCAGTGCGAGAAAAAAACAGATGCCTGTAAATAGAATTCTTTGTGGGGCTGAAAGACCGATAGTGGCAATCCACCATGTTGATGTTGAAAACAGTAGCAATGCGGCCAACGCGCCCGATAGTTGCCAAAACCCGAGCCCAAAAACGGAGAGCAGCAACATTCCTGCGCCCCCTATGACGAACTCACCGCGCAACAGCGCAAGCACAATGCCGCCACCAATCATCAAAATGGGAAGCCATTTTTGATCGCGGTCGGCGGCCAATTTCCAACCGAAATGACGTGACGCATAAGGGAGCAGCAGGGCCGCACCCAAGAGTGTTATGTAAATGAGTGCGGGAGTCGGGTTCGCTGTCATTTGGGAATGCCCAGCAGGGGGTCTCCCGCCGGAATGTTAATCCGCTCACGTTCCACAACAATTGGCCCCCGCCGCACCTGGGCATGGATCGCGGTGACATACTCTCCAAGCACCCCGGTAAAGATGAGCTGCACGCCAGCGAAGAAGAACACGGCCGTAATCACCGTTTGCGTGCCTGCTGGCGCAGCTGCGGGATTGATCAGCGTTAAAATGATCGTCGTCACAGCATAAAGGAAGGCGAGCAGTGCCACGCCAAAACCCACCAGACTGCATAGTCTGAGTGGCACGGTGGTGAAGGAGAATATGCCGTTCAGCGCCTGATCAACGAGATGGAAGGCGTTGTTTTTCGAAATGCCACGCTTTCGTGCCTTCCATGTATAGGGCAAAATCAACCGTCGAAACCCGGCCGAGGCAATAATGCCTCGAATATAGGGGTATTGATCGGTGTGACTGACCACGACCTCCCATACTTTGCGATCAATCAACTGAAACTCGCCGACATTTTCAGGAATTTCAAACTCAGAAAGCTCGTTCGAAATACGGTAAAAGATGCGGCGGAACGTGCGCAGGAGCAGCGTTTCCTCTCGATTGGCACGCTCACCGGCGACCACTTCGATGCCTGATTCCCAATGACGCACCATCTCTGGGATGACTTCGGGCGGGTCTTGCAGGTCGGCGGGCAGGAAGACGAGGACGGCATCGCCGGTTGCGTAGCGCAAGGCGTTGAAATTTGAGCGGAACGGGCCAAAATTGCGCGCGTTGAGGATAACCTTAACGTTAGGATCTTGCGCGGCAATGCGCCGTAATATGTCGGCGGTGCCATCCAGTGACGCGTTGTCCGCAAAGATGTGCTCGCGTTCATAGCCTGCAAGCGGCCCATCGGGAGCGAAAAGGTCGGACACCGCTTTGTGGCAGGCCTCGACGTTGTCCTCCTCATTGTAAGCGGGCGAAATGATCGATATTCGCTTCATGGTTCAGGCCCGTGCGATCATGAAATGCGATTGTGCAAGCCAACGGGTCGCGGCCGTTGCCTCCAGAAGGGGTTCGATGGCAAGTGTGGGGCTGACCAGCGCTTTGGGGAGGCCGGGAATGAGAAAATCGCGGGTCGTCACCTCAACATCGCGCCAGCCTGCATCGGCGAGTGCCTTGCGCAAATGCCAAGGTGTGAAAGCCTTTTCATCAGGTTCCAGCTTGGCCATCCGACGACCGACTTTGGTGCCAAAAATGAACGCGCAATAGGGGTTCAGGAAGTTGGGTTCGATAAAAGCGAGGCCGCCGCCTTGGTTTGTGAGGTTGCGGAGCGATTTCAGCACAGCGGGCAACTCAAGTACCAGATGATGCAGAATGCCATTACCACACACCATATCAAACGTTCCGAATGCGAGCTGCTCTGGGCCTAAAAGATCAAATAATTCGTAACGCAGGTTAGGCGCTTGATAAGCTTCGCGCGAGGC
>Ga0209583_10000688_pt1 | contig 10341 bp, 8 predicted proteins | sample Str014_FD_187201 | JGI IMG/M metagenome (GOLD analysis project Ga0209583, IMG submission 187201) | Freshwater sediment microbial communities in response to fracking from Pennsylvania, USA - Straight Creek_MetaG_SC_2014 (SPAdes) (version 2) | ecosystem: Environmental > Aquatic > Freshwater >... | reverse complement strand
GCCCCGGCATAGCCCTGCATCTGATCGGACCGCTGCAGTCCAACAAGGCCAGGGAAGCGGTGGCGCTGTTTGACGCCATTCATTCCGTCGATCGCCCCAGCATTTGCGAAGCGTTGGCCAAGGAAATCAACGCGCAGAAAAAGCTGCCGGAATTGTTCGTTCAGCTCAATACCGGGGAAGAGCCGCAGAAGGCCGGCGTGACGCCGGCCGAGGCGGATGCCCTCCTTGCAAGCTGCCGCGACAAATATGGGCTGATTATTTCAGGCCTGATGTGTATCCCGCCGGTCAGCGAGGCGCCGGCGCCGCATTTCGCCCTGACGGCCAAGATCGCCGCGCGCAACGGCTTGAAAAAGCTCTCGATGGGCATGAGCGCTGACTTCGCCATCGCGATCCAGTTCGGCGCAACGCATGTGCGGATAGGCTCGGCGATTTTCGGGCGTCGTTGAGCGAGCTCTAGCTGAAGACCACCGACACTTTCCCGAGCGAACCGAAATCGGCCTCGAACAAATCGCCGGATTGTATCGGCAACGGCGGATGGCAGGTGCCCGTCGTCACAACCTCCCCGGCGCGCAAGGTCACGCCAAGCCCGCGCAATTCGTTGGCAAGCCAGGCCAGCGCGACCCGGGGATCCCCGAGTACGTTCTTGCCGTGGCCGACATAACGCTGGCCGCGCAGCGCGATGACCGGCCTTTCCTCGACCAGATCAAGCACCCGCCAATTCGCCGCCGTCGGCGGACCCAACACGAACAGGTGCGCACAGGCGTTGTCGGCTATGATTTGCGCGGCGCCGGCGCTGACGAAATCCGCGAACCGCGAATCCGGAATCTCGATCGCCGGATGCAACGTATCGACGGCGTCGAGCACCTCCCGCACGTTGTAGGGGGATTGGCGCGGCGGCAAATCCCTCCCCATGCGAAAGGCGAATTCCGGTTCGCCGACGCGCATCTGATTGCCGGCCATCGATGCGGTGCCGCCGTCTGGAATCACCGTCTCGCTCAGGATGCGTCCGGCCATCGGGCCCTCGACATTGATGTGCTTCTGTCCGGCTTCGCTGGTAGCCGCAATTTTCCAGCCGAATAATTTCCCGTTGCCGTAACGCCCGATCGCGGCCTGGATCGCATAGCCCTCGGTGCGGTCGCGCGGCCGGCACGACGCGTCGAGGCCGTCGAGCTTGGTGCCGTCGCGCCAGTGATCGTACAGGGCTTTGGAGGCCGCGGCGATCTGGTCATTGTTGAGCATGTCGTGCTTCTCCAAAAGCGAGCCTATCCGATGATGATCTTCGTCCGCGGACTCATTTTCCGCAGCAAGCGCAGCATCGCCGATTTAGTCATCGAAACGCAGCCCGCCGTCGGCGAAAAATTCGCGCGCGCCAAATGCAGAAAGACCGCGCTGCCGCGGCCAGCGATACGCGGGACGGTATTATGGTCGATCTCGACAATGAAGTCATAGAGGTGGTCATCGCGGGTCAGGCAGTCGCCGCCCTGATTCCGTCCGAGCCGAATCGCCTTATTATAGTGTCGGTCTTGCGGGTCTTCGCACCAGCCGTCTTCGGGTCGAATCGGGCGGACCGGCAGAAATGTTGCCGGCCTGGGATGGCGGTCGGCCCGCCACCACAATTGCAGGGGATGAAAAGTGCCTTTCGGGGTACCGCCGTCCCCCTCGCGCTTGTTGGCCTTGATGCCGGCCCGCCCGAGCGCCACCGGCATCGTCCGCCCGTCAGCCGTCAGCCAGCCCCGTCGCGAATCACCGGCGGCGGCGCGGACCCAGACCGACAACAGCGGCCGATCACGCCGGTCGGCGACGCAAGCATTTGAAATTATGTAGCTTTCCATTCGTACAATCTATTTTGCCGGTACCGCGACATTTCCCAGAATCGCGACAATGCTCGGTTATCCTTTCGTCAGCTTGTGAATCCGTAACAATTACCTACTTGAAAGCGAACCAAACTCGCCCAACAAGACTCGGCTAGCGACGCTCCCGCTTGTGTCCGCCGCCCGCACCAAGAGGATCGTACCGATGGCCAACGCTCGCAAGATCCTGATCGTGGATGACGATACCGATCTCCGCGATACCCTGATCGAGCAATTATCGCTGCACGAGGAATTCGAAGCCTCCGCGGTCGATACAGGGGCCAAGGGCGCCAGCGCTGCCAAGGCCGATTCGCCCGATCTGGTTCTGATGGATGTCGGGCTGCCGGATACCGACGGTCGCGAAGTCGTGCGCAGCCTGCGTAAAGGCGGCTTCAAGGCACCGATCATCATGCTGACCGGCCACGACACCGATTCGGATACCATCCTGGGACTGGAATCCGGCGCCAACGACTATGTCGCCAAGCCGTTCCGGTTCGCGGTGCTGTTGGCCCGAATCAGGGCGCAACTCCGCCAGCACGAGGCCAGCGAGGACGCGGTGTTTTCGGTCGGCCCCTACAGTTTCCGGCCCGGTTCCAAGATGCTGACCGGGGCCAATGCCAGGAAGGTGCGTCTAACCGAAAAGGAAACCGCGATCTTGCGGTTTCTGTATCGCGCTGGCCAGTTGCCGGTGTCGCGCGAGACGCTGTTGCAGGAAGTCTGGGGCTACAATTCCGGTGTCACGACCCACACCCTGGAAACGCATATTTACCGGTTGCGACAGAAGATCGAAAAAGACGCCGCCAATCCCGAGATACTGGTGACGGAAGCCGGTGGCTACAAGTTGGTGCCGTGATACGATTCGTGGTCGTCAGCGCATCCGGATCACCGTTCGCCGATGTCGATCGAAGATGATGTAGCCCTGCTGGAGCGCGTTCCGACCCTGCACCTGTTGGGGACGGCTGCCTTGCGCATGCTGGCGATCGGCTCCGAGCAGCGCGACTACGCGCGGGGCGATGTGCTGTTCAATGCCGGCGACGAAGCGGACGCAGGCTTTGTGGTTCGGCGCGGCGCGTTCCGGGTCGAGGATGGCGGCGCTGAAATCGTCGCGGGCCCGGGCGCGCTGATCGGCGAACTCGCGCTGATCGTCGCGATGCGGCGGCCTTCGAGTGCGATCGCGGTCGAACCCTCCGCGGCGATCCGGCTCGCGCGCAGCTTGTTCCAGCGCGTGCTGGAAAGCGACCCGGCCGCGGCGCGCCGGCTGCGCGACGAACTCGCGACCCGCACCAGCCAGCTTGCCAGCGATATCCTGATGGCCGGCGCGAAACTGAGTATTTGATCGCACCGCGAGGTAAGGCTCGGGAGCAGAATCCCAAAACTGGATATCGGCTTTCGCAGCTTCGTTCCCCTCTCAGGCTTCCAGCGTCACCGTGACCGGCACATGGTCGGATGGCCGCTCCCAGCCCCGCGCATCGCGCGCGATCCTGAAATCGCTGACGCCATCCCTGAGCGCGCGCGATACCCAGATGTGGTCGAGCCGACGGCCGCGATTCCCCGCCGTCCAGTCGGCGGCGCGGTAGCTCCACCAAGTATAGACCTTTTCCGACAGCGGAATGCGTTCGCGGGCTACGTCGAACCATTCGCCGTGCGTCTGCGCCGCGAGCAGCTTCTCGCATTCGATCGGCGTATGCGACACCACTTTCAGAAGCTGCTTGTGTGACCACACGTCGTTTTCATGCGGCGCCACGTTGAGGTCGCCGACCAGGATATGCCGGTTGTCGCCGCGCGGATGCAGCGGTTCGCAGGTCTTCATCTCGTCGAGAAAGCGCAACTTGTGTTCGAACTTCGGATTGAGCGTGGGATCCGGAATATCGCCACCGGCCGGCACATAGAAATTATGCAATACCAGTGGCTTTGCGAGTTGCGCCTTGTCACCGAACGTCACCGAGATGTGCCGCGAATCCAACTTGTCGCAGAAGGTCCGGATCTCCGATGTCTCGAACGGCAGCCGTGAGACGATGGCGACGCCGTGATAGCCCTTCTGGCCATTCAGCGCGACATGCTCGTAGCCGAGGCGCTTGAAGCGTTTCAGCGGAAAGGCGTCATCGGTGCACTTGGTTTCCTGCAGGCAAAGGACGTCGGGCCGCGCCGATTTGATGAATTTGGCGACAAGATCGATGCGCAGGCGCACCGAGTTGATATTCCATGTCGTGAGGGAGAAGCGCATGAGAACCGCGTCTTACCACGGTTCGCGCCGCTGACTTTGCCTCTCCACAGGAAAGACTTGGCGAAAGGAAAGACTTGGCGAAGCTTGGCGTCGTTCAATTGGCTGGCGTGAAAAAATTGGTGAAATCGATCTTGAACAGGCCGGGATCGAATTTCTTCGACGAATCCAGATTGTAGACCGCGACCGTGGTGTCATAACCCTGCGGATCGGTCACCGTCCATTGCTTGAGCTGGCCGTCCTTGGCGCCGACCATCAGCATCAGCCGGCTGGTGCCGATCAGCGCTTGCTTCTCCTCGATCGTGACGCTGATGAAGATGTCGTCCGCGGCCACGCTGACGACGTTGGTGTCTTTTAACAGATCGATACGATCCGACAGCAGGAACCGCAGCGGCGTCTGCGACAGCGGATAGATGTCCTGGGTCGCCAGCTTGCGGTCGCGCACCGCCACCGACGACCCGTCGGCGATGATCGCGATCGGGCTTGGCTCGTCATACTCGAAGCGTACCTTGCCGGGCTTCTGGATGTAGAAATCGCCTTTGGTCTTGCTGCCGTCCGGCCCGACCTGCACGAAATTACCGACCAGCGTCTGCAGCGACGACAGATACGTGCTCACCCTCGCGGCCTGCGCCTTCTGGTTGGCGTCGAAGCTCGACAAAATATTGGCGGGTACGTTGCGGCGCGGATCCGGGATAACCGGATTCGGCGGCGCCTGGGTTGTGCCCGTCGTCTTCGGGGCCTTTTGCTGATCCGACGCGCTCATCTGAACGCCGTCGCGGCCCTTGGGCGCCGGCTTGGGTACCGGAACGCTCTGCGCCGAAACGGGCGTTGCGACAGCAACGATGAACGCAGCGATCAGCATCGCCGTTGCCATCCGCGTTTCGGGAATCGGGAATTGTCTTGCCATCAGATATTCTTGATCTCTATTCACGTCGTCCCGGTCCGGCTGACGTGCTTTTATCGCGGTTTTGGTCAAGGGAGATATCGTTTTTCCGTGAAAATGCGATGCCTGTCTGGCTCGATTGCCGCCATTACATGCGGCCTTCTTCCTCTTCGACCAATATCTCTCGTTTTCCGGCGTGATTCGCCTGCCCGACGATCCCTTCGAGTTCCATCCGCTCCATCAGTGACGCCGCGCGATTATAGCCGATTTGCAGCCGGCGCTGAATGTAGCTGGTCGAGGCCTTGCGGTCGCGCTTGACGATGGCCACTGCCTGCGAGAACAGGTCGCCGCCGCCGTCGCCACCCATCGCAGTGGAATCGAATACCGCGCCGTCTTCGTCGGTCGGCTCTTCCGCGGTGACCGCTTCCAGATATTCCGGCTGGCCCTGGGACTTGAGGTGGCGCACCACCTTCTCGACCTCCTCGTCGGAGACGAACGGGCCGTGCACACGGCTGATGCGGCCGCCGCCCGCCATGTAAAGCATGTCGCCCTGGCCGAGCAGTTGCTCCGCGCCCATCTCGCCCAAAATGGTTCGGCTGTCGATTTTGGAGGTGACCTGAAACGAGATGCGGGTCGGGAAGTTCGCCTTGATCGTGCCGGTGATGACGTCGACCGAGGGCCGCTGCGTGGCGAGGATCACATGCAGGCCGGCTGCGCGTGCCATCTGCGCGAGGCGCTGGACCGCGCCTTCGATGTCCTTGCCGGCGACCATCATGAGATCCGCCATCTCGTCGACGATGATGACGATATAGGGTAGCGGGTCGAGGTCGAGCTTCTCCTCCTCATAGATCGCCTTGCCGGTTTCCTTGTCGAAGCCGGTATGCACCGTGCGCGTCAAATCCTCGCCCTTGGCTCTGGCTTCGACCAGCCGCGCGTTGTAACCGTCGATGTTGCGCACACCGAGCTTGGACATTCTCTTGTAGCGCTCTTCCATTTCGCGCACGGCCCACTTCAGCGCGACCACCGCTTTCTTGGGGTCGGTCACGACCGGCGTCAGCAGGTGCGGGATGCCGTCATACACCGAAAGTTCGAGCATCTTGGGATCGACCATGATCAGCCGGCACTGATCGGGGCGCAGCCGATAGACCAGGCTGAGGATCATGGTGTTGATGGCGACCGACTTGCCGGAACCGGTGGTGCCGGCGATCAGCATATGGGGCGTTCGCGCAAGGTCGATGATGATGGATTCGCCGCCGATGTTCTTGCCGAGGCAGAGCGGCAGCTTCGCCGCCGACTCGTTGCCCTCCCTGGCGGTAAGCAATTCGCGCAAATAAACCTTCTCGCGATGGGCGTTCGGCAGTTCGATGCCGATCGCATTGCGCCCGGCAACCACGGCCACGCGCGCCGAGAGCGCGCTCATCGATCGCGCGATGTCGTCCGCCAGACCAATGACGCGGGATGATTTGATGCCCGGCGCCGGCTCGAGTTCGTACAGCGTCACGACCGGTCCAGGATTGGCCTTGACGATCTCGCCACGTACGCCAAAATCGCCGAGCACGCCTTCCAGCGCGCGTGAATTGGCTTCCAGTTCACCCTTGCTGAGCGGCTGCCGGTCGGAGGCCTTTGGGGCCGTCAGAACCGACACGGAAGGCAATTCGAACTTGTCGGACGATTTGCGCACCGCCGCGCGCGCCGCCGCCTTCTTGCGCTGCGCGCGGGTTACGGGGGCTTCCTCGTCCTCCTCCGTTTCCTCCTCCTCGAAATCCCCTTCGCCTTGCATCGTGATCGAAGGCGCCGAGCCGCCTAAATTCGGTTCCTGGCGTTCAAAGGAGAGCGTGCGCTGTGGCGGCGCGCTTGCGACCAGCGAGCGGTAGGCTGTCGAAAGCAGCCATCCAAGCCGCGCTTTGGTACTCATGAGGGCGTGAAACATCCAGCCCAGCTTTACCGAACTGCGGTCGTCCTGTTCCTCGAATGGTGCATCGTCATCCTCGATCGGCGTCAGGTCCTCTTCCAGGGGATGCGAGCCCCGGCCGCAGGCGAACAGGAAGGTGGCGAGCATGGCGACGAACAGGATGGTTCCGAGCAGCAACCGATAAATGAAACCGGGCGGACCGAACACCACGGCCGGTGTGCGAACCAGTGCATCGCCGACCACGCCGCCGAGCCCGGTCGGCAGCGGCCATTTGCTGCCATGCGGCCAGCAGCTCGCGAAGCCGGCGGCGATCACGGTGCAGAGAATCCAGCATGCGAGGCGTAACGCTTGACGGTCGAAGTTGCGGTGGGTGAGCATGCGCCAGCCCCAGACTGCCACCGGCAGGATCAGCATGATCGCGCCGAGCCCGAGAATCTGCATCAGGAGATCGGCGCCGATTGCGCCGGGATAGCCCACGATGTTGCGGATCGCTCGCGAAGTCGCGTGGCTGAAGCTGGGATCCTGGGCCGACCAGGTCATCAGCGCCGCGGCGGCTATGCCGGACACCACGATCAACATCATTCCCGCCAGCTCGCGCAGGCGTCGTTGCAGCGCCTCGCGAATTGGGGCCGGCAACTGGCTGATCAGGGGGATCACGCGTTCGATCGCTGGCATGCTCATGGGGCCCTGCGACTAATCCAGAATTTCGACCAGCCGGTGCAACGCCTCGGCTGTTGTTTCGCTGTCCACGACCAGCGCCAGCCGGATATAGCCGGCGCCGGGATTGCTGCCGTCGTCCTGCTGCCGCGCCAGATAGCTGCCGGGGATGACGCGCACGCCGGCATCCCGATAGAGCCTCACCGTCGCCGCCTCGTCGCCGCCGTACCCGGAGACATCGAGCCAGACGCAGAAGCCGCCGGCGGGACGATGATAGCCATAGCGGTTACCGAGAATCTGGTCGGCGAGATCGAACTTGATCCGGTAAAGCCTGCGGTTCTCCTCGACATGCGCCTCGTCGCTGTAGGCGGCGACCGCAACCTGCTGGAGCGGCACCGGCACCTGCGGCGCCGCGACGTTGCGAAGTTCATGGAACGCCGTCAGGAAATTTTTGTCGCCGGCGGCAAAACCGACCCGCATCCCCGGAAGATTGGACCGCTTGGACAGCGACTGGAACGCCACCACGTTGGTGAAATCGGTGCCGGCGGATTCCAGCGCGCTGCCGGGCGCGCTCCGGGTGTAGATTTCCGAATAGCACTCGTCGCTCAGGATCATGAAGCCAAAACGGTCCGCGAGCTTTTTCAAATGGCCGAAGTATTCCTTCGAGGCGACGGAACCTTGGGGGTTGGCGGGCGAGGCGATGAAGATCGCCACCGTTCGGGCCAGCGTCGCGTCATCCAGCGCGTCGAGATCCGGCAAGAATCCGTTGGCGACGGTCGTTGGCAAATAGATCGTTTCACACCCCGCCGCTCGCGCACCCGCGGCATAGGCGGGATAAAATGGATTGGGCACCAGGATCGCCGGCTTGCCACGGCGCTGGCGGATATACCGGGCTGCTGTGATGGCCGCGAAAAAAAGGCCCTCGCGGCTGCCGTTCAGGACCAGGATTTCGCTTTCGGGATCGATCGGCCGCGGCAGCCGGAACCGGGTCGATAGCCAGGTGGCTGCAGCGCGCCGGAACGGCTCGATGCCTTTGGCGATCGGGTAGCGGCCGAAATCCGCGATGTATTTCGCCAACACCGGGCCGACGAATCCCGGCACCGCGTGCTGCGGCTCACCTAACGACAGCGTAATCAATGGTTTTGCCGGCTGATGAGGCGCCAACAACTCGGCGGTTCGCGCGAACGGCGAGCGCTCGGCCTGACCGGCAGAGGATTGGCTGGTGGCGCCTTGTGCCACGCCGGAAGCGGCGGTCATTGCCATGTCTGATACGCCAGCACTTTCGCAGCGGCCGAGGGGGTCCGTACCCGGCCGGAGACAGGATCACGCCACCATAGATGCGGCGAGGTTAAGACGCGTTTAACCATCGGGGCCACTTCACAATTTGCACGGTATTCTGACGCGCGACGCGCGGCGCTATCGGCAGTATTTTCCGATGGTAGTGCCGATCACGCCTGAAAACGATCGTTAGCCCGCCGCCTTGGCAGCCTCTCAAAGCTCGGCATGCCCTCGGGAACCATTTCGCGGCGCGCATCGGCTTTGGCCATCGGTTTCCGGTCGCACCGTCTTTTTGCTTTGATGCCGGAATCCGTCAATGCGTTGCAGCCAAAAAAGAAGGGGCTCCAACTTGCGCTGGAGCCCCTCAACGGTCAGGGCATTGCCGGGTATGTGCCCGAACCGGAGTTGTGGGCGCGATCCGGAGGGATCGCGCCCCGGGAGAACTCACATATTGTAGGCGCGCTCGGTGTGCTCGTTGAGGTCGAGACCTTCGCGTTCGGTTTCGACATTGACGCGCAGACCGACGATGACGTCGACCACCTTGTAGAGGATCGCCGAACCGATACCCGACCACACCAGCGTGGTTGCGACTCCCCAGCACTGCGAGACCATTTGCGCGGCGAAGTCGTAGTCGGCGATCTTGCCGGTCGTGTAGTCCATGATGCCGGCGCCACCGAGCGCCGGATTGACCAGGATGCCGGTGCCGAGCGCGCCGATGATGCCGCCGACGCAGTGGACGCCGAACACGTCGAGCGAGTCGTCGTAGCCGATTGCGTTCTTCACCACGGTGCAGAAGAACAGGCAGGCCACGCCAACCACGAGACCGAGCACGATCGCGCCCATCGGGCCGGAATAACCGGCCGCCGGCGTAACTGCAACCAGCCCCGCCACCGCGCCGGACAGCGCGCCGAGCACGGAGGGATGGCCCTTGACCACCCACTCCGCGAACATCCACGCCAGCGCCGCCGCCGCGGTTGCGACGAACGAGTTGGTCATGGCGAGCGCGGCGCCGCCATTGGCTTCGAGGTTCGATCCGGCATTGAAGCCGAACCAGCCGACCCAGAGCAGCGAGGCGCCGATCATGGTCATGGTCAACGAATGCGGAGCCATCAGATCCTTGCCATAGCCGGTACGCTTGCCGATCAGGAGCGCGCCGACCAGACCGGCGATGCCCGCGTTGATGTGCACCACGGTTCCGCCAGCGAAGTCGATCGCGCCCTTCTTGAAGATCCAGCCGGCGTCGGCGTTGACTTCATCGAGCTTGGCCTGCGCGGCGGTTTTGGCGGCCGCATCGCCGGCGGCGGCGAGCGCCTTGACCGCATCCGAGATCGCGTCCGGTCCGGCCCAGTACCAGACCATATGGGCGATCGGGAAGTAGATCAGCGTCACCCAGAGCGGGATGAACAGCGCGATCGCCGCGAACTTCATGCGCTCGGCGAAAGCGCCGACGATCAGCGCCGGGGTAATCGCCGCGAACGTCATCTGGAAGCAGACGTACACCAGTTCCGAGATGTTGGCATCGACACTGAAGGTCGCCGCT
>Ga0209583_10000686_pt1 | contig 10357 bp, 12 predicted proteins | sample Str014_FD_187201 | JGI IMG/M metagenome (GOLD analysis project Ga0209583, IMG submission 187201) | Freshwater sediment microbial communities in response to fracking from Pennsylvania, USA - Straight Creek_MetaG_SC_2014 (SPAdes) (version 2) | ecosystem: Environmental > Aquatic > Freshwater >... | reverse complement strand
GAACAGGAGGGTAAGCTGAGAGATTGGCGAGCACTTGAACCAGTAGCTCTGCACCACGATAGGACAAAATATCTGTCAGTTCACCAGCAGAAATATAATCATTAATAGGAACTTCCTCCTTCGCCAGCATCGGCCCCGTATCCAGCCCCGCTTCCATCTGCATGATCGTCACGCCGGTTTCCGCATCGCCCGCCAATATCGCGCGCTGAATGGGCGCTGCTCCGCGCCAGCGCGGCAGCAATGAGGCATGGACGTTGATGCAGCCATGCTTGGGCGCATCGAGCACCGCGCGCGGCAGGATCAAGCCATAGGCCGCCACCACCGCGACATCCGCATCCAATGCTGCAAAGGCTGCCTGCTCCGCCGCACCCTTGAGCGACACAGGCGTGACCACCGGAATCCCCATCGCCTCCGCCGCGAGGTGCACTGGCGTCGGCGTCAGCGCTTTCCCTCGTCCGGCACGGCGCGGCGGCTGGCTGTAAACGGCGATAATCTCATGCCCCGCATCTGCCAGCGCGCGCAGCGATGGCACCGCGAAATCGGGCGTTCCCATAAAAATAATTCTCATTGCGCCTTCAATCGCGTGACATCGCTGAGCGCAAGTGATTATTGCATTGCATGGCCTCTCCCGAACTCGAAGCGCTCACGCAATCGCTAGCCCGCCTTCCCGGTCTGGGGCCGCGATCGGCGCGGCGCGCGGTGCTGCATTTGCTCAAAAAGCGCGAGACGGCGCTGGTGCCGCTGCTCCGCGCGCTGGAGAATGTGGCGGATACACTCGCCACCTGCACGATCTGCGGCAATGTCGATACGCGCTCGCCGTGCGGGATATGTGCCGATCCGCGCCGCGATGATCGCAGCCTGTGCGTGGTGGAGGATGTCGCGGACCTCTGGGCGCTGGAGCGTTCGCGGCTCTTTCCGGGGCGCTTTCATGTGCTTGGCGGGCGGCTGAGCGCGCTGGACGGCATCGGCCCCAATGAACTGAGCATCGACGCGCTGGTGAGCCGGATCGCGGCGGGCGGGATTGATGAGGTCGTGCTCGCGATGAACGCGACGCTGGAGGGCCAGACGACCGCGCACTATATCGCCGAGCGGATCGAGAGTTTCCCAATCCGGCTGACGCAACTCGCGCATGGGCTCCCTGTTGGCGGCGAGCTGGATTATTTGGATGATGGGACTTTGGCGCAGGCACTGCGGGCACGGCGACCGGTGGTGTGATCTTGACGTCCAAAGTGTTTTTTATGACTTCGAATGAACACAGGACAATATTAATAATCGGCGGTTAGATGTCGTACTTTCGTCGGAGTCGCGGAGAATCAATGATGAAATTTTCAGTTTTTGCTCTTGCTGTATTTACACTCACCGGTGCCGCTCACGCAAATTTAACGGCACCAGAATTTAATCAAGAAAAAAGGGTAAAGCCATCGATCTTGGTTGCTGTATCAAACGCGAATATCTGGGCCGGAAAACCCGCGAACACCGAGTCAGACATTGAAGAAAACGGCAAAAACATAGTTCAGCTCCCTTCTTTCAGTTCTCAATTCAAAGTCATCTCGTCAAACAAAAAATTCATCGTGCGCCATGTCGGAAGTGGTGTTGTCTGTAACAGTCCAATTGTCGTCATTATCCCCAAAACATTGAGTGGAGACATATTTGATGCGTCAAAGCAAATCGGCTGCGTATCCGTTGAAAATGGGTTTCAAATCGATACCATGGTCGTGAAAAACCATAATCACGTAGATGCAAGCTCTGCGATGCGTGCGTTAATCGTCCAAGAAAAAATAGATAAAAAATACATTCAGGAAATTTATGATCCATTTGGTTCGCCACGTAATCCGGTTCAAATGGCGGGCCGTGCTTCGTCACACATGATATTAGGCACAGGTGAAGACCCTCGATATATTTATTTGTCGTTGGCCACCGTCGACGATTGGATCGTTTTGGTCAAGGTCAGAGGGGCGATCCAACGCGCGATCGAATGTGACCGGCAGGGCGAAGCTAATATCAAAAGCGGTATAAACGATATTTACCGAAATGCCCACTGACCTTGACCTTCCAACTGCGCGCATCCCCCGCCCTTGACCCCAACCGCCCGCATTCCTAAATCACCCCCATGGCCATCCTCCCGATCATCGAAGCGCCCGATCCGTTTTTGCGCACCATTTCCAAACCCGTGTCGGAAGTGACCGATGCGACGCGCGCGCTGATCGCGGACATGTTCGAGACGATGTATAAGGCCCCCGGCATCGGTCTTGCCGCGATTCAGGTGGGTGTGCCCGATCGGCTGCTGGTGATCGATTTGCAGGAAAAGGATGAGGACACGGGTGACACCATCCGCACCCCGCGCGTGTTCATCAATCCCGAAATCCTTGAGGAATCCGAGGAAACTGGCTTTTACAACGAGGGTTGCCTGAGCGTGCCCGAGCAATATGCCGATGTCGAGCGCCCGCTTGTTGTCCGCGCCCGCTGGATGGATGAACATGGCACAACGCATGAGGACGAGATTGAGGGCATGCTGAGCACCTGTCTTCAGCACGAAATGGACCATTTGGAGGGGGTTTTGTTTGTCGATCACCTGTCAAAACTCAAGCGCGACATGCTGATGAAAAAGGTGATGAAGCTGCGCAAGGCGGCGTAACCGACCCCCTTGCATAACACTTCGTCATCCCGGACTTGATCCGGGATCCAGCTAATATCAGGCGCGGGAGCGCCAGACTCCTGGTGCACGGGCGCTATCGCGTTCAATTTATTCTGGATTTCAAATCAAGTTTGGAATGACGGGTATATTTATGCATTTGAATTTTTCGCTTTCCTACACACATAGTTCTGTGTATGTTCCAACACATGTCATTGTCCCTTGCCTTGAGTCTGAGTGCTGCTGCTGCGCTGATTTGCGCGGTTCTGGGTTGGTTGCTCGGTGCCCGTGCGAGTGCGGCGATGGCGGCAGAGCGTGATCTGCATCGTGACAATTTCCGTCATGCGATCAAGGATTTAGCGGCAGCGGTGGCGGAGCGCGATGCGGCACGACTCGCATTGACGGGCCTCGAATCGGGGCAAGTGGCGCGCGACGCGGCGCACACCGCGCAATTGGTCGAACTGCGCGCCAATCGCGATGCACTGGCGGCCCAGTTTTCCGAAGTTGGCGCGCAACTCTTAGAAGCGGCGCAACGGCAGTTTCTGGAGCGCGCCGATGCGCGGTTCAAGCAATCTGAAGCCGTGTCAGGTGAAGCGTTGAAGGCGTTGCTTGCCCCAGTTGAAGGCACATTGAAGCGCTATGAGGACGGGCTAAAAACCGTGGAAAAAGACCGGATCGACAGTTATGCCGGGCTGCGTGAGGCGGTTGAGCAAGTTAAAGCCGGACAGGGTCAGGTGCGTGATGAGACGGCGCGGCTGATTAATGCGCTGCGTTCCTCGCCCAAGGCGCGGGGGCGCTGGGGGGAGCAGCAGTTGCGCAATGTGCTGGAGATGGCGGGTCTCTCAGAGCATGCTGATTTCCAGACCGAGGTGAGTGTGGCAGGCGATGAGGGGCGGCAGTTGCGGCCCGATGTCATCGTGCGGCTGCCCGGTGGCAAACAGCTCATCATCGACGCAAAATGCGCACTCAACGCTTATCTTGACGCGACCGAGGCGACTGATGATGTGACGCGGGCGCTGCACCTCAAGGCGCATGGTGCGGCCATTCGCACCCACGCCCAGCAACTTGGAGCGAAATCATATTGGAGCCAGTTTGGCGACGCGGCGGATTATGTCGTGATGTTCATCCCCGGCGAGCATTTCCTGTCGGCCGCGCTAGAGCATGATCATGATCTGTGGGAATGGGCGTTTGAGCGCAAGGTGCTGCTCGCGACACCAACCAATCTGATCGCGATTGCGCGCACCGTGTCGGCGGTGTGGCGGCAGGAAAAGCTGGCAGCAGACGCGCAACAGATTGCCGCACTCGGCAAAGAACTCCACGCGCGTCTGCAAACGATGGGCGCGCACGTGGTCAAGCTCGGGCGCAATCTCGAACTGGCGAACAATGCTTATAATGCGTTCGTCGGTTCACTCGAATCGCAGGTGCTCACGCAGGCAAAGCGGTTTGAGACGTTGGAGGTCGCGGACGGCAGCAAGTTGATTGAGGAATTGCCGATGGTCGAAACCAGCCCGCGACCGCTGATCAAGCTCGTCGCTTCTGATTGAGCAATTCATACGCCATCACGGCGGTGGCGACAGCGGCGTTGAGGCTGTCCGCCTTGCCCAGCATCGGCATTTTCACGAGCAGATCGCACGCAGCTTCATAATCGCGCGGCAGTCCCTGCGCCTCATTGCCGACCATCAGGAAAGCGGGGCTGGTGTAGCGCGGCTCCTGATAATCCATGGCTGTGTTGAGGCTGGTGCCGATCAATTGGCCGCGCCTTCCATCATCTGGCCCGTTCCGCAACCATGGCACAAACTCCTCCCAGCGCGCCTGCACGATATGCTGCGTAAACAGCGCGCCCATGCTCGCGCGCACCGCCTCGACCGAAAACGGATCGGTGCAGTCATCGATTAGGATCAAGCCGCCCGCGCCGACCGCATCGCCTGTGCGCAATATCGTGCCGAGGTTCCCCGGATCGCGCAGCGCTTGCGCCACAATCCAAATGTCCGCTGATGCGCGATCGACGTCTTTCAGCAGTGTCCAGCGCTCAGGATAAACACCGATCACAGCTTGCGGATTGTCCTTGCCCGAGAGTTTTCCCATAATATCTGGCGAGGTTATGAACACTTCGCCGTCGGCAGACTCGGTTGCCGTGATGAGCCGCTGTACCAATGGGTGTGCTGCACTTTCGGGCGCGAACCAAAGCATGTGCGGCGCAGCCCCGGCGTCGAGCGCCTCGGTCAATATGCGCAATCCTTCGGCAAGGAAAAGGCGCTCGGCGCGGCGAAACTTCTTGTCGCGCAATGATCGCGCGCGCTTGACGATGGGGTTGGAAAAGCCCGAAATTTCGCGCATTAAGGATGCTCCAACGCAGGGTTTGCGTTCATTCCTCGCCGAATTTGTTGGCGACCAGATCGACGAGCTGACGCACCGCTTCGGCGGCGCCGTCACCTTCGGCGCTGATGGTAATGGTGTCGCCCATTGCCGCACCCAACATCATCAACCCCATAATCGATGTGCCGACGACCGAATGCGGCTCTTTGGTGACGTCGACTTTGATCCCGAGCGTTGATGCCACGCCAACAAATTTGGCACTCGAACGCGCGTGTAGACCGCGCTTGTTCGTGATGGTCACCGATTCTGATACGAGGGTCATTTGGCACTCTCCCCCAACACTACCGACGCGACCGAAATATATTTCCGTCCCGCGTCGCACGCCGCATGAACAGCATCAATGACATTTGCGTGTTTGCGGACGCTTTCAAGCCGAATAAGCATTGGCAGGTTTATCCCCGCGATCACTTCAATTTTGCCTTGCTGCATGAGCGAGATCGCCAAATTTGAGGGCGTTCCACCAAACAAATCGGTTAGCAAAATAACACCCCGGCCCTGATCGACCACCTCGATGGCGCGCGAAATGTCAGCGCGACGTAACTCCATATCGTCATCAGGCCCAATACAGACCGGCATGACGAACGGCTGCGGCCCCACGACATGCTCCATCGCAGTGACGAACTCGGTCGCGAGCTTGCCATGCGTTACCAACACTAATCCGATCATTTTTTCCGCCTATGCTGAACCCATTACTTCATTCACCGGCGATCCCTCAACCGAATCAAGTGGCTTTGTGCCCAAATCGCGGTGCGTGACCGTGGGCGAAAATTGCGCGCGACGCAACCGTTCAGCGACAAGTTCGGTCACAAACACTGAGCGATGGCGACCACCGGTACAGCCGAACGCGACCGTAACATAGGCTTTGCCCTCGGCGCGGTAGCGCGGAAGGAGCAAAAGAAGGAGCGCTGAAATCTGGTCGACAGCAGACGAAAACGCCTTGTCTTCGGCGATATACGCTCCAACTTCGGCATCAAGTCCGGTAAGCGGACGGAGTAAGCCATCCCAATGCGGATTGCGCAAAAAACGCATATCGAACACCAGATCAGCGTTGCGCGGCAATCCGCGTGCAAAACCAAAGGACATGAGCGTCAGTGTTGGTTCTTCGCTGCGGGCATCGGCGAAACGCGCGCGTATTTCCTGTCGTAAGTCATTACTCGACAGCGCTGTCGTGTCGACAACATGGTCGGCCCAGCGCCGCAAAGCGCTCAGCAATTCCCTTTCGCGCGCAATCCCGTCGCCGGCGGGGCGGTCTAGCGCTAGCGGGTGACGCCGCCGCGTTTCGGAATAGCGACGCTCCAGCTCTTGCCCGCTGCAATCGAGGAATAGGGTAGCAATATTTTCATCGTGCTGCTCGCGCATAATCTTAATGCGGTTCACGATCTTTTGGGCGTCAAAAGCCCGAGTGCGCGTGTCAATCCCGAGGGCCAGCGGGCGGTGCGTGGGAGCGCCTTCCGCAGTTTCAGTGTTGAGCAAACGCTCCAACAAAATGAGGGGCAGGTTTTCTACGACCTCCCACCCCATATCCTCAAGCGCGTTGAGTGCAGTTGATTTGCCTGCCCCCGACATGCCGGTCACCAGCAGTATGCGTTGCGGGTGCATCGGCATTATGTGAGTTCCCTTGTGACGTGAGCAAGCATCATCTCTAGCTTGATTGGGGCCGAACATTCAAGGGCCGCCAGAACATAGTGCCGAATACGGACGCCGATAAAAAAGCGATATTCGGGCGCGTCGGGCAATCGCGTTCCTGGCGCGTCGAGCGCGATGTGGAGCCGAACGATGGCGCTGTCTAAGGCGCCAATATTGATAATCCCAAGGCCACGTACCTCGATGAGTCCGGCTATCGTCGCCGGTGCGCGCGCGACCAGACTACCGCTCTCAACCGTGAGGTCGGTATAATCGTCGCTCACGAGCTGCGCGCCGCGATCAATGAGGCGCAACGCCAAGTCCGATTTGCCACTACCCGAAACACCCGTGAGTAAAACACCGTGCCCGTTTACCGCAACACAAGTCGCATGAAGGTGCGTCATTCGGGGTGCCCGGCGGCTGGGAGCGTGATGGTGAAACGCGCACCAGGCGCACCGTCTGTACGGTCAGTCACCATGACGTGCCCATGGTGCGCCTCAACGATCGTCCGGACAATCGCCAATCCCAATCCCGAGTGTTCGGCGAAGCCCTCATTGCTGGGGCGCGCGCTGTGGAATCGCCGGAAAATATCATCGCGCTCATCGATGGGAACGCCGGCGCCTTCGTCTTCAATCCAGAGTGTGCACTCACCGTCGCGTGAGTAGGTGCCGATGCGGACTTCACTCCCCTGCGGCGCAAAGCTCAGCGCATTATCGACCAAGTTGGTGAGTACGCGTTCGAGCTGTGCACTGTCGGCCATCACGAAGGGGGAACCGCCGAGCAGGGCGCTGACATGGATGCGCGCGCGATCCGAGGTGTGGCGGAGTTCGCGCTGGATGACAAATTCCTTGACGAACTGATGCAGGTCAACTGGCCTAAATGGCGTGCGGGTAATTTGCGCATCGAGCCGCGAGAGTCCCGCAATGTCGGTGATGAGCCGATCAAGACGCCGGACGTCATGACGGATAATATCGATGAGTTGCGCTTTCAACTCCGTTGGCTGGACAACCGCAAGGCCGTCGACCGCTGAGCGCAGCGAGGCAAGCGGGTTTTTGAGTTCGTGCGCAACGTCTGCCGCAAAGGCTTCGGTCGCGTCTATCCGTTGGCGCAGCGTTGTCGTCATATCTGACAGGGCGCGCGCCAACATGCCAATTTCATCGTTGCGATTGGGCAGACGCGGCACGGTCACGTCGCGCGCGCGCCCAAGTCTGACACGCACCGCAGCACTCGCCAGCCTCCGAAGAGGTTGTACGATCGTACGCGCCAAAAACAGCGAGAGGAGTACCGACAGAATGGTGACACCCGCGATGTTGAGCGCGAGGCGCAGCCGCTCTGCGCGCACCGTATCGGTAATTTCGCGTGCGTTGCGCGTGATCATCACCCAGCCGCGTGTTGTCCCGGTGAGCGGCGATGCCGCGCTGATCATCGGGGTACGATCAACCGCATAGCTGACGGCAGATGCACTTCGATATTGTGAAAGTGGGTGCGATGTTTGCGACTTCACGTCGTCAGAGAAGGCCATAAAACTGGGCGCGCCAACGATGAAGTCGATGGTTTGATCAAGGGCGCGCGCGGCCTTAATTGTTGCGGGGTCGCGCGTCGGATCGTGCGCGCCATAATCACGCACCTCACCGGGCCAAATATCTCGCACAGGTGTTTTTTGCGCATCGAATACTCTCAGCCGGGCATTGGTCTGGTGTGCGAATGCTTGGAGTGCCGCAAAATTATTTTGCAACGCAGGAGCGGCACTCAGCGCTCCGGCGATCAGCCGAACCTGCGTCTCGCTCTCGTTTCGCCGCTGGTCAACCAGTTGCGTGCGGTAGGTGTCCAAATAGACAAAGCTGGCGGCAAGCACGACCACCGCGAAAATGTTGACGGCCAAAATACGGCGGGTAACCGAAATGCGCCCCGACCAGCGCAGCGAGAGCAATCCGCCTTCGCTCTCCCTAATTGGGATCGAAGCGGTATCCGGCACCATAGAGCGTTTCAATCGCGTCAAAAGTTTCATCCACAGCGCGGAACTTGCGCCTTAGCCGCTTGATATGGCTGTCTATCGTGCGATCATCAACATAGATATCGTCATGATAGGCGGCGTCCATCAATTGGCTGCGGCTTTTGACGATGCCGACGCGCTGCGCCAACGCCTCTAAAATCATAAACTCGGTCACAGTCAGCCCCACCTCCTTGCCATGCCATCTCACGCGGTGGCAGGCAGGGTCCATAAGCAGCGCACCGCGTTCGATGGGCGCGGGTTGGGCTTCCGAGTCGTCGGTTGCGGGTGGTGCGCGCCTGGCTTCAGCGCGACGGAGCACCGCCCTTATCCGCGCGACCAGCAGGCGTTGCGCGAACGGCTTAGTGATATAATCGTCGGCACCCTCGGACAGCCCTTCTGCTTCATCCGATTCGTCGTCTTTCGAGGTGAGGAAAATAACCGGCATATCATTCGACGCCCGAAGTGCTTTGAGCAGTGCGAGGCCATCCATACGCGGCATTTTAATGTCAAACACCCCGAGCGCCGCCGGATTTGCCGTCAGTGCGGCCAGCGCTTGAGCGCCATCGGTGTAAACACGCGTATGGAACCCCTCCGCCTGGAGAGCAATCGATACTGATGTGAGAATATTGCGGTCGTCGTCGACCAATGCGATGGTTTGCGGTTCGCTCATCGGCAAAGGCATAGCGCACTACGCGATAAAATCAATCGAGGCGGGGGCGGCCGTCTGAGGGTTCCCATCGTGTAAAATTATTCGATTATGTGTCGGTTGAGACGCTGCATGCGACATAAGACTCGCCATATCGTCGTTGATTTGTCATATTCAGCTTCTAGGCTCAGCAATGCCTCGGTTTTGAGTGGAAAGGAATTTAACATGGGTCTTTTAGATGGTATTCTCGGCGCAGTGGGTGGCGGCGCTGGCGGTGGGATGACACAGATGCTTGAGGGCGCCGCTGTGTCTGCCGTTGCCGCGAAGTTCGGGATTGATCCTGCAGTTGCACAAGGTTTGGCAGGCACGCTGCTCGGCAACATGCAAAACGGCCAAGCTCCTGCTGATGCCGTTGCCGGCGCGGCCGAGCAGCACGGCGTCGATCCCGCGACGGTAAGCCAGTTTGGCGAAGCACTCGCAGGTCATGCCGGTGCCGAAGGCGGTATGGGCGGTCTTGCCAGCTTGCTTGCTGGTGCGGCTGGTGGTGCTGGCGGCGGTGCTGGTGGCCTTGCAGGAATGCTCGGCGGCCTGATGGGCGGCAACAAAGCCTAATCGTTCAAAGTTGCACCAATCGGTTCAACGATTAATGTATTGCCATCGACACCAGTGACTTTCACTTCAGTGTCGATGGCAGCCATGCACCCTTTGGCTGACCATGCGCCATCGCCGACTTTGACGCGGCCCGTCGTGAAGGTAATGTCCTCACTGACGCGCACAGTTTGCCCAACGAGCCGCTGAGCACGCCGGTTTAACAGCGCATCAGGCGTTTCGCCGGCATTATAGGGTACGTAGGTCAGCGCAATATAAATGAGGGCGATCGCGCTCAGCGCAAAGGCTATAAATTGCGCGACTAAGCCCAATCCGAACATCGCGGTGACAACGCCTGTCATCAATGCCGCGCCGCCCAGCCAGATAAGAAAAAAGCCAGGCGCAATCATCTCTGCGACGATGAGGAGCGCCCCGACCGCTAACCAAAAATAATAGCCGGGGGTGAGTGCGAGCGCGCCAATGGTATTCATTATTGGGC
>Ga0209583_10000684_pt1 | contig 10387 bp, 7 predicted proteins | sample Str014_FD_187201 | JGI IMG/M metagenome (GOLD analysis project Ga0209583, IMG submission 187201) | Freshwater sediment microbial communities in response to fracking from Pennsylvania, USA - Straight Creek_MetaG_SC_2014 (SPAdes) (version 2) | ecosystem: Environmental > Aquatic > Freshwater >... | reverse complement strand
CTGGCATTGAGCTGGCGGTAGGTCAGCCTCTCCTCGCCCGCCACCACCGCTTCCGCGTCCGGTGTCTCCCGCACCCGAGCCTCAAACAGCCCATGCAGCAGAGCAACACCATATGACGGCGCCGGCGCATCATGAGCAAGCAGCTGCGCCCGCTCGTCGGCAGGCAGAATGCGCAGGTCGTCAAGTAGGGCAGGACGATGCGGGCTGAGAATGCGCGCGGCGATATCCACAAGCAGCACTTCAAGGTATCGCAGCATGCGCCGCGCGACATCGTCATCAAACCGATCGCGCGCGTACTCGATGCGAAGCAGCAGTCGCTCGCCCCCATAGGCGATCAGCGCGAGCGGAAAATTTGTTTGCCCGATGTACTGGAAGGATCGGCGTTGCCATTCGCCGCCGAGCGCCTTGAGCTGCGCGTCGAGTGTCAGATTCTCGTAGACAACAATGCTCTCGAACAGCGGTCGGCCGCGCTCGACATCGCTCCAGGCCTGCAGCTTTGCGAGCGGCGTATGCTCGTGCGGACGCATCGACAAACTCTGGCCGCGAATAACGCGCAGCCAGCCCGCGAGCTCTGCGCCTCGATCGATATTGACACGCACCGGAAGCGTGTTGATCATAATACCGATCATATCGTTGGCGCCGGGAACGCCGGATCTTCGGCACGCGCGGGTTGCGCCGAACACGATGTCGCTCTCACCGCTAAGTCGGCTGAGCAGGAGCGCCCACGCGCCCTGCAGCAGGGTATTCATGGTTACGCCGGCCGCTGAGGCCGCCGCCAGCATTGCCGTGGTGGCCTCGGGCGAAGCATGGATCTGGACGTTGCCAAATTCGGCGGTTCCGTCTCCGCACGAGAGACTGGAATTCGGCCGCTCAACCCAAAGCCGCACAGGCGCACGAAAGCCTGCGAGGTACTCTCTCCAATAGGGTTGGGATGCACTATCATCACGGGCTTGCAGCCATTCGACATGCTTGCGGAACTCGGGCGGCGCTGACGATCCGAGCATCTGCACGGCGCGTCGAGGTTCGTCGAACCCGAATACCTCCCGCAATACTAATGGGAATGCCCGGCCATCGAGCAGGATGTGGTGGAACGTCCACACCATGACCACCTGCGAGGCCGTTCTGATAAAGGTCAACCGCGCGAGCGGGGCCTGTCCGAGATCGACCCCTTGCCGGCGATCGGCAGACAGAAACGCGGCAAGCCGGTTATCCCGCTCACCGCGATCGAGATCGCTCCAGTCAAGCCTTACAATAGGCAGGTCGACCTGTGGCTGCACTTCCTGCAGCGGCTGCGGGCAATTCAACCATCGAAACGACGTTCGCAGGATCGGGTGCCGCCGCGTTGCATCTCGCCAACCCTCGATCAGCTTGTCGACATCGACGGGCTCTTCCAGGTGCGCCACAATCTGCTGAATATCGACGCCGCTGCCGGTTCGCATGGTTGCATGCAAAAGCATTCCGGCCTGGATCGGAGAAATCTCGTAGGCATCGTCTGACTGACGTAATATCACTCTATCGATCGCTGCACGCCGAAGGTCATTGACACCTTACCACATCAACCCTTTTACTGTCGATATTTTCAGTCGTTTCAAATACATGGTAAACTTACGCAGATAGGTTTCCAGAAGCGATCAATGGTTTGTTCTCTTGCGAACATGAGGCGTCGATGAATGCGGAAAGGGTGCTTGTCGGTAACTGGGCGGTCGTTCGGTCTGCAAATGAAATACTGTCCACGCTTGACGATAACGGCACCCTCGATGGCCTTCCATTTATGCCGGAAATGCTTAGTTGGTGCGGAAAATCGTTTCGCGTCCAGCGCCAGGTCTACAAAACCTGCGTCGACGGCCACCCGATAAGACGGTTTCCTGCAAATGACGTGGTGGTCCTGGAGGGCCCGCGCTGCGACGGCAGTAGTCACGACGGATGCAAGCACGGGTGCAGAATTTACTGGAAGCACGCCTGGCTACGCCCTGTCGAGGCGGACGAGGCTGGAATTGAGCGCGTCGACCGCGACCTGGAAACATTGCGCGCCCGCCTTAAGGTGAAGTCAGACGAGCAGCGCTATTTTTGCCAATCGACCGAACTTTTGAGGTCGACCGAGGATTTCCCGCCTGGGCGGCACAAGAGAGCGCGAATTGTGCTCACTGAAATTCGAAATGGCGACATTGGAATCTTGCTAGCCCTGCAATTGCTGGCCCTTTATTTGCGGCAAAGAATTCTGCGAAGGTTAGGTTGTGACAACTGGCTCCGAGGGCCTCACAAACGGACGCCGACACAATCGCTGAATTTGCAGCCGGACGAGCTCGTGCGCGTAAAATCGCGGGCGCAGATCGTCCAGACGCTTGATCACAAAATGTCCAATCGTGGCATGATGCTGTGCTATGAAATGATGCGATGCTGTGGGCACGAGGCCAAGGTCCGCTACCGTGTTGACCGGTTAATCAATGAGAGCACGGGTGTGATGCGAGAGATTACCGATGCTGTAACGCTCAGCAGCATGCGAGGCTGCGGCTCTCTTGGCGAGGAATGTCTGTGTGCCGGCGAGCCCGGGGACTGCCCGCGCGGCGAGCTCATGTACTGGCGAGAAATCTGGCTCGAGCGTGTGAATGGTTGATGACCGCAGACCTCGAATACGGTAGCGCCACGGAAAGTGACCCCAGTTCACGCGCGTTCGGCGTGCTCAAGACCCCTGAGGTGGATATCGTAGGCGTACGGCTTGATGCACCTGCGGATGTCAGCGCTGCGCTCTGGGAGCTACTGTCTTGCGACGAGCGGGGACGTGCAGAAAAATTTCACTACGCCGAGCATCGACAGCACTACATCGTAGCTCGCGCAAGCCTGCGACGGCTCCTTGCCGAGCGCCTGTGCATCGATCCCCGGGCGGTCGAATTCGTTGAGACCAAGTACGGCAAGCCGAGACTTGCGCCCGTGCATAGGTCAGCGGATGTGGAATTCAATCTCTCGCATTCCGGGACTCTTGCTATCTATGCCTTTACGAGCGGTCGCGCGGTCGGCATCGACGTCGAGCTGATCCGGCAGGTTCCTGATGCCGACGACCTGGCCGAGCGCTTCTTTTCGCCCACGGAAATCGCGGCGCTCAGAGCGCTTCCGCTTGATCGGCGTTCGTTGGCATTTCTGGCGTGTTGGACCCGCAAGGAGGCCTTCATCAAGGCTCTGGGTCAGGGGTTGAGCTGCCCCCTCGATGCGTTCGATGTGACAATCGACCCGGATGCTCCAGCTCGGATCGCCAGGATCGAAGCGCGCGTTGATGGGGTTGCGAACTGGGCAATGCAAGCGTTCACCCCATATCCACGCTACATAGCCGCGGTGGCATATCGTCAGTAGGTTGTCCGAGGGGTACTGGCCTTATCGGCGTCTCCGGTTCGCTTTGAGCAGAACTTTTCAACATCCTGTAGAAGCTGCACCGTCATCCATCTCAACGAATAACCCGTTGTAATACTGGAGGTCGAGTAGCCCGCTGCTATTGGATCAAGAAATGACCGTCGCAATAATTTCGGCGGACCGCCGAAAGGAACGATTTCCGATTCCGGTCTCGCGCGAAGATCACGTCATTGCGTCAACAGGAATACCCGATTAACTCTAAGCTATCTGGCCCGTGCGGTCGTCTGGTGGACTACCCCAACCTATGCTAATGAGCTTTCCCGCAAACGACTGAGGATCACGCGGTGTGTTGTTTGGCATATTACCTAACCTCGGGAGTGAGGTAAAAGGTCGCTGCCTCCTGACGCCCACGGCACAATCCATGCGATACCAAACCTGCCATTTTGAGCCTCGACACGCCAACTCTGGCTGGTGTCGTCGCTGGCGCGGGGATTTGGCCGGAACTGACACTGAGTGCTTCGAATACGGCGCGAACGGATCATCGGCTGGAACTCCGCTGTTGGATTTTTCAAAGCAAAAGCGTGCGTGTGATGACATCGTTCCACTTCGGTAGCCGTCAACGGCGCCTTTTCGGCTATTACGAGCCGGCTCAGGCGAATCTCAGCAAGGTGCGCGCCGCGCTGCTCTGCCATCCGATGGATAACGAGCAGGTCTTCGCTTATCGCACCATGCGGCAGCTGGCGGCCCGCCTGGTTCGAGCCGGTTTTCACGTGCTGCGATTCGACTACTTCGGGACTGGCGACTCCTACGGCGACACTGGCGAGGGTGACCTCGCAAGCTGGTGCGAGGACATAGAGACGGCGATGGAGGAACTCAAGGAAATAACGGGAGCCAACAAAGTCAACCTGGCTGGGCTCCGGCTTGGCGCCAACCTGTCGGCTCGAGTGGCTGCCCGTCGGCCCAAAGAGATCAGCAAGCTCATCCTTTGGGAACCTCTCGCGGCGGACGAACTGGCCGTTGCTGGATTCGGATGTCCGGCTCCCCAGGCGGATCGCAACCCCCGATTGATCGGATCAGAGATCGTGGAAAGCTTTGCCCGCGAAGCTCTTCCGAGCAAGGCAGCTTTGCTTCCACCGAGCACACTCGTTCTCCTCACGGCACGGCCACCATCACCAACAGAGTTCGGCGCCTTGGCCGTCGAGTACGTGGCAGACGCTTCTGCGTGGATCGAGGAGAGGCTGGACACCGGTTCGATCCCCGCGGGGGCCCTCCAACGCATCGTGGATTGGCTGCAGTGACGGGTGCGTTCAACGAACTTACCGTGCAGTTTGGCCGATCGGCGTCCCTCATGGGCATCCTGTCGCGGCCTCCTTCCGAATTGCCGGTCCGACGACCCGCAGTGGTGATATTGAACACCGGGATTGCCCATCGGACCGGACATCATCGCATGTACGTGAAGATGGCTCGCGAGCTTGCGGCCTTAGGCCACCTGGCTTTTCGATTCGACTTCTCCGGTATCGGCGATAGCGCCAGCCGGGGGGACGGCCTTAACCCGATCGAGGCCCATCAGGCCGATCTGTCCGAAGCGCTCGATTGGCTGACGGCATCTTGCGATGTTAACGAAGCCGTCCTGATCGGTCTTTGCGCGGGTGCCGAGATTGCATTGAGATCGGGGCACTCCGACAAGCGGGTGGTCGGCCTTGTGTTGCTCGACCCCACCATCCCACCCACCGCGCGTTTCTATGCACACTACATTGGCCGACGCATTACCCAGCTACGCAGCTGGTGGTCATTCGTCAGCGGACGTGGCCGGATTTTTGAGGAATTGAGCGAGCGGGCGAGATCGGCCTTCGGCGCGGCTCCAGCGCAACCTGCGAGCGCCGCAGATCACAGGATTCGCAGCGAGCTCGAGCAATTGTACCTGAAGTCTCTTGATCGCAACTTGAAGGTGCTAATCGTCCTGACCGGCGGACCATTGGACGGTCGCCAGAGCTACCGCGAACAACTCTTCGATGCGCTACCCAATGTCCCGTTCCGGGGCTGGGTGTCCCTTGAGTACTTCAGAGACGCCGATCATACGTTTACGTCTGAAAGCGCGCGCGGGCGGCTGCAAGAGCTGGTGCTGGGCTGGATAAGGGCCTTCCCGATTACCGACAATCCTCCGCCAATTTCAGCAGGCGATGCGGCACCGGCGGCGTTCGGAGAGCGACCCAGCCGAGACGGGGCATCATTGCGAGACGATCTTGGCGGCGGTTGAAGGGTGCTCCAACTCGCCGGTCCGGCGCGGGGCGTGCTTCTTGCTCCCGGATCGGAACGTAAGACCGATGGCGCGCTTGAAGTTGCTGGGCGCCGTGTTGACAGCCATGAATGTACTGCGCGTTAGCGGGCCAGCAGCTCGCGCTTCTCTTCGTTCGACAGTGGCTTGGCGGCGTAATACTGCAGATTGGCCGCAAGATGTTGAGGGGTGCGCATCCCCAGAATCGTGACGGAGATGCGCTCGATGCAGAGCGAGAACTGGAGCGCCGCTTCGAGCGGTGAACGCTGCATCTGCTCAACGAGCCGCCTGATCTGCAAAACGCGTTCCCACTTTGGCTCTATTGAACGCAGATCCGCTTCGGTGAGCGACTGTTTCAAAGCGCCTCCACCGAAACACCCTCGCGTGATGATCCCGTATTGGCGCTCGGATACCTTGTGAAACATGCCGTCCAGCGCCTCCGGGTCCATCAACCCGAAGGGCATCTGCAGGCTGGCGATCCCCTCCATACCCAGGCAGTGCGCAGCATCGTCGACGGAGTCGAGGGCAATTCCATATTCGCGGATCTTCCCTTCCGCCTTCAAACGCGCCAGGAGACCCAACGCATCCTGGAGCCGGGTTCCGCGGATCTCCTCCCGAGGCGGGCTGTGGATCTGGTACAGATCAATATGGTCGGATTGCAGTCGCCGCAAGGACGCCTCCACGGCTTTTCTCAAATAGCCGGGCGAGAAATCCTGTGAAATTGTACCCGACAGAGCTGCAGGAACCGCGCTACGGCGCAGGCCGATCGCCCGAACAATGGGCTTCGCGAACGGCTTGATGAGCTGAACGAGCCTCGTCCGTCCCGGAAGGCGATAGCCGCCTTTGGTTGCGATGAAAACCTTTTCACGCTTTTTGCGAAAGGCCTTGCCAACAAGGATCTCGCTTTCCCCTTGCGAATACATGTCCGCTGTATCGTAGAAGTTTATCCCCGCGTCGCAGGCTGCCTCGAGTGTCCTGAGCGACGTCGCCCGGCCACCATCCTGAGCGAGCAGCCCGCCAATGCGCGATCCGCCAAATCCGATCTCGGAAACGCGCCATCCGGTTTTCCCAAACTGCCTGTAGCGCACGCCCGCTCTCCGTCACATCGCTCGCAGGTCGCGTGCGAGGCGGTCCGCCGAGCGTGCAGCCAGCGCCATCACGGTCAGCGTGGGGTTCTTCTCTGCGCCGGTCGTGAAACAACTGGCATCGACCACCAGAACGTTAGGGATCTCATGAAGTCGATTGAAGCCGTCCGTCACGCCGAACTTGGGCGAGACATGCATGCGGACCGCGCCGCCGTAGTGCTTGGCCGTTCCGGGGAAAAGCGTCGGAACGATCTCCCTGACTGCCCCTCTGTGGCCGGCATCCCGCATCAATTGCATCAGGTGCTCGCGCGCTTTGACCACATTGTCCAGGACGTTTTCATCGAAGCTGATGTGAACCTCCGACGCCGGAAAGCCAAACTCGTCTTTGTCGTCCCTCGCGGGACCGACGTAGTATTTCTCTTCCGGCACCATTGTTCCGAAGACTTGTACTCCAAAATAAGTCGTCTTCTGTCCAAACCGGCTTTTGATCTTGCCGACCGTTCCGAACGCACCAAGCGTCCATGACGAGGCAAGCAAAGGGTCCGACGAGGCGTGGGGCAGGCGCGTCAAGTAGGCAGGCGGTGACAGCGAAGTGAGCGGGGTGTCCACGTCGACGGCCCACCACTCACGAGGGTGATCATGAAGATATCTGCCGAGCAGGCCGTTGCCGTTGCCCAACCCGTTCGGGTGGTCGTTGCACGCCGAATTGAACAGCAGCTTGGACGAATTGAGTGGCCCGCATGCAACGACAAATGAGCTGGCACTGACGCGATTTTGCGCCATGGTCTGCCTGTCGCAATAGATTGCGGCTACGGCCTTCTTCTTCTGCCCATCCCATTCCAGCCGCAGTACGTGGGCTCGTGTGATCAGCTTGAACGCAGGCTCCCCAGGCAGCCTGGCGACCAACTTCGAGTAGCTGTTGAACGAGGTGCCGCGGCGCAGAAACAGAAATGGCGGACCGTCCGCGAGGGGCATCGTCGTGAACCCCTGTCCGCGCTTCAGAGCTGCCTGCCGTACGGACTGCCAGTCCTCCGGCACTCGGTGTTGATATTTACAATAGCCGGCCGGCAGATTTGGGACGTCGTTTGGATCGGCCGTGATCTCCATCGTCCTTTCGGCAATCTCGTAGAACGGAGCAAGATCACCATAGGTGACCGGCCAGCGATATTTCTCGTGGACCTGCTCACCTGCCGTGAAATCCTCCGCGCAGAAGCGTGGTACGGCACCCGTCCACTGATTGGAGAGGCCACCCAGAGCATAGTTGTATTCGAGGTTGGTCTCCGGATCGCCGGTGACGACGAACCCGGTCGGCTTTGTCATGGGCGGAAGATATCGATAGAGATTCCTTCCTGCCATCCTGACGAGCGTGCCGCGCTGTATGTCCTCTCCGGTTTCCAGCATCGTCACCGGAATGCCCTTCCGCACGAGTTCGTACGCCGCCATCGCGCCCGCAGGGCCGCTGCCTATGACAACCGCGCGGCGATCATCAGTCATGCGATACCTTCGAAACTTTCTCCACCTCGCATCTCTAGCCTCTTTCGGCCGAGGTCGCCATGAGGTGCTTGGGCCAACGCTAGGACGATATCGTCTTGACTCTCCAATGGAAATCCCGATGAATTCTCGGTTATTCAAATTGGCATCGACGGTTGCCTGGCTAGCGCTTCTCCGGACGTTGGATGTCATAGTGGCGGCGAGATCGAGAGCGCCAGCGATTTCCGGAATGGAAAAATGTCGATCGCTCTTGCGCGATGCAGCGGCGTGGCATCGTGCGCCCCGCTGATTAGGCCGCTGATCTCAGTCCTGGACGCCGGCCTCAGATTGCTGATTTAGGGTGTGGTCGTCGGCGTAATAACTGTAGTCGTCCCCCCGGACGTGAAGACACTGGGCACCGCCCCGGCGCCTTGGATGATATTCCGCAAGCCATAGGCGCTGGTGACGGTCGTAATGGGCGCCTGTATTGTCGCCTGGATCGTATTGAGATACGTCATGAACTTGGTGGATTCGACCGAGAATGCGTTCGAGGCATAGAGGATGTCCTTGTTGCGTATCTCGAACGAACTCGCCAGGAAATAGCCGGCCGGATCGCGCAGGTTGATCGTATAAATCACAGGAATGACGGGGCCTTCATAGGGCGTACAGTCGATCCCCATCGCGGTGGCGAGGTCGCGCGCTTCAGCGCGATAAAGGAACACCGAGGCGGGATTAGCCTGAATATCCACCAGACCGCCGGCCTTGCTGATCGCTTCCGCGAGCGAAAGCCGCCAGGCCCCGAATGGAATCTGCTGTTGCGTGCCGACCGCACCGAAGGCCAGGAAGGTCTGCGGCTCCCGATACAAGTAGATCGTATCGTTGGGATGCACGTAGACATTGTTGGCCGGCTCATAAACGAGCGCCCCAAAGGGGGCGATCGCGCGCCGCCCATTTCGCTCCAAGAGCACCCAAGTTTCAGCTCCGGCGGCCCCCGTGGTCCCGGCGGCCGTCACCATGCCGGCGCGGCTGATGACGTCGAGCATACGCTCGGGCGAGGCGGTCGCGGGAATCCGCGCCGAGCGTCCCTCGCCCAGGATGCTGATCATCGATGTCTTCTGTTCGACCATTGACACAATGACTTGCGGCTCGATCGCGCGGTTCTTGAGGGCAGCCACAATGGCCTCCTGCACTTCGACCTGGGTGCGTCCGCGCGCGCGGACGGAACCCGCATAGGGGATCGAGATGTTGCCGTGGATGTCGACTGCTTGGTTCGGAATGTTGACGAAATTGCCCGGCCGCACGCCGCCTTCGGCCGGAATGAAGAGACCTCCGGAAGCGGCTTCGAAGATCGTGACGCTGAGGATATCGCCGACGCCGAATGTGATGTCGCGCGGCAGCCGATTGTTCTTGAAGGCAATCAAGCGCGGCAGGTTCCTGGCCAGGACCTCAATGACTTTCGGGGTGACTTGGACGGTTGCGTAATTAAGGCTCATCGGGTCGCGCTGGCCAGACAATATATCCACGGTCGCGGGGCCGCTCACGGGCATCAACCCGCAACCGCCCAACGCAGCCGTCAAGGCCAAGCCAATGAGGACGCGACAAATTCCCACCGAAGGCCCCGATTCCAATATCCTTCGCACGCGGGCGACCTTACGGGATGCGAAAGCAACTGCGTAGGGTTGCGATGCCTTGATCCCTGATTTCGGGGAAGGCTGTTGCGGATTGGTCACAACTGTTGCGAGCAGACCATAACTTGAAGGATAAAGCTTAATGCCTGATAAATGACCTTGCTATGGATGCAAATCTCTTTGCCAGCCGTTTTTTCGATGGGGATTTCGAAACGGGCAGCTCGAAGCCCACGCTTTTTCAATAGGTTGCAGGGTCCAGACCTGAACGGGCTCAACCAACGGGCCCCGAACGTCTTCGAAAAGGCTCAAGACGCTCCACGAGCTCAGCATTACCGTTGCCGTTTCGCCTTGAAGTGGGTTCGCTGGGCGACCGCCTGGTGAGCTCTACGCCAGATTGACCATGCAATGATATGTGCAGGTTGGATTCGCTTGCTAGCGAGACGCCGGCGAGTACGGCCTTTTTGGGTAACTGGTCACCGATGAGCGGCGTGCGCTGGTTTTCTCCATCGGCAACCTCACCAACCTGATCGTCACCCGTTCGGATGTCATCGCGAGCCAGCGACCGGGCGTTCAGGGAGTTGTGGGCG
>Ga0209583_10000680_pt1 | contig 10415 bp, 10 predicted proteins | sample Str014_FD_187201 | JGI IMG/M metagenome (GOLD analysis project Ga0209583, IMG submission 187201) | Freshwater sediment microbial communities in response to fracking from Pennsylvania, USA - Straight Creek_MetaG_SC_2014 (SPAdes) (version 2) | ecosystem: Environmental > Aquatic > Freshwater >... | reverse complement strand
GATATACCCCCTGCGCAACAACATAGAGCGCGAAATAGCGCTTTGACACTCCCGCCGCCTGCTGCGTGGCCAAGGCCAGTTCAGTAAACCCTACGACGGAAACAAGGGCAGAGTCTTTGGTAATGTTCAGCCACAGATTTGCCAGCCCCGGCAGGGCAAGAGGCAACATGGCAGGCAGCATGATGCGCCGAAATCGCAACGCTGGAGACATCCCAAGTGCCGTCGCCGCTTCCAACTGGCCGATGGGTATAGCCAAAATGCCGGCCCGCAAAACCTCGGTGGCATAGGCTCCCTGCACCACACCCAACACGCAAATTGCAGCAACCATGCCGTTGACTTCGACTGCGCCTATCCCAGCCTTCGCCAACCCGGCATTGATTGCATCCGTGCCCGCATAATAGAGCAACATAATGAGGATAAGTTCGGGAACCGCGCGAAACAGCGTCGTATAACCAGAAAGCACTGGGCGAAACATAACGGGCCCGTAAAGCTTGCCCATAGCACCCAGCAACCCAAGGCCGATGCCCAGCGCATAGCCAAAAAGAGAAATCTCCAGCGTACGAACAGCTCCCCAGAACAATGCATCGCCGTAACCTTCGTCACCAAAGGACAAAAGCGTTGCCAGCGGGGCCACGGCCATGATTATCAAATTCAAAGCCGAAACCGTCCCCGCCAAAGCAGACGCACCTATTTGGAACCCGGCAGTTTGAGCTTTCCAGTCAATTTCCACTTGTCGGAAATCTTGTCGAAAGTGCCATTGGCTGCCAAATCGGCAATGCCTTTGTTGAGCTTGGCTTGGAGGGCCGTATCTTCTTTGCGCAATCCAAAGCCCACACCAACACCCAAGATCTCTGCATCATAAGGCACCGCTGCCTTCACTTCACAACAACCGCCCTGATCGGAATTCAGGAAATCATCCAGCGAAACACCATCGGCCAGCACATAGTCCAGACGGCCAGCCGCAAGGTCCGCATTCACCTCGTCCTGTTTCCCATAAGTCTTGATGGCAACGCCTTTGGGTTCGAAGTATTTTGCGGCATAGGCGGCATGAATTGTGGAAGCCTGCACGCCGAGGTTCTTGCCCTTCAAATGTTCGGGCGAAATGTCCTTGTCGGCACCTTTGGCACCAATGACCGTCGGCAGACCGATGTAATACATATCGGAGAAACTGATCGTTGCCTTGCGTTTTTCGGTGATCGACATGGACGCCATGATGGCATCGAACTTCTTGGCCTGAAGTGCCGGAATGATGCCGTCCCACGCCACTTCTTCCACAGCGCATTTCTCGCCAATGTCCGCACACAACGCCGTCATCAAATCAATTTCCCAGCCTACCCATTTGCCTGAGGCATCTTTGGAAGTGAAAGGGGGATAGGGTTCAGCCGCTACGCCCAATTTTAGATCAGCATGAGCCGGCCCAGCCAAACTCAGCCCAAAAACCACTCCAGCCAACGCCTTCACAATTTTTTTCATTTTACGTTCCTTTTCATCGCCCGTCTTAACGTGCTCTGAAAGGCGCCCCCGCCCTTCGTTTCCTTCTGGCCACCGCGAATCAGGGGACGGAGTCAGAGTATCACTGAATATTGTACGCTAAATTCTAAACCTCACAAAGGCCCCAGCCTGGTCCGATTGGAGAGAATTCTGGTCCCATTAGATTCGGCTAACCTCGAAAACTTCCCACAAACTGGCGACAGCGAAGGCTTTTGGGGGTCCCAAAAACGTCCGCCGGGGTCCCTTCCTCTTCAACCTTTCCCTCATGCAGGTAGATCACATGCGAAGAAACATCCCGCGCAAATTTCATTTCATGGGTGACCAAGATCATGGTGCGCCCCTCATTTGCCAGGCCGCGAATCACGCCAAGAACCTCGCCGACCAGCTCTGGGTCCAGCGCCGAAGTAGGTTCATCAAACAACATCACCTTTGGTTCCATGCACAGGGCCCGCGCGATCGCCACCCGCTGTTGCTGCCCGCCAGACAAATAGGCAGGATACGTATCCTTTTTGTCGAAAAGCCCAACCTTTTGCAGAAGAAGTTCGGCGCGAGCTATCGCCTCGCGCCTTGGCAATTTCAACACGTGGATCGGGGCCTCGATCAGGTTTTGTAAAACTGTCATGTGTGGCCAGAGATTGAAGCTTTGAAAAACCATACCGAGTTTGGTACGCACGCGTTCCAATTGTTTGCGATCAACCGGGTAAAGATTGCCGTTGGGGCGCGGCTCTAGGAGCAGTTCTTCTCCACCAACAATGATTCGCCCGCGCGTCGGCGGTTCAAGTAAATTGACGCAACGCAAAAATGTGCTTTTTCCGGAGCCCGAAGCGCCGATCAATGTGACAACGTCACCGTTGCGTGCCGACAGGCTCACCCCTTTCAGAACTTCCAAAGGGCCAAAGGCCTTGTGCAAGTCCTTCACTTCAATTGCAGGGGTGACGTTCAAATCGCGTTATCCAATTGCCAGACCCGCCCAATTCTTGAGTCAATCACAATGCCATCGCGTATTTCCGCGCGATTTCACCATGCTCCATTCGCAGCGCTTGAATATCCATTCCCAGTGGCATGCCGTCAAGCACTCTCCACTGACCGGCCACCATCACACGGTCTGCCTGGTGTGCTCCGCAGAGAACCAAGGCAGCCAGAGGGTCGCCCGCGCCTGAAAAGCGCAATTCATCCAGTTTATACAGCGCCAGATCGGCCTGCTTGCCGACGGCAATCTCACCAAGGTCATCGCGGCCAAGGCACCTCGCTGAACCCTTCGTGGCCCAGCGCAACACATCCAAATGTGTCACTTTCTGACCATAGGTGAGTCGGTTGAGCATCAAGGCGTGGCGCACGCCTTCCATGAGATTGGAGGAGTCATTGGATGCCGAACCATCAACACCAAGCCCAACTGGAGCACCCGCAGCCTCGAGCGCGCAGGTGGGACATTGGCCCGAAGCCAACACCATGTTGGAGGTTGGGCAATGACATACACCAACGCCGTGCTTGCCCAACTTGGCAATATCTGCCTCGTTGAAGTGAACCCCATGCGCCAGCCACGTACGGTTCGAAAGCCAGCCGCAATCTTCAAGATAATCCAGCGGGCGCATGCCGAAAGTGGCGATGCAGAAATCATCCTCATCATGGGTTTCCGCGAGATGCGTGTGCAAGCGGCAATCATGTTTGGCCGCCAGCGCCGCAGTCTCGCGCATCAAATCTCGTGTCACTGAAAAGGGCGAGCAAGGCGCCAACGCAATTTGCACCATGGCCCCATCACCCCGCTGGTGATAGCGGCTGATCACCCGCTCGCAATCGGCAAGAATGGTGTCATGGTCCTGCACCACGCTGTCAGGCGGCAAGCCACCGTCTTTCTGCGAAAGGTTCATCGAGCCACGGGTGACCGTCATCCGCATGCCAAGGCTGCGGGCCTCATCGACTTGAATATCCATCGCATCATCCAAGCCGGGCGGGAACACATAGTGATGATCCGAGGATGTTGTAACGCCGGACATCAGCAATTCCGTCAAGGCCAGCCGCGTGGCAATCCCGTGGGCTTGCGGATTGAGCTGCGCCCAAATGGGATAGAGCGCTTTCAGCCAATCAAACAGCTCCTTGTTGATGGCCATAGGATGGGCGCGCGTAAGTGTTTGATAGAAATGATGATGGGTGTTGATCAGGCCGGGCAAAACCACATGGGCTGATGCGTCAAACGCATGATCATGCGCTGGGTTTTTGCCTTTGCCGACCAATTCGACGATTTTGCCACCCTCGGCCACAAAACCGCCCTCAGCCCCTTCGGCCAAGATCGCCATCGGGTTCTTGATCCACAGTCGCATTCAGGACTAACCTTTCAAAAAACAGTTCGAGGGAGAATAGAATGAAAACCAGAAAAACCACAACACTTGCCGCCTTGGCAGCTTTCGCCCTGTCTGGCATCGCGGGTACAATGCCGGCGCGCGCTGCCAGCATGGAAAGCGAACTCAACATCGTGGCTTGGCCCGGCTATATCGAGCGCGGCGAAAGCGACAAGGCCTATGATTGGGTGACGGGGTTTGAAAAAGACACCGGCTGCAAAGTCAATGTCAAAACCGCCGCCACTTCAGATGAAATGGTCACCTTGATGAACCAAGGAGGCTTTGACCTCGTTACGGCATCGGGTGATGCTTCCTTGCGTCTCATCGCTGGCAAGAAGGTCCAGCCGATTGATGTCACCAAGGTGGCCAATTGGGTCAATGTGGACAAACGCCTGCAGGACGCGCCTTGGCATACGGTGGATGGCAAGCACTATGGCACACCTTACCAGTGGGGCCCGAATGTACTGGCCTATAACAGCAAGGTGTTCAAGGATCCGCCAAAGAGCTGGAGCGTGGTTTTCGAAGAGCAGAACCTGCCCGACGGCAAGAGCAACAAGGGCCGCGTTCAGGCCTACTATGGTCCGATCTACATTGCTGATGCCGCACTCTATCTCATGAAGAAAAACCCTGCACTCGGGATCAAGAACCCCTATGAGTTGAACAAGGATCAATATGCGGCCGCCCTCGATGTCGTCACTAAGCAACGCGCCCTTGTGGGCCGCTATTGGGGCGATGCCAACGTGCAGGTGGATGACTTCAAGAACGAAGGTGTTGTCGCCTCATCCTCTTGGCCCTTCCAAGTAAACCTGTTGCAAGCCGACAAGGCCGTAATGGAAAAGACTCCAATTGCCTCAACCATCCCTGATGAAGGGGCCACGGGCTGGGCAGACACCACCATGATGCATGCCGAAGCAGCGCATCCCAATTGCGCCTATGCTTGGCTCAACCATTCGCTCGAGCCCAAAGTGCAGGGCGATGTGGCCGCTTGGTTTGGTTCAGTGCCCGCTGTGCCAACAGCCTGTAAAGGCAATGAACTGCTGACCGACGTCGGGTGCGACACCAATGGCGCTGCCAACTTCGACAAGATTTGGTTCTGGCGCACACCCATTGGCAAATGCGAAGCGGAAGGTACCTGTGTGCCATATTCGCAATGGGCCAAGGATTATTTGGCCGTGCAAGGCAAATAAGCAACCAAGCCCGCCGCCCGAAAGGGTGGCGGGTGGACTTTCATGCTCAACACCCTTTCCGATCTCTTCTACCGCCGCCCGAAATTGCTGACGGCGCTGCTGCTGGCTCCGCCGCTGGCATGGATTGCGCTTGTCTATATCGGTTCACTCCTGGCCCTGTTGTTGCAAAGCTTCTATCATCTCGACGATTTCTCCGGCACCGTGGTCCACGAGTTCACACTTTCCACTTACGCCGAGTTGCTCTCAACCTCGAATGTGCAAATCATTCTCCGCACGGTGACAATGGCCGCGCTGGTTACACTCGCTGCCAGCATCATCGCCTTCCCTGTGGCCTATTATGCGGCCCGATTTGCACGCGGGAAATGGAAAGCACTCTTCTATTTGGCAGTGATGATGCCGCTCTGGTCGTCCTATCTCGTCAAGATCTACGCATGGAAACTGATCCTCGCCAAGGAAGGCATCATCAGTTGGATCGCGGGCACATTACATCTTGGCTGGTTATTGGACGCGCTGCTCAGCATCCCTGTGATAGGCGGCTCTTCGTTGTCGTTCAGCTATATCGGAACATTTCTCGTGTTCCTCTACATCTGGCTGCCCTACATGATTTTGCCCGTTCAGGCGGCGCTGGAACGCGTGCCCAATGACTATGTGGAAGCCGCCGCCGATTTGGGGGCCACACCACGGCAAACTTTCCGCGACATTATCTTGCCTTTGGCTCTGCCGGGCGTGATCGCAGGGTCAATCTTCACTTTCTCTCTGACCTTGGGCGACTACATCGTGCCGCAAATTGTCGGCAATTCCCGCGCCATGATCGGTCAAGCAGTTTACACGCTGCAAGGCACGGCAGGCGACATTCCACTCGCCGCCGCTTTCACCGTGGTGCCCATGATCATTATGGGGATTTATCTCATTGTTGCGCGGCGCATGGGGGCATTTGATGCGCTCTGAAGCCGGCTTGCCACTCAAATTCGCAGCCGCCGCAGGACTTCTGTTCCTGCACCTGCCACTGGCGCTGATCGTTGTCTATGCCTTCACCACTGAAGAGCGAAGTTTCCAATTTCCGCCGCCGGGATTCACATTGCACTGGTTCTCAGCCGCATGGTTTGACCGCCCCGACATTTGGCCGCCGCTCTGGCTCTCACTGAAAGTGGCTGCCGTTGCCACAACATTGGCGTTGATTTTCGGAACATTGGCAGCGGCAGCCCTTGCCCGCGCTAAGTTCTACGGCAAAGACCAGCTCTCGTTACTCTTCATCCTGCCCATTGCGCTGCCGGGCATCATCACAGGTATCTCCTTGCGCTCCGCCTTTGACATCATGAACTTGCCGTTCTCGACCTGGACGATCGTCCTCGGCCACGCCACATTCTGCATCGTCGTCGTCTACAACAACGCGTTAGCGCGTTTCCGCAGGTTACAAGGCAACATGGTGGAAGCTTCGATGGACTTGGGCGCCAACAGTTTCCAGACCTTTCGCTACATCATCTTGCCGCAAATCGCTTCGGCCCTACTGGCTGGCGGCATGTTGGCTTTCGCGCTTTCATTTGACGAAGTGATTGTGACCACTTTCACCGCAGGTCAGCAGGAAACCCTGCCCATCTGGATGCTGGGAGAATTGATTCGCCCCCGACAACGCCCCGTGACCAATGTGGTGGCCATCATTGTGATTGTCGTCACCTTCATCCCCATTCTCTGCGCTTATTATTTCACGCGTGAGGATGAAGGCCGCAAGGGCTGATCAAACAGAAATGTCGCCGCGCTTCCATTGTTCATGCGTAGCGGCGCGGAAATCATCAAACGTTCCGATATCAATCGCATCACGCATGCCCTGCATCAGCGTCTGATAATAGGCAATGTTGGCCCAGCTCAACAGCATCATACCCAACAACTCACCCGAACGGATCAAGTGATGCAGATAGGCGCGGCTATAATGCGACAGCGCCGGGCATGGGTGTTCGGCATCCAGCGGGCGGGTATCTGCAGCATGCTTGGCATTGCGCAGGTTGATGCGGCCAAACCGCGTGAAAGCTTGCCCATGGCGGCCAGAGCGCGTGGGCATCACGCAATCAAACATGTCCACACCGCGCGCCACAGATTCGATCAAATCTTCCGGCGTACCCACTCCCATCAAATACCGCGGCTTGTCGTCGGGCAGTGTTGGCGTGGTAAAATCCAACGTAGAAAGCATCAGCTCTTGCCCCTCACCCACGGCCAACCCGCCGATGGCGTAACCTTCAAAGCCAATCTGCCTCAGGCCCGCTGCACTGGCGAGGCGCAGCTTCTCATCCGTGCCGCCCTGAACAATGCCAAAATTGCCATTGCCCGGCTGCGGCACAGAAAGGAAGGCTGCCCGCGAACGCTCCGCCCAACGCAGCGAAAGCTGCATGGCTTTCTCGGCCTCTTTCTCCGTGTGCGGAAACTGGATGCACTGGTCGAGTTGCATCTGAATGTCGGAACCGAGCAGCTGCTGAATTTCCATCGCCCGCTCCGGCGTCAACTCATATTTGCGACCATCGAGGTGTGATTGAAACGTAGCCCCTGTCTCCTTGATCTTGCGAATCTTGGACAGGGACATGATTTGAAAGCCGCCAGAATCAGTGAGGATCGGCCCACTCCACCCCGTGAATTTGTGCAAGCCACCCAGCTTGGCCACTTGCTCGGCACCGGGCCGCAACATCAAGTGATAGGTATTGCCGAGGATGATGTCCGCCCCCGTGGCCTTCACCTGATCCATGTAAAGACCCTTTACGGTTCCTACCGTGCCCACCGGCATGAAGGCGGGCGTGCGAATATCGCCATGCGCCGTGTGCACAGTGCCGCGCCGCGCCGTGCCATCTTTCTTGTGAAGGGTAAAAGAGAATTCCGTAGTCATGCCGCAGGCCATAGCAGGCTGGCATCACCATAGGAATAGAAGCGATAGCCGCTTGCGATGGCATGGGCATAGGCCAGTTTCATCCGCGCTTGTCCTGCAAAGGCTGAGACCAACATGAACAGCGTGGACCGAGGAAGGTGGAAATTGGTGATAAGCCCATCAACTGCATTGAATCGATAACCGGGCATTATGAAGATTTCTGTCGTGCCGTTGAAGGGTGCCAACTGGCTCGATTCCAGCAGACGCAACGAAGTGGTGCCGACGGCGACAATGCGCGCGCCCGCAGCGCGTGCTGCCTTCAAGCGCTCTACGACTTCCGCAGAAACCTCGCCCCATTCGGCATGCATCTTGTGGTCTTTGGTATCTTCGGCCTTTACCGGGAGGAAGGTGCCCGCGCCCACATGCAGCGTAACAAATTCATGGGATATTCCAAATTTTTCCAGCTGCTTCATCAAGTTCGGCGTGAAATGCAAGCCGGCCGTTGGAGCGGCAACCGCCCCAGCTTCCTTTGCGAATATGGTTTGATAATCTGCCACATCCTGCTGATCCTGCGCACGTTTCGATTCAATATAGGGCGGAAGCGGCATACGCCCCACGGTGGCGATGGCTTCGTCCAACACAGCCCCAGAGAAATCGAAAGCAAGTGTCACCTCGCCCGCCTCACCCTTTTCCGCGACGGTGGCCATCACTTCACCCAACAGACAAACCCAGGCCTCATCGCCAAATCGAATTCGGTCCCCGGCCTCAAGCTTCTTTGCTGGCTTTACGAATGCCTTCCAGCGCGAGGCATCCATCCGTAGGTGCAGCAAGGCCTCAATCCTGGGTGTTGTGCCCAGTCGGCCCACCCTATGGCCAGAAAGCGCTGCGGGAATCACTTTGGTGTTGTTGAAAACAAGTACGTCGCCATGGCGCAATTGGCCGGGCAAATCCGCCACGGTGAGATCGGCAAGCCCATCGCCCACTACGAGCAATTTGGCACTCTCACGAGGAAACGCCGGGCGCAAGGCAATACGCTCCGGCGGCAATTCAAAATCAAAATCAGCAACGCGCATGGTTCACCCGTTGCCGATCAGCATCACATAAACTTAAAGATCAGCCGCCACACGCATCGTGGCAATCTTGTCGGGGTTCTTCACGGGCTCGCCGCGCTTGATGCCATCAACGATGTCCATGCCTTCCGTTACCTTGCCCCAAACCGTATATTGCTTGTCGAGGAAACCCGCATCACCAAAGCAGATGAAGAACTGGCTATTGGCGGAGTTCGGGCTGGACGACCGTGCCATCGAGCAAACACCGCGCACATGCGGTTCCTTGCTGAATTCGGCCTTGAGGTCTGGCTTCTTGGAGCCGCCCATGCCGGTGCCCGTCGGGTCACCCCCTTGCGCCATGAAACCTTCGATCACGCGGTGAAACACCACGCCATCATAGAACTTCTCGCGCGCCAATTCCTTGATGCGGCCCACATGGCCCGGGGCCAAGTCAGGACGCAATACAATCACAACTTTGCCTTTGGACTTGCCTGCGTGGTCAGCAATGTCGAGATGCAGCGTATTTTCAAGATCAGCCATTATTGCACCGTTACCTTTGTCATTTTGTCTGGGCCATCAACTTGGCCGGATTGCGGGTCACCCTTCTTGATCTGGTCTACGCATTTCATGCCAGCATCGTCCACTTCGCCGAACACAGTATATTGGCCATCAAGAAAAGCGCCATCAGCAAACATCACGAAGAATTGGCTGTTGGCCGAGTTCGGGTCTTGCGCACGGGCCATGCCCACGGTGCCGCGCTTGAAATGTTCCTTGGTGAATTCAGCGCCAATATTCGGCTCTTTCGAACCACCTGCGCCCGTGCCAGTCGGGTCACCTGTCTGAGCCATGAAACCATCAATCACGCGGTGAAAAACAATTCCGTTGTAAAATCCGGCACCAGCCAGTTTGGTCACTTGCGCCACATGCTTTGGTGCCAAATCTGGCCGCAGCTTGATCACAAAGCTGCAATTCTTTGACGTATCCACTTTAAGGGCGGAGGCCGCAAGCGCCGGTGCCGCAAAAAGCGATATAGCCGAAGCGGCAATCAGGAATCGTTTCATCAAGTTCTCCGTTGAAATGCGTGAAGGCACTAGCCGTATTTGCCCTTCAAGGCAACACAGTGGCAAAGCGCAAGAAATCGGCTATGCAGCAGTGATGAAGCCCCCTAGCAAAACGCCCTTCCGCCCGAGATCTGACGCTCCAACTTCTGGTCGCCCGAGATTTAGTTATGATAAATTTGGAGGTCGCCCGCCTCCAAAGCCACCGCCTTTGAATGAGACCGAAAAGAAACTGGCCTTCAATCCTGAAAATGATTTGATCTATGGTGCGCACGCTGTTGCTGCCGCCTTGAACAATGAAAATCGCAAATGTGTTAAGCTGTGGACGACTGAAAACGGCGCGGCCCGTTTGCGCGAGCAAGTTCCACAAATGCCGATTGAGCCAGAAATCGTGCACCCGCGCCTTCTCGATCACATGTTGAAATCACCAGATGCCGTCCATCAAG
>Ga0209583_10000678_pt1 | contig 10432 bp, 8 predicted proteins | sample Str014_FD_187201 | JGI IMG/M metagenome (GOLD analysis project Ga0209583, IMG submission 187201) | Freshwater sediment microbial communities in response to fracking from Pennsylvania, USA - Straight Creek_MetaG_SC_2014 (SPAdes) (version 2) | ecosystem: Environmental > Aquatic > Freshwater >... | reverse complement strand
AGCCTTGCGGTCAACGCGCGCGCGGGACTTGGTAGCCCCTACCCACGGCCATTGCAGGCCGGTGACGAACTGCAGACCGCCGCCGCAATCAGCACAGCGGAATGCCGGATCGAACGCCCTGCCATGCCCGACGGGCCGATCCGCGTCGTAATGGGACCGCAGGACGATGAGTTTGCCGACGAGGCCCTGAAGTTGTTCCTCAATAGCGAGTGGAAGGTATCGGCGACCAGCGATCGGATGGGTTACCGGCTCGAAGGCCCCGCGATCCAGCACATGCACGGTCACAACATCGTTTCCGACGGGACCGTGAATGGCAGCGTGCAAGTGCCCGGCAACGGTCAGCCCATCGTGTTGATGCCTGACCGTGGTACCAGCGGCGGATATCCCAAGATCGCAACCGTCATTTCAGCCGATCTCGGCCGGTTCGCGCAGATCCCACCCGGCCGCGCGTTCCGTTTCAGGGCCGTCAGCATGACCGAGGCCCAGGCCGAAGCACGCAGATTCGCCGACCTGTTGGGTGCCCTGCCCGACCGGCTCCGCCCGGCCGAAAATATCGATCTCAACATCGACGCGCTCAGGAATGCCAATGTCGCGGGCCATGCCGTCAGCGCCATCGATACCGGCACATGGCAAATCCGGTCGGCACCGGATGCGGCGCGGCGGGATTGACGACCGGGACCATCATCGAAAGCGAGCAGCCGCATGACCACCATCGACCTCAATTGCGATCTCGGCGAAGGATTTGGCGCCTGGGAAATGGGCAACGATGCCGCCATGATCGAACTGGCAACGTCGGTCAATATCGCCTGCGGCTTTCATGCCGGCGATGCCGACATCATGCGTCTTACGGTCGAACTCGCGAAAGCGCGCGGCGTCAGCGTCGGCGCTCACCCCGGTTATCGTGACCTCCACGGGTTTGGCCGGCGGCCGATCCCCGGTCTGAAAGCGTCCGAGATCGAAAACCTCGTCGCCTACCAGATCGGCGCACTCCAGGCGATCGCGACCGCCGCTGGTCACAAGGTGACGCATGTGAAGGCGCATGGCGCGCTTTCGAACGTCGCCTGCGAGGACGACATGATCGCGAAAGCGATCGCAAGCGCCGTCAAAGCCGTTGACCCCAACCTTATTTTTGTGGTGCTGGCCAATTCGAAGCTGGTGCGGGCCGGCGAAGCCGCCAACCTGCCGATGGTGCATGAGGTATTTGCCGACCGCGCCTATGAGGACGACGGTTCGCTGGTGTCACGCCGCAAGCCCGGCGCCGTGCTGCATGGCGTCGGGGAGATCGCCGATCGCGTGGTGCGGATGGTGCAGGATGGCGCGGTGGTTTCAGTGACCGGCAAGGTCATCAAGATGCGCACCGATACCGTCTGTATTCACGGCGATACACCGGGTGCGGTCGATATCGCGCGCGGGGTGCGTCAGGCTTTGAAGGATGCCGGCATTACGGTGGCGCCGTTCAAGGCCAGATGATCCTCGACCTTCGAACAGGCCATCCCCGAGGAGATCAGCCGAAGGCTGCAAACCGCATTGTGTCGGTGGACGAAATCGTCAACATCTCCGCTGGCAACGCGTTCGCTATGCTGTAAGTTTGTACGAAGATTTGGCCGGTTCGGCCATGTCGGGCCGCCACGCCATAAAAAAAGCCAGCTTTGGAGGATTCCCATGTCAGCTCCCACGAGCGTTGTTCCGCTCAGCCGCCGCACCCTTCTGCGCGCGAGCGCCGGCATGGCCGGCATTCTCGCTACCGGCCATGCACCGGCATTTGCCCAGGCTCAGCCCAAGAAACTCGTGTTCGCCCACATCAATGCGATCCCGGAATCCGCGGCGGTCGCCTTCGACTGGATGGCGAAGGAAGTAACCGCGCGGTCGAAGGGCGCGCTGGAGATGCAGTTCTTCGGCAAGACCCTGATCCCGCAGGAACTGGAGATCATGAATGCGGTCAAGTCCGGCAGCATTGCCATGGGCAGCCCGGCGGGCGCGGCAGCGACGGTGTTTCCGGAAATGGGTGCGCTGCTCGTGCCCTATCTGGTCAAGGATTATGCTTCGGCCTACGCCATGCTCAATGGGCGGATCGGCGACAAGATCAACAAGCAAATCGAGGACAACTACAAGCTCAAGGTGCTGTGCTATTTCGATTACGGCTTTCGGCATTTCTGGACCGCGAAGAAGCCGATTGTCGAGCCGAAGGACCTACGCGGCATGAAAATTCGCGTGCAGCAGGCCAAGGTATTCGGCGACACCATCAACGGCCTCGGCGGCAGCGCTGTGCCGATGGCGTTTGGCGAAGTCATCACCGCCGCCAAGCAGGGCGTGATCGACGGCGGCGACCTGCCCATCGTCAACATGAAGGCCCTGAAGATCTACGAGGTTTCGAAGTATGCCTCGCTCACCTATCACAATTACGGTCCGACCAACGCCGTGATGAACCTCGACGTCTGGAACGGACTGTCGGCCGAGCACCAGAAGCTGATGATGGATCTGGCGCGCGCGGCGCAGGAAAGGATTCGCGAGGCCACGGAGTCGGTCGATAATTTCGTCAAAGCCAAATCGGAGCTGGAACCGCTCGGCATGACCGTGGTCGAAGCCAATGTCGACGAATTCCGGAAAGTAGCGCAGCAGAAGATATGGCCGGCCTACAAGAGCCAGTATGGCGCTCTGTGGGATGAAATCGAAGGCTTCAAGGCCTGAGTTGGACTGCGGAGCTGAAGCCCGGCTCTCGGGTTCGCCACCTACGTCGCCCATCCATCGCCGGAATTGCATCGCGCATGCTGCGTCACCTGCCAGCCGTCCCGAAATTCGCCGTCACCGCCCTGATCATCATTGCCATCGTTAACCTGCTGGTGGGTGTGATCCTGCGCTATTTCATCGGTGCCATCACCAACTGGCTCGACATCGATCCTGTGCCGTTCACCTGGGTCGAGGAAGTGGGCGAGCTGTCGCTGGCGTGGCTGACGTTGATCGGCGCCGCGATCGGCGTGCAGTCCCGCTCGCATTTCACGCTGACCGTATTCGTGCATCGGCTGCCGCAAACCGCGCAGCTCTGGATTCACCGGTTCAATCATGCGCTGATCGCAGCCGTCGGCGGGCTCGCCGCATGGTATGGCTTCAAGCTTTGCCTGCTTAACCGCTCGCTCACCACGCCCGGCCTCGAAATCAATCTCGCCTGGCTCTACGCATCGTCGGTCGTCGGCGGCATCCTGATTGGCGTCTATGGCCTTGCGATGATGATATCCCCGCTGCCGCAAGGCGAGCCCCAGCACTGACCGGAATCTTTAATGCTGCTTGCGACCGTCGCCGCCGTGTTCGCTGTGCTGATCCTGCTCTCGATGCCGATCGTGTTCGCGCTCGGCGTCGCCGGCATCGTCGGCCTGTGGATCGGCGGTTACCCGCTTCAGCAATTGTCCTCCGCGCTGGTGTCGGGATCGCAGAGTTGGGTACTGCTCGCCATTCCCGCCTTTGTGTTCGCCGGCAACCTGATGGAACGTTGCGGCATGAGCCACGCGCTGGTGGAACTGGCGCGCGCCCTGATCGGCTGGGTCAAGGGCGGGCTCGGCATGTCCGTGATCGTGGTTGCCTATTTCTTCTCCGACATCTGCGGATCGAAAATGGCCGAGGTCTCGGCGCTCGGCTCCGCGCTGATGCCGCCACTGACCAAAGCCGGCTATGACCGCCGCGATTCCGCCTCGCTGATCGCCGCGGGTACGGCGATGGGAATGCTGGTGCCGCCGGCGATCTTCATGATCGTGATCGCGCAGGTGACCAACACCTCGGCCGTGGCGTTGTTCGTCGCCGGCTTCATCCCCGCGTTGGTCATCATGCTGTGCCTGATGGCCGTCGTATATGTCCGCGCGCGACGAAACGACTGGCCGGTCGATTCCAGGCCGAGCCTTGCACGCCTCGGCCATGCCGCTCTGCACGCGGCCGTACCGATGGTGGTGCCCTTTGTTATCCTCGCGGGATTCATCCTCGGCATCATCACCGCGACCGAAGCCGGCGCCGTCGTTGCGGGCTATGCCTTCCTCGCCGCCAAGCTCTACTATCGCAATGTCTCGTGGCGCGAGATGGGCGCGATCGCCTATGACAGCGCGATCCTCACCGCGGCGGTTGTATTCCTGCTCGCGGTCGCTTCGATCTATCAATACCTGATGGGCGTCAGTGGGGTGCCGCAACTGCTGGGCCAGCTGCTCGAACCGCTCAAAGGCCATCCATGGCTGTTCCTGATTGGAACTGCTTTCATGAGTTGCCTGTTCGGTATGGTGCTGGAAGGCCTGCCCGCCGCCGTCGTGCTGATCCCGGTGGTGTTTCCGATTTCGGAAGCGATGGGGATCGACCCGATCCATTTCAATATCGTGCAGACCGCGGCCGTCGGCATCGGCTTGTTTCTGCCGCCGATGGGCGTGGGCCTGTTGATGGCGCTGCGGTTCGCGGGCCTGAGCGTCGGTCAGCACTTCCGCACCTATCTGCCCTACATGTTGGCGCTGTTTGCCGGTCTTTTGCTGATCATCTGCGTACCGGAGATCAGCCTGACCCTCCCGAGGCTGGCGGGTTTGATCCGGTAAAGCGCACCGTCAAATATCAGAATGGATGAACCGATAGCGTGCCAAACACGACGCCAGCGATGACTGCGAGGGCGACATAGAGCGCAGCGGTATGCACGCCGGTTACGTGGCGCCGCGACAGGTCGCGTGTTTGCGCGGACAACCGGGGTTCAACTGACAGATCGCGCATGGTCGGACTCCAATGCAGCCTCAGCGACATATGGAATACCGGCGGTCGCGCGATGCAAGGCGGCCCGAAAAATAGCGACGTCGCTACTCCAGGCGGCGCGCTTCCCGGTCAAAATTTCTACGCTCTGGGTCCCTCCGAGAATCTTATTCGTTCGAATTCGACGGAAAGCCCGTCAATAGACGTCCTGCTGGAACCGACCCTTCTTCTTGAGATCGGCTACGAAGGCGATGGCCTCATCGGTCGTCCTCGCGCCGAACTGCGCCACGATGTCCACCAGCGCGCGCTCGACGTCCTTGGCCATCCGCTTGGCATCGCCGCAGATATAGAGGTTGGCGCCTTCGGCGAGCCAGTTCCACACTTCGCGGCCGACCTCGCGCATCCGGTCCTGCACGTAGAACTTCTTGTCGCCGTCGCGCGACCACGCCAGCGACAGGCGCGTCAGCAGTCCGGATGTCTTCATCGCATTGAGTTCGTCGGCATAGAAGAAATCGCACTCGCTGCGCTGATGGCCGAAGAACAGCCAGTTCCTGCCAGGCGCGCCGGTGGCACGGCGGTCGAGCAGAAACGCGCGAAACGGAGCGATGCCGGTACCGGGCCCGATCATCACGATCGGCGTCTTGGGATCCTGCGGCAGCGCGAAGCCGTGGGCCTTCTGGACATAGACCTTCACCTCGTCGCCGGGTTTGATCCGCTCTGCCAGAAACGTCGAGGCCAGCCCAAGCCGTTTGCGCTTGCCGACGACGTAGCGGACGCAATCGACGGTGAGCGACAGTTTCCCCGGCGTGGCGTTGTGCGACGAGGAGATCGAGTAGAGTCGCGGCTGCAGCGGTTCGAGCGCTTCGACGAAGGCTTCCGGATGCGGCCGCACGCCGGAGAATTTCTGCAACGCCGCCATGACGTCGAGGGTGGCGGCATCGCCATCGGGGTCCTCGCCCTGGGCCAGCGCACGTGCCTTCTCGCGCGGCGCGCCGCCGGTGAGGAACGAGAACAGCTCGAATAGCGTGTCGGGCGCCGGCGCCAGCGAGACGTCATCCGTCAGCACCTCGCGCAACGTCTTGCCGCGTACCTTGGTGGTATGAGAGGCGCCGAGCAAGGCGATGATCTGGTCGACCAGGCCGAGATCGTTGCTGGCGAAAATCCCGAAGGAATCGCCGACGATATAGTCGAGACCGCAGCCCGACAGATCGAAATCGATATGCCAGGTTTCCTTTTCCGAACCCTTTCCGTTCAGCATTCGGCGAGAAACAAATTTTGCCGGCGCCGGATTGTCGCGGGAGCGGCCCGGCTCGGACGCGACCGCCGGCGTCGCAGTTGCCTGCGCGACGGACGCCGCGGATGCTGGTGCGGCGGGCGCCTTGTCGATCTCCTCATAAAGAGATTTCAGCATCCGGGCGGTCTCCTTGCCGCCGGGAACGCAGAGATTGAGGCGCGCTTCGCTCTTGACAGCGATGGCCTCGGAATAATCGTTGCAGTTATAGCCGCACTGACCGCAATCCTGCTGTGCCATCGCCGCCATCATGCGGCGCCGCAATGGGCGGCCGTCCGCGAGTTTCATGCGGTCGGCGATCGGCATGGTCTGGTCATGCCACGGCGCTTCGCCATCATCGCCATCGCCGGTCGCGCCTTGCATGACGGCGGTGCTCTGCTCGGCCGACAACGGCGTCGGGCCATCCGTCGACAAAAGGCCTGCGAAAAATCCGTTCAGCCATGACCGCTGCGCTTCCGAGAACGGTGCGCTCGACGGTATGATTTCGATCCGGGGTGGCGGGATGATCTGGTTCATGAGGACACCTCGGCATCGGCAAGCTTGCGCAGGGTTTCGCCATCGTGGCGGCGCGCAAAGGTCAAGAAGGTTTCATCCGGCGAGATACGATGGGCGAGATAGGCCTTCAGAAGCTTCTCGATGGTCCGCGGTGCATCGTCGGCCTTGAGGTCGTGATAGACTTCCTGCCCGACATTGGCGTTGGGACCGAAGCCGCCGCCGGCGAACAAATGATAACCCTCGACGGTGTCGTCGTCCTCGCCAACCGCGACCTTCGCACCGATCAGCCCGATATCGCTGATGTAGTGCTGGGCGCAGGAATGATGGCAGCCGGTGAGATGAATATTGAGCGGCGTGTCGAGCGCGACCCGTGGCTCGCACCAGTCGCCGATCTCGGCGGCGTGGCGCTTGGTATCGGAAGCGGCAAATTTGCAACCGGCATTGCCGGTGCAGGCGATCAGCCCGGCGCGAATCTGGGAAGCCTCGACATCCAGACCGATCGCCTTGATCGCGGCTATGGCGAGCTCGACGTTTTCGTCTCGAACACCCGGGATCAGCAGGTTCTGCCAGACCGTCAGGCGGATGTCGCCGTCGCCGAGGTCCTGTGCGATTTTAGCGAGCCCGCGCATCTGTTCGCAGGTCACCTTGCCGAGCGGCAATGCGACGCCGATCCAGTTCAGGCTCGCCTGCTTCTGCTTGTGCACGCCAATATGCGCCATGCGGTCGAAGGTCGGACGCGGTGCCAGCGCCTCCCGGGGGACGCGGGTGAAGGCGTGGCCGAGCTTTTCCTCGACGAGGGCGAGGAATTTCTCCATGCCCATGCCATCGATGACATATTTGAGACGTGCCTTGAGGCGATTGGTGCGGTCGCCCAAATCGATGAACACGCGTACGATGGCATCGGCGACCTTGGTGGCATCGCCGGGCTTGACCACGATGCCGGTTGCCTTGGCAAAGTCCCTGTGGCCCGTGATGCCGCCGATGCCGAGCCCGAACCAGATTCCCGGCTCGACGCCGAAACCCTCCCTCACCTCGACCGCTGCGAAGGCGATGTCGTTGGTGTCCTCCAGCACCGCGATCTTGCCGGCACCGTCGAAGGCAACGTTGAACTTGCGCGGCAATCCCGTTAGCGAGCGGTCATTGAGGATGTGATAGTGCCACTCGCGCGCATAGGCGCGGGTATCGAGCAGTTCCTGCGGATCGATCCCGGCCGTCGGCGTGCCCGTGACGTTGCGAATGTTGTCGGCGCCGGAGCCGCGCGAGCAGAGGCCGAGGTCTTGAATGCCCTCGATCAACTCGACTGCATGTTTGGGCGGAATCTCGCGCGCCTGCAGATTGGCGCGGGTGGTGACGTGGCAGAACGGTCCGCACAGGCGTTCGGCGAGATCGGCTATCCCCGCGAACTGCCAGTGCCTGAGGATGCCGTTGGGAATCCGTAGCCGGCACATGTAGGAATCCTGCGCCGGCGCGACATAGAACAGGCCATAATAGCGCCAGCGAAAATTATCCGCCGGCGACGGCGGCGTGTTGTCGGCCGCCTGCTGCTTGAGCCGCGGATAGGCATCGAAGGGATGCTCTTCGCGCTTGAATTTTTCCTGATCCGCCAGCTTTTTGCCGGACGCGACGACCTTGTCCTGCGCCTTGAGATGTGCCGCCTCAGGGCCGCTCGGTTCGGTATTGGCCTTGCCGGCCTGACCGCCGCCGAGGCCCCGGCCGGCCCGGCCGATCTGCAAGCCCGAGGTAAAGCCCTCAAGATAGCGTTTCTGCTCGTCGGTAAAGTCGACTGAGAGCGTTTCGATTTTCATGGTGCCGACGAAGCTCCTGCGGCCACACTCGTGGCTTCAACGAAATTGGATGACCGCCGGGCCTCAGCCCGCACGACGGGCGGACTTATTCCAGGGAACGGTCCGACCAGCCTCGTTGCTGCGGAAATCCATCCGGGACTTAGGCCAGCAGGCTTCTGCGACCGCTGGCTGCACTGCAACATACAAGTTGCGTGCCACACCGAGTCGTTCAAAATACCGATGTTTTACAAAGGATTATAGACGTGTATTCAAAAGGACAATGGCGGCGGCCAACGCAAATTCGGGCAGGCAGCTTAAAAAATAGCCTGATCGAGCCGTTGCACAAGAACGCCTCAAATAACCCTTCTCAAGGCTCGGGGCGGCCGATCCTGAACGCCGCCAGATGCCCAGCGATATCGGCGGGATCGAACGCTGGACCCGTAAAGGCGCCGATGGCGTCCGCGGTCTCAGTTGCCTTCCCCGGGCGGCCCCTGGCCTCGTCGTAGAGATCGGGCCGGAACACCCGCATCGCGGTTTTGAGTGCGTCGGGGCTGATAGCGGTTTGTCCCCACCGAACCATCTGCGCATAGAGCCAGGCAGCCTGCACCGGATCCGGCCGGGTGGCGCCCTCGCCTCCTACCAGCAAGTAACGGTCGCTCTCTCGCCTCGTCCCATCCGGTGATATCTTGAGGCGGCCGTCGAGCGTTCGCTGGATCACCTCGGCATCGACGCCGATACGCTCCGGCTGCCCCAGGATGCGCGCGGCCTCGGCGCGGTTTTGCGGCTCCTCGATGAATTCCGCGGCGCGAATATGAGCCCGAACCAGCGCGGCCAGAACCGCCGGATTCTTCTCCGACCATTGCTGCCTTACCGCCAGTACCTTCTCGGCTGCGCTGACTAGGATGTCGGCGACAAAATGCAGGATATGTCCGATGCCGAGATCGACCGCGACCGAATTCCAGGGCGCGCCGACGCAGAATGCGTCGACGTGCCCGTTGGCGAGGCTGTCCACCATATAGGGCGGCGGCAGCACGACGAGCCGCACGTCGTAGTCGGGGTCGACGCCACCCGCTGCCATCCAGAACCGCAATTGATAATTGTGGGTCGAGAACGGAAAGGTCATGCCGAAGGTCAGCGGCTCCGCGCCGCGCTGCCGGCGTTTGGCGACGACGCGCGCCAGCGCCAGCGCCGTCGCCATCGGATCGAAACGCTCGCCTTCGATCTCGCCCATGATGTCCGCATGCAGTGCCGGCGATACCGTGATGGCGTTGCCGTTGAGGCCGAGGTTGAACGGTGCCACGATCGGCACCTTGACGTGCCCGAGCCCAAGGCTCGAGGCGATCGCGACCGGCGCCAGCAGATGCGCCGCATCGAACAAGCCAATATTGAGCTTGTCACGGACGTTCGACCACGACACCTCCCGTACCAACGTGACATCGAGCCCTTCGGCCGCGGTAAAGCCCTTGTCGACGGCGACGATCAGCGCGGCGGCGTCGACCAACGGGATGAAGCCTATGCGAAGCGATCCGGTCATTTCAGCAACTCCGACGCGGTCAGGATCGACTGGGCGATTTCTCCGATTTTCTTTTTCTCGCGCATCGCGGTGGAGCGCAGCAGCACATAGGCCTCGTCTTCGGTCAGGCCCTTCAGTTTCATCAGGATGCCCTTGGCGCGATCGATCACCTTGCGATCCTCCAGCGCGGATTTGGCCCGGTCGAGTTCATCCTGGAGCTTGGCGAAGGCGTTGAAACGGGAAACGCAGAGGTCCAGAATTGGCTTGATCCGCTCTTTCTTCAGGCCGTCGACGATGTAGGCCGAGACGCCGGCCTCGACCGAAGCCTGGATCGAGGCGGTGTCGCTCTGGTCGACGAACATCGCGACCGGCCGGCGGACGGCGCGGCTGACCTGAAACATCTGTTCCAGCACGTCGCGGCTCGGGTTTTCGAGGTCGATCAGGATGATGTCGGGATCGAGCGCGTAGATTCGCGCCAGCAGGCTCTGCATCTCGCTGATGTGGACCACCGCCGTGAAGCCGGCCTCCCGCAGTCCCTCCTGGAGGATGGCGGCTCGGATCGGGCTTTCGTCGACAATGACGATTTTGGGAGAGGACTCGGCGCTCATCGACCACTCGTAACCCGGCGAACCATCCATAGCACGT
>Ga0209583_10000677_pt1 | contig 10440 bp, 8 predicted proteins | sample Str014_FD_187201 | JGI IMG/M metagenome (GOLD analysis project Ga0209583, IMG submission 187201) | Freshwater sediment microbial communities in response to fracking from Pennsylvania, USA - Straight Creek_MetaG_SC_2014 (SPAdes) (version 2) | ecosystem: Environmental > Aquatic > Freshwater >... | reverse complement strand
GATTTGTTCTGTTGCGGCTTCAATTGTCTTGGCGCAAGTGGTGCCATTGTTCGTGCCGATGCTGAAATCCGGCAAGGTACCTTCGAACAAAAACGGGATGTGGGAACGGATCGAATGGCAATCATAGAGGATTGCGACGCCGTGCAGTTTTGTCACGCGCTGCATTTCAGACTCCAGTGCCGCATGATAGGGCGCATGAAACTGTTGGCGGCGGCGTTCGATTTCAGCTCCATCAGGAGCGTCGTTCCAAATATTGTGGCCATCAAAATCGGTGAAGGGCACCAGCCCCGTGGTGTTCTGGCCGGGATAGAGGCTGGCGCCCGAGGGGTCGCGGTTGGCGTCGACGACATAGCGATGAAACGTGGCGCGTACGGTTGTGACGTCCGGCAGCAAATCGGCATAGAGCTTTTCAATGTGCCAATCAGTATCGGAGAGCTCCAGCCCGCGTACATTGAGCTTAGCCGCAACATCTTTCGGCACATGAGTGCCGGTATGCGGCAAGCCGAGCACGATGGGGCCGAGGCCCGGTTGAACTTCAACCGGATTCATGCGGCAAGACCGGGGAGCTCAATCTGCGTGGCACTGGCTATCGTGCCATCCGCAATCAGCTTTGCGGCTTGTTCCAGATCAGGTGCCAGGTAGCGATCCTCACCCAAGCGCAACACATCTTTGCGCAGCCGTGCGATGGCCGAAGCCAATGGCTTGCTTGTGGTCAGGGGTGCGCGGAATTCGATGCCTTGCGCAGCACACAGCAATTCCACACCAAGAATGCGGTTCAAATTATCGATCATAGGCCCCAAGCGCCTTGCGCCGTGAGCGGCCATGCTGACATGATCTTCCTGGTTGGCGCTGGTCGGCGTGCTGTCTGTCACGCAGGGGTTGGCCAGATGCTTGTTCTCGCTCATCAGCGCCGCCGTCGTGACTTCCGCGATCATGTAGCCTGAATTCAAGCCGGGATTGGGTGTGAGAAATGGCGGCAGTTTGAAACTCAACACGGGGTCTACAATCAGTGCCACGCGACGTTGCGCAATGGCACCTATTTCAGCGATGGCCAGCGCGATCATGTCGGCAGCAAAACCCACGGGTTCGGCATGGAAGTTTCCGCCTGACACGATGAGATCAGCCCCAACCAACACCAAAGGATTGTCAGTCGCGGCATTGGCTTCAATTTCAAGTGTGTGCGCTGCCATGCGCAGCACATCCATGGCAGCGCCCGTCACTTGTGGCTGGCAGCGAATGCAATAAGGATCTTGTACGCGGGCATCATCAACGAGATGGCTCTCGCGGATTTCAGAACCAGAGAGTAGCACGCTCATCGCATGCGCTGCATCAATCTGCCCGGCATGGCCGCGCAGGGCGTGGATTTCGGGCTGCAGCGGGGCGGTTGAACCCATGATGGCGTCGGTTGTGAGCGCCGAAGTCACCAGCGCGGACTGGGCCGCTCGCCATGCGGAGAACAGACCTGCCAAAGCAAAGGCCGTGCTGAATTGAGTACCATTGATCAGGGCCAAGCCTTCCTTTGGCCCCAATTCCACGGGCTTGAGACCCGCTGCGGCCAGCGCCTTGCCGCCTTGCATGCGCTTGCCTTCAAATTCTGCCTCGCCCTCGCCCATCATCACGGCGGCCATATGCGCCAGTGGGGCCAAGTCTCCCGATGCGCCCACAGAGCCTTGGGCCGGAATGACAGGCGTTACGCCCCTTGCAAGCATGTCTTCCAACAGGTGAACCAGTTCCAGACGCACGCCAGAGGCACCACGTCCCAAGCTGAGCAGCTTGAGCGCCATGATCAGCCGCGCATGGGCGCGCGAAATTGGAGCTCCCACGCCGCAACAATGTGACAAGATGAGATTGCGCTGCAAAGTCGCTGTGTCTTGCGCCGCGATCTTCACACTGGCGAGTTTTCCAAAGCCCGTGTTCACGCCATAAACCGCGTCATTGCCTGAAGCGGCGGCAGCAATTTTCTGCTGCGCTGCGGTGATTGCCGGAAAACAGGCGGGATCAATCTTGACCGCAAGTTCATCCCAGTAAATGCGGGCTAGGTCTGCCAGTGTGACTTGCCCCGGCGTGAGTGTGAATGAGGTCAAAGGGTTCCTCCAAAGATACGTTGATGTAGCGGATTGAAACCGATGCGGTAGGCAAGTTCAGCCGGGTGTTCCACATTCCAAATTGCAAAATCAGCGCGCTGCCCAACGGCGATGGTGCCGCAGTCTCGCAAGCCAAGGGCACGTGCCGCGTTCACGGTGACACCGCGCAGGGCCTCCAGCGGTGTCATGCGAAACAGGGTGCAACCCATGTTCATGGTGAGAAGAAGTGATGTCATCGGCGAAGAACCGGGGTTGCAATCCGTGGCTAGTGCCATGGCAACGCCGTGGCGGCGGAGTGCGGCAATGGGCGGCACCTGCTTTTCGCGCAAGGTATAGAAGGCCCCGGGCAGGATCACCGCAACGGTGCCAGAGTTGCCCAGTGCGACAGCACCTTCCTCATCCAGATATTCTATGTGATCGGCAGACAGGGCACCATAGCTCGCGGCCAATTTTGCGCCGCCCAAGTTTGAAAGCTGTTCGGCGTGGAGCTTCACGGGCAGGCCCAATTGTTTGGCAACATCAAACACCCGCGTAATTTGTGCGGGCGAGAAGGCGATGCCCTCACAAAAGCCATCGACCGCATCAACAAGGCCTTCCGCATGAGCCTTGCGCAATGCCGGAATGCAGACATCGTCGATATAGTTGTCTGCGCGGCCCTGATATTCCGGTGGAATGGCGTGTGGGCCAAGGAATGAAGTTAAAATGCGAACGCGGCGAACTTTTCCGATGGCACGGGCAACGCTGAGCATCCTGAGTTCTGTTTCAGTGTCCAGCCCATAGCCTGACTTGACTTCAATCACACTCACGCCCTCAGCCAACATGGCATCCACGCGTGTCAGTGCATTGGCTAGCAGTTCGGCCTCGCTCGCCCCACGTGTGGCTTTCACAGTCGAGATGATACCACCGCCAGCGCGGGCCACTTCCTCATAAGTAGCACCGTTGAGGCGCATTTCGAATTCCGCTGCGCGGTTGCCGCCGAAAACAATGTGGGTGTGACAGTCAATGAGGCCAGGTGTGAGAAGCCTGCCATCAAACGAAGTTCGGGGAAGACGTGCATGGGCCGCGGGTATTTCGGCTTCCGCGCCGATCCACATGACCTTGCCACCACTGATGGCCACGGCGGCATTTTCAACCAGCCCATAGCTCGCTGAGTTGGTGTCTGCCATTGTGGCGATACGCAGGTTTGTCAGGAGTTGCTCTTGCAACGGAATGCCTCAAATCAGTGGACCAGAATTGACTTGCATCGTATCAACAAAGATCTATTATGTCTAGACATAAAATTTGATGAGGGTGACCGCCTTGATATTCGCGAAACTGGCATTGCTTGAAAATGGCTGGGCGGAAAGCGTCCAACTTGTCGTAGAACAAGGCAAGATCAAAGCCATCACTGTGGGTGCTGAAGCGGCGGCGGGCGATGTTCGTGTAGATACTTTGTTGCCCGCTTTGGCCAATTTGCACAGTCACTCGTTTCAGCGCGCCATGGCTGGGATGACAGAATTTCGCGCCCATGGCCGCGACAGTTTCTGGACCTGGCGAGATCTGATGTACCGCTTCGTCAACCGCATCACGCCTGAGCAGCTGGAAGCCATTGCCGCAATGGTTTTCATGGAGATGCAAGAAGCAGGTTACGCTGCGGTGGGCGAGTTCCACTATGTGCATCACCAAAAAGGTGGGGCTGCCTATGCGAATGTTGCCGAGCTTTCCAACCGCATCTTCGCGGCGGCGTCGGCGACGGGCATCGGGCTCACCCATCTGCCCGTGCTTTATACCTATGGGGGTGTTGGGCAGATTCCATTGGCTGAGGGGCAGCTGCGCTTTGGCAATGATGTCGATCGATTTTTGACACTTGCTGACGCTGCGCAACGTGGTCTTTCCCATCTCCCCGCTGACGCACGCATGGGTTTGGCACCCCATTCTTTACGTGCAACCTCACCCACTGATCTCGCCAAGCTGCTATCCGCCCACAAGGGCGGGCCCATCCACATTCACGCCGCCGAGCAGCCGAAAGAGGTAGGAGACGTCGAAGCTTGGTTGGGCGCACGGCCAGTTGAATGGTTGCTAGGCAACGCACAGGTCAATCAAAACTGGTGTCTGATCCACGCCACTCACATGACCGAAGACGAAACCATCCGCCTTGCAAAATCTGGGGCTGTGGCAGGCCTGTGTCCGATCACTGAAGCCAATCTTGGCGATGGGCCTTTCAATGGGCCGCTTTATCTGGCCAACAAGGGGGCCTTTGGCATCGGCTCTGACTCAAACGTGAATATCTCACTCACCGAAGAACTGCGAACGCTGGAATATTCACAGCGCCTGCGTGATCTATCACGCAATGTCTTGGTGAAGGATGAGGGCTCTGTCGGCGAGACGTTATATTTGGGTGCGGCGCGTGGCGGGGCGCTGGCGCTGGCGCGTGATTCAGGAAGCATCGCCGTGGGGCGCTTGGCTGATCTTGTCGCCATCGACCGCAGCGCACCTACCCTCTGTGCCCTTGACCAGAATCAGATCCTCGACGGCCTGGCTTTTGCGGCGAAGGATTCCGTTGTCACTGATGTCTGGGCCGCGGGAAGGCACAACGTTCAGAATGGCCGTCACATGGCGCACGATAGGGTCGTTGCAGGCTATCGCAAAGCCATCACCGCACTTCTGGCGTCGGCCTAGTTCAATCGTTCGATTTTCACCAATAGCACATGTGAGGCCGGTTCAATTGGCGTGTTGCAAGTTCCTTCATCAAGAATCATCGTGTCGCCTTTGTGGAGCGTCTCGGCACTGTTCAAGGCGACGGAGCCGCTCATGCAGTAGAGCGCGAAAATCTGCCTGTCTCCACAGCGGATCGAAAGGCTCTCCCCTCCGGCCAGCAAGCTGACATGGCCGCTGCAATACAGCGGATCGAAAATCAAATTCAAGTCGCGCAATGGGCCGCCCTTTAACCGCGAGGTGATGCCCAGCGCGCCGTCAAATTCTACGGGCGCGCCCAAATCGGCTTGCAACGTGACATTCGCGCCCATCAGTTCCATGCCTTTGCCTTCCACTACGGTGAGGATGCGCCGCATGCCATCAAAGTGCGAAAATGGCCCATCGCCCTCCACATCAGCGATACTGAGACGCCAGACAAAGCTGTCACCTTTGGATTCTCTTGCAAGTTCGCGCGTGATGCCCTGGCCATTTTTCCAGGGCACTGCCTCCAATTCGTTCCACCGCAAAATGCGCATTTTATCCAACTGTCTCGATAACTTGTTCCCCGGCATGGGTGAGATTATGTATAGTGATAATAAATCAATTGCGGAATGGGCGCGTGTTGGAAAAACTGGGTTTTCGCGAAATCAAGCAGCAGGTCTTCAAACGCATTCGTGAGGGGGAATGGGGGCCGGGTTCATTGCTGCCAGGCGAAGTGGAACTTGCGGCCGAATTTGGCTGTGCGCGGGCCACGGTCAATCGCGCCATGCAGGAACTTTCCGACGATGGCATCATCGAGCGCCGCCGCAAAGGTGGCAGTCGCGTAAAACTGTCTCCGGTGCGGCAAGTGACCTTCGAGATCCCTCTGGTGCGGGTCGAAATCGAGACAAATGGCGCGGCCTATAAATATGTATTGATTGCCGATGCTGTAGTTGTCGCACCAAAAAATCTTCAGGAGCGGCTGGGATTGCCCGCCACTTCCACGGTCAGGCACATCAAATGTTTACATTTAGCCGATGGCAAGCCTTATCAATTTGAGGACCGCTGGATCAATCTCTCAGCTGTGCCCGGCGCGAGGAATGCGGACTTCGCCGCGATCAGCCCCAATGAATGGCTGGTGCGAGAGGTGCCCTATACGAATGCTGAAGTGCGTTTTTCTGCCACTGAGGCAAATGAGGTTATCGCCAGGCATTTGCGCGCAAAAGTCGGAGATGCAATTTTTACTGCCGAGCGCACAACCTGGCTTGCCAAAAAGCCTGTCACCAATGTCCATCTGTATTTTGCACACGGCCATCAGATGGTGGCGGAGTATTGACGACACCCCCGAAACCAGCGGATCAATAGTTGACGGTCACTACGACTATGTCGCTGTAGGTGCCGACGGATGGTGTCGCCTGGGCTGGCAACACGCCGAAGGCCGTCAAGTTCTGGGTTAAGCCTGTGCCCGTGCCCGCCTGCATATCGACGCCCGGCGTGTTACCCCAGGCCAGCGCCTTGTTCGCATCTTGATACATGGCGTAACTGATTTTTTGTCCCGAAGCTGCGTTGGCCATGAAACGGTTCAGAGGACCGGTGCCGCCATTGGTGCCGAAGCTCAAGCCCACTGAGTATTTGACGCCATTGGTGCAAGTAATGCCGACCTTGTTTGAAGCGGTTTGCGCAACGGCGAGCGCTCCGACCGTGCCAAAGCTCATGGTGGTTGCCGAGATGTTGCAGCTCGCATTATTCTGCGCAGAAACCGTGAAGCCAACCCTGGCGGCGCGGGAGGATTGCGCAGTGCAGCTTTGACCGGGGGCATAGCCGTAATCGATCAAGGTGTGGCCCTGGTTGTAGATGGACTGATATGTTCCGGGCATCGAAGTTGAGGCGAGGCCAGTAATTGCGGCGTCAATGACTTGACTGAGCGAGCCGCTTCCGGCGCTGTTCAATGTGAGCGACAGGATTGGCGGGCGCGGTGCGTAAGGCCAGACAAAAGAACCCCACACCTGGCCATTGGGCTGATATAAATCATAGGGCACAGTGCTTGCGCCAAATTTCATCAGACGTGGCGTGCCGGCGATGGAGCCGCCTGTACCATCGCCCAGATTGGGGCAGATGGTAATCGTGGCGTTGGGAGTGCCCGCACATTGGGCCGCCAGTGTGCCACTGGTGGGAGGTGTGCCCCCAAGGCCAAGGTTGAGGCTGCCGAAATTGATATTGGAAATGCTGAAGTTGCAAGATTGGCCGAAGGCTGCCTGCGGCAAGAGGCAGAGGGCAAGCATGACAAGAAGAATGCGCATCACAGACATGCCAAAGGCCCGATCACGGTTTGAGCGTTGGCATCCGCCTTGTAGTCAAAGGCGGCCTGGCAAGTTTTGCCCGCCAATTGGGCCTGCAAGGCATTTCGCGCGGTCAAGTCTGTCACATAGACTTGCCCATCATAGCCCATGATGAACGGTTCTTTGTGGTCAGCCATGGTGACTTCTGTTCCGGCGGGGAGGAACGCACCCGTCTGGTCTTTGAGGATCACAAGAGCAGCCGTTGATTCCTTTTGCACGCCGAAATCGACCACGACGCCGCTCATTTCATGCGGCGCTATGCGTTTGTCGGTTTCTGTCACGTTTGAATTCAGGGGCAAGCTGGTGGCATCAATCGAAACCCGAGACGGGTGATAGGCGCGCACCTGGGTGAGGAGGATCTTGCCGCTGCTGTTGGTCTTGCCAACAAAGCGGTTTTCATAGCTCACAGGAATATTCGGCACGCCAGCATTGACCACTGCAAATGAGTCAGGAATTGCGTTGCCGATGAACATGCCCGCCCGAGTGGCCACAACAGAACCTTCCATGCTGGCTTTGCCTTGTAACATGCCGCGGTTTGCTTCCAATGACCCGCCGAAAACAGCCTGAGGGGCGCGGTAAGTGCCTGATGCATTGAGATCGTGCGTCCCATTTTCCTTTTCTGCCACACGCCAGCCATAGGAGCCATAGCTGGTATCCATTTGTTTGAACGCCGTTGCCGAGGCCGAGTAACCCGAATTGTCGTAAGAAGCATCGCCAGCCACGTTGATGTCATGTGCTTTGCCAAGGGGCATGGAAAGACCCACTGCTGCGCCGAAATTGCTGCGGTTGGCCAGATCGACATAAGCGCTGGCAAAAGCCGAAATCTCATGCGGAAAGGACTTTGTGACACTCAGGCTCAGGGGTGCTGTTTCAGTGCCGTTCACCATCAAAATATGTGAAAGACTGAGGCCAATGTCCGCATTCATGGTGGGAAAGCCATAAGACAGTGTCACTTGATCCACGGCGCGCGGGACGGCGGATGTAAAGATTCCGTTTGCATCCTTGATGGATGTTGCGCCGGCTAGATCAATGTAGTTGCCGAAGGTTCGCGTCGATGAAGCGTGAACGAGCAAGTCCTTGTATTGAAAATCCCAGGCGCCATAGGCGAGACCCCCGACATCTCCCGCATTGTCGCTGGCGGCAAACGCTGCGTTGATGGTGCCAAAGGGGCCGGCCTGCAAGACACCACCCAAGCCGCCCGTCAGCAAATCATGCTTTCCCTCGATATGGGCCTCACCCGTCAAGAAATCGGTGATGCCGTAGCGCGCGCTGGCCAGCGCCATGAGTTCGCTGCCATAGTCGAAGGATGCTGTGCCATAGCTGCGTCGTGCAAAGCCGAGATCAACTGAGTAGTCAAAGAAGCCTTTGCCCAACAGCAAAGCAGAATTGTAAATGGGCTTTTCGGTGGCGGTCTGCCGGCCTGAGGTATCGGTGAGAACAACGCGCGCCGTGCCTTGGCTGCTGATCACCGGCAGACGCGTGACTTCAAAGGGGCCTGCAGGCACTTCCTGCGAATAGGATTTCAAGCCATTCAGGTAGACATCCATCGTCGATGGTACAGCCGCGGTCCCCTGCAGGCTGGGCAGCGGCGTTGTGATCAAATCCGGTCGCAGATTGAAATCGCGCTGGGCTTGGGCACCGCCCAGGCGCACTGATCTGGTCCAGTTCAAGCCGCCGCTGACAACATCGCCCGCGCGATAAGTCTGGGCGCTGTTCTGGTCAGAGTAGGTCCATGTGGAATTCAACCGGGTTGCGGCGAAACCCGAGTATATCGACGTGCCCACACTGGCGGTCTGCTGAAACACACCGAATCTGGAAAAGGCGCGGCCATCCAGATTGACAGACGCACCGGAGAAATCTGATTTTTGCTCATAGAGATAGGTGTCGGCGGCGGCATAGGCCGAATAGTTCAACACAGCGCCCAGATCACTCTGGGCTTCCATCAGCGGTTCTTCGGGGATGAGGTTGAAGTGTTTGGGAATGCGCATGTTATCGGCGATGTGAATGTCGATCGTTTGGCCCAATTCATCAAATTGATATTTCAATGTCGGGATCGAGAGAAGCGCAATCACTTCTGAACCCGGCCCCTTGCCCGGAACCTTGATGCCGATGGCCGCTAGCTCAGAGCGAGTAGACGCAAGATTGCCATCTGGCCGCTGCGAAAAGCCAGCCACAAGGTCCACCTTGTAACCGTTGAACAAGACTTCGAGTTGCAATGTGTTCGAAAGAGCAGCGGCACCGCCTTCGATCAAACCGTCGGCCAAATGGCCAGCCGCAGGCAAGCCGTCTGTTTCGGCGTTGCCTGGCAAGGCGTCGACCTTGCCGGGGGCTGGCGTTTGTTCCTTGGGATCATCAAGCAAATGACCAGCCTGCGGCAGGTCATTGACCACCGTTTTCTGAGCGAATGCGCTTTGGGCGCCGAAGAGCAGCGCTATGATGAAGACAAGAAAGCCGCCGAGGCTATTGCACCTGTATCGTTGCTTCGACTGGGCCATCATTGGAGCTGGCAGTGATTTTCACCGACGTGCCAGCCTTCAAGGCTTTGAGTTTCATTTTCCAAATGTTAGTGCCGCCACCCAACACATAGCCCGCGAGGCCATTGTTGAAATTGGTTGTGACACCGCCAATCGTTACCGCCAATTGGGCCAGACGCGAATGCAGCAAGCCATCATTCTTGGCGCTGAGTTCGAGTTGGCCATTGTCCGATTTCACAGACCAGACAAGTTTCGTCTTGATCCCACCTGCCTGAAAGAAAACCGGAATATTGTGGCGCACGGCGAAGGTTACGGAATCCGTTCCGGCGGCTGGGGGCGGCGGAATATCGTCAATCAACAGGCGATAGGTCTCTTCACCAGTGATTGGCGCTTTTGACAGGCGCACCACGCGAACCGTTGCCTTGCCACCGGGCGGTATTTTCAACGCAGGCGGGCTCGCCACAACATCGGTTGTGGGTTCCAACTTGTCGACGCCATCCTTCTGCACCCATTTGAAAATGCGAAGCTGGGCGTTGATCGGTGTTTTTCCCATATTGGTGAGATTTTCAGTAGTGGTCGCGGCAGCCGCAGGCACTTCCAGATTGATCGGGCTGACTTGGAGCGAACCCGCCTGTGCTGCAGTTGAAACCAAAACGGGGGCCAAGATAGCGACACAAAATGGTGTGGCCAGCAGCCCCGAAAGCAAACAACTTTTGCGGCGCGAAGCCGTCGTGTAGATCCCCATCGAATATCCCCACTCGATTTATGTTAAGTCACCCCGCACCGTTTGCGCGGGGTGATATTTTTGTAGTCCTTCCGCATATTGCGGGGCCGAATTAGTAGATGACGTACAGCGTCTGTGTGTTGCTGTATGTGCCAGGAGTCGGAAAG
>Ga0209583_10000675_pt1 | contig 10449 bp, 9 predicted proteins | sample Str014_FD_187201 | JGI IMG/M metagenome (GOLD analysis project Ga0209583, IMG submission 187201) | Freshwater sediment microbial communities in response to fracking from Pennsylvania, USA - Straight Creek_MetaG_SC_2014 (SPAdes) (version 2) | ecosystem: Environmental > Aquatic > Freshwater >... | reverse complement strand
ACGATGCCGTCACATCCGCAGGGTCAGCCGCCGAGATAGAGCCGCCGGACGATGTCATTGGCCTTGAGTTCGTCGACCGAACCGGCGGCAACGGCGATCTCGCCATGAACGATGATATAGCCGCGGTCGGCGATCCGGATCGCCTGGTTGAAATTCTGCTCCGCCATCAGCACGGTCAGGCCGACGCGCTGCTTGAGTTCGCCGATCTTGGCGATGGTCTGCGACACCAGAAGCGGCGACAGCCCGACCGATGGCTCGTCGATCAGCAACAGGCGCGGCGACGACATCAGCGCTCGGGCGATGGCGAGCATCTGCTGTTGCCCGCCCGACATCGTGCCGGCGAGCTGGCCGCGGCGCTCCGCAAGTACCGGAAATGTGTCGAAGGCGAGCGCCAGATTGCGATCGATGGCGCCGCGGGCGGCCTTGCGAAACGCACCCAGCATCAGATTCTCGATCACCGTCAGCTTTGGAAACAGCCGCCGCCCCTCGGGGACCAGCGCCACGCCGAGACCGACGACCTCCTCCGGCGAGAGCCCGGTCAGATCGTGCGCCTGGTCATCGATCGTCAGGGTGACACGGCCGCCTTGCGGACGGACCAGGCCCATGATGCACTTCATCAACGTGCTCTTGCCGTTGCCGTTGGTGCCGAGCAGGGCCACGGTTTCGCCGGCATCGACGTGCAGGCTGACGCCGCGCAGCGCCTTCACGGCGCCGTAACCGGCATCGAGGCGGTCGATCGCGAGGCTAAACGCCAAGATAGGCCTCCTGCACCCGCTGGTTTGCCATCACCTCTTCCGGCGCGCCGATGGCGATGATCTTGCCGGCATCGAGACACATCACGCGCTCCGAAAAACGCATCACCGCCTGCATGATATGCTCGATCATGATGATGGTGACGTCCTCCTCGCCGAGGCTGATGAGGAGGTCGAGCACCTCGTCGACTTCAGAACTCGAAAGGCCCGCCATGGCTTCGTCCGAAATCAGCAGCTTCGGACGCGCCGCCATCGCGCGCGCAAGCTCCATCTTGCGCAATTCAACCTGGCTCAGCGTCTCGGTCGGCGCGTCGGCCTTGGACGCAAGCCCCATCCGCGTCAGGATCGACATCGCGGCATCGCGTTCCGGCAGAGCCGAGCCGGCGACATCACGGGCCACGGTGAAGTCGAGCGCCACCATGAGGTTTTCCACCACCGTCATGCTCCTGAACGGCCGGGGTATCTGGAAACTCCGCGCGATGCCGCGCCGCGCGCGCATATGCGGCGGCAATTCGGTGATATCCTCGCCGCAGAAAACCACCTTACCGTTCTGCGGAATCAGCGCGCCGGAAATGCAGTTGATGAGCGTCGTCTTTCCCGAGCCGTTCGGTCCGATCAGGCCGAAGCGTTCACCCTTGCGGACCTCGACGCTGATATTGTCGAGGGCGGTGAACCCGCCGAAGGTCTTGGTGACGGCACCTATCCGCAGCAACGGCGGCTCGGGAGTGAGCAGCGTCATGGCTTGCCTCCCGCGCGCAGGCGATAACGCGGCAGCAGCAGCCCGATAATGCCCTTCGGGGCGCCGACCACGAACAGCACCAGCATGATGCCGAGCACCAGCACGTTGACTTCCGACGAAATCGTGACGGCAAGCAGCTGCTGCGTCACGCCGAGCACGATGGCGCCGAGCACCGGGCCAATCCAATGCGCGGTTCCCCCGATCAGCGACATCGCGAGTACCGAGACCGAGTAATTGAGATTGAAGGCCGACGACGGGTCGGCGTATTGGAGATACATGGCGGCGGGAGCGCCGGCCGCCGATATCAGCGCCCCGGAGATCACGCAGGCCAGCAGCTTCAGCCGCAGGGTCGGCACCCCCGTACATTCGGCGGCGAGTTCGTCGTCCCGGAGCGCCTGCAGGCCCCGCCCGATCCGGGAGTTCTGGATGTAGCGCGCCGTCCCGACCGCGATGACCACCAGCAGCGCCTGCACGAAGCACAGCATCTTCACGTAGCTGTCGAAGGGCGGCATCACCGCCGGTCGTTGCAACTGGATCCCCGCCGCACCACCGACGAACCGCCAGTTCATCACCGACGTCTCGATGATGATCGCCAGCGCGATCGTCGCAATCGAGAAGAAGATGCCGCGCATCCGAAGGGTCAACAGACCCAACGCTAAACCGAGCAACATGCCGACGACCGCCGCCGCCGCGATCTGCACCGCGAGCGGCGCGCCGAAGGCCTTGAACAGCGCCACCGCCGTGTAGACACCGACACCGAAAAACGCATTGGTGCCGAAATTGACGTAGCCGGCATAGCCGCCAAGGATGCTCCAGGCCACCGCGAGCGCGATGAATTGCAGGATCACGTAGCCGGCGAAGAACGGATATTCGTTACGAACGATCTGGGTCATCGCCGCGACGGCGGCGAGAAAGACGATAACGCCCAGCCAGAAAACCATGCTGTCGCGGCGCGTCGTCATCTGCCGAACAGACCTTGCGGGCGAACGGCAAGCACGCCGAGCAGCATCGCGAACGAGACCGCCGGCGCCCATGAAGCGCCGAACACGGTAAGGACAACGGTTTCGGCGACGCCGAGAATGATGGCCGCCGCCAGCGTGCCGGTGATGCTGCCGAGTCCGGCCATGACCACGACGCAGAAGGTCCGCCCGATATAGGCGCGATCGAGCGTCGGCTCGACCGGTGCGACGACGATCAGCAGGGCGCCGGCGATCCCGAGCACGGCGGTTGCGATACCGAACGCGAATTGCTTGATCCGGACCGGGTTGGCACCCATCAGCCGCAGCGCCTCCTCATCCTGCGCGACCGCGCGGATCGCACGGCCGGTAAATGTTCGCGACAGGTACACCGCCAGCAGGATCGTCAGCCCCAGCGCAACCGCGAAAGCGACCAGTTGCCGGATCGGAATCCGCATCTCGCCGAACTGCCAGGCCTTGCCGATATAGGACGCCGTAACCGAACGCTGATCCACGCCGAACTGAAGAATGATGAGGACTTCAATGATGAAGGCGACGCCGAAGAAGAACGCGATGCCGCGCACGGCGGCATCGCTGCCACGCCGCTCGAAGGTCTCGTAGTAGATGCGATAGGCGACAAGACCCACCAGGAAAAACAGCGGCGTGATCATGAGCCCGGCGAGCAACGGATCGATGTCATAGCGATCGTTGAGGAAGAACACGCCGTAGGATGCCACCACCAGAAAGGCGGGATGCGCGACATGGGGAACGTCGAGCAGGCCGAATGAGACCGAGAGCCCGACGCTGACGGCGGCATAGAAGCAGCCGAGCAGAACGCCGAGCACGATCGCCCCCAGCAGAAGATCCATCGAAAACACGTCAGGCCCCCCTTGGCCCTTTCCCGAGCCGGACCGTCGCGGGTTCGGTGAGGAGTCGCAAGGCTTATTTGCGCGCGGCCTCAAAGGGACTGATGAGGTCGCCGGTCTTCAATTTCTCGGGAAACAGGATGACCTGCTTTCCGGAGACCCGGAATTGTTCGACATCCTTGTCGACGACGCCACGGAACTGGGCCTGAAGCGTTCCGCTTTCCTTGCGCTCGCCGTCGGCCGCAAAAGCGATCAACCCGACGATCGTCTTGTGCTCGTTCTCCCGCAAATATTTGGCCAGGCCCTTGTGGTCCAGCGACCTGGTGGCGTTGACGGCCGCCTCGACCATTTGCCCCATCGCATAACCGAACGGCGCCAGGTAATAGCCGAGCGGGTCGACCTTGGCTTCGACGGCGCGTTTGGTATAGGTCTCGAAGAAGGTCTTGGTGCCGTCGAAATACATGCTCGGTTCCGGCAGCCAGGTATTGTAGTTGACGACACCGTTGAGCAGCGAACCCAGATTCGACATCACCGCGGCGAATTGCAGGCCGACCATGCCGCCGCCGAAAATCCTGACGCCATCGCCGATCCCGATCTCGTTCACGGCGCGCAGGATGCCGGCTGAATCCGGCGGATAGGACGCGATATAGACCATATCGGGCTTGGCCGCCTTGAGCGCGCGAATGATGGAGGAGAACTCCACTGTGTTCGGAGGGTACGTCTGGTCGAAGATGACGGGGATGTTGCGCTGCTTGGCAACGTCCCTTGCGGTCAGCGCGAGATTCTGCGCGAATTCCTGGTCCGCCGAAAGCAGCGCCATGGTCTTGCCGCCGGCCTTCTGCCCGAGATCGAGGAACGAGGACGCCCAGCTATCGGCCGGTCCCCATGGCGCGTTGTTGAACCACATGTCGTGGCCAACCTTGCTGTTGACCTGGAACGAGAAGTTCCCCATCAGCAGCAGCCCGCGCTGCTTGACGAATGGCATGATCGGCGCTGTCGGCACCGTCGCGTAGGGCGCGAACAGGAGATCGACCTTGTCGACGTCGACCAGTTTTGCATAGATCGCGGGAGTTTCCGAGGCGCTCGACTTGTCGTCATAGACGACGAGTTCGACCTTGCGGCCGAGCAGACCACCCTTCGCATTGACGTCGTCACGCCAGACCTCGATGCCGAGCAGCGCAGCCTTGCCGCCGCCTGCGAGGCCGCCGGTTTGCGCCATCGACATGCCGATCCTGATCGGCGTCTGCTGGGCCATCGCGCTCGAAGTCCGCCCAAGCGCCGCGACGGCCACCGCTCCGCCCAGAAATGTCCTGCGTTTCATTGATCCTCTCCTATATTCCGTTGTTCGTTGTCATTCGCGTCCGGCCGGTTCCTGGCCCCGGCTGTTATGAAAGTTCGGTATCGGGCTGAGACTAACCGCCGGCGCGGGCCGGCGCGGCGGTCGGGACGCGCTCACTATTGGTCGCGCGCCTGACGATTGCCGCCGGGTCGGCGCCGACACGCCCGCTGGTCTTGTCGGCCGCGCTTTCGCGTGAAAGCCGCATGTCGAAGCGGATGCTCGGCATCCCCCCGATCGGGCAGTCCGGATCGTTGGCCGCCACCTCGACGGCGAGATCGCCCGACGAGCCGAATACGACATCGTCGGCCAAATGGGGATCGTCGCGCAGGTACAGGGCCGTCACCAGTTCGCGATAACCGGATGCGCCGACCAGGAAGTGAATATGCGCCGGCCTCATGCCATGCCGTGCCTGCGCCTTCACCATGTTGCCGACCGGCCCGTCCATCGGGATGGAATATCCGAGCGGCTTGACGGTGCGGAGCATGTAGATGCCATCGGCATTGGTGGTAAACACACCGCGATAGTCGATCGACGTTGCATTTTCCTGAATATCGTAGAGACCGTCGGCACCGGTCTGCCAGATCGAGACCGTGGCATCGGCGACCGGCGCACCGCTGGAATTGGTTACGCGGCCGTAGAGCACACACTCGCTCCCGGGCTTCGACCGCCTGGCGATCGAACTTCCCGCCGCCAGCTTCGGCGTCGTCTCGCGGTAGAAGGGGCCGAGCAGGCTTGTATGGGTGCCTTCCTCGATGGCCGTCTTGTCATGCATGCCGTTGACAAGCGCCGAGAGGCCGAGGGTATCCGAAAGCAGAATGAACTCCTGCCGCTCGGCCGTACACATCTTGCCCGCGGCCGTCATGAACTCGATGCCCTTGATCCATTCCGCGGGGGTCAGATTGACGTCGCGGGCGAAGGCATGCAGGTGCTTGACTGCCGACGCCATGATCTTTTTCAGTCGAGGGTCGGGCGTCGTCGCCATCTGGTCGAGCACGGCGGCCGTGATCGTTTCCGGCGTTAACTCTCGCATACGTCGCTCCCCTGACCTGGCGGCTCTTGTTGTCCCGACCCTAACATCCCCCAGGCACGGCCGCTAGTTGGCGATCTGCGCGAACGGGCTCCACGGCGACGCCGACAGGCTTTCCCGCAGGCGCTCCTGGGGCTCGCACCGGTCACCTGTTTTCGCAGGCTTGGTTAGCGACCGCCTCCAGCGACCCAGGGTTTGTAGACCGCGTTCATTTAGCCTTTGAGAACCAATTTGCTCCAGAAAGGGAGGTCAAACCCGACGAGCTGCGATGGCTTCCCCCACGATCCAAACCAACCAATCAGTGCATCAGGCCGATGCGGCCAGGTGGGCCCCTGCAAGTTGGGGAACTGCCGCATTCATCGCAGTCGCATGCACGGCGGTCTTCGGGTTGGAGGCTTCCCATATCATCAGCCAGCGGGCCGCAATATTGGACGATGGCCGGAAGGATACGGCCAACCTCGCGAGCTCCCTCGTCCAGCAGGCCGAGCTCACCTTTCGGACGGCGGATGCGCTACTGATCGGAACCGTCGAACGGGTGGAGCATGACGGTCTCAGTCCCGAATCGCAGCAGCGGCTGAAACGTTGGTTCCTTGAAGAGGTCAAACATTCATCCGAGTTCGTCAGCTTTGCGATTATCGACAGCAATGGCGCGATGGTGGTGAATTCCGTCGGTCGCAATTCGTCTGCGAATTTCGCCGACCGGGAGCACTTCATCTACCATCAAACCCATGCCGATCATGAACTTCACATCAGCAATCCGATACGGAGCAGGACGGCCGATGAATGGATCATACCGGCGACGCGCCGATTCAATCGCGCCGATGGCAGCTTCGGCGGCGTCGCAGTGGCCGCGATCAACCCCAGATATTTCCAGGATTTGTATGACCGGTTCGAGATCGGAAGCAACGGTGCGATACTGCTCGCGTCGATGAGCGGAAATCTCCTGGTGCGCCGCCCCTTCGTCGAAGCCAATGTCGGCCGCGACATGTCCCAGAGCGGCATTTTCAAGCAACTGGAATTGTCGCCGATCGGAAGCGCGGAGATCGTCGCGTCGACGGACGGCGTCCGGCGCATCAACAGCTACGAACAGGGCAAGTCCTATCCCCTGGTTGTAGCGGTCGCCAAGGATGTTGAGGAATTGCTGGCGCCGTGGAGAGAGAGAGCGTTGCGTCGTATTGGTGAGGGCACTGCCCTTATTGTCTTGATTTCGGTTCTGGGAATGCTGGTATGGAGGACAACCGACCGCCTCGCAGCAAAGGCGGAAAAACTACGTGACGTCAATGCGCGCTTCGACGTCGCCATGAACTGCATGTCGCAAGGACTCTGTCTCTACGATCGCGGCCAGCGGATCGTCCTGGCCAACAAGAAGTACGCCGAAATCTATCGACTGACGACCGATCAAATAAGCCCTGGCACCCTCCTTACAGATATCTTTCGCTATCGCCGCGAACAAGGAACGGGTTTCCGCGTGTCCGACGATCATTACTTTACGCGTTCTCCCGCCGAGGACTCGACCGAAACCCTTGAACTCGCTGACGGGCGTATGGTTTCGATTGCCAGGCATTTGATGCCGGACGGCGGATGGCTCGCAATCCATGAGGACATCACCGTCCGCGCGAACGCAGAGCGAAAGATCGCCCATCTGGCCAGGCACGACCAACTGACCGGCCTGCCGAATCGATATGAGTTTTCGGGCTTCCTGGAGGAGGCGGTCGCGAACAACAAGCGATCCGGCGACAAGATCGCGGTGTTCATGCTCGACCTCGATGGGTTCAAGACGGTCAATGACACGCTTGGCCATGGCGCGGGTGACCTTCTGCTCCAGGCTGTCGCGCAACGCCTCAAGACTTGCGTGCGGCATGCCGATCTGGTCGCCCGTCTCGGCGGCGATGAATTTGCGATCATTCAATACATCGACAAGGAAGAGCGCGAAGCTGCCATTGCACTGGCGCTGAGGATCATCGACGCCATTTCAGACCCGTTCGATCTCAGCGGGCAAGCCATCCATGTGGGTATCAGTATCGGCATTTCGCTCTGTCCCGAGCAAGGCATCTCGCCGGAAGATCTCATTCAAAAAGCCGACCTGGCGCTCTACGCCACCAAAGCTGCCGGCAAGAACGATTTTCGAATCTACGAATTGAGCATGTCTGCGTCCGATGACGACCAGAAGGCGCTCGAGAGGGATATGCGCCAGGCACTGAAGGGTGAGGAATTCGAACTGCACTACCAGCCGATGGTGGACCTCGCGACCGGCGACGTGCAGGGCATGGAAGCGCTGGTGAGGTGGCGGCATCCGGAACGAGGCCTCCTCCTGCCGGATCAATTCATTTCGCTTGCGGAAAGCACCGGCCTGATCATCCCCTTGGGAGAATGGATCCTTCAGAAGGCCTGCAACGATGCGGCATCCTGGGCGGTTCCGCTCAAGGTGGCCGTGAATATCTCGTCCATCCAGTTGTCCAAAAGTAATCTGTTCGACGTCGTTCTGTGCAACCTCGTGGAAACCGGGCTTGCCCCAACCAGGTTGGAACTGGAGTTCAACGAATCCGTCGTGATCGATCAAACCGGCAGCGCCGCCCAAACGATCCGGCAGCTGAGCAACATCGGCGTAACGATGGTGATCGACGACTTTGGCACCGGATATTCTTCCGCCAGTCTTCTGGCCAACTTCACCTTCCGCAAAATCAAGATCGACCAATCGTTCGTGCAAGGCATAACCGATCGAAGGGACTGCGCGGCGGTCGTGGCCTCGGTGCTCGCGCTTGCCGAGGGTCTGGGTATCGAGACCACTGCCGCAGGGATCGAGACCGTCACGCAGATGAAATCGCTTCAGGCGGCGGGCGTGACCTACGGCCAGGGATATTATTTCGGCCACCCGGCATTCTGCGCTGGAATTGATCCCTCAGATCAACGCCAGCGCAACACCGCTTGAGCCGTTAGCAGCACGGGCGCGCGCGGATGAGATCGCGAATGAGGCCAGCGGAGCGCCGCGAAAAGCACACTACTTGTCCTTGATCGGTGGCGCCATCTTTTCCGCCGGGGCCGGCGGCAGCGCAGGCTCAGCACCGGCTTTTTGCGCGTCGGCACCGGGACGGGCAGGTTCCGGCGGCACGTCGGACGGTCGTGTGCCTGAGGTCGCCGGCTCGGCCGCAGGAGACGGCTTGCTGTCTGCGCCCGGCGTCGACCGTAACGGCGGCGTGGCCTGCGCCATCTGCGGATGTTGCGCCCTGAGTTGAATCACCGAGAGACCGAACATAGCCAGCCCCACCGCAACCATCGCGCCGGCAAAAAGCATATCCCTGGTATAAGCGCGTTTCCTGTCGTCCGCTGACATCTCGTTCACCGCGATCATTTGGCGATATCAACGGCGGACAGGCCGCAATGTTCCGGTCTGTATGTCCCATCGCTTATCGTTCAAAACGGCAGGATACCGGCGTCGCCGTCTTCGGCACCGAACGCCAGCAGCGTCCCCTTGGCATTCCAGGCCAGCCCCGAGACCGCCGCGCCGCCATTGCGGCGCACCAGGATTTCCGCGCCGTCCTCGAGCCGCACCATCAACACGGTGCCGTCGCTGTAGCCGGCGGCGAGGATATCCTGCTTCGGGTGACAGGCGACCACGGAGACGCGGGCCTGCAGCGGCGCCAGCATCGCCGGCTGCTTGCCCATCGGGCCATCCTTGCTGGTGAACGGCCACATGATCACGGTGTCGGCACCTGACGTCGCCAGCGCCTTGCCGCCCGCGCTCCACGACATCGAGCGAACCCGGCCGGGGTAACCGCTCATGCGCATATGCCTGGCATCGGCGAGCCGCCAGCCATGCAGCGACGGCTCGTGCATCATGGTCACCAGGAATTTGTTGTCGGGGCTGAACACGACACCGAGATGCGACCCCGCCCATTCCAGGAATTCGGGCTTCGCGGCCATGTTGGGAAACCACAGCGTCACGCCGTTATAATGCGCGATCGCAAGCCGCAGGCCCTTCGGCGCGAACGCCAGCCCGCCGACAGTCGACGGCGCATCGAACGATTTCTCCTCGCCCTTGCCGCTGCGAACGAACGCAGTCTTGCCCGCCGACCATGCCACCGCACCATCGCCATGCAGCGCGATATTGTCGATCCAGCGGCGCTTCGGATCGGTCGCGAGCAACGCGGTCTCGCCCCTGGCGTCGAGCGCGACCAGCCTGCCGTCGTCACCGCCCATGACCATACGGGACCCGTCCGAGGCCGCGCAGAGGATCGCGCCGCCGTGCATCGCGACTTGCGATATGTCGTCGCCGCTCACCACCGACACGTTTTCCTCGGCACCAACAAAGCAGGCGTTGTCGCCGAGAAAATGCAACGAGGTCACGGGCATGCCGACCGGCAGCAAGCGCACCCGGTCGGTCATCGAAACGATGGACGGGCCCGCATCCGAATCGAAATCCCTCATCACGTGGTGATACAGCGCTCGAAGCCGTCCCGGATCATCTGTTCGGGCAACTCGCGGCCGATGAAGACGAGGCGGCTTTCGCGCGGCTCGTCCTCCTTCCAGGCGCGCTGATGATCGCCTTCCAGCATCATGTGCACACCCTGGAACACGTAGCGATCGTCATCGTCGCTGAAGGCGAGAATGCCCTTGGAGCGCAGGATCTTCTGCCCCTCGCTGGCGACGAGGTTCTGCAGCCACGGCATGAACTTGGTCGCGTCGAGCGGCTTGTCCGTGCGCAGCGACAGCGATTGCATCTGCTCGTCATGGTAATGCTTTAGCCCGCCATGGCTGTGGCCGTGATGGTGG
>Ga0209583_10000674_pt1 | contig 10450 bp, 8 predicted proteins | sample Str014_FD_187201 | JGI IMG/M metagenome (GOLD analysis project Ga0209583, IMG submission 187201) | Freshwater sediment microbial communities in response to fracking from Pennsylvania, USA - Straight Creek_MetaG_SC_2014 (SPAdes) (version 2) | ecosystem: Environmental > Aquatic > Freshwater >... | reverse complement strand
ATATGCGGCAGGAAATCAATGAATTGATTGACCAATTCATCATCAGCGGTGTGGCGCAGATAGTGGCCGTTGAGGTTCTCCAGCTTGGCAAAATCAAAGCGCGCTGGCGATTTGCCGATGCCATCCAGATCAAACCAGCGCACCAATTCCTCTGTCGAAAAAATCTCGTCATCGCCGTGGCTCCAGCCCAACCTTGCGAGATAATTGCGCAAGGCAGCCGGCAAATAGCCCATGGCACGGTATGCCTCTACGCCCAACGCGCCATGGCGCTTGGAGAGTTTGGCCCCATCAGGCCCATGGATCAGCGGCACATGCGTCATCTCTGGAACATCCCAGTCCATGGCCATATAAATCTGCGTCTGGCGCGCCGCATTGGTCAGATGGTCAACCCCGCGAATAATGTGGGTGACACCCATGTCATGGTCATCCACCACCACTGAGAGATTATAGGTTGGGTTGCCGTCAGAGCGCAGGATGATGAGATCATCGAGATCCTTGTTGGGGATCACCACGCGGCCCTGGGCGTGATCGTTGATGACGGTTTCGCCTTCTTGGGGTGTCTTGAAGCGGATGACGGGTTTCACACCCGCCGGGGCCGTTGATGGGTCACGATCACGCCATGTGCCGTCATAGCGAATGGGGCGCTTTTCAACCTCGGCCTTTTCGCGCATGGCGGTCAACTCTTCCGGCGAGCAATAACAGAGATAGGCCTTGCCGCGCGCCAAGAGGTCATTCGCCACTTCAGCATGGCGGTGCATACGCGAATACTGCGAAACGGCTTCGCCGTCCCAGTTCAAGCCCAGCCAAGTGAGGCCATCCAGAATGGCTTTGGTGGCTTCGGGGTTAGAGCGCTCGCGGTCGGTATCCTCGATGCGCAGCAACATTTTGCCGTGATGACCCTTGGCATAGGCCCAGTTGAACAAGGCCGTGCGCGCGCCGCCGATGTGGAGAAAACCGGTCGGCGAGGGGGCAAAACGGGTAACTGGCAATTTGGCCGATGACATGAAGCGAATTTTCCTTTTAAGTCCACCCCGGGGAGGGGCGCTTGGTGACCATTGGCGCGCTCGGTAGCACAACGGCGGAAGGTGTTAAAGGGCAGGGTCTTTTACAAGGCCTGAAGCTGCCGAATTTTGCTGAAATCTTGGCGTGGTTCTGGTCGCAGGTGAAAGCCCAAGAGGCGCATCTGTTCCTCTATGTTCCGTTCTTCTTGATGTTCGGAGACTGGATCTATTTCGATCTGACGTGGGAGCCTTCTCTTCTCGCCACCGTGGTTGTGGCGGCAATCGCCGCAGCACTGTTGGTTCAACGGCGCAACAACGCCGCACTGTTTCTGGCTGGTGTTTTGCTGGTGGGAATCGCCACCACCAAATTGCGCGAATGGGAAGTTGAAACGCCCATGCTGCGCGGCCCCACCAGCGGTGTGTCCATGGCAGGCTGGATCGCCAATTTCTCGCCGCGCAACAATGGCGCGCGCATGTTGGAAATTGAAGTGGCCGAAGCCAGTGGCATTCCCGATGGGGAAACCCCACGGCGCGTGCGCATCTATGCCACCGAGTCCGAATGGCTGGAGGTGGGCGACTTTATTAAGTTCAACGCCTATCTCTCGCCCCTGCCGCGCCCGGTGATCCCCGGCGGCTTTGACTATGGCCGCAGCATGTTCTTCTCCTCGGTGGGGGCAGGCGGGCGTCTGATTGGTGAGCCTACCTTGGTGCAAGCCGAAGTGCCTTGGCGTTTTCAATACAGGCGCATTTTCCGCAGCCTGCGCCTTGTGATCAACGAACGTATCTTTGCCGTCATCCCCGGCGGGCTTGGGCATTTTGGCGCCAGCATGGTGACGGGCGAACGTTACGGCATTGGCGATGAGATCACCACCAGCGTGCAGATCTCTGGCCTTGCCCACATGGTGGGCGTGGCTGGCTTGCACATGTCGATTGTCGGCGGGTTCACTTTCTGGCTGGTGCGGGCCTGTCTGGCGCTGTTTCCATTTTTGGCACTGCGTTACCCTATCAAGAAATGGGCGGCGGTGGCGGGCCTTCTGGTCTGTCTACTTTACATGCTGCTCGCCGATGCAGGCTCCCGCACTGAGCGCAGTTTCATCATGACAGCCACCATGTTCATTGCCATCTTGCTGGATAGGCCGGGCTTTTCGATGCGCAATCTGGCGCTGTCAGCCGTTATCGTTCTGCTGCTGACGCCAGAGGAATCTTTGGGTGCCAGTTTCCAGATGTCATATCTGGCGGTGATGGCGATTATTGCCTTCCACAGTTGGTATCGCACCATGCGCGGCACTTATGTGCATCCGAAAACCTGGGGTGCGCGGGCTTGGGCCCACGCCAAAGACGCTGTCATCAGGGGCGCTGGCATTTCAATTTGCGCAGGCAGTGCGACGGGCATTGCGGCGGCCTACCAGTTTGGCCGCATGGAACCCTATACCGTCTTTGCCAATGGGCTGGCCTTGCCGGTGGCGGAGCTTACCGTCTTGCCGCCCGCCGTGGTGGCCGTGGCCGCCATGCCGTTTCATCTAGAATATGTGCCGTTGAAAGTCATGCAATTCGGCTTGTGGTTCACCATGCTGATTTCTGATTGGGTGGCCTCCTGGCCCGGTGCCAATTGGATCGTTGCCAAGCCCAACACCTTTGGCATCGTGATCATGGTTATGGGGGCAGGCGTGTTGTGTGTGGGCTTGGGCCGCTTGAGATATTTCGGCTGGCCCATTTTGATGTTGGGCATATTCGTTGCAACTTTCATGGAGCGCCCATTCGTGCTGGTGGAAGACCGCGCCGCCAATGTGGCCATTGTTGATCATGGCGGCGAGATTGTCTTGGCAAACAAGACCAACAAATTCGCCACCAACAGGTGGCTGCAGGGCAATGGTGAAACCGCAACTTTCCTTGAGGCCGCTGACAGGCCGGGCTGGGATTGCAGTTCGGGAGATTGCTTCAGCACCCAGTCGGGCCCTGAAGTTTCTTACTTGCATGAAAAATCCGGCAATGGGCTTTATTGCCCGCCCACCGAAATCATCATCGCCGATTTCCCGCTGCACCGCCAATGCCATGAGGCCAAGGTGGTGATTGACCGCATCGATGTATGGAAAAAGGGTGCCTATGCGCTCTATCGCTCAGGCGGTCGCCTGACGGTGAAAAACGCCCGTGATGAGCAAGGCGCAAGGCCTTGGGCTTATGATAGTCGCAAAGGCATCCGCCCGGCCAAAGAGCTCAGCGCGCCGCCCACAACAATCCCCGTTCAAGGATAGTTTTCATCTGCGGGCTAGCAAACTCATCTGCTGTGTGGCCCAGCGCTGAATAGAAAACACGACCTTGGCCATAAACCTTCTTCCACACCACCGGCATCACCACGCCCTTGATGAAATCACAATGCGTGCCGTCAAAGGTGGTGGTGGCCAGAACTTCAACCGCCGGGTCAAAGTGCATGTAATATTGCTCTGAGTGATAATCAAAATCACCCACGCCCTTCATCACGCCATCGTCGGGCTTTGTGATATTGACGCGGTAATCGATAATGTTGCCAGGGTGGGCAACCCATTGGCCGCCGGTCATGAACTGATATTCGGTTTCCTTGCGGAATGAATCACACATCAAACCATGAAAGCCGCCAAGGCCAACGCCAGACTTAACCGCCGCGCAAAGATTGGCCACCTCTTCTTTGCCGATCTCAGACATAGTGATCATCGGCACGATGAGATTAAGCGCATGAATGGCTGGGTCAGCATAGGCGGCAGTGGACGTTTCCACCCGCACCGCAAAGCCGTTACCCTCCAGAATTTCTTTCACAATCGCGGTCGAACGCTCTGGCGTGTGTCCGTCCCAACCACCCCAAACAATGAGTGCTGTTTTCTGTGTCATTTCAATGGGTCCGCCCTGGTTTTACAATGTATCGGTTTAACGCTGTATCATAGCCAGAAAAATAGTCCGACACCTGCGGGTGCCGCACGGGGCCAGAAATATCATCCGCCTGCAAATTCTGCTCAGACACATAGGCCACATATTCTGTGTCATTGTTTTCAGCCAGCAAATGATAAAACGGCTGATCACGCTTTGGCCGCGCATCTGCGGGAATGGAATTCCACCATTCCTCGGTGTTGGAGAACACCGGATCAACATCAAAAATTACACCACGGAAAGAAAAAAGCTTGTGGCGTACCACTTGGCCAATACGGAACTTGGCAGAATGATTGGCGCTGGCAGGTCTTGAAATCATGACTATACTCAATGCCAAGTGGCGCAATTGATTGCAAGTTTTTACCGCATGGCAAAGGGCAGTGGCCCAGCTGGGTAAAGTCCCTTACGCAATGCCTCGCGGCGTAGCGGCGGCACAAGAGCAATGCTTGCCAAACCAGCCGCACGTGCCAAATGCATCACTTGAAAATCAGACATCAAAGACGAATTGAGAAAACCAGTGGCCGCCAATCGTCCGGTCACTTCTACACGGCGCTGTTGGTCATAGTCTCGGCAAATCCCGTCGCTGCCCGCATCAGGCGCACCGACGATCAAATCCGCAGCCACTGCGGCATCGCGCAATGACAGATTCAAGCCTTGGGCTCCGATAGGCGTTAATTGATGGCCAGACTCACCGATGAGAAAGGCACGAGACTTGGCCAAAGGGTGCGCGCATTGGGTTTTCATGGCAAAGCTTTTGCGCGGACCCAAGTTCGAAATACGTCCCAGAAAACCATGGCTCTCCAGCTGAATTTCTGTGGCCAGGTCATGCTCACTCATCGCCATCAGCGCTTCGATCTTGGCGGGCTTGGCCATCCACACAAGGCTAGAGCGGTTGCCCGGCATCGGCACGGTGGTGAAGGGACCTTCGGGCTTGTGAAATTCGGTTGAAACAAAACCATGTGGCCCGCTGTGATCAAACATGGTCACCATGGCTGTTTGATTGAGCGACGTTACATCAACGCTGAATCCAAGCTTTTGGCGCAAGGTGGATTGCGCGCCGTCTGCAATCAGCAAAATCTTGGCGCTGATGGTGTGGCCACTTTCGGTGGTGACTGAAACGGCATCTGTGCTGGCGGCAGCATCAGCCGCCTTTTCCAGAATGAAATGCACACCCGCTTCTGCAGCGCGTTTCTCCAACGCTGGAACCAGCAAGGCGAGTGGCACATTATAACCAAAGGCTTCCAGCTCCAGCTCTTGCGACTTAAAAGCGAGATGCGGCGCGCTGACATAGCTGCCCATGTCATCCACAAGATGCAGTTCTTTAAGTGGCGCGCAGTGATCGGCCAACGCGCCATCCCAAATGCTGATGTAGCGGAATAGGCGAATGGCCGGGTCCATCAACGCGGTGGTGCGTGGATCAGGGCCAACATTGGGCGGCGAGATGAGTGCCGTTTTCACACCCTCTTGGGCGAGCAATATAGCGGCAGCCAAACCTGCTGGCCCGCCGCCGGAAATGATTGCAGTAAAGTCTGTCATCACACGCGCGGCGCGGTATGCACCATGCTTTCACGCTTGCAGAATTGTTCATGCCAATGCGAAAGCCAGCTTCGTTTGCTCTGCCAATTCGGCATCAGTTGGCGGGCATCAATGTAACTCAGTGCGCAAGCTGTTCCGATTGAGGCCACAGTTACATCTTGTAGCAAGCCCAGACCGTCGTGCTCTAACGCGTCAAGGCCAGCATCGATGCGCGCGCGCAGCCGCGTTGTCATATCTGGCCAACGCAACGCTTCCGGCCGGGCAAATGTTTCATAGCGCAAAGCAACCGCGGCTTCGGCCACACCCTGGGCCAGTGCCAAAGTGGTTAGCACCCGAAAACGTTTGCTGGGATCGCTCGGCAGAAGTGTTGCGTTTCCCGAAGTTGAGCAGAAATAGGCCATGATGACGCGGCTATCATAAATTGCGTGTTCATTGTCACGCTCCAACACCGGAATCCGACCGATGGGGTTTTGTGCTTCAATTGTGGGGTTCACTTCATGCGGTTTCACCGCAGCTGATACCAATTGCACCCGCATGCCCAGACCGCATTCCATCGCCGTGGCCATACACATGCGCACGAATGGAGACATCAAATCGCCGTGAAGTTTCATACGGAATCCTAATTCTTTTTGTCCAAGGGCGGTGGAGGCAGCGCGCCCGGATTGAATGTTAGAGATGGATCTCTGTCAAAAAAATTGGTGGGGCGCAAGCTGACCTCATGCCACATGGTGGGCAACAGCGGAAAGTCTTCCGGTTTGGGAATGTGCCGCGCGCCAAGCGTGGCCCACAATACAATATCTTGATTGTTGATGGACCGCTTGTTGCTCACAAATTTAGGCAATCCCTCATCATTGATCGACAGGTTTGGATAAAGGCCAGCGGCCCAATCCTCGCCCTCGGCATATTGCGTGGCCCAAAGCGAAAAGCCGCTGAAGCTGGCCCGCTGCTGTGGTGGATCAGCCCTGTCTAAAACCGAAGTTGGTGAATGTTCCACATCAATTTCATAGCTGGGATTATGCCCCAACGCAGTTGTGATATTGGGGTTGATCACCCGCCACACCTCGCCCGCAGTTTGGCGCGAAGCAGCGATGGGCCCTTCAGCCGCATAGCGATCGGTCTGCACTGTCCAAATTGACTTCCTGGTTTTTGCGTCAGGTATCAGTGTGGGAACGATGGTATCGCGCTCCAAAACATTTTTGCCACCATCCACATCCAAATCAATACGGAACGAAAAGAAATGATCATGGTTTGGTGCCAAGCTGAAAGGGGCAATCAACGTGCCTTCATTGGCCAAGCCATTGCTGGTGGCCTCTATGTTGTTCTTGGAGGCCGTTGACCGCAAAGCATCAAAGCCGGAAATCCCCACACGAAGTTTGATCTCTCCTTGCGGCGAGAACACATAGTCCACGATATAGTCATAGTTCGCGATTGTAGCGATATGTCTAACAACCATCTCCACTTGCGGCACACCCACAATGGCTTTGCTTTCCGCTGAATAGTGCCGCCAGGCCGGGTCGCCCGTGGCGCGTTCAAATATGCATAACGCAGATGGCCGCGTGAATGTTCCGCCGACATCATTCGGCAAGGTGACATCCAACATATAACTGGCGGTTGGGCAATCCACGCCGGGCTTTAGCGAAGAAATCATATAGCCAAGGCCAAATTCACCGGCATCCATGAAGGTGCGGTAATTCCACGTTGGATCAGCATTCATGTAGGGAACAAAAGCTTCCGACATGTTGATCTGATAAGCCACCTGCCGCCATTTGTTGGTGTCATTGAAACGCAGCAGATTGACAATCATACCCGCGCGCTTGTCGGGCCGCAGATGCATGGACCAATTGGCCCATTTCACATTCAAGTTTCCATCCAGCACAATGTTCGTGCCTGCCGGGGCCACGATAGCAACGGGTTTTAAGGCGGCGGAAGGCTTGGGCAGATTGTTGCCCCAGCCTTCAGGCATCGCAGGCATCGCCACTGCGCCAAAATCAAAAACCTGCAACACTGAACCGTTGTCAATATCCACAACGCCCATCAAACCTTCAATGGGGCGGCCCGCAAATGGGCTTGGCGCATTTGTATTGGTGAAGCATGGCACTTTCAAAATGCGCTTGCCGTCAAATCCATCACCAGGAAAACTGCCTGCCGAGTTGGGGGTGCAAAATACCTCTTCGGATTTCAGGTTGCGCTTAGTGATTGCATCCTTGAAACGCGCATCAGCCATCAAGGCATCACGCGCCCTCAGCCATTCAAAATCCATGATGGCAGGCTGCGCGCCTGCCTTGGCCGCAATCGAAACCAATTTCTTGTTGGTGAGATCGACCACGGCTTCATAAGTCACCAGATTGCGCCGTAGAATAACAAAGGCGGTGCGGGTGTAAGGCGTTCCGGGCTTCCAATCCCACATCGCCTGTTTATCGCCGGGCTTGAGGGTTATGGCGGGATAAACAGTTGCATCATCTGCATTGCCACCAGCTTTGAGCAATTCCACCACTTGGCGAATTTCATCAGGCAACAATGCATCCAGCGGATGTTCTGGCGTTGCAGGCTTGGCAGGCGCTGCATCAGCGGGAACGGGTGCTGCGGCGGCTGGTGGGACAGGCGCTGCGGCTGGGGCGGAATTGGCCGCCACTGGAAGCGCAAAGAGAGCGTATAAAATGGCGAAGGTTTTCAAAGCGCGGTTCATGGCGGCAGATGTATCTGAGTCTCGCCGTGCTGGCTATGTTTCGAGCCTGCGCCCAAGGCGAGCGGCAAGGTCTTGCACAAATTGCCAGGCCACGCGGCCAGAACGTGCACCGCGTGTGACTGACCATTCATTCGCTTGGTGGTGCAAATTGGCTTGCGGAACTTTAAGTTCAAAATGCGCAGCATAAGCCTCAACCATCGCGAAATAATCATCTTGGCTGCAGTGATGGAAACCCAGCCACAGGCCAAAGCGATCAGACAGTGAAACTTTTTCCTGCACTGCCTCAGAAGGCGAAATGGCAGTCGATTTCTCATTCTCAATCATGTCACGCGGCAACAAGTGGCGACGATTTGAGGTGGCATAGAAAATTACATTCTCTGGCCGGCCTTCCAGCCCGCCATCCAGCGCCGCCTTCAGCGACTTGTAACTCGTGTCATCGGCATCAAATGAAAGATCATCGCAAAATACGATGAAACGAAACTTTGGCGAAGCCCGCAACATGGCCATCAGCTGCGGCAGGGAGGCAATGTCTTCGCGGTGGATTTCAACCACCTTCAAATTCCTCTGCGTCTGGGCGATGGCGGCATGAACGGCCTTCACCAAGGAGGATTTGCCCATGCCGCGCGCGCCCCACAACAGGGCGTTGTTGGCGGGCAGGCCTCTGGCAAAACGCTGGGTGTTTTCCACCAAAGTCGCCTTGGATTGTTCAATACCCTGCAACAGCGCGATGTCGACGCGGTTGACCTTGGCGACAGGCGAAAGCCCTGCAACGGGCCCGTTCCACACAAAAGCTTCAGCCCTGGCAAAAGCAGGCGGCTTGGCTGCGGCAGGGGCCAAACGGCCCAAAGCCTCAGCAATCAGGCGCATTTGATCAGTTTTGCCCATAACAATTTTCCTGTAAGCGAGTGGTTGCAATGGCCTAATCCATGGCTATATTCCGCGCAAGTTTTGATTGGCCGTCATTTGGCGCGGCCCAGGAGTGATAATGAAGTTCTATCCATTCATGGCGCAGTTCGCAGGCGGCGGTGCCGTAGATTTATTTGGCATGATTTTACCGATGGTCGGCATCTTTGCCGTGTTCTATTTTTTCACCATCAGACCACAGCAACAAAAACAGAAAGATCACCAGAAACTGTTGGCCAGCGTGCAGCGCGGCGACACGGTGGTGAGCAACGGCGGCCTTATCGGCAAAGTCATTCGCGTGGTTGATGACACTGAGCTGCTGGTAGAAGTGGGCCCCAATGTGCAAGTGCGTATCTTGCGCCAGGGATTGGCTGATATTCGCAGCAAGTCAGAGCCGCAGAAGGCCAAGACCTGATGTTCCATTATCCGCGTTGGAAAGTTCTGCTGATTCTCGGCACGGTTTTGCTTGGCATACTCTTTGCCGCCCCTAATGCGCTTGAGCCGATGGGCTATAAGTTTCTGGCCCAGAGGATGGGCCTGAAGCCGATGACGCTTGGGCTCGATTTGCAAGGCGGTGCCAATATCCTGATGGAGGTCGACAAGAAAGACCTTACGGATAAGGTGCAACAACAGCTAATGGGCGATATCCGCTCCACGCTGCGTGAACAAAAGGTTGGTTATACCAATCTGGCAAAAACCGCAGATGGCGTTTCAGTCACACTCAACAAGCCCGAGGATGCCGCCAAGGCCACGCCGGAATTAGAAAAATTGTTGCAGCCACTTGATTCAGGAATTTTGACAGCGGGCACGGCAGTCAATCTGTTCGCACTCAATCAAAACAACGGACAATATAGCTTTGCCATTCAACCCGGTGGCTTTGATGCAAAGATGCAAACCTCGTTGAAGCAAGCCATTCGCGTGTTGGAAAACCGCATCAATGGTTTGGGCACTACTGAAAGCGCCATTCAGCAACAGGGTGCCAATCGCATCTCCATTCAAATTCCTGGTTTGCAGGATCCTGAACGCGTGAAGAATCTGCTGGGTTCAACCGCAAAATTGACATTCCAGCTTCTATGCCGCGACCAGCCTTCGTCAGCAACGGCTCTGCCGCCACCCGATTGCGCCGCCTATCCACGCAAGGAAGACGTGGATAGCGCTTTGGCTGCCAAGAAAAAGGCAGATGCCAATGCCAAGGATTTGACTGACCCTGAAAAGCGCGCCCTGCCACAAGTTTGGGTGCAAACAGCAGGTCTGGCCACTGTGGACGGCGCTGATCTCACCGACGCTCAGCCCGCTTTTGATCCGCAAACCAATGCGCCAGAAGTGACTTTCAAGTTCAATCAAAAAGGCTCTGTGCGCTTTGGCAAGTTGACGGCTGAGAACTCCGAGGATGTCACTCGCCAGGAGGAAGCCGAACGGCAGGCAC
>Ga0209583_10000673_pt1 | contig 10453 bp, 8 predicted proteins | sample Str014_FD_187201 | JGI IMG/M metagenome (GOLD analysis project Ga0209583, IMG submission 187201) | Freshwater sediment microbial communities in response to fracking from Pennsylvania, USA - Straight Creek_MetaG_SC_2014 (SPAdes) (version 2) | ecosystem: Environmental > Aquatic > Freshwater >... | reverse complement strand
ATTATTGGATGGATGGATCTTCTGCATAGTCACCCTTGTGGAAGACATACCAGACATACTTGGCGCCAATGATGTCGCCTTTCTTGTCCAGCTTCAAGTCACCCAGAACCGTCTTGCTGACGTTACCTGCACGCAGGTATTCAGCCAACTTCTTTGGGTCTGTTGTCTTGGTTGCAGCAGCAGCTTGCTGATACATCTGGAAGGCAGCGTAGGTGTAAAGGGTATAGCCTTCTGGATCATAGCCAGCAGCCTTGAACTTGGCGACGAGCGCCTTGGCTTCTGGAGCATTGCGTGGCTCTGGAGCGAAGGTGAACATCATGCCATCAGCAGCGTCACCAGCGATTGTCCAGAATTCCTTGTTGTTCATCGAGTCGCCAGACAGCATGATGGCCTTTGAGCCTTGTTCACGCAGCTGCTTCAGGATGAGCGCGCCTTCTGGATGGTAACCACCGAAGTAGATCGCTTCAATGCCGCCGTCCTTCAGCTTGGAAACCAGAGCTGAATAGTCTTTTTCCTTGGCGTTGATTGATTCAACGATCGCAGGCTTCAGGCCAGCGGCAACCATTGCAACATTGGTGGCATCAGCCAAACCCTTGCCGTAAGCTGACTTGTCATCAACGATGGCGACTTTCTTGCCAGCATATTTCTTGGCGAGATAGTTGCCGGCAACCAGGCCTTGAGCATCGTCACGTCCGCAAACGCGAGCCACGTTCCAGTCACCTTCATCGGTGAACTTTGGGTTCGTCGAAGCTGGTGAGATCTGCAGAACGCCAGCATCAGCATAAACCTTTGAAGCTGGGATCGATGAGCCTGAGCACAAGTGACCAGCTACAAACTTCACGCCCTTTTGAGCGAGCTGTTGTGCAACTGAGGTGGCCTGCTTTGGATCGCAAGCATCATCACCAACTTCGAGCTTCAGCTTTTCGCCATTGATGCCGCCAGCAGCATTGATGTCTGCAACAGCCATGGTTGCACCTTGGCGGAATTGTTCGCCGAGCGCTGCAAGGTCACCCGAGATTGGGCCAGCGGTGGCAACAGTGATGTCTGCCAATGCTGATGAGGCTGAGAGGGCAGCAGCAAAGCTGAATGCCATACCAGCGAGTACAAGTTTCTTCATTTAACGTCTCCCTTAAAAAGATAAATGGCCAACTAAATCAGCCGGGGGTTCCTCACCCCTTGGAGGCAGATACTGCCCCAAAAGATGAGGAATGCAATGGGAAAAGCAACATTTGCATGCGGCGTTTTCACGAATTTCGTCACTTTGCACGCCAAGTCAGCAAGCTGCTGCGGACATAGGCAAATGGATATTTTTCAGACATCTGGCGTGCCATAGTCATGCGGAAGCCCAAGAAGGCCAGTCCCTGAATAACCAGTCCGTGGCTGATGTAGTATTTGAGCGAAAATAAATCTGACTGGAACAAAGCGAAGTGCAAGAAGCGCACGCCGCAGGTGAAGATAAGCATATAAACAAACAACAGCCAATATGGCCGCCAGCCCAAGGCCAAGGCCCGCCCACCGGCATAGGCCGCACTGCCACCCAAAATGCAGGTGAGGATGATGAATATCCAGGTGTTCTGTTCTACAAACAACGAAAGATAGGTGCGGGCGAATTGGTCAACCGCATCAAAGAAAGCTGCAATCTGATCCATGTCAGTGGCCTCCTTCAAGATACGCAGCGCGCACTTCTGGGCGCTTCAGCAATTCCTGGCCCGTGCCACTCATGGTAATCCTGCCGTTGACCATAACATAAGCGCGGTGGGCAAGTTTCAGGGCATGATTGGCATTCTGCTCAACCAACAAAACGGTCAGGCCTTCTTGGGCGTTGAGCATGCGGATGGCATCAAAAATCTGCTTCACGATAATAGGTGCAAGGCCCAGCGAAGGCTCATCCAACAACAACAGGCGCGGGCGCGCCATCATCGCGCGGCCAATGGCCAGCATTTGTTGTTCACCACCAGAAAGCGTGCCAGCGCGTTGGCTGTGGCGTTCTTCAAGGCGGGGGAAAAGCTTGTAAACTTTCGGCAAATCTTCGGCCACATTGGTGAGGCCGCGAACGGTGGCACCCATTTGCAGATTTTCCAACACACTCATGCGTGGAAAAATGCGGCGCCCCTCAGGTGATTGCGCCAAACCGAGATGGGCAATCTGGTGCGTGGGCATTTGGGTGATGTCTTGGCCATCGAAAATGATATTGCCGGCACGCGCGCGCGGTGTGCCAAAAATCGTCATCATCAGAGTGGATTTGCCAGCCCCGTTAGAGCCGATGACGGTGGCGATCTCACCTTCGTTGACTACAAAATCAATGCCTTTCAGCGCTTGAATCTTGCCGTAATAGGTTTCTACGCTTTTGCCTTCGAGGAGAACCTTGCTCATTTGCGGTCTGCTTTTTTGGCTGGTGTTTTCTTGGCAGGTGTTTTGGTGGAGGATGCAACAGGCATGTCTGCATGAATGGCCAGAGCTTCTTGCACCACGGCTGGCTCTTCCTCATCTTCCACGCCAAGATAGGCGCGGATCACCGCTGGATCAGACTTGATTTCTGCTGGTGTGCCATCGGCGATCTTGCGACCATAATCCAAAACCACAATGTGATCCGAAATGCCCATCACCACGCTCATGTCATGTTCAATCAACAGAATGGCGGTGTTGTGCTCATCACGAATGGAAAGTAACAGCTTGTTGAGCAGGCCCGACTCTTGCGGGTTCAAACCAGCGGCTGGCTCATCAAGGCAGAGCAGGCGTGGATTGGTGCACATGGCACGCGCAATTTCGAGGCGGCGTTGCGCGCCGTAAGGCAAATCACCCGCAGGGTCATCGGCACGTTCTGTGAGGCCCACTTTGTCGAGCCAATATTTGGAAAGATCCAGCGCCTGGGCCGCTGCGCGCTTATAGCCGCCGATGCCAAGCAGGGCGCCAACGGTGAAGCCTGACGCCTTCATCAAAGCGTTGTGTTGCGCCACCATCAAGTTCTCAACCACAGTCATACCAGAGAACAGGCGAATGTTCTGGAAAGTGCGGGCCACCTTGGCTTCGCGGTTGACGCGGAAATCATCCATGCGTTCCAGCAGGAATTGTTTGCCGTTGTCATGGTTCAGTTTCAACATGCCTTCAGTGGGTTTGTAAAACCCCGTGATGCAATTGAACACCGTGGTTTTGCCAGCACCATTGGGGCCGATCAAAGCGGTGATTTGCTGGCGCGCGGCATTGAATGACAGATCGCCAATGGCGGTCAATCCGCCAAAGCGCATGGTGAGGTGGAAAACTTCCAACTCGGGGTTTTGATCCCAACTTCTCATATCAGCCATGATTTAGCCGTGTCCCTCAGCAACGAGATCGCCAGAGATGGCCTTGCTCTCTTTTAAATATACAGTCGGCTCACGCTTAGTCACAAACCCACGTGGCCGGAACAACATCATCAACACCATGGCCAAGCCAACGGCGATCATGCGGAATTGAATGGGCTCAGTGCCTGCGGGCAACACGGCTTTCAAGAAATCCATTTCGCGGAAAATCTCAAACGAGCCCATGATGAATGTCGCAGAAAAAACGATTCCGATTTGCGAGCCCAGGCCGCCAAGCACAACGATGGCCAAGATGAGCGCGCTTTCGATATAAACGAAGCTTTCCGGAGAAACAAAGCCCTGGCGTGCCGCGAAGAATGAACCGGCAAAACCGCCGAACATGGCACCCGTTGCAAATGCAGTGAGCTTCGTCGTCGTGGTGTTGATGCCCAGCGAGCGGCAGGCAATTTCATCTTCGCGCAAGGCTTCCCAGGCACGGCCAATGGGCAAGCGCCGCAGCTTTTTGGTGATGAAGTAGGTGGCCAACGCCAACACAAAGATCATGTAGTAGAGGAAAATGTAGGAATGGATACGGTCAAATGGGATGTGGAAGAAATCCGCAAATCCACCTGGCTCATCGCGGAACTTCAATCCAAAGAACGTCAGCTTTGGCACATTGATGCCTTGTGGGCCGCTGGTGAACGAGAACCAGTTGATGAGAACAAGGCGGATGATTTCACCAAAAGCCAATGTCACGATGGCAAGGTAATCACCGCGCAAACGCAACACTGGGAAACCAAGGATCACACCCCACAGCGCCGCCAACAAACCTGCGACGGGGAAGGTGATGTAGAAAGCAAAAGGAATAACGCCCGATCCAAACCAGCGCGGAAAATAAACCGTGGAGAGCAGGGCGTAAGAATAAGCGCCAACCGCATAAAAAGCCACATAGCCAAGATCGAGCAGGCCAGCGAGGCCCACAACAACATTGAGGCCCCAGCCGAGCATGATGTAAATCAGGATATAACCAGCAAGATCGATCAAGCGCAGTTCGCCGAAGTTAGGAATCTCAATGCCGATGGCGTGGCCGATGTGTGCGAGAATGGGCAACAATATGCCAAAGGCCAGCAAGCCCGGGGCCACATAAGGCCCAAGTTTTTCGCCCCAATTGGTGCGCGGTGCGGTTGATTTGGCGCTTGCCGAAACATCAAGTGAGGCAGCAGCGCGCGGGTTCCACACAAAGATATGCAATAACGCACGGCCAGCCACAACCGCGGCGGCCAGTGACAAGGCCAACCAATAGCGCGTGTGCCAAGTGAGCACGCCTTGATCCAACTGTGTGCGGATGGCGACAATCGGCACCAGAATCGGGAAAGTGATGAAGGCGGTGATGAGGAGATCTTTGACGATCTCTTGCATGGAGAGAACTTTGGCATCGCCTTTGGCTGAGCCAGATTTGGGAGCAGCAGACATGGTTTAGATCTTCTCCACTTCCGGTTTGCCAAGCAGACCCTGCGGCATGAATATCAAAACCAACACAAGAATGGTGAAGGCCGCCACGTCTTTATATTCAACAGAGAAATAGGCCGACCACATCACCTCAATAAAGCCGATGAGCATGCCGCCCAACATGGCCCCGGGAATGGAACCAATGCCGCCCAGCACTGCCGCCGTGAAGGCCTTGATACCTGCCGCAAAGCCCACGTAAAAATCCGTGACGTTATATAACATGAAGAACATGAAGCCAGCGAAGGCCGCAAGAACGGCACCTAGAATAAACGTGATTGAAATGGTGCGGTCAACGTCAATGCCGAGCAGCGAGGCCATCTTGGTATCTTGCTCACAAGCTCGTTGTGCACGGCCAAGTGCCGTGCGTTGGATGAGCAGCGTGAACACTGTCATCAATATCAAGGTCGAAAGAATGATGGTGATCTGCATGTAAGACAGCGTGACCGCAAAATCCTGCGTACCAACGACCTTGCTCATCAAAACCCATTTGCCTTTGATGATTGGTTGAATGGGCTTGGAGCGGCCTTCCTGGGCGATGCGCACAAATTCTTGCAGCACGATGGACATGCCGATGGCGGAGATCAAAGGCGCAAGACGGAATGAGCCGCGCAACGGCCGATACGCCACCCGCTCAATCGTCCAATTGAATGTGGCCGTTACGGCCATTGATATCGCAATGACCACCGCCAAAGCTAAGGCGATGGCGAATGGGCCGGAGGCTCCGTTCAATCCCAAAACCAAAAGCACGATGAAAGTCGTGATGGAACCCACCATGAAAACGTCACCATGGGCAAAGTTGATCATGCCAATGATGCCGTAAACCATCGTATAGCCGATGGCGATCAAACCATAGATCGAGCCCAAAGTGAGGCCATTGATCAATTGCTGAAGAAAATACACCTGTTTTTACGCTCCCCGAAACCCAATCATCAATTTTAGTGTTCCGTTATATTCCGGAACTTGATCATTGTGTATCGAACTGCTGCGCCGATGACAAGCACTAGATTGAAAGCGGTTTGGGAGCCAAAGCTTGACATATGCCAGTTCTGCTTATATCAGACTGGCATATATCGATTTGGCATATGCCTCCCCCCAACTTGGAGCGAATTGTTTTCAATGGCGATGAATGTCCGCACCCTTTGTTTAGGTGTCCTGTCCTTCAAAGAAGCATCGGGCTATGAACTCAAGAAGGAAATCGAAGATGGCATGTATAGCCATTTCATCGATGCCTCCTATGGTTCAATCTACCCGGCACTCACCCAGATGAACGCAGAAGGCTTGCTGACAGTGCGCTCGGAAGAGCAATCCGGCAGGCCCGACAAGAAGGTTTATGCGATTACAGAGGCGGGCAGGGCCGTGCTTGCCAAAAATCTGGCGGTTTTGCCTGCCAAAGATAAATTCAAGAGCGAGTTTCTATTTGAGATGCTGCTGCAACATTTTGTCAGCAAGGAGCATGTAGACCAAGCGGTTGATAAACAACACGCAGATCTGGTCGAGGATCTGGCCCGTATTGCGGACAAGCGCCAGCATGATTGTGAAGCCGGGGCGCGGTTTGTGATGGGATATGGTGAGAGCGTTTTGCGTGCGGCCGTTAACTACCTAGAGGCGCAATGCCCGCGCCTGAAAAAACAAAAATTGAAAGCAGCGGAGTGAGATGATGAATAAACGAATTACTTTGAGCCTTGTGGCCTTGTCTTTGTTTGCAGGTTCAAGCACCTTGCGCGCTGACGCGCCAGCCCCGCCAACAATTTCCGTTCTCACTGCCGAGAAAAAGTTGATCGATGAGGAATTGAACGTCACCGGCTCATTCAATGCTGGAGACATGGTTCTGGTTACACCAGAAATCGAAGGCTTGGCTGTCAAAGAATTTCTGGCCGAAGTGGGCGATAGCGTCAAGAAGGGCCAAGTCTTGGTTCGCTTGAATTCCGCCGCCATCGACATTCAGCTGAAACAAGCTCTTATTTCACGCGACAAGGCCGCTGCAGATTTAGAGCGCATCAAAAAGCTGCGCGTCTCTGGCGTGGAAACCCAAGCCACCTTTGATTTGAACAAGGCGACTTTTGATTTGGCGGAAGCCAATATTGAAGCACTGACGCTGAACAAGGATCGCACGGAAATCAAATCTCCGGTCAATGGCTATATCTCAGACAGACAAGTACAGATCGGCGGCGTTGCCTCAGGCTCCAAGCCGCCGATGTATCAGATCGTGCGCAACAGCGCGATTGAACTTTGGGCTGAAATTCCTGAAAGCGATTTGCCGCGCGTGAAAGTGGGCCAGCAAGCCACCATTTCCATCAATGGCTTCCCGCAACCTGTTCTGGGCGAAGTGAAGTTGATTGCCTCACAAGTCAACCAACAAACCCGCATCGGCATTGCGCGCATCGCCGTCAAATCTGAAAATCGTATTCCGATTGGCACCTTCGGCCGCGCCATAATTACTTTGGCTAAAGAAGATGGCGTGGCTCTGCCGCTCACCGCCGTCACTTTCACAGACAATGGCCCGACTGTGCAAATCGTCAAAGATGGCAAAGTGCAAGTTCGCAAAGTCATCACCGGGCTGGTTGGCACTGACATTATCGAAATCACCCAAGGCGTTGCCGCAGGTGAAACCTTCGTGGCGCGCGCCGGTTCATTCGTTCGTGATGGCGATGCCGTCACACCGGTTTCACTGACACAATAATTGTTTGAGAGATATTTGACATGAATTTTTCAGCCTGGTCCATTCGTCATCCCGTTCCGCCGATATTGCTGTTCATCGTGCTGACCATCATTGGCATCGTCAGCTTCAAGAACTTGGCGATTGAACAGTTTCCGAATATCGACGTTCCGATCATTTCGGTTGTCGTTTCGGAACAGGGTGCAACACCAGCTGAGCTTGAAACCCAGGTCACCAAAATCATTGAAGACGCGGTGGCAGGCGTTTCCGGTGTGAAGCACATCACTTCCACCATGTCTGATGGCCGCTCACTCACCGCCATTGAATACCGCCTTGAAGTGCCAACCCAAAAGGCCTTGCAAGACACCAAAGACGCCGTGGCGCGCATTCGCTCCACGCTTCCTGCTGGTGTTGATGACCCGGTCATTCAAAGCGTGGATGTGGAAAATCAGGCCATCCGCACTTATGCGGTCAAAGCCCCAGGCATGACGCTGGAGCAACTTTCGTGGTTTGTGGATGATACCGTCAAACGCCAGTTGCAGGGCCTCAATGGTGTGGGCCGTGTTGAACGTTATGGCGGCGTTGACCGCGAAATCCGCATCAATCTTGATCCTTCCAAACTTCAGTCCATGGGTGTGACGGCCGCACAGGTCAACACGCAAGTGGCCTATACCAACACCGACAACGGTGCGGGCAAAGGCAATGTTGGCGGCCAAGAACAGGCGATCCGCACTTTGGGCGGGGCCAAATCCGTTGCCGATTTGAAAGCCACCAAGATCATCTTGCCGCAGGGCAATTCCGTGCGCCTTGACCAATTGGGCGAGGTGATTGACAGCAGTGCCGAGCAAACCACTTTCTCGCGCGACAATGGCGAAGGTGTCGTGACCTTCTCGGTGTTCCGCGCCAAAGGGGCGAGTTCAACTGACACAGCCAAACGCTTGGACGACAAGATCAAGCAGATCACGGACGCCTCCAAGGGGGCTGCCAGTTTCTCAGCTGTCGATGACACTGTTTACTTCATCTACGGCAACTACAAAGCTGCCATGGAAGGCCTGTTTGAAGGCGCCATATTGGCAGTTCTCGTGGTGTTGTTGTTCTTGCGCAACGTGCGCGCCACACTCATCACCGCTGTAGCCTTGCCACTTTCTGCTTTGCCAACGTTCTGGCTGATGAGCATGTTGGGCTTCTCGCTCAATCTTGTGTCATTTCTTGCCATCACGCTGGCCACGGGTATTCTTGTGGACGACGCGATTGTGGAAATTGAAAATATTGCGCGTCACATGAAGGGCGGTAAATCACCTTACCGCGCCAGCATGGAAGCGGCCGATGAAATCGGCTTGGCCGTTATCGCCATCAGCTTCTCCATCATCGCCATCTTCGCGCCTGTGTCCTTCATGGGCGGCGTTGCTGGGCAATATTTCAAGCAGTTTGGCTTGACGGTGGCCATCGCGGTTGCCATTTCGCTCATGGTGGCGCGTCTCATCACCCCGATGATGGCGGCCTATCTGTTGAAAGAACTGCCGCATGAGGAACACAAGCCAGGCCTGTTGATGCGCACCTATATCCGGCTGCTTCACTTCCTCAATATGGAAGCAACGCAGGATCGTTCACGCGCCATGTGGCTTTTGGCAATTTTGTTGCCAATCCCTGGACTGGCCCTCAGGCTGATCCGCGGCAACAATGACTTCTTCTCAATCGTGCACGGAAGTGGCCTCGTATTTTTGGCAACGCTTGTTGGCTCGATCTTTCAGGTTCTCGCCTTCATTGTGATGGTGGCAGCTTTGGTTTTGCTGGCGGTGCTTATCTTGCGCGCCATTGTGAAGTTCATCGTCGGCACGGTGTTCCGCAGCAAGTGGGACAGCCATTTCGAAGATGATCATTCCGGCAACCTGATGAGCTATGCGACGATTGCCGCGAGTTTCGCCATTCTCTATGTTGGCATCGCGCTGTTCCCGCTGCTGCCATCTGGCTTCATTCCGAAAGATGATTCTTCACGCTTTGTGCTCTCGGTGGAACTGCCTCCCGGTTCCAACCTGGAAAACACGCGCATAGTCACCGATCAGATGGCTGACATCATCCGCACCAACAAGGAAGTGAGCCAGGTTTTCGTGCTCGGTGGCTCATCGCCCACGGGAACGGTTGAAACCCGCCGTGCCGCAATCTTTGTGAACCTGCGCCACCGTGACGTGGAACTGGTGCACAATATGTGGAACCCCTTGGCTGCGCGCCTGCACCTGCCACAGTTTGAATGGGCAGGGCGCATTCTTCCGCAGTCTGATATCGAAAATGAAATTCTGCCAAAGCTGAATAACATTCCAGATGTGCAATGGGCCAAGATCAACCCGCGTGGTGCGCGTGAGGTAGAGTTCAACATGCTCTCTACTGATCCGGCAGCCTTGTCAGACTCCGCCCAGAAATTGGCCGCAGCTTTGCGTGCTGATGGCCGCTTGCGTGCGCCGATGGCACAGGGCGCACTCTACCGCCCGGAGATTCAGATCACGCCAAAAACGGCTGAGGCTTCACGCCTTGGCATAACCGCTGCACAAATGTCGCAAGCCGTGCGCGTGGCCACGATTGGTGATTTCGGCCCGCTTCTGGCCCAGTTCTCCATCGGTGACAGGCAGGTTCCGATCCGCGTGCAGATTCCAGAGGCGGCGCGTGCCAATTTCTCGGAAATTGCCAATCTGAAATTGCCAACAGCAAGCGGAACAACGGTTCCCTTGTCTTCAGTGGCCGACGTGAAACTCGCCGAAGGCCCAAGCACAGTGAAACGCTATGACCGCCAACGTCAGGCCACCATTGGTGCGGATTTGCCGCCCGGTGTGGAATTGGGTGATGCCACCAAGATCATTGAGGATGCCGCCACTGGCTTGAACTTGCCAAAGACTGTGATCATCCAAAAAGGTGCTGATGCTGAAATTCAGGGTGAAATCTTCTCCGGCTTCATCAGTGCCGCAGGCATTGGTGTGTTGTTGATGTTCGTTGTGTTGATTCTCTTGCTCGGCAACGT
>Ga0209583_10000672_pt1 | contig 10459 bp, 11 predicted proteins | sample Str014_FD_187201 | JGI IMG/M metagenome (GOLD analysis project Ga0209583, IMG submission 187201) | Freshwater sediment microbial communities in response to fracking from Pennsylvania, USA - Straight Creek_MetaG_SC_2014 (SPAdes) (version 2) | ecosystem: Environmental > Aquatic > Freshwater >... | reverse complement strand
TCAGGTGCTTGCGAACTGGTCGGTCGCTCGAATCAGCCGATCGAGAATGCCCGGCTCCTTGAACGCATGTCCCGCGTCGGGGATCAGGTGGAACTCGGCCGCGGGCCACGCCTTGTGCAGGTCCCACGCCGTCTTCGCCGGCGTGCAGGCGTCGTAGCGGCCCTGCACGATCACGCCGGGGATGCCCTGGAGCTTGTGCGCGTCGCGCAGCAGCTGGCCTTCGTCCATGAAGCCGTCGTTGACGAAGTAGTGGTTCTCGATGCGCGCGAACGCGAGCGCGAAGTGCGCGTTGCTGTGCGCGCGGTCGAAGTTCGGGTCGGGCAGCAGCGTGATCGTGCGGCCCTCCCACTGGCTCCACGCGACGGCGGCGCGCCGCTTGGCAGCCTCGTCGGAGCCGGTCAGCAGGCGGTGGTAGGCGGTCATCAGGTCGTGGCGGTCGGCAGGTGCGATCGGCTCGACGAAGTGCTCCCACTCGTCGGGGAACAGCCACGAGGCACCCTCTTGATAGAACCACAGCAGCTCCTCGCGCCGCAGCGTGAAGATGCCGCGCAGGATCAGCGCGCTGACGCGCTCGGCGTGCGTCTGCGCATAAGCGAGCGCGAGCGTGCTGCCCCACGAGCCGCCGAACACGAGCCACTTCTCGTGGCCGAACTTCTCGCGCAGGCGCTCGATGTCGGCGACGAGGTGCCAGGTGGTGTTGGCCTCGAGCGAGGCATGCGGCGTCGAGCGGCCGCAGCCGCGCTGGTCGAACAGGGTGACGCAGTATTTGGCGGGGTCGAACAGGCGGCGCTGGTCGGTGCTGCAGCCGCTGCCGGGGCCGCCGTGCAGGAAGACGGCGGGCTTGCCCTTCGGGTTGCCGCAGCGCTCCCAGTAGATGCTGTGGCCATCGCCGACGTCGAGCATGCCGTGCTCGAAGGGTTCGTTGGGGGGGTAGAACTGGGCGAGGGTCATGAGGTGCTTCGAGGCTGCTTGATGCGCGAGCTTATCTCGCGGTGCGCCACGCACCCGTCGCACCGGTGGTCGCTGATATTCGTCGTCAACGAAGGTGGGCGAGGTTCTCCGAATGCTGCTGGCCGATGGTTGGCATCTGGGAGCAACGCGTGGCAACCATCGTCAGTTCAAGCACGCGAGCAAGCCCGGCCGCGTCACTGTTTCCGGCAAGCCGAGCGACGATCTGGCGCCCGGGACGCTGAACAGCGTCCTGAAGCAGGCTGGCATGAAGTGAGGTCACATGCGCTGCGCAATCGTCATTGCAAAGGCCGAGGGCAATTGCTCGGCGTATGCCCCAGACCTGCCGGGCTGCGTCGCGACCGGTGCAACCGTGGCCGAAGTCGAGAGCGAAATCCGTGAGGCGATTGCCTTCCATGTCGAAGGCTTGCGCGCGGACGGCTTGCCGATTCCTTCGGGGTCGAGTCAGGTCGAGTACATCGAAATCGCCGCCTGAACTGCGGCGAACCTGATCACTAAGCCGGGCAGGCCGCCCCGCTCGCGACCCACGCGTCGATCAGCTTGCCGAACTGCGCCTGCGTGCCCGGCGCCGGAATGCGGTTGCCGCCGGGGTTCCAGGCCCAGCCGACGAGGTCGTCGTGGCCCATGTGTTCGCTGATCTGCGCGAGGGTCTTGTCGCCGTTGCGCGCGCGGTCCTTGATCTGCGTGCAGATCTCGCCGAGGCTCTTTCCTTGCCACGCCATCGAAAGCGGCGCGAGGTGCCACTTCGGGTTGCCGGGCACGCCGGCCGGCGCGTAGTTGGCGGCCTGGTGACAGGTCATGCAGCGCAGTGCGGTCGCGCCCATGTTGTCGGGGCCGCGCACCACCATCGGCAGGTGCAGGTGCATGTCGTTGCCCTGCGTCGGGCGCTCGCTGTTCGGGTGGCAGTTCTGGCAGCGAGGGCTCGCGATGACCTTGCCCGCTTCCTGAAAGATCGCTTGCGAGCGGGCTGTCGGGTCGGCGATCGAATCGAAGCTCTGCGGCGTGCGCAGTTCGGTGGCTTGCGCGAACGCGGCGCAGCTCATGAAGCAGGCGATCAGGCCGGTGCCGATGCCGATACCAGCGTGTGTCGTCGATCGCATTCTTGGGTTCTCCACACGTTTTTCGAACGACGAGCATACTGCCGCCTTCGGTTTTTCACAGGGAGCGGGAGATGGCTGTATCGATCAACGTCAACGGGCAGATTCGCGAGGTCGACGTCGATCCCGAGACCCCGTTGCTCTGGGTGATCCGCGAAGACCTGGGCCTGACCGGCACGAAGTACGGTTGCGGTGTCGCGCAGTGCGGCGCGTGCACCGTGCATGTCGACGGCGAGACGATGCGCTCCTGCGCGGCACCCGTCGGCGCGATGGTCGGGCGCAAGGTCACGACGATCGAGGGCATCTCGTCACGCGCCGCGAAAGCGGTGCAGAAGGCCTGGGTCGATCTCGACGTGGTGCAGTGCGGCTACTGCCAGTCGGGCCAGATCATGTCGGCCACCGTGCTGCTCGAGCAGAACCCGAAGCCCACCGACACCGACATCGACCAGGCCATGGCCGGCAACATCTGCCGCTGTGCAACCTACCAGCGCATTCGCGCCGCGATCCACGTGGCGGCCAAGCAGCTGACCGCTTGACCAGGAGGCACACGACATGCACCCGTTGATCCAGCAAGCCAACAGTTCACCCAAGCAACGCGCCGCACTCGCGAAGGCGCTCGGCATGCCGCCCATCGCCGAAGTCGCGAGCGTGGGCTCTGGCCTCACGCGCCGCGCGGTGCTGGCCGGCGGCGCAGGCACCGGCCTGCTGATCGCGATCGGCGGCTTCGTGCCGCAGGCCGCGTTCGCCGCCGCGCCCGGCCCCGCGGGCGAGGAAGGTCTGGCCACCGGCCCGCTCGCGCCGAACCAGTTCGTGCGCGTGGGCACCGACAACCTCGTCACCATCGTCTGCAAGCACCACGAGATGGGCCAGGGCAACACGACCGGCCTGGCCTCGATGGCGGCCGACGAGCTCGACGCCGACTGGGCCCTGGTGCGCACCGAGTACGCGCCGTCCGACGCCAAGCTCTACGCCAACCTCGCGTTCGGTTTGCAGGGCACCGGCGGCTCGTCGGCGATCGCCAACTCTTACCTGCAGATGCGCAGCGCCGGCGCGACCGCGCGCGCGATGCTGGTCGGCGCCGCGGCCGAGGCCTGGAAGGTGCCGCCCGGCGAGATCAAGGCCTCGAAGAGCGTGCTCAGCCACGCCTCCGGCAAGCGCGCGACCTACGGCGAGATGGCGGCCGCCGCCGCGCAGCAGAAGCCGCCCGCCAACCCGGTGCTGAAGACGCCGGCGCAGTTCACGCTGATGGGCAAGGTCGACGCCACGCCGCGTGTCGACTCGGCCGAGAAGTGCAACGGCACGGCGACCTACACGATCGACGTCAAGCTGCCCGGCCTGTTGACCGCCGTGATCGCGTGGCCGCCGTCGTTCGGCGCGAAGCTGGTCTCGTTCGACGCCTCGGAGGCGAAGAAGGTCAAGGGCGTGACCGACGTGGTGCGGGTGCCGGAAGGCGTGGCCGTCGTCGCGAAGGGCACCTGGGCCGCGCTGCAGGGCCGGCGCGCGTTGAAGGTGGTGTGGGACGAAGCCGAGAGCGCCAAGCTCGATTCCGACGCGCTGCTGGCGCAGTACAAGGCGCAGGCCGCGACCGCCGGCACGCCTTTCGCGCGGCCGGCGAAAGACGCGCCGACGATGGCACCGGTCGCGAAGACGATCGAGGCCGTCTACGAGTTCCCGTTCCTCGCGCACGCGACGATGGAGCCGATGAACTGCGTCGCCTGGCTGCACGACGGCATGCTCGAAACCTGGAGCGGCCACCAGTTCCCGACCTTCGACCACATGTTCGCGGCGAAGGCCGCCGGGCTGCCGATGGAGAAGGTCAAGCTGCACACGCTGGTCTCGGGCGGCAGCTTCGGCCGGCGCGCCAACGCGTACAGCGACTTCACGGTCGCAGCCGTCAACATCGCGAAGGCGATCGATGGCCGCGCACCGGTGCGCCTGCAGTACTCGCGCGAGGACGACATGGGCGCGGGCCTCTACCGCCCGATGTACGTGCATGCCGTGAAGGCCGGCATCGATGCGAACGGAAAGATCGCCGGTTGGCAGCACACGGTGGTCGGCCAGTCGATCATGGCCGGCACCGCGATGCAGACGATGATCAAGGACGGCGTCGACCCGACCTCGGTCGAAGGCGTGTCGCCGTCGCCGTATGCCCTGCCGATGCTCACGGCCGACCTGCACACGCCCACGCTCGCGGTCAAGCCGCTGTGGTGGCGCTCGGTCGGCAACACGCACACCGCCTACGTGATGGAAACGATGATGGACGAGCTCGCGCGCGCCGCCGGCAAGGACCCGCTCGCGTTCCGCCTCGCGCTGCTCGACAAGAGCGCGCGCGCCGCCGGCGTGCTCCAGCTCGCCGCCGACAAGGCCGGCTGGGGCAAGCCGATGCGCAACGGGCTGGCCCAGGGCATCGCGATGCACGAGTCGTTCGGCTCGTTCGTCGCCCAGGTCGCCGAGGTGTCGATGGCGAACGGCAAGGTCAAGGTCGAGCGCGTGGTCTGCGCGATCGACTGCGGCGTGGCCGTCAACCCCGACGTGGTCAAGGCGCAGATGGAAGGCTGCATCGGCTTCGCGCTCGGCGCGCTGTACTACGGCGAGATCGAGCTGAAGAACGGCCGCGCCGCGCAGCGCAACTTCGACACCTACAAGTCGCTGCGCATCTACGAGATGCCCAAGGTCGAGGTCTACATCGTGCCCAGCACGGTCGCGCCCACCGGCGTGGGCGAGCCGGGCGTGCCGCCGCTCGCGCCGGCGGTGGCGAACGCGGTCGCCAGGCTCGGCGGCCCGAGGGTTCGGCGCCTGCCGTTCGCGCGGGCCGGGATCGTCGCGGCCTGAGAACCCGACCAGCCGACGGCGCGCGCTCTCCTACGCGAGCGCGCGCCGTCGGCCGGCCTGACGCTGGTCGGCCGCGCTCGATCATCCTGAGTCCATGCCACCCCAGGATGAATCCTCGCCGCCTGCACTGCGCGCGTCGCGATTTCGATCGCGGCGTGGCCGCATCGCGTTGGCGAGCGTGCTCGTGCTCGCCGTGTTCATCGCGGCATTCGACTGGACCTGGTTCCGGCCGCTGATCCAGCACTACATCCACGAGCGCTCCGGCCGGCAGGTCGACTTCGACGAACTGCGCATCGGGCTCGACCGCGCGATGCAGCCGACCGTGCGCATGCGCGGGCTCGTCGTGCAGAACGCGCCCTGGGCGGCCCGCGCGCAGCCGCTGGTGCGGGCCGGCGAGTTCGGCTTCACGTTGTCGTGGCGCAGCCTGGGCAGCGGCCCGGTGGTGCTGACGCAGCTGGACATGGTCGATGCCGAACTCGACCTCGAACGCCAGGCCGACGGCCTGCGCAACTGGCGCCTGACCCACCCCGACGACCGCGGCCCCGGCCGCGTGCGCGTGCAGGCGATCGACGCGCGCAACACCCGCGCACACGTGATCGACGCCGGCCTGCACCTCGAGCTCGATCTGCAGGTGGCCGTGATCGATGCGGCGCCCACGCCGCCGGCCCACACCGAGCTGCCGCTGGTGAGAACCGTCAAGCTGAGCGGCACCCGCGATGCCACGCCGTTCGAGGCACAGGTCGCGGTCAGCGCCTGGCCGACCTTCTTCGACACCGGCCGCGCGTTCGCGCTGCGCGCCGACGTGCAGAGCGGGCTCTCGCACGCGCACCTCGACGGCACCGTGGTCGACGTGATGCAGCTCGCGCGCGCCGATGTCGCGCTGCAACTGGAAGGCGCGCGGGTCGCCGACCTCGCGGCTGTTGCGGGTGTTGCGAGCGCGGCCCGGCACTGGCCGGCGTTGCCGTCGCGTGCGAGCGCGCGAGTGCGCAAGGAAGGCGAACATTGGGCGATCTCGGCGCTGGAGGCGCGCATCGGCCGCAGCGATATTGCCGGCAGCGCCGAGCTGGTCCACAAGGCCGGTGACGGCCGATCGACGCTGCGCGCCACCTTCGCCAGCGAGCGCCTGGACCTGGCCGGCTGGCGCGCCGCGCGCACGAGTGCCGGCACCGCCCCTGCACCGGCCGCGAGCGCACCGAGCCGGCTCGATGCCGATGTGGACATCAAGATCGCGGCGATCGAGAGCGGGTGGCCGCTTCCCGTCACCGGCTTCTCGGCCCACGCCATGCAGCGCGAAGGACGCGCCGCGCTCGACGCCTTGCAGTTCGCACTGGCCGGTGGCCGCGCGGCCGGCGCGCTGGTGGTCGACACCACGCGCGCGCCGGCTGGCTACACGCTCGATCTGCGCCTGCAGGGCCTGCAACTCGCCGAGCTGGCGCGGAGCACAGCGACCGCGGGTCGAACCAGCCCGCTGACCGGGGCGCTGAACGCCCGCCTGGCACTGCACTCGCGCGGCGACTCGGTCGACGCGCTCGCCGCTGCGACGGCGGGCACGGTCACGGCCGAGCTCGTTCGCGCCAGCATCCCGGACGCGCTCGACGCCAAGCTCGCGCTCGATGCTGGGCACTGGCTGCGCTCGATGTTCGACGGTGGCAACGAGCGGGCGGCGATCACCTGTGCCCTGCTCGACCTGCGCTTCGAGCAGGGGCGCGGACAGGTGCGCCGGCTCGCGTTCGAGACCGCCAGCGTCGCGGTCAGCGGCACAGGCTGGGCCGATCTAGGCAGCAGATCCGTCGATGTGTTGTTGACACCGCATCGCAAGCAGACTGCGCTGCTCTCGCTCGACCGGTCGATGCGGATCAGCGGGCCGCTCGCCCACCCGACACTGGCGCTGGTCGAGCGTGCGGCTTCTGCCGAAGCCCGGAGGCCTTGCGTCTCGCAGCCCGGGCCCTGACGCTGGCGTCGGGGTGGTGGGAGGCCGCCTACACCGCATCGGCTGATCGGCTGATTCGTGGCAGCAGCATGGCGGCGGATGCTCGTGCCACTCGAAGCGGAGGCACCGTGCCACCCGCCGGGCCACGCAAGGAGATACACCGTGCTCTACACCATCGTCGTCGTATTGCTGATCCTTTGGGTTTTGGGTCTGGTGACGTCGTTCACCGCGGGCGGCTTGCTGCACCTCTTGCTGGTGGCCGCCGTCGTCATCTTCATCTTCCAGCTGGTGACCGGCCGCCGCGGCGTGTAGCGCGTGACTCGAAAGAAGCCCGCGTCGGCTTGCAAAGTCGTGTGAAGCATGTGGCGGTGCACGTGCGGGTGGAACCACCCGGGTCGGCGCCGGTCAGAACATTCACTGAAGCGCGCCGGCTTTGCACGCCGCAAGGTGCGTGGCACGCAAGGAGCAGATTCATGAGCATCAGCTTGAAACCCGCGGGGCCGACTTTCCTCCGCGCGATCCTGATCGCGCTCGCCTCGCTGGCACTGGCAACCGGCGCGCACGCGCAGCACCACGGCGGCTTCGGCGGCGGAAACCACGGGGGTTACCACGGCGGCGACCACGGGGGCTACCGTGGTGAGGGCCGCGGTGAGGGCCATTGGGGCGGCCACGGCGGTTACCGCGGCGGCCCGGGCTGGGTCTGGGGTGGCCTCGGGTTGGGGCTCGGGCTCGGGCTGGCGAGCTACTACAACAGCTATCCGTACTACTACGACAACCCGAGCTACGTCGTCGCCGCCCCACCGATCGTCTACGACAATCCGCAGCCCATTTACAGCCAACCGGTGCCGGCGCGCTCGTCGCAACCGGTGATCTACCCGCGCAACGGCCAGAGCGCCGCGAAGACCGATGCCGACGCCGATGCGTGCAGCGAGTGGGCCGGCAAGCAGCCGAACGCGAGCACCGACGCGAGCGTGTTCCAGCGCGGCATCGCGGCGTGCATGGACGCGCGTGGGTACACCGTTCGCTGACCCGTCCGGCGCACGTTAACGGTCGTTCTCGACGCGCGGCCCGGCAGTTCGCCTATTCCAGCCTGCCGATGCTGCGCACCGCTTTCGTCATCGCCGCGGCATCGGCATCCCAATAGCGCCTGAACTCCGGTGCGTCGAGGTATTCGATCGGGCTGCCGGCCTTGTTGACGGTCTGCTGCACCGCGGGGTCGTTCGCGACCTTGGATGCGGCTTGGCGCAGGCGCTGCACCACCGCTTCGGGCACGGCCGCCGGAACGAACAGGCCGGCCCACTGCGCGAAACGCACCGGGTAGCCCGCCTGCGTGAGGCTCGGAACCCCGGGCAGGGCGTCCAGCGAACGGTCGCCCCAGTGCGCCAGCGCGCGCAGCCTTCCGGACTGGATCTGCTGCACCACCGTCGACGGCCCGGTGGCGAGCGCGTCGACCTGGCCGCTCAGCAGCGCGACGATCGCCGGCCCGGCGCCGGTGTACGGGATGTGCGTCATGCGGATGCCGGCCGAGGCCTTCAGCATCTCCATCGGCACATGCATCGTGCCGTAGTTGCCCGAACTGCCGTAGTTGTACTGGCCCGGGTGGCGCTTCAGGTCGGCGACGAAATCGGCGAGCGTCTTCCAAGGCGAGTCGGCCCGCACGACGAGCACCGTGGGGTCCGCGGTGAAGCGCGCGATCGGCTGAAAGTCGGCGAGCTTGTACGCCGGCTTGCGCTCAAGGATGCGATCGGCCTCGGGCAAGATCGAGATCGACGACAGGCTCATCAGCACGGTGTAGCCGTCGGCCGGCGCCCGCGCCGCCTGGCCGATGCCGAGCGCGCCGCCCGCGCCGGCGCGGTTCTCGACGATCACCGTCTGGCCCAGCTCGCGGCCGAGCGCTTCGGCCACGGGCCGCGCGACGGTGTCGGCCACGCCGCCGGGCGGGAACGGCACGATCATCGTGATCGTCCGCGTCGGGTAGACCGGTTGGGCGTGCGCGGCGCCCGCCAGCAGCGCGGCAGCGAGCAGCGAACGCAAGCGCACCGAGCGCAAGAGCAGAAACGTCGACGTGGCACGCGCGTGGCGATCGAACATGGGGCCCGTCTCCGGAGTTCTCGTTGTGAAGGCCGCGTTCAGACGAAGCGGTTCTCGATCGCGCCCAGCCCCTCGATCTCGATGCGCACCACGTCGCCGCTTTTCAGGAAGGTCGGCGGCACCAGGCCCATGCCCACGCCCGCCGGCGTGCCGGTGGCGATCACGTCGCCGGGGTGCAGCGTGATGCCGCGCGAGCAGGTCTCGATCAGGGTCGGGATGTCGAAGATCAGGTCGGTCGTGAGGCCGTCTTGCCGCGCCTGCCCGTTGACCCAGCAGCGCACCCGGGTGCGCGTGCCGTCGAACGCATCGGCGGTGACGATCCACGGGCCCATCGGGCAGAAGGTGTCGAAGCTCTTGCCCAGATCCCACTGCTGGTGGCGCATCTGCACGTCGCGCGCCGTCACGTCGTTGACGATGGTGTAGCCGAACACGTGGCGCAACGCGTCGGCGCGCGCGATGTTGCGCCCGCCGGTGCCGATCACGACCGCGAGCTCGGCTTCGTAGTCGATCTGCGACGAGATCGCAGCGCCCGGCAGCATCACGTCGGCGTGCGGGCCGACCACGCACTCGGGCACTTTCGTGAACACGATCGGCCAGGCTTCGGGGTCGGGTGCGCTCGCCTTGAAGACCGAGCCCGACAACTCCTTCGCGTGGGCCCGGTAGTTGCGGCCGACGCAGAAGAGATTGCGGCGCGGCAGCGGCAGCGGTGCCTCGAGCGTGACGCTGGCGACGGCGATCGGTGCCGCGTCGCTTGAGGGCGCGGGCGCCCCCTCGGCCATCGCCTCGATGAGGCCGAGCGCGCCGCGCCGCGCGGCCTCGGCGCCGAGCCCGAGCGGCGTGATCGTGGCGCCGTCGTCGGCAACCAGCCCGACTTCGCGCGGCGCGTTCTGGCGGTCGTTTCTGCGGTACGTGGCGATGCGCAAGAGCGTCTCCCGTGAGTTCCGCCCAAATGCTACCAATCGAGGCCCAATCGAACAAGCGTGGAAGCGACTATGCTGTCGTCGCCACTCCGCTTGCTACGATGCCGCATGGACAGCGCCGCCGCCCTGCGGGAAGCGATTCTCGAGAACCTGAGCTCACGCAAATGGCGCGCGGGCCAGCGCCTGCCGACCGAGCGCGAGCTCGGCGGCCAGTTCGGCCTCAGCCGTTCGGCGGTGCGCCGCGTGCTCGCCGACATGAAGGACCGCCGCCTGATCACGCAGACGGTCGGCAGCGGCACCTACGTCAGCGAGCAGGTCAACGAGGCGCTCGCGGCCGTCGCGAGCAGCGCCGGCCAGCTGCCCACCAGCCCGGCCGAGCTGATGAGCGCGCGTTTCGTGCTCGAGCCGGCGATCGTCGCGATGGTCGTCGGCAACGCGACCTCGCTCGACTTCGCGCGCATGGCGCAGTGCTGCGACAAGGGCGAGGCCGCGAAGACCCTGGAGCAGTTCGAACACTGGGATGCGATGCTGCACGAGGCGATCGCCGATGCCGCGCACAACAGCTTCATCGCGAAGGTCTTCCGGCTGATGAACCAGGTGCGCGCGCAGGGCGAGTGGGG
>Ga0209583_10000671_pt1 | contig 10461 bp, 13 predicted proteins | sample Str014_FD_187201 | JGI IMG/M metagenome (GOLD analysis project Ga0209583, IMG submission 187201) | Freshwater sediment microbial communities in response to fracking from Pennsylvania, USA - Straight Creek_MetaG_SC_2014 (SPAdes) (version 2) | ecosystem: Environmental > Aquatic > Freshwater >... | reverse complement strand
TCCGGCGATCGCGATGACCGATTCCACCGCGACCCCCGACCATCCGATGATCAATCCGATCTGGCGCGGACGGCTTGCGATCGGCGACGTCCTGATCCCGCTGCGGCCCCGCGATCCCGTGGTTTCCCTGATCGAGGGCGTGCTGTCACTGCGCCACCGCGTCCGCGAGGCTGCCCACCATGCCATCCATTCGATCAGAAATCGCAATAGCCCCCGTAACGCGAAGTGAAGCCGTAACGTTCGCCAACACGCTGCGCAGTCAAAAGGGCGTCACGTTGCTGTCATCCGACCGGACGCACCAGCCTTGGTTCTCCAAAAAATAACCCGGCGAAAGCGGGAATAACCGCGGCAACCGCCGATCATGCTCCCTGTGAGGATGTCTCGGACTTTGCGCCCCTCACCGCAACGAACCATTCATTCGCAGGAGAGCAAGATGATGAACCTGTCCCGCCGGGGTATCCTGGCGTCCGCCGCCGCGGCCGCGGCCTTTGGGCTCGACAAGCGGCTGGCCTATGTCGGCCCCGCGCATGCCGAAATGCCGCTGGAACCCGCCAAGGGATTCCAGAAATACAAGGTCGGCTCGATCGAGGTGACCGCCGTCTATGACGGAATCTGGAAGAAGCCGCATGATCCCGCCTTCATCAAGAACGCGTCGGTCGAGGATACCAAGGCGGCGCTGGCCAAGGCCGGCTGGACCACCGAATTCATGCCGATCCCGCTGACCGTGGTCGTGCTCAACATCGGCGGCAAGCTCGTGATGATCGATTCAGGTTCCGGCGTCGGCCAGTGGCAGCCCAACGCCACCAACCTGCCCGGCAACATGATGGCTGCCGGCATCGACCGCAGCCAGATCAAGACCATCCTGGTCTCGCACTTCCATCCCGACCACGTCTGGGGCCTGATGGAAAAGGGCACCAACGCGCCGGTTTATCCCGACGCCGAACTGATCGTCAGCAACACCGAGTATAACTGGTGGACCGAGCCCGGCCGGGTGGAAAAGCTCCCCGAAGGCCGCAAAGCCGCCGGCAAGCGAATCGCCGACAATTTCCCGACCTGGAAGAACTGGAAGCTGGTCGAAGACAATGCCGAGGTCGCACCGGGTGTGCGCATCCTCGCCGCGCCCGGCCATACGCCAGGCCATTCGGCCTTCCTGGTGACTTCGGGCAAGGATCAGCTGATGATCTCCAACGACGCGATGTATGTGCCGGCGCTGCTGGCGCCGCATCCGGAATGGATGGGCGCCTACGACCAGGACGGTCCCACCGCCGTGGCCACGCGGCGCAAGCTCGTCGACCGGGTGATCGCCGACAGGATGATGATCTGCGGCGCACACTTCCCCTTCCCCGGCTCCGGTTCCTTCACCAAGGACGGCGACGGCTATGTCTTCGCCCCCACCACGCAGGCTTGAAACGAGGATTAAAAAATGACCAACCGCAAAACAACTCTCTGGGGCGGTATCGCGCTTGCCACGGCGCTCGCATTCGGCACGGCGCCCGTGCCAGGACTGCAATCGTCCACCGCTTTTGCCGTGGACAGCATGACCTCGCGCGACGCGCCGGACCTCACTTCGGTGCGCGCCAAGATCGCGGCGAAAAACTATAGCGCCGCGATCGAGGAACTGCGCGGTCTCGCCGACACCAACCAGCACGCCGACGTCTACAATCTGCTGGGCTATGCCCTGCGCAAGTCGGGCGACTTCAAGACCTCGCTGACCTATTACGCCAAGGCGCTGGATTTCCAGCCCGACCACAAGGCGGCAAGGGAATATCTTGGCGAACTCTATGTCGAGACCGGCAATCTCGATAAAGCCAGGGAGCAGCTTGCCGCACTGGTCAAGCTCTGCCCCAACGGCTGCGAGGAACGCGCCGATCTTGAAAAGGCGCTGGCCGCGAAGTCGGCAACCAATTGATGACGGAGGGGCGGGCTGGAGCTTCCGCCCGCCCCCTTGTTTCCATGGTCCTTGCCAATTCCGGAGCCGCCGCGTGAACGCCAACCTCGAAAATGCGCTGCTGTTGCTGGGAAGGTTGCTGCTGGCAGCGATCTTCCTGCATGAGGGCGTCACGCTGATCACAGGGTACGCCGCCGCGTCGGCCTATATGGCAAAATCAGGGGTGCCGGCGATCCTGTTGGCGCCGACCATCGCGGTTCAACTCGGCGCCGGGCTGATGATTGCCGCGGGATGGAAGACGCGATGCGGGGCGCTGGCGCTCGCGCTGTTCTGCCTTACCACCGCCGTGCTGTTTCACACCAATTTCGGCGTTCGCAATGAACTCCTGCACTTCGAGAAGGATCTGGCGATCGCCGGCGGCATGCTGGTGCTGATGGCGCGCGGCGCCGGACGATGGTCGCTTGACGTCGGATGATCGCAAGAACGTGTACGCTATCCCGCTTGTTATTCCGCTGCCTGCGCGTTGATTTCGCCGGAGACCTGACGGATGGCGCGGGCGAGTTGGTCGGCAGGCTGGGCACCGGACACCGCGTATTTCTGTGCGAACACGAAGGTCGGTACGCCCGATATGCCCTTGTCGGCGGCCTCTTGCGCCTGCCCGGAGATCAGCTCGACATCTTCGTCGGTCGCAAGCCGCCGGCGCACGTCCTCAGCGTCGAAACCGCAATCCGCCGCCGCCTGCACCAATACATCGGTATCGGTAAGATCGCCGCCGTCGCGGAAATACAATTCCATCAGCCGCTGCTTCATCTCGGCGGATTTGCCATGCGCCTCGGCCCAATGGATCAGGCGGTGGCAATCGATGGTGTTGGGTTGGCGCTTGACGAGGTCGGGGCGGTAGGTCAGGCCCTCCTCGCCCGCGGCGGTGACGACGCGCCCGGCGATCCCCTTGTAGGCTTCGGGCGAGCCGAACTTGGCGGTGAGATATTCGTCGCGGCCGATACCCTCGCGCGGCACCCATGAATTGAGGAAGAACGGCCGCCAGCGAACTTCGACGGGCACGTCTGGCACCTGCGCCAATGCGTCCTCGATCCGCTTCTTGCCGATATAGCACCACGGGCAGACCACGTCGGAAACGATGTCGATCTTCAGCGGCTTCAGGTTGCTCATCGGGGCGTCCTTGGCTTGACGGGTCTTCTCAAAATAGGCCGAACGAGCCTTGAGACAAGGCGCTATTTGAAACCGGCCGCCATCGCCCGCATCCGCTCGGCGGTCAATTCGTCGGCCGCAAAGAAGGTCTCCAGCGCCAGTTCCGACAACGTCACGTCGACCGGCGTGCCGAAAATCATGGTGGTCGACAGGAAGCTGAGCACCTCGCCATGGTGGCGCAGCTGGAACCGGATCGCGACACCATCGCTTGCGGGCGGCGCTGGGCGCGCCGGAATCGGATAGGATCTGAGTTCGACAAGGAGTTTCATCAATTCGGGATCTGCGGTTGCCTCGCATTGCCGGCGCAGCCGCTCCAGCAGATGCCCTGACCATTCGGCGAGATTGACGGTGCGCGGCGCCAGCGCCTCCGGGTGAAACGCCAGGCGCAAAATGTTCAGCGGCTGACCGAGCAAGCGCGCCGGAACACCCTCCAGCAGCGGCATGACCATGCGGTTGGCGGAAACCAGATTCCAGTGCCGGTCGTAGGCTAGCGCCGGATTCGGCTCATGCGCCCTGAGCACGAGATCGATCGCCGTCCGCGCGGATTTCAGCGCGGGATCGTCGAACGACCGCTGCGGAAACGCCGGCGCAAATCCGGCCGCCACCAAAAGCACGTTGCGCTCGCGCAGGGGTACGTTGAGCCGCTCGGCGAGCTTCAGCACCATGTCGCGCGACGGCGCTGCGCGGCCGGTTTCCACAAAACTCAGATGGCGCGCCGAGATTTCGGCATCGCCGGCGAGATCGAGCTGGCTGAGATGGCGGCGTTGCCGCCACTCACGTAAGTGCTCGCCAACATGAAGAGGCCGGGTTGTTTCGGCGCGGACCGTGGAAGCGTGAGCGTTCATGGCGGAAACCCTACCATGCGAATTTCGTCTGTTCCATTACGTCCGAGGTAATCGAAACGCGGCACGGAACGGAGCATCGTCGGGACTACCCCAACCGAAGGAGGACTACCATGATCCAGCCATCCCTGTTTCTCCGCCGCGCCTTGCTGGCCGACGCCGTCTTTAGCGGCGTATCGGCTGCAGGCCTTTCGCTCGGCGCCAGCGTACTCGCGCCCTTCTTCAACTTGCCGGAAGCACTGTTGCGCGAAACAGGCCTTTTCCTGATTGCCTATGCCGGCCTGGTCGGCTGGCTTGGCACACGGCAGGCCGCGCCGCGTGCACTGGTGCTGATGGTGATCGCAGGCAATGCGGCGTGGACCCTCGGTAGCATCGCGCTGCTGTTCAGCGGCGCGGTTTCGCCGAATTTTCTGGGCGAGATCGTCGTCGTGGCCCAGGCGATTGCCACCGGCGTGTTTGCCGAACTGCAATATGTCGGCCTGCGCAAGAGTGACGACGCGGTGCCAGCCTAAGCCGCGACCTGATTGTCCCGATCCAGGGCTGCCGTTGAGGCCACCGGCCCCACGGCAGCCAATGTCGTTGTGGCGATCGGAGCATGGCTATCTCCGTTCAGATGTCGGCCATTCGCCTTCCCATTCAGCTTTCGCTTCAGGTTTTCCCGGGCTTTCTTGCGCTTCGCCGCTTGCTTTTCGGCTTTCCTCAGCGCCTTGCGTTCGGCTTTCTCCTTCAGGCGCAGCTTCTCGGCCCTGGCTTCAGCGCGCTTTTTCTTGCGCTTCTTCTCGCAAGCCGCGCATTTGCAGCCGATCGGCTTCAGATAGGCCTTGAAGTAGTCGGTGCCGTAATCGTAGTTGATCTCCTCGCCCGGCTCGATGTCCTTGATGGCGCGGATGAAGACCTTGCGCTTGCGCGGTTTGACGTCGGATTCCGCGTTCGGCTTGCAGGCGTGGTTGATATAGCGGGCAACGTTCTCGCGAACCGATCCGTCAATGGTCCAGCGGCCATTGAGCTCGAACAGATATTTGTTCTCGATCGCGTCGTCTTTTTTCTTTTTGCAATCAAGTAGCGGCCCAAAATAGCGGATGATTTTGGTGCCCTTCCTGATCGGTTGGGTGGCGAAGAGGCCAAGCCCGGTGCGGGAACGGCCGACGCGGTAGGGTTTATTCGAGGGAATGGCAGACATGAGGCTGGATTAAACTGACACGCTGGTGAAGCAGATGAGTTTGCGAAGCAGCCCTTCTAGGACAATTCCGCATCAATGTCAGGTGTTTCGCGCCGTTGGCTTGAACCTTCCCCAATTTGTAGGCGTCTCATCCAGCGAGTTCCGCGCCAGGACGCGCCAGATGAAACGTTTCAAATATTCGCATGCTGCATCCGGAATCGCAGTCGCGGCTCTTGTTGTGGCTGCGCCGGACCTGATTTCTTCAGCAAAGGCCCAAACATTTGGCAGCACCTACACGTCGACCGCGCCGGCGGATTGCCGTGTCAAAAGCGCCGGCACCGGCGTCGATGACTCCACGATCCGGGTCTGTCCCGGAAAGGCCGGCCTCGTGGTGGTGGTCAATGAGGACGATCTGCGCGAGACCGTTTCGGTCGGCCGCAGCCGCGCCGCGGCCGACGAGGAGCCGGCGGCCCAGGTCCGGTTCGGCCCGTTTAACTGGAGTACCCGCACGGTGGAATGGCGGGCGATGGACGGCCAGCCGTTCGCGATCATCCAGCGCTGGCACCTCGCCGACAATGCCGACGAGGATAAGAACGGGCGTCCGATCGCCAAGGAAATGCTGGCGGTGACAAGGCTGCCGCCCGGCCAAGTCTGTCATGTCGCCTATGTCGACGTGAAGGCCAACCCTAATGCCAACGAACTCGCCCGCAAGGCCGCCGACGAACTGGCGCGCGGCTTCAGATGCGGCAAGGACGAGGTGAGGATTGCCGGCGAAAGCGGCCGTGCCGTGGAACTGGCGAAGCGCTGACCTGACCGGGCCGCCAATGGTCGGGTAACGCCATCGGACTTCTGCTGCGGCGCCGGCATGCCGACGTTTGAGGCGCGACCCGCACGGGCAATCCAGCCTGTCGGACTACGCCCCCGGCGGTCGGCCGACGGTCGAACGCAACATCGCGTCCAGCAATGTTTCGGCCGAGGTGCCGGCGGGCAGCCGCCGCAGGATGTCGGTGAGGCGGTTGTCGAGCAGCAGCATGGTGAAGCCATGCACCAGCGACCAGGCGCGCGCGATCGCCGCGGCCTGATCGAGCGACAGCGCGCCCTCCCCGATCTGCTCCTTGCGGCTGGCGCCGATGGCGCCGGCAAGGCCTGCGAACGACGCATGCGCCGCCTCATGCAGCGACGGCCGCGAATAATCCAACCGTTCGGTGCGGAACATCAGCCCGTACATGCCGGGACGCGCCTGCGCATAGGCGACGTAGGCCTTGGCGCGGGCCATCGCCTTTTCGAGGCCCGAACCTTCCATCGCTCCGGCGGCCACCATCGCCGCGTTGAAGCGGCGGAAGCCGATCGCCGCGAGTTCGCTGACCAGCCCGGTGAGGTCGCCGAAATGATGCGTCGGCGCGGCGTGCGACACGCCGGCTTCACGCGCCACCGCGCGCAATGTCAGTCCCGCCAGCCCGTCGCGTTCCAGCACCCGCTCGGCCGCCCGCAGCAAGGCTTCGTGCAAGGCACCGTGATGATAGGGTGAATCATCCGACGACCGTTGCCGGCCCGGGGACCGCGCAACCCCGGCTTTCGCGGGCCGGCGGCCCTTCGCAGCCGCCGGAGTTCGAACTTCGCTGGATCGTCGTGCCATCGAATCCTTATAGGTCGCCATTTTTACACTGTAAAGATTTTGCTTGACGTAACCCGGTCGGCTCCATAGTGATATCTTGACGATGTAAAGATAACGACAGGGAGTTTTTGCGATGCCTGCCCCGGTGACAGCGAATGCGCCGCGCTCCAACCTCGCGCCGATCCCGATGGAATGCGATGCCCCGCATCTCAAGGTGACCGGCGAATTGCCGCGCGAACTGAACGGCACGCTCTATCGCAACGGCCCCAATCCGCAGTTCGAAGCGCCGGGCGCACACTGGTTCGTCGGCGACGGCATGCTGCACGCCTTTCACCTCGAGAACGGCCGCGCCAGCTACCGCAACCGCTGGGTCCGCACCCCCAAATGGCAGGCCGAGCACGACGCCGGCCGCGCGCTGTTCGGCGGCTTCGGCCGCAAGCTGCCGGACGCGCCGGCCACCGCCACCAATGATGGCGGCGTCGCCAACACCAACATCGTCTTCCATGCCGGCCGCCTGCTGGCGCTGGAGGAAGGCCATCCGCCGACCGAGATCGAGCCGGGTACCCTCAATCGCATCGGCTATTGCGGCTACAAGGGCGGCATTTCCGGTCCCTTCACCGCACATCCCAAGCTCGATCCGGTCACCGGCGAGATGGTGTTCTTCGGCTATAACGCCGCGGGGCCGCTGACCCCCGTCCTCTCCTTCGGATCCGTCGACGCGACCGGCGCGGTGACACGGTTCGATCGCTTCGAGGCGCCCTATGCCAGCATGGTGCACGACTTCATCGTCACTGAAAACCATATGCTGTTTCCGATCCTGCCGATCACCGGCAGCATGGAACGCGCAATGCGCGGCCGGCCGCCCTACGCCTGGGAACCGGACAAGGGCGCCTATGTCGGCGTCATGAAACGCATCGGCTCGGCGAAGGATATCGTCTGGTTCCGCGCCGAGAGCTGCTACGTCTTCCACGTCATGAATGCCTGGGAAGAAGGCGACCGCATCGTCGCCGACGTCATGCAGTTCGAGGAAGCGCCGCTGTTCACCCACCCTGACGGCTCGAAGACGGACCCTGCCAAGTCGCGCGCGCGGCTGTGTCGTTGGCATTTCGACCTGTCCGGGAATACCGACCGTTTCACGCAGACCTATCTCGACGACCTCACCGGCGAATTCCCGCGCATCGATGATCGCCGCGCCGGCCTCAAGAGCAGCCATGGCTGGTATGCCTGCGCCAACCCTGACTTGCCGATGTTCGGCGCGCTCTCGGGTATCGTGCACGTCGACGGCACCGGCCAACGGCTCGGCAATTATCTGCTGCCGGCCGGCGACACCATTTCCGAACCGGTTTTCGTCGAACGCGGGACCGATGCGGGCGAAGGCGACGGCTGGCTTCTCGCCGCCGTCTGGCGCGCGCGGGAAAACCGCAGCGACCTTGCCGTGTTCAATGCAACCGACGTCGAAGCCGGCCCCGTTGCGCTGGTGCATCTCGGCCACCGCGTGCCCGACGGCTTCCATGGCAATTGGGTAGGGGCGAACTGACGCGCCCGTCCTGTTCATCGCTGTATACGCCGTTAGGCGCACGCCCGGCCCACCATGCTGATCGCGGTTACCGATTCCGGGCTCGCGCATCGCGCGCCCCAGGAATGACACGACCCCAGCGGAGACACCGAGGCTTTTGAAATTATTGACTTATTTTTTCAGATCACTTCCTTATTTTGACACTGTAAAGATTTTGCTTGACGACTCCCGATTTCATCTCTAATCGTATCTTTACGATGTAAAGATTAGTCCCCGTGAGATTGCCATGACCATCCTGCTGATCCTCGCGCCTTACGGCGCCTTCGCCTTCCTGATGCTGGTGACCTCGGCTACGACCGGTCTGTTCGCAGCCGCCGCAATCTGCCTTGCCGTGATCGCACTGGACGTCGCACGCGGTCGCTCGGTCAAGACCCTCGGCGTCGGCTCGGTTATCGTATTCGGCGCGGTCGGCGGATACGTCGCAACGATCGATCCCGACCTGAGCACCTCGGCGGTGAAATTCGCGGTCGATGCCGGCATTTTCCTGGTCTCGCTGCTGTCGATCGCGGTCCGCCGCCCCTTCACGCAGCAATATGCGCTTGAAGTGGTCGATGCCGAGACCGCGCGACTGCCCGGCTTCGTGCGCACCAACTATATCATCACCTGGGCCTGGACCGGCGCCATGCTGTTGATGATGATCGGCAATATCGCGCTGCTCACCATGCCGGGCCTGCCGCTCTGGTCGGGGCTGCTGATCGCGTTCGCCGCCCGCAACAGTGCGGCCTACTTCACAAAATGGTATCCGCAACACCGCAAGGCGAAACACGAGGCGGCCCCTGCCCACGCGCTCCGGTAAACCACTCCAACAGGAAAGCCCCGAGATGAAGGACATCTTCGCCCGACTTGGTTCCGACTTCCTGTCGACCATCGTGTTCCTCGCGATCTACCTCACGACGGGCAATGTGATCCTGGCAACGTCGGTGGCGATCGCCGGGGCGGTCGCGCAGGTGATCTATTCGCGCGTCAAGGGCAAGCCGCTCGGTTTCATGACCTGGGCGAGCCTGGCGTTGGTGATTGTGCTCGGTGGCGCCACCCTGCTCACGCACGATCCGCGCTTTGTGCTGGCCAAGCCCGCGATCGGGCATTTTGCCATCGGCGCCATCATGCTGAAACGCGGCTGGCTGCTGCGCTATCTGCCGCCAATCGTGACCGAGACCATTCCGGAATACGTCACCGTCGCCGGCTACGCCTGGGCGGCGCTGATGTTCGCACTCGGGGCCGGCACCATCGGGGTCGCGGCTTCCGGCGACATCAAGCTGTGGACGTTCTATGTAACGTTCGTCCTGATTGGCGCCAAACTCGCGGCCTTCGCCATTCAATATGCGGCGTTTCGCCTGCTCGTGACCAACCGGATTCGCGCGGCCCGCGCCTGATTGTCACAATCTTCAAGACACGATTGGGCTTGAGCGCCGGGATAGGCTATATCGCGGCCGCAACCTACCCGAACTCAGAACCATTCCGGTTTGCTGGGGAAAAGCGAGGAGACGTCAGATGGCCGTGGACGGAAGCTGGAATATCACCATGAGCACCCCGATGGGCGAGCGCAAGGCGACGCTCGAGGTGAAGAGCGCTGGCGACACGCTGACCGGCGTCCAGGGCGCCGATGGCAATTCCGGTGAAATCTTCGACGGTACCGTCAACGGCGACGACGTCGCCTGGAAACTCTCCATCACCAACCCGATGCCGCTGACGCTGGAATTCACCGGCAAGGTTTCCGGCGACAGCATGTCCGGCGAAATGGGCATCGGCCCGATGGGCAGCTTCCCGTTCACGGGGACAAGGGCGTAGCTTCACACTGGATGTCGTCCCGGCGAACGCCGGGATCCATTCGCCGCGAAAGGCGCGGTCAAGGCAGCGGCTGTGCCACGTGTCGTTTTGATCATCACGACTGGTGGTTATGGGTCTCGGCGTTCGCCGGGACGATGATCGTGGAGGTGGCTCCGCTGTAGCCACCCTCACCCCAGATTCAATTCCTTGAAGAAGTCGTTGCCCTTGTCGTCGATGACGATGAAGGCCGGGAAATCCACCACCTCGATGCGCCAGATCGCTTCCATGCCGAGTTCGGGATATTCTACCACCTCGACCTTCTTGATGCAGTGCTCGGCCAGATTCGCCGCCGCGCCGCCGATCGAGCCGAGATAGAAGCCGCCGTGCTTCTTGCAGGCCTCGCGC
>Ga0209583_10000669_pt1 | contig 10470 bp, 7 predicted proteins | sample Str014_FD_187201 | JGI IMG/M metagenome (GOLD analysis project Ga0209583, IMG submission 187201) | Freshwater sediment microbial communities in response to fracking from Pennsylvania, USA - Straight Creek_MetaG_SC_2014 (SPAdes) (version 2) | ecosystem: Environmental > Aquatic > Freshwater >... | reverse complement strand
ACCGACACCATCGGCGATATCTGCCTACTCCCCGACATCGCGCGGTTTGCCCATTAGCGCAGGCTGGAACAGCAATACCGCGGCCAGCGTCGTGACCAGCGAGAGGGCCAGCAGTTTACCCATGCTCGCGGTGCCGGGATGACTCGATAGCCACAGGCTTCCAAACGCCGTGGCCGTCGTCAGCGCGCTGAAAAATATCGCGCGCGTCAAACTGGTTTGCAGCAGGTTGGTTCGGCCCGAGCGCCACGCTGTCACATAGTAAATCTTGAACGCGACGCCGATGCCAAGCAGCAGCGGCATCGCGACGATATTGGCGAAGTTGAGCGGCAACCCGATCAGCACGCAAATTTCCAGCGTCACGGCGCCGGCCACCAGCAACGGTACCAGCGTGAGCAGCACGTCGGTAATTCGTCGCAGCGCCAACCATAGCAGAAGGCTGATCACCACCAGCGCCCAGATGCCGGCGTGAATGAACGCCTTGACGATGGTGTCGCCCGATTTGAGGATCGAGACCGGTCCGCCGATCGCGTTCGGCTCGGCGACCAGAACCGCGTTGGCAAATTTGCGCAGCGTTTCGTTGTCGTTGGGGTCACCGCGCGGCTGCGCCTCAACCCGCATCAAACCGTCCTTGGTCTTCCAGCTGTTCACAAGATCTGCCGGCAGCGTCTTCAGACTGACGGGCTGGGCCTGCAGCGTATTCCTGAGCTGCTCGAGCACGACCTTCAGCGGCGCAACGAAAATGTTCTGCGTTCTGTCGCGCGTAGCTCGATCGGAATCCGCCAGTCGGGAAAGCGCGTCGGCAAGACGACGCGCCGCGACGGCACCCGGCGTCTTGCCATCACCCGCGGTTTTTCGCAGGCTATCCACCGAGCTTTTCAGGGCTTCCACGTTCTCCTCGTCCGACGGCGGCGCATCGACGGAGTCAGGATTGAGCGCGGGATTGAGGACCTTGGCTGCCTGCGCAATCAATTTCAGCTTTGCCGGCTGGTCCGAAGGCACGAAGCTGTCCAGCGATATCACGCGAAGGACCTCCGGCACCTTTTCCAGCCGAGCCTCGATCTTCTTCGCTTCGGCTTCTGAATTGGTCATCACGTTGACCGCGTTGGCGCCGGTGTTGGGGTCCTTCCTCAGATCGAGGAACGTCGCAATGGATTCCACCTTCGCGTTGCGCAGGTTGATCGGATTGAAGTCGAACTTCAGGAAATAGAGCAGCGGCAGGCCTGCCACGGCGATCAGCAGCGTGCCGACGATGATGGGAACGCGGTGTTTTTCGAGAAAATGATCCAGTGGAGCCAGAAACGCGTAACCAACGGGCTCTTTCTCGCCCGGCGGATTGAGCAAGGTCAGCAAGGCCGGCAGCACCGTGATGCTGGTCGTAAATGCGAACAGCATGCCTGCGCCCGCGATCTTGCCGAGCTCGGAAATGCCCTTGTAGTCGGTCGGCAGGAAACACAGGAAGCCGGCGGCTGTCGCCATCGCCGCAAGCGAGAGCGGCACGGCGGAGCGCTGCGCCGCTTTCTCCAGCGCCAATAGCAGGTTGTCGTTCTTGAAGCGCTCCGAGCGATAGCGGACGCTGAACTGGATGCCGAAGTCGACACCGAGGCCGACGAACAGCACTGCAAACGCGATCGAAAGAAGATTGAGCGAGCCGACCATCATCAAACCCACCGCGGTGGTGAGCGCCAGGCCGATAAAGAGATTAACGAAAACTGCGAAGATGATCTTCACGGAATGCAGGGCCATCCAGAGGATCAGGAGCACGATGACGACGGTGCCGATGCCGTTGACGATGGCACCGTCCTGGACGGTTGCGTATTCTTCATTGGCGATCGGGATCGGCCCGGTGAGCCGGACCTTCGCGCCATATTCGTTCGCGAGCTTGAGATTGGACGCCGCCAGCCGAATGGCATCGGTTGCATCCTTGCCCGGCTCCAGCGCGTTGAAGTCGACGATCGGCTTGACCTCGATGAACGAACGCCGATCGGAATCGGTAATCGGCTTGCTGCTGACGAGTTCGCGCCAGGAGAATGTCGCATCGCTGTTGTTCGCCGCGTTCTCGACCGTCTGGGCGATCAGATTGAACGGCCGTTCAGTGCTATCCAGCTTGACCTGCCCGCGCTTGACGCCGGCAAGCCCGGTTTCCAGCGCACCGGTCAAACCGCGAATGCTGGGATCGCCGGCCATGATTTCGATCAGCGGCGCCGCCGACTCAAGCTGACCCGCAAGCCGGCCAACCTCCTCTACCGGCAGAAAAAGCAACCCGTTGCGTTCAAAGAACTCGCCGGAGCCTAGGGGATGAACCGATTCGAAATGCTTGCTGTCGCCCGACAGCTTGGCGGCCAGCGCCTTTCCGGCGGCGCTGGCAAATTCCGGCGTCGGCCCCTCGACGACCGCCAGAATCAGACGTTCCCGGTCGAACGCCACTCCGAACTGATTGTCCCGCTTGCGCCAGTCCAGATCCGGCGAAATCAGCGTGTTGATGTCGGTATTGATGGCGAATTTCCGGACCGTGTAGATGCCGGCCCCGACCGCCAGCAGAAGTCCAGCCACGACCACGAGAGTGGCAAATCTGGTACAGGTCCTAACAATCGATACAACAATACTTGTCAGCACATCTTTTCTTTCTAATTCCAATAAGCTTGGCGCAAACGCTCGCTATCCAGCGGAGTTCCACCGGCCGAACCAATGGTTGTTTTGGTTACTTTATTCCGGGGAACGAAGGAGTACTCCAAACTTGCGGAAAAACAGGGGCGGCGGGCCTCGTATAGCCCCGTTCGACTGGCGGTAAAGTGACGAACAGGTGAGGGACAGGCGCAAGGCCAGCGCTACTACTTTACCATAATACCGGTGACATGCGGCAACCGAGGTGTTTCGTGATCCGCCTTTTCTCGCTCCTGGTTTTTGACACAAAGGCCATGTTGACGCAAAGCTCAACGCCTCCATGTGCTTAGGGGTTAAAATGGAGTACGGAACCGGTTGGTGCAGATATTGCTTTTGACCGGCGGAATGGGATGACAGAATGGATTTGGTGAACGTACGTAACGGACGTCCCCTGGAAGTATATCTGGCGCAGCCGCGCGGGTTTTGTGCCGGCGTCGTGCGCGCCATCGAAATCGTGGAACGGGCGCTGGAAAAGTATGGGCCGCCGGTCTACGTGCGCCACGAGATCGTCCATAACAAATACGTGGTCGAGAGCCTGAAGAACAAGGGTGCGATCTTCGTCGAGGACCTGTCGGAGGTACCGCCGTCCTCGGTGACCGTTTTCAGCGCCCACGGCGTGGCCCGAAGCGTCGAGGAAGAGGCCGCGGTCCGGGGGCTGCCGGTGCTCAATGCCACCTGCCCGCTCGTCACCAAGGTCCACAATCAGGGCAAGCGCTACATGTCGAAAGGCCGGTCGCTGATCCTGATCGGCCATGCCGGACACCCCGAGGTGGAGGGAACCATGGGCCAGGTTCCAGGCCCGGTACGGCTGGTCCAGAGCGTCGATGACGTCGCTGCCCTGACCCTGCCGGCCGACGCGCCGGTCGCCTATATCACCCAGACCACCCTCAGCGTGGATGACACAAAAGACATAATTGTTGCTCTCCAGCAGCGTTTTTCCGATATCCAAGGCCCTGATATACGGGATATCTGCTATGCGACACAGAACCGTCAATCCGCGGTAAGGGACCTCAGCAGGCTGGTGGACGTTATCCTGGTGGTCGGGGCCGCCAATAGTTCCAACTCGAACCGGCTTCGTGAGATCGGTACCGAAGTAGGTGTCGCAAGTTACCTGATTGCCGACGGCAGCGAATTGAACCCGGACTGGCTGCGAGATGCAAAAGCGGTCGGCGTCACAGCGGGCGCCTCGGCGCCGGAGATTTTGGTCGACGATGTGATTGAGGCTTTGAGGCGTATTGGACCCGTCGCGGTGTCTGTACTTCCGGGACGGGAAGAAAATATCGAATTTCGGCTCCCCGCCGAACTGACTGCGGGCTGACCCCGCGCATCTGATCTCGCGTCCAGAAAGAAAAATCCCTAATGGCAATACCGTTCTTCAAGGAAATCCGCATTGGCGGCTACCTCGTCAAGCAGAAGCTGCTTGGCCGAAAGCGCTATCCGCTGGTGCTGATGCTGGAGCCCTTGTTCCGCTGCAATCTGGCATGCGTCGGGTGCGGCAAGATCGACTATCCCGATGCGATCCTCAATCGCCGGATGTCGGCACAGGAATGCTGGGATGCGGCTGACGAATGCGGTGCGCCGATGGTGGCGATCCCCGGCGGAGAGCCGTTGATCCACAAGGACATCGGCGAGATCGTGCGCGGCCTGGTGGCACGCAAGAAGTTCGTCTCGCTGTGCACCAACGCACTGCTGCTGGAAAAGAAGCTCCATTTGTTCGAGCCGTCGCCGTACCTGTTCTTCTCGGTCCATCTCGACGGTTTGAAAGAACACCACGACAAGGCTGTCTCGCAGAAAGGCGTATTCGATCGCGCCGTCTCGGCAATCAAGGCCGCCAAGGCGAAGGGTTTCACGGTCAACGTCAACGCGACGATTTTCGACGGCCATGCCGCCGAGGAAATCGCGAAATTCCTCGACTTCACCACCGAACTCGGTGTCGGCGTCTCGATGTCACCCGGCTACGCCTACGAACGCGCTCCGGATCAGGAACATTTCCTCAATCGCACCAAGACCAAGAAACTGTTCCGCGACGTCTTCGCGCTCGGCAAGGGCAAGAAGTGGAACTTCATGCATTCGGGCCTTTTCCTTGATTTCCTTGCAGGAAATCAGAATTACGAATGCACCCCCTGGGGCATGCCGGCGCGCAACATCTTTGGCTGGCAAAAGCCCTGCTATCTGCTCGGCGAGGGCTATACCAGGACCTTCAAGGAATTGATGGAGACGACGGACTGGGATTCGTATGGCACCGGCAAGTACGAGAAGTGCGCCAACTGCATGGCGCATTGCGGCTACGAGCCGACCGCGGCCAACGCCGCGCTGGCCAATCCGTTGAAGGCGATGTGGGTAGCACTGGTCGGCATCAGGACGTCGGGACCGATGGCCCCCGAGATCAACCTCGATAAGCAGCGGCCAGCCCAGTACATCTTCTCGGCAGAGGTGCAGAAGCGGCTGTCAGAGATCCGCCGTGACGAGGCCCTCGCCACCCAACAGAAAACCTCGACAGCCGCGTAGGCTACGCAAGGCTCGGTTGAAGTCGATCCCGGTCGAGACCAGCGCGCGCAATGTCATGGGGTTGCGCGCGACGCCGCGCAACACCTTGCGCAGGTCGATATCGCCGTTCGACTTGATCGCGCTCATGGCCAGCGCCGGCAGCGCCCGGCTGGCAGGGTCCGAGATGACGCGCAACGCCGCGAAAGGAAGTCCGGCCGCGGCCGCATAGGCTGCTGCGATATGGCTCTCCATGTCGACCGCTGCGGCCCCAGTCTCGGAACGCAACGCCGCCTTGCAGGCCTTCGCGGCGATCACCCTCTCGACACCAGCCAGCCCACCCCGGACTACCCGCCGGCGGCCGAGGGCAACGCTGGCGATGACCTGCTCATTCAGTGGAAGGGCGGCGAGCCAACGCGTATCGCCGGCCAGCACCTCCGTCGCCACCACCACGTCACCGGATTTCAAGGAGGGATCGAGCCCACCGGCGACGCCAAAGCTGATGACACCCCGGAATGTCGAGGAATCGAGGGTAGCCAAGAGCGCCCGCAACTGCCTGGGATCGCTACTGCTGCAGATGACCATCATGCCGGGCCCGGCCGCTATGCGGGCCTCCTGCACCAATCCCGTGACGATCAATACCGGCCGTGGATCAATCGAGCTTTCCACGGTCTCAGCGGCCCCCGCCCCCAAATTCACATCCCGACCCCTACCACCCTGCTGTTGGTGTTTTTCAAATTTCGATACCGCGCCAGCGCCCAGATCGGAAAGAACTTCGGATAGCCATGATATCGCAAATAAAACACCCGCGGAAAGCCGGTTGCCGTGTAGCGCGGCTCGTCCCACAGTCCTTTTTCGTTCTGTGTGGCTTTTAGGTACTCCACACCACGGGCCACGGCCCCCCCTCCGACCTCGCCCGCCGCCATCAGTCCAAGCAAACCCCATGCCGTTTGCGAGGCGGTCGATGGCGCTCCCTCAAAACCCCGATAATCGAGCCGGTAGCTGACGGCATCCTCGCCCCAGCCCCCGTCCCGGTTCTGGATCGAAACCAGCCAGTCCACCGCCTTCCGGATCACCGGGTCCTGGTGGTCGACGCCGGCAGCATTGAGGGCGCTCAGTACCGACCACGTCCCGTAGACGTAGTTCAGGCCCCAGCGACCGTACCAGGACCCTTCTGCAAGCTGCGTCCGCCGGAGATAGGCGACGCCGGCCGCAACCGCCTTGCTTGTTGCCGTGGTTTCCCCCAATTGCGTCAGCATCGAAATGCAGCGCGCGGTCACGTCCTCGGTCGGCGGATCGAGCAGCGCCCCGTGATCGGAGAACGGAATATTGTTGAGGTAGTATTCGAGGTTGTTGACGTCGAAGGCGGCCCAGCCTCCGTCCCGGCTTTGCATGCCGACGATCCACTCGCGGGCCCGTGCGATCGCGACATCATATTCGCTGGTTCCGGACTGCCGGCGCGCCCGATCCATCGCCATCACCACGACCGCGGTGTCGTCGAGATCGGGATAGTGCGCGTTGTTGTACTGGAACGCCCAGCCGCCGGGACGAACCTCCGGCCGCTTCTCCGCCCAGTCGCCCTTGATGTCCAGGACCTGCTTCGGCCTAAGCCAGTCCAGGCCCTGCTTTGCTTTCGGCAACGCGTCCGTTCCACCCGCTTCGATCAGCGTGTGGCAGGTCAGTGCCGTGTCCCACACCGGCGAAACACAGGGCTGGCAATAGGCTTCGTGCTCGCCGATTACCAGCAGCTTGTCGATGCCCCTGCGGGTGATGGCGCGTGGCGGATAGTCCTCGGACCGGCCGAACGCCTCGTACATCATGACGGCGTTGGCCATCGGCGGATAGATCGCGCCGAGGCCATCTTCGCCGTTCAGCCTTTCTTCGATGAATGCCACGGCGGCGTCGATCGCGCGGGCCCGGAGCTTTCCCGGAAAAAGCGGCTCGATCGTCCGCAATATGACGTCCAGCGCGCGGAATAGTGCGAACCAGCCCCAGCTTTGATGCGGCGCCTTCGCGGTCATGCCGATCGAACGCGGATCCTGCAGAAACAACTCGTCGATGCCGACGCCCCTGGGGTTCTTCGCGCGCGGTTTCAGCGCGGCCAGTACCATCAGTGGCACGATGGTGGTTCGTGCCCAGTAGGAAATCTTGTTGAGATGAAACGGTGACCACATCGGCAGCAGCATGATCTCGACCGGCAGCAGCGGCACGCTGCGCCAGGTCAGCACCCCGAACATCGCCAGCATGAACCGCGTGAACACGTTGCTGTGGATCGCGCCGCCACGCGAATGGATGGCTTCGCGCGCCCGCACCATATGCGGTGCATCAACGGAATCGCCGATCATCTTGAGCGCGAAGTAAGATTTCACACTGGCGCTCATGTCGAACGGCCCGTCATGGACGAGCGGCCAACCGCCGTGTTGGCCCTGGGTGCGACGGAGATAATTCGCGATCTTGGCTTCGAGGGGAGCGTCGACGGGCTCGCCGAGATAGTGGCGGAGCAACACATACTCAGATGGTATGGTGCTGTCGGCTTCCAGTTCGAACACCCAATGGCCATCGGATTGCCGAAAGCGGAGCAGGGCTTGCGTCGCCGAAGAGATGCTTTTCTCCAGCCCAACGGGGTCGACAGCAACGGTATGATCGTCGGAATGCATCTCGCTCGATGTCTCCTGTCCTTGTCGCGGCCGGTCCACCAAAACCGGAATCGTCGTTCTCGTCAGGCCAGTCGCCCGGCAAGCACCAGATCGGCGGCGCGGTCTCCCGACCGTACCGATCCCTCGATCGTTGCCGGCAATCCCGTATCAGTCCAGTCGCCCGCCAGAAACAGGTTTTTCCAATTCGTAACCGGTCCCGGCCGCAGCGCGTTTTGCTCCGGGGTTGCCTCAAACGTAGCTCGGCGCTCGCGCACGATCTGCCAGGGCGGCAATTCGCCCTCCACGCCGGCCGCTGTGCGGACGTCGCGCCAGATCGCCTGCGCCAGTTCCTCACGCGGCATATCGACCAGCCGGTCGCCGTTGCTGATGGTGACCGACAGGCGCTGCGGGAAAGCAAACAGCCACTCCACCAAACCGCCCACCACGCCGAGAATGGCTGGCGCGTCCCTTGGCGGATCGAAGCGAAAATGCGCGTTGACGATCGCCCGGAATTTCGACGGCGTTTTCAGGCCGGGCAGCAGCGACGACGCCGGCCGTGGCGGTACGGCAAGCACCACGGCGTCATCCGGTCCGACGGTGATGGTGTCGTCACCGAACTTCAGGGCGTCGACGCGGCCGGCCGACATACCAAACTCGCGTAGTTCGTGGCCGAACCGGATGGTGGCGCCCTTGCCCTGCAGCAGCTTGATGGCGGGCTCCACGAGCACCGCGCTCAATCCATCACGCGCGATCAACGGCCGACAGGCCTGTCCTCCCGCTAGCAGCGTCTCGCGCACCACCGCGCCGGCAAGCCCGGCCGAGCCCTCAGGCGGGTCGACATTGAGCGCGGCCAGGAGCAGCGGCTGCACCAGACGATCATAAAGCGTACCTTCGCAGGGGATTGCCTTGCCGACCAGCTTTGCGGGCGAAGCCCAGATCAGAGGCATCAGCGCGAGATAGTCGAACAGCCCGGTATCCGGAACCCGACGCCCCTCGTCAAACACCCACAGCGGCAGCCGGCTGTCCCCAAGATCCAGTTGCCAACGCTGGCCTGTCGTCAGGTCGACGAAGGGAAACTGCGCGCGTTTCGGCCCGACCAGCCCGGCCTCGGTGCCAATCGACGCGGCATAGGCCAGCGCGTGGCGATTGCCGGAAAGCAGCAGATGATTGCCGTTGTCGATCATCAGATCGGTTGCCGCGTCGAAATAGGATCGGCAGCGGCCGCCGGCCTGCTGGGTCGCCTCGTGCACATGCACATCGTAGCCCGCGTTCACCAGCCGAACCGCCGCGGACAGGCCCGAAATCCCGGCCCCGATGATGTGAGCGGTCTTTTGCATCAGATGAAGGCGTAGCGAAGGAGGATGGCGACGCGCGCCATTTTGGTGACCCGAACCGGCCCGCGCGGCGACGCGAATCCCCTTTCAAGCAGTAAATCGAGGATCGCACGATAATATTTCGACATGATCCGGGGCGCCCGCACCACGCGCCGTGGATTGCGCTTCATGACCTCGTCGGCCTGCTCGAAGTGGCCCCTCGCCCGTTCGGCCAGCGGCAGGCAGGCTTTCGGCAAGGTCCGCTCCGCCATCACCTTGAGCGGATCGTCGCTTGTGATCCCCGCATGCAGCAGGGCTTCGCTCGGCAGATATAGCCGACCAAGTCCCGCATCTTCGTCGATATCGCGAAGGATATTGGTTAGTTGGAGCGCCCGGCCAAGATGGTGCGCGAGCAGGATGCCGTCGTTCTCGGGGAGGCCGAACACGCGCACCGAAAGCCGTCCGACGGCGCTGGCGACGCGGTCGCAATACACGTCCAGCGTCGCCATATCCGGCGCCCGGATATCCTCCGGCACATCCATCTCCATGCCGTCGACAATGGCGAGGAAGTCGACTCGTTTGAGCCCGAATCCCTTCACCGAGGCGACGTAGTCCTTCAAACGCGCCGGCGGATGTCCGGCATAGAGCGCGTCGATGTCGTCGCGCCATTGCTGGAGCGCCGCCAGCCGCTCCGGCCGCGGGCCGTCGGAATCCGCGATGTCATCGACGTGCCGGCAGAAACTGTAGATCTGGAACATCGCCTCGCGCTGCTGGCGGGGAAGAATGCGCATCGCCGCGTAAAAAGAACTTCCTGACGCGGTGGTGCCGTAATTCGCGTTGGCCGCCGCCGTCTCAAGCGTCATGCGCCGGCCGCCGGTTTGGATAGCGCTCGACGTCCGACCGTCCGGCGCGCAATCTCGCCAGCGACGCCGCCAACGCTATGCGCCAGCAATTCGAACGGGCCGAGATGCACCCTCTCGCTCAAGGGATCCCGAACCTTCAAGAGCCGCGCGATCTTGTCGGCAAACGCCTGGATCACCGAAATCTCGAGCCCGAGCCGGAAATCCCTGACATCGGGACCGAGCGACCTGCTCTCATCGAGCAGAATTTCGGTTCGCGCCGCGAGCGAATGAAGGCATTGCAGAAGCGGCGCGGAAGCGCGCTCGCCGCCGAGTTCTTCGACCGACGCACCTGCCGCGGCGAGCGCGTCACGCGGCAGATAGACGCGATTGAGATCTCGGTAATCCTTGCCGCAGTCCTGAAGATGGTTGTTGATCTGCAAACCGGCACAGAGTGCATCCGAGGCCGCCCAGGTCGAGGTGCTCTCGCCATGGACGTCGAGCATGAAGCGCCCCACCGGCATCGCCGAGTAGCGG
>Ga0209583_10000668_pt1 | contig 10471 bp, 10 predicted proteins | sample Str014_FD_187201 | JGI IMG/M metagenome (GOLD analysis project Ga0209583, IMG submission 187201) | Freshwater sediment microbial communities in response to fracking from Pennsylvania, USA - Straight Creek_MetaG_SC_2014 (SPAdes) (version 2) | ecosystem: Environmental > Aquatic > Freshwater >... | reverse complement strand
TGAAGCCCAGCAGGCGTCGCTCGGCCAGGTACTGCTCGACCCTGGCCTGCAAGCTGATCCGGGCGCTCATGCCGCGCTCCCGGGCCACGGCAGCGCCACGCCAGACAGCGCGCCATGGTCAACCTTGGCGTAGATCATCGAGGTGTTCAACGACCGGTGTCGAAGCACGTCGGCCACCTCCTTGATCGAACCTCCCTGGTTGACGATCCGACAGGCGACGGTGTGGCGCAGCGCATGGCCGCGGCCATGCTGGATGCCTACGCGCCGGAAGGCATCGCGGACGATGCGTCGGATGGCGTCCACGCCGATGGGTTCGTCATGCGGCGCCAGACGGCGCACGAATACGGCTGTGTCGCTGGTCTTGGGCCGTTCTTCCCGCAGGTAGGCCTCCAGCGCTCGGCCTGTGACCACCGGCAAGGGCAGCAGATCCTGGCGACGTGACTTCGTGCGCTTGAGCGTGACAGTACCCAGCCGCCAGTCGATGTCGGCCAGTTGCAGCCGGCTGATCTCGATGCCACGCAGGCCCAGATCGAGCGCCAGGCGGACGACGGCATAACCGCGCCTGGGTGAGGGCAGCGCATCGGTGAACGAGTTCAACAGTCGATCGACTTCCTCGGGCTTCAGGCCTCGGGGTAGCGATGCCATGCTCCAGTGCGCCGGCGACGCGATGACGGCCAGCAGCGGCTGCACCACGTCGCCACAGGTGGCGCGATAGCGCAGATACGCACGCAGCGTGGATGCGATCGTGATGGCGTTGCTGGTGGTGCCCAGCGCCTGCAATTGATCGACGATGAACTGGCGCACGTCCTGTGGCAGCAGCGAATTCACCGCGACGGGCCGCCCGTCAAACTTCGACAGCAGCAGCCGCTCGACGATGCGCAGGCGGCTGCGCCGGGTGCCGGCAGCCAGGCCCCGAGCGCTGCTCATGTGCGCGTCGTACCGGCTCAGCTCGTCAGCGATCGGGCCCGTCGGCGCTGGCGCGCATGCAATGACGCCTTGGGCCCGCAGGATCTCCAGCACTGGCATCAGCGCGGCATGCAGCTCCGTCGGCGTGCGCAGCGCACCACCCAGGCAGTCGCAACGCGGCAGGTGATAGCGCATGAACTGGTCGATGCAGCCCTCATCGAGCATGCGCGCCGGCAGATGGCACATCGACATCCAGTGCGCAAAGTGCGCCATGCCGTTCAGGCAGCGGCCCGAGGTGTGGGTCGCGTACCGGCCGCGCCGCAGGCGTTCGACGTAGCCAGCGACATGGGCCGACAGCGGGCCTTCAAGCAACCAGGCTTGAAGCAAGGGGTTGATCGCAGGGATCTTGGACATGACGGTCTCCATTGGTGGAGCCGTCAGTGCTGCACAGGCAGCGAACTTATGTCCAGTGCGGCGGACCGTCGCACCCCAGATCGTCAGAGCTGGCGCGGCCTTCTGGCCTAAAAAAGGCCAGAACTTGTCATAACCGAGGTCTTCTCATAATGGCCGTTATGCAAGTCTTGCCATAACGGCCACAAGCCGCCGGTCCTGAAAGGCTGCATTGGGGTCGGCTGAACAGCAGCTCGATGCCCGCCGATCGCTTGAGCTGCGCCCGCGCGTCAGCGGCCGACATCTCGAATGAACTGATCCCTGAACCACAGCAGCCCCTTGTCGCGATGAGCGCGCTCGTGCCAGATCAGGCGGTATTCGAAGCGCAGACTCTTCTCGGCAATGGGCACGAGCGCCACGGGGTAGCGATCCAGCCACGTCCGCGCCAGCCGCTCAGGAACGATGGCCACCAGATCGCCGTCCACCACGCACTCAACGGCGGCCTGGAAGAACGGGCAAGCGATGACGATCTTCGAAGGCGGCAGCCCCAGTTGGATGTAAACGTCATCGGTGACGTGGCCCTGCGACGCGAGGTAGCGAGGGGCGGCCTGCGGATACTTCGAGGCCTCCTTGAGCAGGGCTTTCGCAGACGAACCGGTGATGGCACCTAGGGGATGCCCGCGCCGGTAGACACACGCATAGCCATCCGCGAAGATTCGGCGAGAGTGGAAGTCGGCCGGCAAGGGCTCGTCCGAATAGAGCGCGCAGTCCAGGTCGCCCCTTTCGAGCATGGCCAGAGTCTCGTCGGTCCACGGATCGATCTGCCACGAAGCGCCCGGCGCGGACCTTCGGAGATCGGCCAGACGAGGTTGCAGCGCGACCGACATGCCGTAGTCCGTGCTGGCGATGCGGAAAGCGCGCGTCGACGTGCCGGCTGAAAAGTCAGCGCCCTCGAACAAGGCCATCATGGCGTCGAGCGAGCGCCGCACCGGCGCTCGCAATCCGTCAGCCACCGGCGTCAGCACGTAACCGCGGGACGTGCGCACCAGTAAAGGATCGCCAAACTGGCGCCGCAGCCGGGACATGGCGCGCGATGCCGAAGGCTGACTCATGCCCAGCACATGACCGGCACGCGAGATGGCGCTCGTGTCGAGCAAAGCCTGGAGAAATCGAAGCTGGGTGATGTCGAAACTGTCGAGCAGTTGGGCATTCACTTTCTGCATGTTGAATATCCGGTGGATGATCTTTTTCATTATGTCGCGCGTACAGAGAATGCCTACTCTTTCACTCGCTATCCAATGATCACCATGCGAATCAAGACCGCCTGTCTCTGCTTCGGCCTCGTGCTTTGCCACGCGGCCCAGGCGCTCGAAGTGCCTGCCGTCATTCGGACCTTCTACGGAAACTTCAGTGTCCCTTCGCCCGCGCCCAACGCCGAGCTGATCGCGGCCACGACAACGGAGGACTGGAAGTCCTGCACGACCCCGGACCAATGCCGCGACCGCGATATCTCGTCGAAGGTTTTCGCGGGCTTCGCCAAGGCCATTCCCAACCTGAAGCACGAGATCAAGGAAGTGATCGTCACCAGCGACCGCATCGTCGTGCGGGGCGCCCTGAGCGGGACACCGAGCGGCGAGTTCTTCGGCCTGCCGCACACGGGCAGATCCTTCGCCATCTCGACAATCGACGTGCACGAAATGCGCGGCGATCGCATCGCGCGCACCTGGCACCTGGAGGACTGGGCAGACGCGCTGGCGCAACTGCGCGGAGCCAAGTAGTCCCGGCGCTTCGCGATGCACAGCCGACGCAACTTCCTGAGCGCCACTGCGGCCCTGCCACTGACCGCGCTGCTCGCTGCCAAGCCCACTTGGGCGGAAACCACCTCCATGACCACCGAAGCTACCCCCGCCCACCTGAGCGGGAACCCTGCCAGCCCTTTCTCGACCCAGCCTTGGGATGGGCAAAATCGCGTGGACATGGGCGCCTACGCCGTGGAGCGGGTCACCTTCGAGTGCGACGGCCTCCAGATCGTCGGCAACCTGTTCATACCTGCGCGGCCAGGGGGCAACCCCGGGATCGTGATGACCGGGCCGGTGGCCTACATCAAGGAACAGGCGCCCATGCAGTATGCGAGCCGCCTGGCCAGAGAAGGCTACGTCACGCTCATCTATGACCCGCGTTATCACGGCGAATCGGGCGGCATGCCCCGTCGCTTTGAGAGTCGCCAGGCCAAGGTGGAGGATGTTCGCGCCGCGGTGGCCTACCTGACGACGCGGCCCGAAGTCGATCGCTCCCGGGTGCATGTCGTCGGGTTTTGTCAGGGTATGAACTGGGCCGTTGAAGCCGCAGCCGGTGACCCGAACGTCCGCTCGGTCGCCCTCGTGGCGGGCCACTACCTGATGCCCGAGACAGCAGCGCTGTACCTGGGCAACCCCGAGAACGTTGCCCGACGCCTCGACAGGGCGAGGCAGTCAAGGTCGGCGTTCGAAACTTCAGGTCAAGTCGACTACATCCCGATCGTCAGCTTGAACGACCCAGACGCCCTCTTGCCGGCGCGCGCGATCCATGATTTCTATTACCACTGGGCTGACCGAGGCCCGTTTGCGGCGCACCATGGTCTGTGGGAAAACCGCATCACGCGGATGAGCGAAGCCGACATCTGGGGCCATCGCGTTGACGAGCAACTGAAGCGACTGAACAAGCCCACGCTGATGGTGCACAGCGATCGTGCCGCCAGCGGTCCGAAGATCCCGCGCCAACTGTTCGACGTGATTGCCAGCAGGGACAAGCAAGCCGTGTGGTTCGAGGGCCGCAATCAGATTCAGTTCTACCAGGACCCGTTGACCATCGACTTGGTCATTCCACACCTTGACGCGCACTTCCGAAAATTCTCGGCTTAGCGCGCTGCTGACGCATCAAGCCGCCGTCCGTCCGTGTACATTCTTTGGATGGGCTGGGACGGGACGTTTTTATGAGACCGTGCCTGAGAGCTGGGTACTGAGGTCCTAGGTCGGCCGTAAATGACTGGATTCACGCCGCGAGGTCGCGCGGGACGACGACAGCAGTGGCTCGGAATGAGCCGCTTGGTTTGATGACCGATAGGTGACACCCGAGCGCGGAGGCAACGTCCTGAACTCGCAGAATAAATACTCACTGAGCGGCGCACCACACTAGTAGATGGAGGGAATGAGCCGCCACCGCACCCGTTGCCGATACAACCGATAGTCGGTGCTGTTCGCGGAAAGAATGACCTCTTCGCGCCTGATACGCAGCACCTGAACGACATACAGGATGCTCAGAACGATCAGATTGCGCCAGGAAAAATTGACCAGCAAGAAGCCGACGTGTACGACCAGATACCCGAGATAGATCGGGTGGCGAACGATGCGATACGGGCCGGCGACCACAACTCCGCGCAGCGCAGGAAGCAAACCAAAGGAGCGACCGAGCAGCACCTTCGCGGCGAATTGCCACAACGTGCCGCAGACTTGGAACGCCACGCCGGCGAGTTCCGGGATCAACTGCGTCGTGATTCGCGGGTCGAAGAGAACATAGGAGAACGCGGCATACAGGTTCAGCAGCACGGCGGCCAGGCTTGCATCTCGGAAGCGGGCCGGCCGTGCCAGCAGCACCAGCATCAGCGTGAATCCCTCGGTCAGCAAGAGCAGCAGCAGGGTCAAGCGAGAAGGATCGGCCCACCAGAGTGCAGCAAGATTGCGGACGGCGAAGCCGTATACCAACAGGGCACAGACCCGCAGCGGCCATTCCGTCCAACGGCTTTGGATGGGCAGGGCAACCGGATCGTCAGTAGCGTCGGCCGGCACACTGCTCACGTTCGCTGTTCAGAATGCCTGATCGCCCCGCGTGTGCGCAGTCCGCTCACGCGCCGCGAAGCACGTCTCATCATGCCCCGGCGCGTGCCGCAGGAAATAGAACGAGCACGCGAAGTCCGCCTAAGCCGGCACCGGCATGTGCGTCGTTCAGTGTGACGGTGATGCCCATCCGACTCGCCAAAGTCTTGACGATGGACAGACCCAATCCGGACCCTTCGGTCTCCGTCCCCAGCACCCGGTAGAAGGGGTCGAAGACCCGCTCGCGCTCGCCTGGGGGTATGCCAGGGCCGCTGTCGGCGACTTCGACCATCACCCCCCCGCCAGCATCCGCCTTCAGACCCACGTCGACGCGGCCGCCCGGTGGCGTGTAGCGCAGAGCGTTGTCGATCAGGTTGCGCAACAGGGAGTGAAGCTCGACATCGCGCACATGAACAAGCGCATCGGTACCGTCACCCACGACACCCAGATCGATGTGCTTCTCTTCCGCCAAAGGCAACTGCTCCTCGATGATCGTTCGCACCGCCGCCAATGCGGAGATGGGCGAAGGGCGGGTCGTTGCGGCAGGTGCGGCCTCGAACCGGGCCAACGTCAGCAACTGTTCAAGCAGCGACCTTGCGCGCTGTATCCCTTGACGAAGACTCACAACCCGCTCCCTTGCGCTGTCCGGAAGTTCCTTGCCGGCGAGTGCCTCGGCCTGCAACGACAGGACTGTCAGCGGCGTTCGCAGCTCGTGTGCCGCGTCGGCGACGAATCTGCGCTGCGCGTCCATCGAGCGGGTCACGCGTACGAGCAGGCGGTTGATCGAAGCGGTGAATGGCCGGATCTCATTCGGAACCTGGGTGTCGTGCAAGGTCGCAAGATCGTTCTCGCCGCGACGATCCAGCTCCCGGGACAAGTCAAGGATCGGCTTGAGCGCGCGCCGCACGATGACGCCCACGAGCAGCAACAGGACCGGCACGAGCGCCAGCAATGGCAGAACGGTGCGCAAGGCGCCTGTACGGGCGATTTCGTCCCGCGCGGCGGTCTGCTGCCCAACTACCAATTTCGCGCCCGTGTGCAGCGGCCGCACATACAGACGCCACGACTCGCGGTCGACGACCACAGTTTGAAGGCCATCGGCAACTGTCGGCGGTAGCAACGACAACGGACCACTGTCTGCCGCAGCGCTCGCCGCGGGGCTGCCGATGACCTTCACGACGAACTGCAGGTCCGGATCGACGCCTCGTTCGGGCGCGCCGGGACGCGGCGACTCCACCGGCACCTCGTGTTGATCGATGAGGGCGGCCATCTGGCGCAACTGGTCGTCCTGGAGTTCGTTGGCTTCCTCGAACGCGGTCCAGAACGAGAAGGCGCCTGCGCCTAGCGCGAGCGCGATGACAAGAGCCGATAGCCCAGCGGCGAGCCGGAACTGAAGCGAGTTCGTCAGCATTCCTTGGAAACCATCCATCCCACCCCCCTGACGTTCTTGATGACGGTGCTGCCCAGCCGCTTGCGCAATGCGTGGATGAGGAATTCGACCGCGTTGCTCTCTACCTCTTCGTTCCAGCCGTAGATGCGATCCTCCAGTTCTTGGCGGGACAGAATTGCGCCCGGGCGGGTCATCAGCGCCTGCATGAGCGCGAATTCGCGTGCAGTCAAGGTGGTGGAGACGCCCTTGAACTTGACTTCGCGCGTTGCGGGGTCGAGTGTCAGCACGCCGATGCCCATGATCGGGTGCGCCGCGCCCGACTTGCGCCGGACCACGGCACGCATGCGAGCCAATAGTTCGGCCATTTCGAACGGCTTGACGACGTAGTCATCGGCACCGCCATCGAGGCCGCGCAGGCGCTCGTCGAGTTCGTCGCGTGCCGTGACGATCAACACGCCGGCCTTGTCCTGCTTGTTTCGCAGGTGCGCCAGCACCTCGTGACCGTCGCGCCGCGGAAGGCCAAGGTCCAGCAAGACGAGGTCGTAGACGTGCGTGTCCATCGCGGTCATCGCCAACGCGCCGTCGCGAACCCAGTCGGTGGCATAGGCCGCTTCGCGCAGTGCGCGCTCTACCGCCTCGCCAATCATCCGATCATCCTCGACCAGCAACACCCGCATGGGCCATCTCCTTGGTTCTTCTTCTCTCGGCCAACATGTGCAACGCGACCGGAAGCACCGAGAGCGCCACGATCATGAGCGACAACCAGTGCAGATGCTCGCGCACCCACACGACCTTGCCCAACCAGAACCCGGCCATGATCAGCAGGCTGCACCAAAGCGCTCCGCCGACTACGTTGTACATCGCGAATTTGCGCGCTGGCATTCCCGAAAGCCCAGCGAGAAACGGCGCCACTGTTCGAACGATCGGTATGAACCTGCCGATGGTGATGGTCACGCCGCCATAGCGCTCGAAGAACTGCCGAGTCTGCGTGAGGTGGTTCGCCTTGACCCAGCCCCGGCGAATGATCGTCTGTCCCAGGGATGAGCGGCCGATCATGTAGTTCGTGGCATCCCCAGCGATCGCGGCAAGGGCAACGATGACTATCGGCGCCAGTGGTGAGGTGCCTGTCAGTCCGAGAAACGCCCCTGCGGCGAAGAGCAACGAATCACCTGGCAGGAACGGCATCACAACCAAGCCGGTCTCGACGAAGACGATGCCGGCGATCAGACAAGTGCCGAGCAGCCAGTTCTGCGCCAGCACCACCATCAGGCCCTGGTCGCTGGATAACCAGCTCAGGAGACCGGCAGACAGCATGTGCTCTCCGTGCGCAGTCACGCCAGCACCCAACCGTGACTGATCAATGGCCCGAACAGCTTTCGATGAAGCGCTGATACCCACGGAAAGATCGGATCGATGAGCCACCTGCGCCCGAGCATGCAGAGCAAGGCACTCACGAACGCGAAGACTGCGGCGCCCACCATGTCCAGCGGGAAATGAACGCCGAGGTAGATGCGAGACCAGGCGACCGACAAGCCGGCGATGCTCATCACCAAGCCCGCGAATCGCGTGCTGCGATGCAGGAGCAACGTGAATGAGACCGCCCACCACAGGCTCAGGTGATCACTGGGGAACGACGAGTCGGAAGCGTGCGCGAGGTAGGTGCGGCCGAGACCGATCATGAACGGGCGTGGGTGCTGCCACACCAGGTCGATGAGCTGATTGCAGACGATCGCAAGGACGCCACTCGCCACGGCCTCGAGCATCACCTTGCGGGTTGAATCCGTGCCGCGCAGCCACCCGAAAAGCAAGGTCAGAGGAATCAGACCGATCGCCACCTCGGCCAGGAAGCTGGAAACGACGAGCGTCCAGAGCGACGGGTGCGCTCCGGCGTTGAGGTACAGAAAAAGGGTCTGGTTCAGCGATTCCATCGGGCGCTCGTCAGGCTTCGTGGTTCAGGGTGGCGCTACCGCCGACTTCAATCCTTTCTGTCGTGGTCATCATCTCGATCGGCGCGATCTTCCTGCGATGAAACGACGGCGCCAGTAGCGGCGTCGATGCTCACGTCAAATACTTTGGAGCCGACGACCACCTCAACGTCGTAGCCCCATTGGCCGCGGATGCCGCGCTTCTCGTATTCGGCGCGGATGGCCTTGCCGGTCACGTGCTGTTCTGCAGTGGTGACGGCTTGGGCGAGGCTGATGGCCGCCGGGGGGCCGAACAGGGCATCGTTCGAGGTGGCTGCAAGCACGCCCGCAGAGGCGAGTACCACTGCGGCTGAAGCCGCCAGCATGAGTTTGGTTGAACGCATCACGTTGAATCTCCGATCGTACGGACGAGCAAATGCCGGCCTCTGCGAAGACTGAACGTCGAGACTTAGCTCACCCTGAGCGCGTGGCCAGATGACACCGGGACTGAACATTGGCAAGCGAGGGCGGGAGCCGACCTTCCGTGGCGAAGGGTTGCCGAAAGCACGCGGGGCGGAAGTGACAGCCGCTCAGCTTCAATGCTGATTTTGTAATCGAAGTGAGAAGTATTCTTATTCGCGAGTATGCTACGAGGATCGACGGCAACGCTTTCCCTCATGAATGCTTCACGACATCCCTATCGCGTCTTCGCTGCCTGCACCCTGCTGACGGCGCTCGCCGGATGCGGTGGCGGGGGCAGCGCTGACGCCACCCCTGCAAACGCCAACCGGTATGTGCAGTCGACCTTCGTGGCGAACAATTCGGCGACCTACCAGCCGAGCGTGGGCACTGAGAAGGCCTTCATCGACGCCTGGGGCATTGCCATCCGCCCGGCTGGCATCCCCGGTCACTTTTGGGTGCTGGCGGGCAACAAGTCCTACGAGTACGTCGGTGATGTGACCGGCAAGGTCACGACGCCGTGCGCGGCGGCTTCTGCGCTGTGCGCCGATCTGGCTCCCCTGCTCAGCAACACCGTCACCTTTCCCGATTTCCCGCTCGACGCGACGACAGGTCAGCCAGACATCGTCAACAACCACGCGACGGGTGTCGTCTTCAACGCCAACGCGACCAGCTTCGTCATCACGCAGGTGCCGACGGCGCCGAGCACCAATCTCAACCCGATCACGGCAGGCGCGAAGTTCCTGTTCGCCACGAACTACGGCGCCATCTACGCCTGGACCGAGCGCAAGCACACCGACGGCACGTTTGATCGATCCGAGACTGCGGTGAAAGTATTCGACAGTCGAGCGAATCCCAACGACTGCGGGCAGTTCTACGGCATGGCGCTGAGCCCCGCGTCCGACCGGCTGTACGTCGCAGACTTCGGAACGGACACCGGCGGTGCGTGCAACAACGTTGCGGCCATCGCCAACGTCGCCAAGAGCTTCCGGGTTCGCGTGTTCGACAAGACGCTGCAAGCCGACGGCAGGCTGCGCGAAATCACGACCACGCTGAACGGCGGCAACGCCTTCACCAATCCGTTCGCTGCGAATCCGGCGAGCATCGCGGCAGGTGACTACGTGCCGTGGAACGTCCAGCTGGTCGGCACGAGCGTCTTCGTGGCCTACGCGCAGGTGCAGCAAGACCCGAGCGCGGCACTGGGAACGCCCTGGCCCGCGAACGAAGTCCACGCTCCCGGGGCCGGGCGCATCGCGGAATTCGACATCGACGGCAAGCTGATTGCCGTCTGGGACGACCGCGGCCTCCTGAACGCACCATGGGGCATGGCGGCAGCGCCTGGCAACTTCGGCGCCCTGTCGAACACCTTGCTGGTCGGCAACTTCGGGGACTACGACGCGGGTGGCTCCAAAGGCTCCATCGTGTCTTTCGACACCGCAGCGCGCAAAGCGGTGAACTACCTGCGCGGCGCTGACGGCTCGCCTCTTCTCGTGCCTGGAATCTGGGGAATGGTCTTCGGCAACGGGGATACGTTGGGCGACGCAGACGCCCTCTACTTCGCATCGGGCCCG
>Ga0209583_10000667_pt1 | contig 10497 bp, 12 predicted proteins | sample Str014_FD_187201 | JGI IMG/M metagenome (GOLD analysis project Ga0209583, IMG submission 187201) | Freshwater sediment microbial communities in response to fracking from Pennsylvania, USA - Straight Creek_MetaG_SC_2014 (SPAdes) (version 2) | ecosystem: Environmental > Aquatic > Freshwater >... | reverse complement strand
GCCTGGACCCATTTACCTCACCCCCAGGATCCGCAGACCTTGACCGTGCTGACCTTTCAAGCAGGCGTGGTGTCGAGGGTGGATCGCAAGATTTCCAGGTGAGCGGTGAACCGTTCTCAGGAGGTTGTTCCATGAAGCGAGTCACTGGCGATTCGTTCGCGCCCGGCACCGCGAGCTTCATGGTCAACTACCGCGTCGATGACCTCCACGCGCTGGTTCTTGTCCTTCGCGAAGAAGGCTGCAACGTGCTCGACAAGGTCGAACTCTGGCAGCCACCGCCCGGGCAGTGACCGGGGCCGGATGGCGTACGCGCCGGTGCCGCCAGGCTGGGTTCAAGCGCCAGGCGCGGTCGCAGGCCGATCGCCGGTCAGGGTTCGAGGGGCGGGAACACGGTGGCGCTCAAGCTGCTGTCGCAGCCGGAGCCGGCCGAGACGTATCGGCGCGCCAGGCCGGCGAGCCAGGGCGCTGCGTGGTGCAACATCCGCGGCCAGTGTGCTTCTGGCCGGGCGATCAGGCCGCACCTGTACAGGCCGGGATCATCGACCCACACCAGCGCGTCGCACGGGCCTTCGAGCCGCCGGCTGACGACCGCGCCGATCGGGCAGGGCGCGACCGCGCAGCACACGCCGCAGCCGTTGCACGGCTGGTGTTCGGGCGGCTTGGCGGGTGCCGCGAGGTGAAGGCGGATGACTTGCTGCAAGCGGCCGATCTTCGCAGCCGCGCGCCGGTTCGATCGATCGAACAAGGCCCCTGCGCCGGCCGAATTCCTGGCCGGACGCGCCAGCCTGTTTCGGGTCATCATCGCGTCGGCGCAGCGAGGAGGCCGCAGCATGTTCGCCATCAAGACCGAGGTTCATGACACGCAGGCCGCGTCGTTCACGTTCGACGCGCAGAAGACGATGTACGGCGGCAAGCGCATCGCCGCGGGCGACACGGTCTTCGTGTTCGCGAGCGAGAACGAGGGCGGCCCGGGCCTGATCGCGCGTGGTCTCGTCATCGCCGTCGAGGCCACCCCGAGGCGGCCGGGCGTCGAGCGCCAGACGCCGCGCGTCAGCATCACCGTGCGGCGCACTGCGCTAGCCCGCCGCCGGCTCGGGCGCAGCGAGCTCAAGCCCTTCACCGACCGGGCAGACGGCCAGGCGCAGACCGAGCTGAACTTCAAGTTCTACCGCCAGGCCACGAACAAGATCGTGGGCATCTCGGACGCAGCGGCCGCGTTCCTCGGCGGCTTCTTCTGACGAGCCCGCTACTGCGCGTAGCGCAACACCGCGACGAAGTGGCACGCGCTCCCGCCGAGCACGAACAGGTGCCAGACGAAGTGCGCATACCGCACGCGTGAATCGAACAGGAACACGACCGCACCGGCGGTGTACGAGAGCCCGCCGGCGATCAGCCACGCGAGCCCCGCACCCGGCACGCGCGCGATCAGCGGTGCGGCCGCGAACACCGCGACCCAGCCCATCGCCACGTACAGCCCGGTCGACCACAGCGGGTGCTTGAGGCGGTTCAGCAGCTTGGCGGTGAAGCCGAGCACGGCCATCGTCCAGACCACGCCGAACAGCGACCAGCCCCAGCCGCCGCGCAGCACGCCGAGCACGAAGGGCGTGTAGCTGCCGGCGATGAAGAGGTAGATCGCGGCGTGATCGAAGCGGTTGAGCCACGCTTTCATGCGGCCCGGGGGCCACGCGTGATACAGCGTCGAGACGCCGTACAGCAGCATCATCGTGGCCGAGAACACGCAGGCCGCGACGACGTTGATCGCGGTCGCGTGCGCCGGCGCGAACACCAGCAGGATCGGCAACGAGGCGACCGCGAGCAGAAAGCCGATGCCGTGGCTGACGCCGTTGGCGATCTCTTCGCCGACTGTTTGCGGTCGATCGGCAACTCGGCCTGCGGCCAGCGCCGGGCCGCCCCAAGCGGCCGGAGCTCCCCGCGGGGGACGGTGCCGAAGGCGCCCAGGGGTCGTCATCTGCCACCGGTCACGTCGACGACCGAGCCGGTCGTGTAGCTCGATGCATCCGACATCAGCCAGAAAATCGCCTGCGCCACTTCTTCGGCGCTGCCGGTGCGCTGCATCGGCACGGAAGGCGCGAGTTGCTTCGCGCGATCGGGTTGACCGCCCGAGGCGTGGATCTCGGTGTCGATCAGCCCCGGCCGCACCGCGTTGACGCGAATGCCCTCGGCCGCGACCTCTTTCGCCAGGCCCATCGTGAAGGTGTCGATCGCACCCTTCGCGGCCGCGTAGTCGACGTACTGCCCGGGCGAGCCCAGTCGCGCCGCGGCCGACGACAGGTTGACGATGCAGCCGCCGTGGCCGCCATGGGTGGTGGACATTCTCAGAACCGCCTCTCGCGCACACAGGAAACTGCCGAACACGTTGATCGCGAACATGCGCTGCAAACGTGGCACGGTCATGACATCGACGCGCGCCGGTGCATCGACCACGCCGGCGTTGTTGACCAGTGCGCCGAGCGGCGGCAGCCCGGTATCGATCTCGGCGAACATTGCGAGCACCTGGGCCTCGTCCGACACATCGGCCTGCACCGCGAGCGCGGTGCCGCCGGCCTCGCGGATGCGCGCGACCATGCCCTGGGCCGCCGCCGTGCCGTGCGTGTAGTTGACGGCGACAGCCCAGCCGTTCTGCGCGGCGAGCCAGCTGGCGGCAGCACCGATGCCACGGCCGCCGCCGGTGACGAGTACGGTGCGAGCGGGGGTGGTGGTGATCTCGGTCATGGTCGTCTCGCTGCTTGGTTCGTGTTCAGGTCCGAAGCGTCATTCTTCTTCGCCACGGCCACCTTCATCGCCGCGTGGCGGCTCCTTCGCCTTCTTGTCGAGCGTTGCCTTCAGCGAGGCCAGGCCGTCGACGAACGCATCGGTGCCGATCGGCTTGGCCATGCGCAGCGCGGGCGGATACAGATGGTTCATGTAGAGCTCGTCGCCGAACTGGTCGCTGCGCTGCACGTTGAACCACATCGAGAGCAGCACGCCGACCACCGCGCAGCTCACCGCCGCCCACTTGAACGCACGATGCTTCAGCGGATCGACGGCGAGCAGGTGGAAGTAGAGCGCGGCGGCGACCACCGCGATCGTGCCGATGAAGTCGAAAGCGCTCAGCCACGGCCACGAGAACGAGAACGCCAACAGGTTGGCCAGCGCCGGGACCAGGAGGAAGGCGAGGCTGGCGAAGACGAACACGCGCACATGCCAGCCGAAGTGCGCCTGGCGCGTGAAGGTCTTCGACAGCAGCGCCCACGCCGTGCACCAGACCGCGCCGCCGACCAGCCCGGTCAGCAACGCGCTGCCGAGCGCGCGGGCGAGGCCGTCGGGGTCGGTGTCGAGGTAGGTCGTGAACAGCGTGCCGGCGATCAGCAGCAGCGCGGCGATCAGCGTCGGCAGCGTGCGGCGAGCGAACGAGCCCGTCGGCTCGAGCGGCAGTTCGGCGGCGAGCGCGTGACCGGGCAGGCGCAGCCGCAGGTGGGTGCGACCGAGGTGGATATCGACCGGTTCGCCGTCGGGCGCGATCACGGCTGCCGCGCTGCCGCGCAGGTGCTCGTGGCCGAGCGTCAGCCCGTTGCGCGTGTCGGCGAGCCGCAGCGTCAGGCCTTGCTCGGTGGGCTCGATCGTGAGGTGGTGGGCGGCCACGTGCGGGTCGCTCAGCACCACGTCGTTGTCGAGCGCGCGGCCGATGCGCAGCGGCCAAGCGTGCACGGTGAACGACTGGCGCGGCTGGCCGTCGCGGTCGAGGATCTCGACGAGGCTCAGCGCACCCACGCGTAGGCCTCCAGGTAGTGCTTCGCGAGCTTCTGCGCGTTCGCGAAGCTCAGGCCCTGCGCATCGAAGCGGCCCTGCACGCCGGCCTGCTTCTGGTCGAGCGTGGCGACCAGCACCGACAGGTCGTACAGCGCCGGCAGCTTCTTGTAGGCGCGCAGGCAGATCACGGCGCGCAACGGCAGGCCGCCGCGCTCGACGAAGTCTTCATGACACTGCGGCTTGGTCTGGTGCTCGCTGCGCAGCCGCGTGAACGACTCGTTGCGAAAGCTCGCGGCATAGCGCGCCGCGAAGCGCATCGTGCCGAGCTTGGTGCCGTCGTAGGCCTCGTGGCGCACGCTGATCGCGCCGGTGGTGTAGTCGCCGACGAAGATGCGCGTGTCCATCACGCAATCGGAGCGCTCCAGATCGAGGCCGCCGTTGCGCGAAGGCTCGCTGCTGCCCCAGCAACGCATGAAGGTGTCGACCGGTACCGGCACCTTGTAGCGCGGGTGGGTGTCGGTCTTCCAGCCCTGCTGGATGAAGCGGTCGGTGAGCGCCTGCTGGTGCAGCATCAGCTGGTCGGTGACGACGTTGTAGGCCGCGGTCTTGATCGGCACCGCATCGCGCCCACGCGCCAGCAGCGCGGCCGCGAAGCTCGCCGGCACGAGGAAGCTGACCTGCTCGCCGTCGACGCGCCGCGCCACGTTGATGCCGATCACATGGCCCTGCTCGTCGAGCGCCGGGCCGCCGCTCATGCCGGCGCTGAGCGCACCGCCGAAGAAGATCTGCGGGTAGAAGCTGCGCTTGACCAGGCCGTTGTAGGTGCCCTCGGTGACCGCGAAGCCCACGTCGAGCGGGTTGCCGAGCGAGTAGATGCGCTCGCCTTGCGACAGCGGCTGGGCATCGGGGCGAAAGGCGAGTGCGTCGAATCCGCCTGCGGGCTGGGCCGTGTCGGCGGCCTTCAACAGCGCGAGGTCGTGCAGGACGTCGAGCTGCAAGATCTGCAGCGGCGCCTCGCGTCCGTCGGCGGTGACGTAGACCAGGTCGTGGCGCTCGGGCTTCAGCGCGGCCTCGGCGACGACGTGGAAGTTCGTGACGATGTGGCCTTCGCGCGAGACCAGGAAGCCGGAGCCGACCGAGGTCTGGCTGGCACGACCCTTCAGCACCGTGCGGATCTGCAGCAGCTGCGAACGCGCCTGCTCGTAGACCTTGCGCGCCGAGAGCGAGATCGGCGCCGACGCAGGCGCATCGGCGGGTGTGGCGGCGGTGGCCGGTGTGCTGGCGTGAGTCTGTGCCTGGGCAACCGAAGGCAGCGCGAGCGTCGGCAAAGGCACGAGCAATGGCGCGAGCAACAGCGCTATGAGCGGCAAGGCGGCGTGCCGCAGGCGAAACGAATTCATTGAAATTCATTCTACGGGTCGGCTTCTTTCCCTGTGTTTCCCCGCTGTTGCGCTGCGGCATGCCGCGCTAGATTCGGGCCCCAACCCAATGGAGTCATTGTTCATGCAGCGCCGCAGTTTCGTCGTCGCCGGTTCAGCGCTGATCGCGCTGCCCGGCATCGTTCACGCCCAGGCCGTCGAGAAACCCAGGCTCACCATCGCGGTCGGCGGCAAGAACCTGCTGTACTACCTGCCGCTCACGATCGCCGAGAGCCTGGGCTACTTCAAGGCCGAGGGGCTCGATGTGACGATCGCCGATTTCGCCGGCGGTTCGCGCGCGTTGCAGGCGATGGTCGGCGGCAGTGCCGACGTGGTGTCTGGTGCGTTCGAGCACACGATCAACATGCAGGTGAAGGGCCAGCGCCTGCGCGCGTTCGCGCTGCAGGGCCGCGCGCCGCAGATCGTTCTCGGCGTCAACCCGAAGACGATGCCCAACTTCAAGAGCGTGGCCGATTTGAAGGGCAAGAAGCTCGGCGTGACCGCGCCCGGTTCGAGCACCAACGTGCTCGCGAACTTCGTGCTCGGCAAGGCCGGGCTCAAGCCCACCGACGTGTCGATCATCGGCGTGGGCGCCGGCAGCGGTGCGGTGGCCGCGATGCGCGCCGGGCAGATCGACGCGATCAGCAACCTCGACCCGGTGATCACGCTGCTCGCGCGCTCGGGCGATCTGAAGATCGTCTCCGACACGCGCAATGTGGCCGAGGCCGACAAGGTTTTTGGCGGCCCGATGCCGGCGGGCTGCGTCTACACAATGCAGAGCTTCATCGACAAGAACCCCGCGACCACGCAGGCGATCGCCAACGCGATCGTGCGCGCCGACCGGTGGATCCAGCAGGCCGGCGCCGGCGACATCATCAAGGCCGTGCCCGAGAGCTACCTGCTGGGCGACCGCGCGGTGTATGTCGACGCGTTCCTCGCCGCGAAGGGCGCGCTCTCGGCCGACGGCATGTTCCCCGAGGCGGGCGCCGAGACCGCGCGCCGCGCGCTGGCGAGCATCGACCCGGAGGTCGCCGGTGCGAAGATCGATCTCGCGGCGATCTACACGAACGAGTTCGTGAAGAAGGCGAACGCGAAGTACCCGCGCGCCTGAGGCCGGTCAGCGTCCGGTCAGCGCAGTTGCACGTCGACCTGCACGCTGCCCGGCGCGCTGGCGCCGACGCGGCGTGTGTGGGCAAGCCGCTGCCCCCAGTACACCTCGAAGGCATACGGCTGCGACGAAACCGGGATGTCGGACAGCACGTAGTGCCCGCTCGCATCGGTGTACGCCGACCGGCTGCGGCCGCGCGCCTGGTTCGCCACCGAAACCGCCAGCCCCGGGATCGGCCGCTGGTTGGCATCGACGATGCTGCCCTGGAAGGTGACCTGCGCAGCGCTCAGGTCGGGAGCGCCGATCCCGGCCAAGGCGAGCAGACCGACGGCGAATGCAGTGTGTCGATGCGCGCTCATGGTTGACTCCCTTTGCCGAACGTGGCCTGGCCCGGCGGCGGCAGGCTCGCATCGGGCTTCGGCAGCGTCGCCGAACCCTGCGGCGGCAGCGCGTAGTCGAAGTCGGCGCGCTGCAGTTTGACCGTGCGCAGGTCGAGCACCACATCGCCGTGCGGCATGTCGACGAGCTTCTCGTCGCGCAGGAAGCCGGGCGCGCTGACGACGACCCGCACCTGCTTGGGCGCCGGGTAGGCCGTGCTCGTCAACTGCTGGCCCGCGGCCATGCGCGTGGTGGGCAGCACCTCGGCGCTGATCATCACTTGTGCGTCCGGGTAGGGCCGGTCGGTCGTCCCGACGACCGTGAGCGACGGCACGCCGTCCGACCGCGCAAGGTAAACGCTCAACCCGAGGAACAGCAGGCCGACCAGCAGCAGGCCCAGCACCGGATTGTCGGTCGCGAAGCTGAACCAACTCCCGACCTTGGCACTGAAGCTGCCGCCATTGGCGGCCCGGCCCCTGCCGGTCTTCGGCTGCAGCGTGATCACGCCGCGCGACAGCAGCACCAGCGTTCCCGCGACCATCGCCACGCCGCAGCCGGCGCTGGTGACGAGTGCAATCTCCAAGGCGTCCATGGCGCTGTTTCCTCCGCAGTGTTCGCGCGGTCCCGGCGCACGCCGGACCCTCTCACGATCCAGTACGTTGCATCGCGATCGAACCGGGCATTCGGATCGCCGCACTAAACTGCCACCGCACCGCACCGCACCGCACCGCGCCCGGCACCGCATCGGGCGCGCCTCGAACGAACCGGAGACGCCGCTGAATCCGAACGCCAACCCCCAGGCCGCGCTGAGCCTCGTCAACGTCGCCTGCACCTTCGTCGACAAGTCCGACCCGAGCCAGCGCTACACCGCCGTGCGCGACGTCTCGTTGACCGTCGGCGCCGGCGAGTTCGTCAGCGTCGTCGGGCCGACCGGCTGCGGCAAGAGCACGCTGCTCAACGTCGCCGCCGGGCTGCTCGCGCCGAGCAGCGGCAGCGTGCACGTGTTCGGCGCGGCGCTGGCGGGCATCAACCGCCGCGCCGGCTACATGTTCCAGGCCGAAAGCCTGATGCCCTGGCGCACCGCGGTGCAGAACGTGATGGCGGGGCTCGAATTCCGCGGCGTCGCCGATGCGCGCGCGCAGGCCGACGAGTGGCTGAAGCGCGTCGGCCTCGGCGGCTTCGGCGACCGCTACCCGCATCAGCTTTCGGGCGGCATGCGCAAGCGCGTGAGCCTGGCGCAAACGCTGGTGCTCGACCCCGACATCATCCTGATGGACGAACCCTTCTCGGCGCTCGACATCCAGACGCGCCAGCTGATGGAAAACGAAGTGCTCGCGCTCTGGGCCGCGAAGAAGAAGGCGGTGCTGTTCATCACCCACGATCTGGACGAGGCCATCGCGATGAGCGACCGCGTGGTGTGCCTCAGCGCCGGCCCAGGCTCGCACCCGATCGGCGAATTCGCGATCGACCTGCCGCGCCCGCGCGACGTGGCCGAGGTGCGCGCCACGCCGCGCTTCGTCGAGCTGCACCAGGCCATCTGGGGCGTGCTGCGCGAAGAGGTGCTCAAGGGCTACCAGCAGCAGCTCGCCGCATGAAGTACCTCCGTCTTTGGCAGCTCGGGCTGCTCGTGGCGATCTTCGTGCTCTGGCACGTGTTGACGAAGCCCGGCCTGATCCCGCCCTTCGTGTTCGAGAACGACCAGCAGGCCGCGTTCTTCTTCGGCGAACCGCTGAAGATCTTCGGTCGCATCTGGGCCTGGTTCGTGAGCAACCACGACATCTACGAGCACCTCGCCGTCACGCTCGTCGAGACGCTGCTCGCATTCGGCATCGGCACGGTGCTGGGTCTCGGTTGTGGCCTGTGGCTGGCGCTCAGCCCGCTCGCCGCGGCGATCACCGACCCCTACATCAAGGCGCTGAACAGCATGCCCCGCGTGATCCTCGCCCCCATCTTCGCGGTGTGGTTCGGTCTCGGCATCGCGAGCAAGGTCGCGCTCGGTGTGACGCTGGTCTTCTTCATCGTGTTCTTCAACGTCTACCAGGGTGTGAAGGAGGTGAGCCCTGTGGTGCTGGCGAACGCGCGCATGCTCGGCGCCTCGCAGAAGCAGCTGTTGCGCCACGTGTACCTGCCGAGTGCGACGAGCTGGGTGTTCAGCTCGCTGCACACCAGCGTGGGCCTCGCGTTCGTCGGCGCGGTGGTCGGCGAATACCTCGGCTCCTCGCGCGGCGTGGGCTACCTGATCCTGCAGGCCGAGGGCTCGTTCGACATCAACACCGTGATGGCCGGCATCCTCGTGCTGACGGTGTTCGCACTGATGCTCGATGCGGCGGTCGGGAGGCTGGAAAAGCGCTTGATGAAGTGGCAGCCGAAGGCAGGCGAGACTGAGAAGCTCTAGCCGCGTCGCATCGTCTCGATGTGGCGCGCGATCGCTATCGTCGTGCGGTCGTGCAGGAACGCGCCGATGATCTGCACGCCGATCGGCAGGCCTTCCGGGCTCGTCGCGATCGGCGCGACGGTGGCGGGCAGGCCGGCGAAGGTCGCCATGCCCGACCACGCGAGCTGGTCGCCGAACGGCGTGGGTTCGCCGTCGATCGACAGGCTGCGCTTGTGCCAGTCGGCCTCCTGGGTCAACGGGAACGCAGCCGTGCCGAATGCCGGCGCGAGCACCGCGTCGAACTCGTCGAACAACGCGCGCCATTGGCGCCGCACCTTCTCGCGCCGCTGGAGCAGCGTGAACCACTCGTGCGCCGAGATCACCTCGCGCGCGCCAGGTGCGCCGTAGGTCGTGATCGTCATCAGCATCGACACATAGGCCTGGTGCGAAGCCGCGAGGTTGGGCAGCAGCGTGCAGACCGGCTCGACGTGCGCGCCCGCCCGCGCGAGATCGCCGGCAAGCGATCGGAGCGCCTCGCGCGTCGGCGTGTCTGCGCGGGCGCCAGGGTGCATGTCGAGCAGCAGCAGGCGCAGGCCGTCGATCGCGCGCGAGCGGGGCGGCGGCAGGTCGAGGCGGTAGCCGTTCGCAGGGTCGCCATCGGGCCCGGCCAGCACGCCCATCGCGAGTTCGAGGTCGGCAGCGCTGCGCGCCATCGGGCCGCACACGGCCAGGTCGACGCCGGCCCCGTCGACACCCGGTGGCGCGTGGCCGCGCGAGGGCAGCAGGTCGAAGCTGGGCTTGTGACCGAACACGCCGCAGAAGTGCGCCGGCACGCGGATCGAGCCGCCGATGTCGGAGCCGAGTTCGAGCGGCACCATGCCGGCCGCGAGCGCCGCCGCGCCGCCGCCCGACGAGCCGCCCGGCGTGCGCGAATGATCGTGCGGGTTCACGGTGACGCCGTGGATCGGGTTCGCGCTTTGCCAATCGCCGAGCGAGGGCGGCACGTTGGTCTTGCCGAGGATGATCGCGCCGGCGGCCTTCAGTCGCTTGACCAGCACCGCGTCGTCGGTGGGGCGAAAGTCGCGGAACGGCGGCAGCCCCCAGGTCGTCGGCAGGCCGGCGATGTTGTACGACTCCTTGACCGTCATCGGCACGCCGAGCAGCGCGCCCGCGGTGTCGCCGCTCGAGACGCGCGAGTCGCAGGCCCGCGCCTGCTCGCGTGCACGCTCGAAATCGCGCACGACCACCGCGTTGATCGGGCCGTCGAGGCGTTCGATGCGCGCGATCGCGGCGTCGCAGAGTTCGAGTGCACTGGTGCGGCGCGTGCGCACCGCGTCGGCGAGTTCGCCGGCGGTGACCAGCTCGTTCATTTCGCCGTCGGCATCACGAACTCCGCGCCTTTGCCGATGCTTGCGGGCCAGCGCTGCATGATCGACTTCTGCTTGGTGTAGAAGCGCACGCCCTCTTCG
>Ga0209583_10000666_pt1 | contig 10501 bp, 9 predicted proteins | sample Str014_FD_187201 | JGI IMG/M metagenome (GOLD analysis project Ga0209583, IMG submission 187201) | Freshwater sediment microbial communities in response to fracking from Pennsylvania, USA - Straight Creek_MetaG_SC_2014 (SPAdes) (version 2) | ecosystem: Environmental > Aquatic > Freshwater >... | reverse complement strand
GGCAATATCCGTGTATCGATGGAGGGCCATCGCTTCACGGCTGTCGTCAACTTCGTATGGGCGCGGCAGATAGCCGCTTGAGTTCATCCAGTTGCGCGCAAGGCTCGCGTGATACAGCACCCACTGTCACGCGCTGGAACGAATTACGCATTTCGTAAGCCAAGTCGCTTCATGCTATCCAGCCCTATAGCGCGGGCGGAATTTGAGTGATGGCAGACGGTCAAGCTGCCACGTTGCGCTCGATGCCACCCTTTGACATAATTGGGGAATCGGCTTTGGTGGGCGCGAACGCCGGCTCTGGGACGTCATGAAGAACGGTTTGTATTCGATTCACGTCACCCTTCTGGATGGGCGCAGCGGCAAGGGCAGCGGCGTGATTGTGTTCCGCGATGGCAATATCCTCGGCGGCGACGCCTATCTGTTCTACACCGGCAGCTACACCGTGAAGGACGACACCTTCAAGGGCGAGGTACTCGTGCAGCGCCATACGTCCAGTCCCGACGCCAACCCGCTGTTTGGTGGGCCGAGCACTGTCGGCATCGGCGTCTCCGGCAAGTTCACCGACACGCAAGCCACCATGAACGGGACGGCGCTCGTGGGCAAAGCCAGCCAGATTTTCGGCGCGACGTTACGCAAACTGGCGGATACGAATTAGGCCGCTACTCCGCCGCTTGATCGAGCGGCGCCACACGCGGCAGCACGATCTGAATCCGGGTGCCGCCGCCCGGCTCGGAATCGAGGTCCAGCCTGCCACCGAGGCGGGTGGTCACAATGCTATAGACGATATGCAGTCCGAGCCCGGTGCCACCCTTATCGCGCCGCGTCGTAAAGAACGGGTCGAAGGCCCGGCGGCGGACGTCGAGGCTCATGCCAATGCCATTGTCCGAAAACAGAATCTCGACATTGTCCTTGCCGGACTCCCGGACCTGGATGTCGACGACGCCGGCCTTGCCGTCGGGAAAGGCATGCGCCACGGAATTCAGGAACAGGTTGGTCAGCACCTGGCCATAGGGACCGGGATAGCTGTTCATGGCAAGATTGGGCTGGCAGTCGACGTTGAGCGTCAGATTGTGCTTTCGCAAACCGGGCCGCAGGCTCATCACCACCTGCTCGGTGAGATCGCCGAGGTCGAAGATGCGCTGATCGGAGTAGTTGCGGTCGGCAGAGACCTGCTTGAACGACGTGATCAGTTCGGCGGCGCGATTGAGATTGGCCACGAGCTGGGCGGACGCATCGCGGCTGGTTTCGAGATATTCGTTCAGGCTGGAACGCCTGAGATCGCCGCGCGCTACCTCGGCGGCGAACATCGCCGTCCTGCGCTCCAGTGCGGAAGCGACGGTCAGGCTGATACCGACGGGATTGTTGACTTCGTGGGCAACGCCCGCCACCAGCCTTCCGAGAGCGGCGAGCTTTTCCGCCTCGATCAGGGAATTTTGGGTCTCGCGCAGATTGCGCAAGGCCGCTTCCGCGGCATCCTTGGCCTTGCGCATCTCCATTTCGACGCGCTTGCGTTCGCCGATGTCGAGCGCGACGGTCACGATATTCTCGATCTCGCCGTCGGCATCGAGCAGCGGCAGCTTATTCACCAGCCATTGCCGCATATTGCCGGCGGAATCCCGGTATTCCTCCTCGTAAAATCCGAGTCCCCTGCCGACTGCTAGCACCCGCTTGTCGTTTTCATCGGTTTTTTGCGCGCCATAGCGCGACATCAGATCGGAGGTGGTACGTCCGATCGCGTCCCGCGGTTCGATCCCGAAGATGCCCGCCATGTAGCGGTTCATCAGCACATAGCGAAGCTGCTTGTCCTTGACGTTGATGACGGCGGGCACGGTATCGATCACCATCTGCAACAGGCGGCGGCCTTCGGCGATCGCGTCTTCGGCGCGCTTCTGATCGGTGATGTCACGTAGTGTGCCTTCGTAGCGAACGACCGCGCCGGCGTCATTGCGAACCGCGGTGGCGTTGTCGGAAAGCCAGAGGAAGTTCCCGTCGCGGGTACGGACCTGGTATTCGAACTCGCGGACCATGCCATCGCGGTTCATTAGCGCCTGAAATTCCATGCGCGCCGCCGGATGGACATAGACGGTCTCGGCAATATTGCCGATGCCCTCGATCAGGTCTTGCGGGGTGGCATAACCCATCATCCGGGCCAGCGCGGGGTTGGCATTGAGCAACGCGCCGGCCGGCGTCGTGACGTAAATCCCGTCGACCGATCCTTCGAACAGCTTGCGATAGCTCTCCTCGGCGAGACGTTGTTCGGCAAGCGCAATTACTGCCGCCTCGCGCGCCGTATCGGCATCAACCAGCGTGCGGCGGAAGATTTCGGCGGCACGGGCAATTTCGCCGATCTCGTTGTCCACATCGGTTGCCGGAATCGAGGCGCTTTTCTCCCCGGCCGCCACCGCGCGGATCGAGGTTGCGATCGATGCCAGCGGCCGCACGGTGCGGCGGACCACGAGCCCGGCGGCGAACAGCCCGATCAGGACTCCCGTAGTCCCGAGCACGATGCTCTGCCATCTGGCTTCGATCAGCGTCCGGGCAAAATCGCTGGAGAGAATGTGGCCGCGGCGCGAACTGACCTGGCGCAGCAGATCCGTCACGCGCTGGATCAGCCGGCCTTCGGCGCCCAGGACTTCCCGGTCGATATCGGCGATCTGACGTTCCCGGACGGAGATGGCGATGATGGCTTCGGCGTAGGCATCGACAGCGCCTTTCAGCCTGGTATCCGAAATCGTCATATCGCGCATGGTCTGGGCCGCCCGTTCGGCGGCGGAGGGATTGTGCGCGAGCAGCGCCGCGGCGATGCGGCCCTGGGCCTCGAACAAGGTCGAGGAAACATTCGGGGCGGAGCTGGCGGCAACGGCCTCGTCGAACTGCTCGCGCAGCGGTGGCAGGCCGACGATCAATTCGGTGCGGCGGTTGAGCAGCGTCGTGATCCGCTCGATACCGCTGCGATAGCTTGAGAGTCGTTCGGTCACGCCATCGATCATGTCCTGTTGATCGGGGGCAAGTTCCAGCCGGGTCTTTTTCAGGACCGCGATCAGGGCAGTGGCGGCCTCCCCGACCTGCGCCGATTGCGTCGTCGAATCCGTCACGAAATCGCGCGCCGCGAGCCTCAGTTCGTTCATCCGCCGGTCGATATCTTCGGCGAGGTCGCCGACACTTTGCAGCCGTTGCAGTTCGCCAAAGGTCGAACCGAGATGGCGGATGGCGACGACGCTGGCGGTGGAGGTGACAATGATGACCGCCAGCACGAGCAGGAAGCTGCCGAAGGTCAACTGGCCGATCGACAGCGAGAATGATCGCGTCTTTGGTGAGTTCGGCGGTGATTCAGTAGTCATGCTGGTGAAACCGGGCTCCAAACGGTAGTAATATAGGACGTTATCGGGGCTCTGGGGAACATGCCCAAAACGATCGCGAAGCCGGTCAAATTCGCCGGACTTTGCTTGGGGCTGGCGCTATCGGGCGGCCCTCGAACCCGTTACCGCCCTCCGCACCGGGATCGTCATGGCCGCCACGCCAAGGACGACGCAGGCGAGCCCGATCCACGCCGTTGCGCTGAGCGTTTCACCGAGCAACAGGATGCCGAGCGCAACGCCGATGGGAACCCGCAGATAGGCCTGCGCTGTGGTGCCGACCGAGCCCAGCGTCTGGATCAACCGGAAATAGATCACAAAGGCGAGCGCGGTGGAGAACACCGCCAGCCCCGATAGCGCCAGCAACGAGTTCGCCGACGGCGCCAGCATCCATGGGCGGTCCACCACGAGGCTTAGCGGGATCAGGATCGCCGCGCCCGACAGCAGCGACCCGGCTGCCGGCGCCATTGGATCGAGGTCCTTGAAACCCCGGCTGAAGATAGCCGCGCCCGCGTAGCACATCGCCGCCAGCACGATGACCATTTGGGCGACCAACTGCTCGCCCAGTCCCGAAAACGCCTGCACGCCGACGATCAGGCAGATCGCGGCCATTCCCGCCACGACCCCGAGCAGCTTGCGCAATGGCAGCGCCTCATGCCGCGTGACCGTCAATGTCAGGAAGAACGTGAAGATCGGCGAGGTGGAATTGAGGATGGTCGCCAGACCCGCGTCGAGCGAACGCTCGCCCCAGGCAAGCAACGTCCAGGGGATCACGCTGTTGAGGCAGGCCTGGACCGTAAAGCGCCGCCAGGTCACGGCATCGCGCGGCAACGCCAAGCCGCGCCAGCGCATGATCCCAACCAGCAACAATCCGGCCATCAGCGTACGCCCCGCAATCAGGGTAATCGGCGGGATGGTCGTGACCCCGATCTTGATGAAAGTGTAGGACGCGCCCCACAGCGTCGCGAGCGCGAGCAGCAACGCCAGTTCCAGCGCCATGTTGGGTTGTCGTGGGTCCGGCCCGCCCATCTCGGCAATCCTGCTCTCGATTTCGATCGAGAGGGACCTTACTTGACGGGAGTACGAAATAGTTCGTTCCATGTCGAAGTATCATGTCCCAAACGCCGCCCGCGCCTGATCCGTGGGACGGGTTCAACCCAGCGCGCCGACCTCGAACACCTCGCCATCGTAGCCCGCCTCGGGCGGGATGCGGAGTTGGCGGCCGCCATTGAGCATCGTCATCACCGGCATCACGGTGACAACCGGCTTGCCGCTGGAATCGTCGAGCGCGGCCTTCACGTCCGGCTGCTTGCCGAGCTTGATCAGGTTGCGCGTGGTCGGGAATGGCAGCTTGAACCGTCCGCTCTCGCCGCCCTCCAGCGCTTCGCGCGGGGATACCCAGATCGAATCGGTCGCCTCCTTGCCGTCGTGGGCACCGACCTGCTCCGGCGGCGCCGCGGCCAGGAAGAACCAGGTGTCGAAGCGCTTCGGCATGCCTTCCGGCGTGATCCAGTGCGCATAGGGCACGAGTTCATCGAGCGCCAGCGACAGGCCGTTGTCGCTCAAAACCTTCCGGAAGCTGATCTTGTTTTCGCAAAGGTCAACGCGGTGCGCGGCTTCGATCTCGCCCGCCCGACGGGCATCGATCAGCGCCTTCGATCCCCCGGTGCGCGCCAGCAGGATCCCGCTTTCCTCAAAGGTCTCCCGGATCGCAGCGATCCGGAAGCTCAGCGCTGCTTCATCGAGCCCCTCGCCGCCCGAATGCAACTCAGCGCTGGCGATGATCTCGCGGTCACCCTTGTCGACGCTGCCGCCAGGAAACACCAGCGCGCCGGAATTGAAGTCGATCTGGTAGTGGCGGACCATCATGAAGACTTCGATTTCGTCGCGGCTCTTGCCGTCGATCTTGCGCGCCGCATTGTCGCGCAGCAACAGGATGGTCGATGCGGGTCGCGGGGTGACGATCTCGGCCATCGGATCAACCCGCCGCGCTGGATTGCAGTTGCAGGCTGGCGCGACGGTCGACCCGCGCCACCCGCGACAGCAGATAATCGACTTCTGCGCTCGCCTGAGCCGTAATGACCGCCCCCGGCTTGCGCTGGGCGCTGGTGGCGATCACGCCCCGCTTCCGCAGCACGTATTTGCGCACCGCCAGTCCCGCGCCGGGCTGCTGTTCGTAACGGATCAGCGGCAGGTGCGCGTCAAACAGATCGTGCGCGGCGTCGCGCTTGCCGGTTTTCGACAGTTTCACCACGTCGATCAGCAATTCCGGGAAAGCGTAGCCGGTCATGGCGCCGTCGGCACCGCGCTCCATCTCGAAATCCAGGAACAGACCGCCATTGCCGACCAGAATGGACAACGGCCGCAGCGAGCCGTCCTTCTGGAAACCGCGTAGCGCGGAGATTTTTTCCAGTCCCGGCCAGTCCTCATGCTTGAGCATCACGCAGGATGGGCTGTCCATCACGATCTTTCGGATCACCGCGGGCGTGAACACGACCGTCAGGGTCAACGGATAGTCCTGAAGCACCCAGGGAATGTCCTCGCCGATCGCTTCCTGCGCCTGCTTGAAATAGCCGGTGATCTGGTCGTCGGTGCGCAGATGCGGTGGCGGCGCGATCATCACGCCGGCGGCGCCGGCATCCATCGATTTCAGCGCCAGCGACCGCATGGTAGCAAACCCCGGCGCGGAGACGCCGACGATGATCTGCATATTTCCGGCGCGTTTGACAAAGCGGATCGCCACCTGCTCGGCCTCGGCTGCGTCGAGCTTCGGCGCCTCGCCGAGAATGCCGAGCACCGTGACACCGTCGCAGCCCACTTCGGCATAGAAGTCCGTCAGCCGGTCGATCGATTTCTCATCGATGCGGCCGTCGTCATGGAACGGCGTCGGTGCGATCGCAAAGGTGCCGGCAGCCTGGGCGGTGAGTTTCATGGTGTGCCTCTATTTCTGCTTTCGTCATTCAGGGATGGTCCGCAAGGACCAAACCTCAGATGCGCAATTGCGCATCGGGGAATCTCGAGATTCCGGGTTCGCATCTTCGATGCGCCCCGGAATGACAGGTCAAAACCGCCGCGCGCCCATCTTGATCTGCTCTTCGGAGAAGAAAATCTCCCTGGCGTGCTCGGCGATATCCCGCGCCTTCCAGCCGGTATGCGGCGGTTGCCAGCCTTCCATTTCCATCATCCGCATCTCGCGAACGCCGCGAGGACCGGAGACGCCGAGCACCTTGCCGGTCTGGTCGCCCGAGAGATCGCTGACCATGTATAGCACAGCCGGTGCGATGCCGTCCGGCCCCAGCGCCGCGCCGGGGTTTTCGATATAGCGCGGCAGGTCCGCCGTCATCCGGGTCAGCGCGCCCGGCGCCAGCGTCCAGATCCGGATATTGTACTTGCGGCCCTCGATCGCCAGCACGTTCGAAAGCCCCCAGATACCGCCCTTGGCGGCGCCGTAATTAGTCTGGCCGAAATTACCGATCAGGCCCGACGTCGAGGAGGTATTGACGATCACCCCGCCGCCGTTCTCGCGCATCCACTTGAACACCGGCTGGGTGCAGCAGAACGTCCCCTTCAGATGCACCTTGATCACCTTGTCCCAAGCGGCTTCGCTGGCCTTGGCAAAGGTCTGGTCGAGCAGGATGCCGGCGTTGTTCACCAGGATGTCGGCACGGCCGAAATTCCTGATGGCGTCGTCGAACACCGACTGCCCGCCGGCGATGGTCGAGATATCCGCGCCGTTGGCGACCGCGCGGCCACCCTCGGCCGTGATCGCATCGACGACTTTCTGTGCCATCGAGACATCGGCGCCGGAGCCGTCTCGGGGACCGCCGAGGTCATTGACCACGACGGCCGCGCCCTCACGCGCGAACAATGTTGCATAGGCCTCGCCAAGCCCGCCGCCCGCGCCGGTGATGATCGCAACCTTGCCGTCGAGTAATCCCATGGTGCTGTCTCTCCGTTGGTCGCGCCCGTTCTTACCTCGCCCCGCTTGCGGGGCGAGGTCGAAAGCGAAGCGCACTGCCCTCGCTGTTACATTTCCTTCTCATCCCAGCACCGTCCTGCCGCTCTTGATGACGGTGACGTTGCGCGACTTGACCTTGGCTTCGAATGAAACGACGTTGCCGTCCTTCCACAAATCCATCGTCACGGTCTCGCCGGGATAGACCGGCGAAGAGAACCGCGCCGCGTGCTGCCGGAAGGCGGATGGATCGTAGTCGGCATAGGTCCGCAGCACGCCGCGGCAGGTGATGCCGTAAGTGCACATGCCGTGCAGGATCGGCTTCGCAAAGCCGGCGCGCATGGCAAATTCGGGATCGGAATGCAGCGGATTGCGGTCGCCGCAGAGCCGATACACCAATGCCTGATCGGGACGCGTGGCGATATCCACGGTTCTGTCGGGCGCGCGGGCCGGCACCTGGTGCGGTTCGGGCTGGCCTTCGGACGGGCCGCCGAAACCGCCGTCGCCACGCGCAAAGCGCGAGGCGACCAGCGTCGCCAGCTTTTCGCCCTTCTCGTCTCGAAGCACGGTCTGGTGCCGGATCACCGCGCCCTTGTCCTTGCCCTTGTCGAAGGCGTCGAGCACGGTGGAATCGGCGGTGATATGGGCCGATGCCGAGAGCGGCTTGTGGAAGGTGATGTCACGCTCCCCGTCCACCACCATCACGCGGTTGAGATTCATTTCGCCGGGGCCCGCGCCCCAGGCCGCGACGGAAGCAAAGGTCGGCACCACTTTCAGCGCGCGCGGCGACGCCGCTGCTTCGTTGACGAACGCCAGTTCCTTTTCGTCCATCGGGTCGGCGCCAAGGCCGATGCCATAGGCATAGAGCATCACGTCGCGATCGGTGTAGGCGTATTCCTGGCCGAGATTTTTCAGGGCCATCAGTTCGTCGTACTTGATCGGCATTTTCGTTTTCTCCCGAATATTTTCTTTTGCGGTGCCGATTGCTGTGCCCTCTCCCCTTGTGGGAGAGGGCTGCGCCAGCACCGGCAACACGCTCGATTTGGTGAGGGGTTCGTGTCGCGGATAGAGACCCCTCATCCGCCTTCGCTTCGCGAAGGCACCTTCTCCCACAAGGGGAGAAGGGAAGAATTTTTACACTGGCGTGAAGAACGGCAGCGGCGCTCCGTCGGTCGGCTTGAACACCACTTTCACCTTTTGGCCAATCTTGAGCTTGTCCATGTCGCAGTCGACGATGTTGGTTTGCAGCGACGGGCCTTCCTTCAAGGTGACGTAGGCGATCGCGTAAGGACCGGTGGCGGATTTCCGCATCAGGCTGAAGGTATAGATCGTCGCCTCGCCCGAACTTTCCTCCCACACCGTCTGGTCGGAAAAACAGAACGGGCAGATCGAGCGCGGAAAATAATGCGGCTCGCCGCAGGCGGTGCAGCGCTTGATCATGAACTTGCCCTGCTTCGCTGCCTCCCAGAATGGCGCCGTCTCGGGATTGCCCTGCGGCGTCGGATATTTCCTTGCGTCAGTCATTACGCGCGCTCCAGAATGCAGGTTGAGGCGGCGTGACGCACGCCGAGCAGTCCGCCGGTGCCGTGGGCAACCGCGAGATCGCAGTTTGGCACCTGCACCTTCGGATGCGCCTCGCCGCGCAACTGCCGGACCGCCTCGATGATCTTGGTCATGCCGCCGCGGTTGACCGGGTGATTGCTGCAGAGGCCGCCGCCGTCGGTGTTGAACGGCAGTTTGCCGACGCCCGAAATGAGGTTGCCGTCGGCGACGAACTTGCCGCCCTCGCCCTTCTTGCAGAACCCGAGATCCTCGATCTGCATCAGCACCGTGATGGTGAAGCTGTCGTAAATCGAGGCGTATTTGATATCTCCTGGCGTGACGCCGGCCTCCTCAAAAGCGCGCGGCCCGGACCAGACGCCGGCGGAGTACGTCAGGTCGAGGTCCTTGCCGCCGCGCGGCCCCTTCATCGCCTCGCCATGACCGATCAGGCGCACCAGCGGTTTCTTCAGGCTCCTGGCGATTTCCGGCGTGGTCACGATCAGCGCGCCGCCGCCGTCGGAGACGACGCAGCAATCCATCCGATGCAGCGGATCGGAGATCATCGGCGAGTTCAGGACGTCCTCGACGGTGACGACCTCCTTCAGCATCGCATGCGGATTGTACTGGGCGTGATGCGACGCCGCGACCTTGATCCAGGCGAGTTGCTCGCTGGTGGTGCCGTAGTCGTGCATATGGCGCATGGCACACATGCCGTAGGCATTATGGGTGGTCGCGCCATAAGCGGCCTCGAAGTCGCCCTCGGCGCCGGCCGCCCGCGGCGGCATCGGGCCGGTGCGCGGCTTGCCGGCCAGCGTAATCAGCGCGATCGAGCACTTGCCGGCGGCGATTGCCTCGGCGGCATGGCCGAGATGGATCAGATAAGAGCAGCCGCCGGTCTCGGTAGAATCGATGTGGCGCACCCTGAGCCCGAGATAATCCACCATCGGCCAGGCGCCGCCGGGGGCGTCTCCGGCGCAGAAATAACCGTCGATATCGGCCTTGGTGAGCCCGGCGTCCTCGATCGCGCCCCTGGCGACCTCGGCATGCAGCTGCGCGGTGGATTTGTCGGGTGCGTGCCGGGTTGGATGCTCATAGATTCCGGCAATGTAGGCCTTGCCCTTGATGGTCAACTGGTTCTCCGCTGGCGTTTCTTGTTCCCGGCGGTTTTTCTGGCCTTTACGCGCGGCGTTGGCAAGCGCCGAAATATTCCGTCAGGCGAGATGGCGGCACACTTGCTTCATCCAGAGGAGGCGCGCCAGCGTCGTCTCGAAGGATGGCCCGGGCTCGTCGTTGCGAGCACCAGCGACGCGATCCATTTCACCGCAAGGGAAGCATGGATTGTCTGGTCGAAACACACGTTTGCATTCTCGCGGCGCAAGGCGCCCGGAGTTTTTGCATGTCGTTGTCCCTCCTGAAAGACAGAGGGCGCAGGGAAGACCGGGTGCTCGCTGCACCCGCGGTCTCGTGTGCAAGATGCACAAACAAAAGCGCACACGAGCATACAGGTTCAGCGGAAACACTCCGGCCTTCCCTGCGCAGTGGCTTTACAGCTTATGCCGCGATCTCCCCGGAGACGAATTCGTTCTTGCCTCCGTCATCGGCGGATTGATGTTTTGCCAGGCCCGGTCGGGCCAACCAAAACTCCGCC
>Ga0209583_10000665_pt1 | contig 10503 bp, 8 predicted proteins | sample Str014_FD_187201 | JGI IMG/M metagenome (GOLD analysis project Ga0209583, IMG submission 187201) | Freshwater sediment microbial communities in response to fracking from Pennsylvania, USA - Straight Creek_MetaG_SC_2014 (SPAdes) (version 2) | ecosystem: Environmental > Aquatic > Freshwater >... | reverse complement strand
CTTCACGCCGCAATTGCGCGTCTTTGCTCATCAAGCCGACCATCGGCTTGCCCGCGTCACCGACTTCGCCGCATACGACCTCGTCGTCACTTCGTACGGCACCCTCGCCCGCGACCGGGAGCTCTTCGGCGAAATCGAGTTTGCCTGCCTGATCGCCGACGAAGCTCAACATCTCAAAAATCGCCGCACGCAAAACGCGCAAATTCTTCGTTCGCTGCGTGCCCGTGGCCGCTTCCTCCTCACCGGCACGCCGCTTGAAAACAGTCTCGACGATCTGCGCTCGCTCTTCGACGTGCTGATGCCCGGCTACATCGACAAAGTGCCCGCCGGCACGCGTGGGGACGAACGCCTCTGGTACGACGAACGCCTTCGCGCGAAAACGGCGACCTACATCCTACGCCGTACCAAAACCGTCGTCGCGCCCGAGCTGCCGCCCAAGATCGAGCAAGTGCTCTATTGCGAACTCTCGCCCACGCAATCCGCGCTTTACCGCCGCGTGCAGGAAGATTCCGAACGCGCTTTGATCGATCTCGAAGCGAGCGGCGCATCCGAAAACTCACTACGCCTCGCCACCCTTACGCAACTGTTGCGTCTTCGCCAGGTCTGTTGCGACCCACGACTGCTGCCGCCATCCGCCAGCCTGCAAACGTCCAACGCCACGCCTGCGGACTCCGCCAAACTCGACGCTTTCCGCGAACTCCTCTCCGAAGCTGTCGACGACGGCCACCGGCTGTTGGTGTTTTCCCAATTCACTTCGCTCCTGGGGCTTTTACGCGCCGAACTCGACACGCAGGAACTCGCCTATTGTTACCTCGACGGCTCGATGGCTCAGCGTGCGCGCCAGTCCGAAGTCGACCGCTTCAATCAATCGACCGACATTCCTGTTTTCCTGATTTCGCTCAAAGCCGGCGGCACCGGCCTCAACTTAACGGCCGCCGACACCGTGGTGCACTTTGACCCATGGTGGAATCCCGCCGTCGAAGCACAGGCGACCGATCGTGCGCACCGCATTGGCCAGAGCCGGGTTGTCACCAGCTACAAACTTATTTGCAACGGCACCGTGGAGGAAAAAGTCCTGCAACTGCAGGAAAGCAAACGCGCCCTGCTCGCCGATGTTTTCGAGGCCAGCGACGCTGCCTCGGCCAAACTTTCGCTCGCCGACCTCAAGTCGTTGCTCACCGCATAAGTGCGAGCCGGGAAGCGGTGGCACGAAATTCCCATTGACGCCTGAAACGGCACCCCCTTTAACTTCGCCCCTTCGCGATTGGCACGGTAGCTCAGTTGGTAGAGCAGAGGACTGAAAATCCTTGTGTCACTGGTTCGATTCCGGTCCGTGCCACCATCGCGACTTATTGCTTAGCAGTGACTTGAGCAACAACAAGTGGGAGCACAGCAAACCTGGAGCAAATTCCAGCAACCTCGACCGCTCAGCAGGTCATTGGAAAGAGAACGCTGGCTACAAACACAGGCTCATCGACGGTGAACCTGGTGCCATGAAAGAAAGCGTCGACTTCGAACTCCTCAAGCCTCCCAGGGCGACGGGTCAGACACGCTGGTTGATGGACTGACCTGATTGAGGTCCAGGGGGGGCGCTCGCGGGCCGGTTGAAAGAGTTCCCGACCTCACCCGACGATGGCGATCCGGCGGAGAGGAAACAGGGCGTGTTGCGCCACCGCGTAGTCGGCCGCACGTAATCGGGTTTCCAGAAGCGCTCGATCAAACGTGCTGGAATCAATGTATATGTCCTAGAAATCTTCTTCCCTACGAGAATTTACGATTATACATTTTGACCCTGTAAGAACCCAATCCCGACCCGAATGGAACTCTCAGATATCAAGAAAGCCCTGAAGGCTCAGGCCGAACACGTAGGCCCTCACCGACTCCCGAGTAAGAAGAGGGAAAAGAATGACGGCGTGGCGGCTAACTCCCTCGTGGCGCCAGCGGACATTTGCTCCGCGGTGTGCTGAGCGGCGATCACGCAGGGATTTTCAAGGATTTTGCCTTCCGCAACAACATCCGGCCCCAGAAAGCGCTCTGTTCAATTCTCCCGAATTGATTGCAGCGGTAATGAACTTTCCTACGTCAAAAGCGTACTCGAGAGCGGATGGCTAACGACCGGAAAGGTCGCGCTCGAGTTCGAACGCAAGTTCGCTGCAGCGGTGGGAGCAAAATACGCGTGCGCTGTCAATTCCTGTACGGCCGCGCTCCATCTCGCCCTTGAAGCCGCAGGGATCCATCACGGCGACAAAGTGCTTGTGCCTTCGATGACGTTCACGGCCTCGGCCGAGATCATTCGGTACCTCGGGGCAGACATGGTTCTCTGTGATGTGGATCGAGGCTCGTGCTTGATGACAGCGGATCTGATCGAACCGCATCTCGCCACCGGCAAGATCAAGGCGGTCATCTATGTCCATTTCGGCGGCCAGTGCCATGGTATCGACAAAGTCGTTGAGCTCTGCCGGCGCTATCGTGTCTTGCTGGTCGATGACGCCGCGCATGCATTTCCTGCCCGGCTGGCCGGCAAGCACGCTGGCACCTTCGGTCTTGCTGGATGCTTTAGTTTCTACGCGAACAAGACCATCACAACGGGCGAAGGGGGTATGCTCGTGACCGACGACGAACCGCTCTACAGGCGGGCAACAACCATGCGACACCATGGCATCGACCGCGACGCATGGAACCGCTTCTCATCGGTGGAAGCAGCCTGGGAGTATGATGTGGTCGCCGCTGGGTTCAAATACAACATGTCCGATTTGAATGCGGCCGTCGGACTCGCGCAGCTCGAACGCGCGGAGCAGATGCGCGAAAGCCGGCATCGCTGTTTTCTTCGCTACATGCAGAGTCTGCCAAAGGTGAAAGGGATCGACCTCCCGCTCGTCATCGGCTCGCTACATGAGCATGCGTGCCACCTGTTCTGGATCGTGCTCAGGCCAGAAGCCGCCACGACCCGCAACGAATTCATGAAGCGGATGCACGCCGCCGGCATCGAAACGTCCGTTCATTACAAACCGCTCCACCAGTTCTCGTATTATAAGCATAACTATAAATTTAAGGCCGAAGACTACCCCGCGAGCGAGGCCCACTGGCAGGGGTGCGTGTCCTTGCCGATCTACGCGTCGATGACTGACGCCGACGTGGATTTCGTGTGCCACCAGGCTAAAGAGATCCTCGGATGCATTTGAGCCCGCTCAATCTTCCTTACGCATTTGGCGACCTCCTGCGCTGTTTCGGCCGCATGCCCCGGTGCCTGACCGGCCGCACGTTCGGGGAGAAATATGCCGCCGAAGTTGACCGCAAGTACACGAAGTTCGATTTCGCCAAAGAGTACGAGGCGATCCTGGACGATCTCAATTTCGAGGCGTGCGGCTTTGATCGCATCGTCGACTATGGCTGCAACACCGGCTTGACCTGCGCGATGCTGTCGCGCCGCTACGAGTGCACGCAAATTTTCGGTTTCGACGTGAACAGATACGCTCTTGCGCGCGCTCAGCAGCGCGTTCCCTGGGGCTCCTTTTGCCATATTTCCGAGTCGGATCGGTGCGACACGGGCTCTGCCGATCTGGTACTGATGACGCACTCTCTCGCATTTATTGAGGATCCCGTTTTAGCTCTTCGCGATATTCATCGCATGCTTAAGCCGACAGGTGTGCTCGTGATCGTCACGCCGAACGCGCGCTTTCTTCGCGCGATGGTCTTGAAAAATCTTTTCACTGGATATCGCAGTGACCAGAATCGCTTGATCGACTACACACAGGAGGGGCTGACCGAACTGCTGCGCGAGGCTGGACTCGAAACACTGAAGATCAGGGCGACCGGTGAACTGCCACATCTCCCCGTTTTTCGTTCCGATCGAGCCCGCTCCCGCATTGTTGCTGTTGCAAGCAAATCTTGATCCCGAACCCGATGAATAAAACGGTATCGAGCAGCCGACCGCGCTATCTCTCGGCCATGAACTAGCTGCGCCGGCCTGTCTATAATGCGCATACTTCACGTAACCGATTTCCATTTCCGCCAACGCTGGTATGAGTGGCTTGCTTCCCGTGCATCCGAATACGAAGCCGTTTGTTTCACGGGTGATTTCATCACGATGTATACAGGGCAGCACCAGCCTTCGTCGGACTCAAGGCCATCGTCGCCCTCCGGACACGCAAGTCCGATCGTCGCTCCCGATGAACGTGCGCAAGCACACTGGGTCGGGGCTTGGCTAAAAGACTGGCCGGCATCCACGCCTCTGTTTCTTTGCTCCGGCAATCACGATCATTGGCCGCAGAAGGACGATTTCATCGACGACGATGCAGAGGGAGGATGGCTTCGCAAAACCCGCCGGCCGGGTCGCATCTGGGCGGACGGAGATCAATCTACGGTGATCAACGGACATCGGTTCCTCTGCGTGACGTGGGCGCACAAGCCAAAAACGGAAACCACGGAGCCAGTCGTTGCCCTCGTCCACGAGCCGCCGGCTGGCACGGATGTATCTTCCACGGCCCGTGGTGATGACGGCGGCGACAAAACCGTTGCGCAGGCTGCGCGTGATCTCCCTCGGGGCAGCTTCGTTCTGTCCGGGCATGTCCACGAGCCGCGCTGCTGGTATGCGCCAGTGCGAACTGCGCTCAACGGCGAAACCGTGTGGGCCTTCAATCCCGGCTCTTGCGCTACCGATGCGACAGAGCCAAATTACATCGTGCTGGATACGACTGCGCGCCACGCCGAGTGCCACGCTTGGGGCAAGGTTTTGTCGTTGAGCTTCCCCAATGTTACCGATTAGCACTGATTTGTTAAGTAGCGCTTACCCCAGAGGAGGTGTTGGGCCATCTAGGACTGGCACGATGAAAGCCAAACGGATGACGGCCTTGCGACCGCAGCTGCTCGATTTTGTGGACGATTTTCGTCCGCGTTGGCGGTAGTGATCGGTATTGGGAATACGGGAAACAATAAAAAGCTGGTTGAAGGAGGGAGGGCGTTAGTGATCACGGCAATGCCTGCTCGAGATGCAGGGAACAAACCGGCAACGTAACGGATCGATCACCGGTAGACGGAAGCAAGCAAGAGCTCAGCATTGTTTTTCGACACGGAGCGCCGATCAATCCGAGCGGCCGAAGCGAGTGACGCTCCAACCGCGACTGCGAGTGTCTTCCTCAAGCTCCGAGGGCTTCGCAACACTTGCGAAAGTGAAAGCCATAAATCGACAGTGTGACCGCCATCGGCATGAGTTTTGGCCGGCGATAACACGTCCAAAGTAACAAGCCCCAAAAGTGAAAACGCTCCCGACCGATCACGCCAAGACGGACACTCGCGCCTAGAAACGCCCCGATGTTTTGGGGTGTGAGAGCACTGGACCGACGGGGCGCACGGAACTCGCGCAGAAGCGTACGAATGCGCCGATAGTAGGGGCCGGGCGAATAGATATAGTCCATCAGGCGCCGGTAGCCGTCACACAACGTCTCTCGCTTCATCCGCGAGACGAAATTCGTGGTGCCGTCGACGTTGTCTCCCGTGGTGCGGCCCAGTAGCCTGCCTTGGCGGTGCAACCGTTCGTGCAGTTTCGTACCGGGAACTGCCTGCAACAAACCAACCATCGCGGTGACGATTCCACTCTTTTGAATGAAATCGATCTGCCGCTGAAAAATCGTCGCCGAATCGTTGTCGAAACCAATAATGAACCCGCCCTGCACCTGCAAACCGGCCCGCTGAATGCGTTTCACGTCGGCGACGAGATCACGGCTCTGGTTCTGACGCTTGTTGCACTCGGTGAGGCTCGCCTCCTCCGGCGTTTCGATGCCAATAAAGACTTGATCGAACCCGGCCGCCACCATCATGCGCATGAGAGCTTCGTCGTCGGCGAGATTGATCGAAGCCTCGGTGTAGAACACGACGCCGCGCTTGCCCTGACGCCAGCGGATCAGCGCGGGCAACAGTTCGTCGCGCAGAGATCGTTTATTGCCAATCAAGTTATCATCTACAAAGAACACCGGACCGCGCCAACCCGACCGCCAGAGGCTGTCGAGTTCGTCGATGATTTGCGCCGGTACCTTCACCCGGGGCCGATGACCGAACATCGCGGTGACGCTGCAAAAATCGCAGTCAAATGGACAGCCGCGCGAATATTGCACACTCATCGATGCATAACGCCGGAGATTGACCAGATCCCACAATGGCGTGGGTGTTTTGCTGATATCTGGAAGTTCCGGCGACGTGTAAACGCGACGAGCCTGTCCCTTTGCCTGGTCGTAAAGAAACTCCGCTAGCGTTACCTCGGCTTCGTTCAGCACGAAATGGTCGACATCGGGGAACTGGTCCCACGCGACGGTGAACAGCGGCCCGCCCGCCACGATCCTTTTCCCCGCAGCACGGCACCGGGCGATAAGCCGCACCGCCGATTCGCGTTGAGCGATCATGGCGCTGATCAACACCACATCCGCCCACAATAGATCGCTCTCTCGCAGCGGACGCACATTTACATCAACCAGTCGCTTGCTCCATTTTTCTGGCAGCATCGCCGCAACCGTAAGGAGCCCCAGCGGCGGCAATGCGGCGCGCTTGCGGATAAATTTCAACGCATACTTGAAACTCCAGAACGTGTCCGGAAATTTCGGGTAAAGCAGAAGCACTTTCATGACGGGAAACGGCACTTCGGCGCCAAGCCGCGAGAAATGGAGTGCCGACGGCATCCCGAGTCGCGCGATCAGCGGTGCGTCGATTTGGTCGGTGCTTTGGCCGACGAACCGGTTCGGCGAGTCTTGACGTCAGGAGAAGAGTGCGAAGCGGCAAACAAACGATGCTCTGCTTCGAGCCAGATGGCCAGATCGCGGTCGGTGGGTTGCCCGTATTGAAGCCAGAGCTCTTTGGCGCATTGGGCGATTTCGTCGTGGCGCGGGGCGTGCCTGGGCTCGTCGAGACCAGCGTCAGAAGTATGTGTCTTTTGCATGAGATAGAATTTTTGCTAGCAGTAAAAGCGGAGTGGCCGCGGTCGTGATCACTCCAGCAGGGTGAGGAAGGCCGATGATGCGCTCGCTTAAAAAGCGGTGCCATGGGGTCTTGACCTACCGTGGCCACGTTAGGCGCGCTTCGGCGTTCCGCCGATTAACTAAACCTCGCCACCCGCGGTATCGGTTGCCATAAATCCAAAGCCGCAGGGCGCACGACCTACGCCTATGACAAGAATACACCCATCGCACAGCCGCTCGAAAAACACCTCGAGAACGGGCAGGAAAAAGAATGCGCCCTCCTCCCCGCAAGGCTCATTCCCCATCGTCGGGCTGGGTGCTTCGGCCGGAGGTCTCGAAGCCCTCGAGCAGTTTTTGCGACACGTGCCCGCAGCAAGCGGCATGGCGTACGTGATCATCCAACACCTCGACCCCACGCACAAGGGGATCATGTCTGAACTGCTTCAACGCGTCACCCGAATGACGGTCATCCAAGTCAAAGATCGCACGCGGGTCCGGCCGGATTGCGTCTATGTCATTCCACCGAATAAAGACATGTCGATCCTGCGCGGAGTTCTGCACCTGTTCGAGCCGGCAGCGCCGCGCGGGCTGCGCCTGCCCATCGACTTTTTCCTTCGCTCGCTCGCGCAGGATCAAAACGAACACAGCATCGGCGTGATTTTTTCCGGTATGGGCTCTGATGGCACGCTCGGTCTGCGCGCGATCAAGGAAAAGGCGGGCCTGGTGCTGGTGCAGGACCCGGCCACCGCCAAATTTGACAGCATGCCGCGGAGTGCGATTGACGCTGGCCTGGCGGATATCGTGGCCCCGGCGGACGAGCTGCCGGAAAAAATTATCGCGTACTTGCAGCGCACCCCGCTCATCACACCGACGGCCGCGGCAATCGAAGACAAAGCCCAAAGTGCCATCGAAAAAGTTATCGTCCTGCTCCGCGCCCACACCGGCCATGATTTTTTCCTCTATAAGCGAAACACCCTCTATCGCCGAATCGAACGCCGCATGGGCATTCATCAAATCAAAAAGATGACCTCTTACGTTCGGTTCCTGCAGGAGAATTCTCAGGAATTGGACCTGCTCTTCAAAGAATTGTTGATCGGGGTAACTAATTTCTTTCGCGACTCCGACGTATGGGAACAACTGCGTGCACAGGCTATTCCTACGCTGCTCGCGAGCAGGCCTCCCGGCCAAGCCCTGCGTGCATGGGCGCCCGGTTGCTCGACCGGCGAAGAAGCCTATTCGCTGGCTATTGTGCTCAAAGAAGCGGTCGAAGAGTTCAAGCCGAAGACAGAATTCACCATTCAAATCTTCGCCACCGACCTGGACCGCGATGCGGTCGACAAGGCCCGCCAGGGCGTTTTCCCGGCCAACATCGTCGCCGACGTTTCGGAGGATCGGCTGAAGCGCTTTTTCGCCAAAGACGACCGCGGTTACCGAGTGCGTAAAGAGATTCGCGAGATGGTGATTTTTGCGCCGCAGAATCTCATCATGGATCCGCCGTTCACCAAGCTGGACATTTTGAGCTGTCGAAACCTGTTGATATACCTAACGCAGGAGGTGCAGAAAAAACTGATCCCGCTATTTTATTATAGTCTCAAGCCGGGCGGCCTGCTCTTACTTGGGAGCGCGGAGACGGTCGGCAGCAATACCGAGCGATTTGCTCCGCTCAGTAGCAAATCGCGGCTTTTCCAGCGGGTAAATTCCGGGCCGCAGATGGAATCAGTCGATTTCCCGTCCTCATTTGGCGCCCGTTCGCTCACCGATCCCGAAGCTGGCCCGACTCCGAAACCGCCCGTCAGTCTCCAGTCGCTGGCGGATCAGCTCGTGCTACAACGTTACTCGCAGCCGACCGTGCTCACCAACGACAAAGGCGACATTTTTTATATCAGTGGACGAACCGGCAAATACCTGGAACCAGCCGCAGGCAAAGCCAATTGGAATATTTTTGCGATGGCCCGCGAAGGCCTGCGCTATGAACTCGCCAGCGCCTTTCATGAAACGCTTCGGCAGAAAAAAAGCGTGGCTCTCCGTGGACTGAAAGTTAAGACTGATACCGGCGAGCAAAGCGTTGACATAACCATCCAGCAACTCGACGACCCGGAACCGCTGCGTGGCCTGGTCATGATCGTTTTCACCGATGTGGCAGCCGCGGTGACGACCAACGCAACGGGACGGAAGTCGAAGCCCCTCGTGCGCAGCCCCCGGCTGGCGGAATTGCAGCAAGAGCTTCAGCAAGTCCGTGCCGAGGCCCGCGCCACGCATGAGGAAATGCAGACCTCTCAGGAAGAACTCCGATCCGCTAATGAGGAGCTGCAATCTACCAACGAGGAACTGCAATCCACCAACGAAGAGCTCACGACTTCGAAAGAAGAAATGCAGTCGATGAACGAAGAGCTGCAAACGGTGAACAACGAGTTGCAGGCCAAGGTCGACGAACTCTCCCGGGCCAGCAATGACATGAAGAATTTGCTCAACAGCACGGACATCGCGACTCTGTTTCTGGATAACGAGCTCAACGTTCGGAGGTTCACCCCTCAAGCGACAAAGATCATCAAGCTCATCCCCGCTGACTTAGGTCGACCCATCACCGATCTCGCTTCGGATCTGAAATACCCGACGTTAGCGGACGACGTGCGCGAAGTGCTGCGCACGCTGGTCTCGATCGAGAAGCCGGCTGCGTCGCGCGACGGTCGCTGGTTTACCGTGCGCATCATGCCCTACCGCACAACGGATGACCGGATCGATGGCGTCGTCATCACCTTCGCCAATATTACCGTCGCGAAGACGTTGGAGGCAAAATTGCGCGGCAATCAATCCGTCCTCGAAAAGCACGTCGCGGCCCAATCCGCAAAGCTGGAGCGCAGGAAGGTCAAAACCGGCAAATGAAAACAAAGCCGAACCTATCGATGCCCCTACCCGATTTGCGGCGGACCGCCGAGCGCCAATTGACGGCCCGGCAATCGCAAACTGAGAGCGTGCGGACCGAGGCGGACACGCGACGCCTCGTCCATGAATTGCAGGTCCACCAGATCGAACTGGAAATGCAGAATGCAGAGCTTCATCGCGCCCGCCTAGAGATCGAGACGTCGTTGGACAGATTCACCGAGCTCTATGATTTCGCGCCGGTGGGGTATTTCTCTATTGATCAGCAAGGCCTCATTCAGGAAGCCAACTTAATGGGAGCCTCCATGCTCGGCGCGGTTCGGGCTCGGATTTTACAGCGGCGCTGGCTGGCCTTTGTCGCTCCGACGAGCCGCCCCCTCGTCGAAGCGTTCCTAAAAACCGTATTCGAAAAACCGGGGAAACAAGCCTGCGAAGCGCTGCTTTTGACCACGACCGATGCGATGTTCTGGGCTGATCTGCAAGCCGTGTCCTCAGTCCGCACCGATGGGGCGACAAAATGGTGTCGGTTGGCGATTTCGGATATTGCCGCACTCAAACGAGGGGAAGAAGCCTTACGCAGCGTGCAATCGCTGGCTGCCGCAAATCTGGAAGCTAACAAAGAAATTGCCCGCCGTCGTGCAGCCGAGGCCTTGCTGAAGGCGAGCGAACACACCCAGCG
>Ga0209583_10000662_pt1 | contig 10528 bp, 7 predicted proteins | sample Str014_FD_187201 | JGI IMG/M metagenome (GOLD analysis project Ga0209583, IMG submission 187201) | Freshwater sediment microbial communities in response to fracking from Pennsylvania, USA - Straight Creek_MetaG_SC_2014 (SPAdes) (version 2) | ecosystem: Environmental > Aquatic > Freshwater >... | reverse complement strand
GGACTCGGACCTTTGCTGAAACGATATCCCGAACAATTGTCGGGCGGCCAGCAGCAGCGGGTCGCGATCGGCCGGGCGCTGGCTGCGAAGCCGCTGCTCCTGCTTGCCGACGAACCCACCGGCAATCTCGACGAGGCGACCGCGGATGACGTGCTCGCGCTGGCGCGCGACCTTGTGGCGAGAACCGGCTGCGGATTCCTGATGGTAACCCACAGCGCGCGGCTGGCAGCCACGCTTGACCGGCAGGTCAATCTCCATGCGGGGGTGATCGCGTGAGGCGGGCAATCTGGGTTCTCGCGGTATTGCTGAGCCACTGGCGTCGGCATCCGACGCAGCTGGCGACGTTGCTGATCGGGCTGATCTCGGCCACCGCGCTGTGGAGCGGCGTCCAGGCATTGAACCAGCAAGCCCGCACCAGCTACGACCGCGCCGCCGCAACCTTTGGCGGGACTCGCACCGCCATGCTGGTGGGCCACGACGGCGCCACCTTCCCGCAGCAATTATTCGTCGACCTGCGGCGGGCGGGCTGGCCGGTTTCGCCCGTCCTCGAAGGCCGGATCCAGATCGGCGGACGTTCATTTCGCCTGTTGGGTATCGAACCCGTCACCCTGCCGGTCGAGGTCGGCAACGCGCCGCGACCCGGAAGGGCCGATCTGCAATCCTTTGTCACGCCGCCGGGAGAAATGCTGGTGGCGCCCGAGACGTTCGCAGACCTGAAGCTTTCGGCAGCCGCCTCGCCTACGGCCAATGACGGCACGTTGTTGCCCCCGCTTCGCGGAGAGCCACACCTGGCGCCCGGCGTATTGGTCGTCGACATCGGCATCGCACAAGGCCTTTTGAAGATGCCGGGCCAGCTTTCACGTCTGCTGATCGGCAAATCCGGCACGCGCCGACCGTCGCTCGCGAGTGTTGCTGGCGACCGACTACGCCTCACCGAGCCTGACGCGGAAAGCGATCTCGAACGCCTCACCGACAGCTTTCACCTCAACCTGACCGCGTTCGGGCTGCTGTCGTTTTTCGTCGGCCTGTTCATCGTCAACTCGGCGATCGGGCTTACGTTCGAACAGCGATTGCCCGTCTTGCGCACCCTGCGCGCCTGTGGGGTTTCGGCCCGCATGATGAACGCGGTTCTGGTGATCGAACTGGTATCGCTGGCGATGGTTGCGGGACTTCTTGGACTGGTCTGCGGCTATCTGATTGCCGCGGCGTTACTTCCGGATGTCGCAGCCTCGCTGCGCGGGCTCTACGGTGCGCAGATCCCCGGTCAGTTGACGCTAAAGCCCGAATGGTGGATCGCCGGCATCGCCATCAGCATATCCGGCGCGCTCGCCGCCGCGGCCGCGAGCCTGACCAAGGCGATCCGTTTGCCGATACTGGCCGCCGCTCAGCCCTTCGCCTGGCAACAGGCGCAGTCGAGGTGGCTGAAGTTCCAGGGTGTGGTGGCGCTCGCGGTATTGACCGCGGCCGCATGGCTTCTTTGGGTCGGGGATTCTCTGATCTCGGGTTTTGCGGTACTCGCGGCGTTGCTGCTCGGCGCCGCCTTGATCCTGCCGATGCTGCTTTCGATCGTGCTTTCATTCGGCCAGCGACGCGCGCGACATCCGCTCGCCGTGTGGTTCTGGGCCGACAGCCGCCAGCAGCTGTCGGGGTTGTCGCTCGCCTTGATGGCACTGCTGCTCGCACTTGCCGTCAATGTCGGCGTCGGCACCATGGTCGAGAGTTTCAGCAGTACCTTTCTGATCTGGCTCGACGGGCGATTGGCGGCGGACGTCTATGTCAATGCCTCGAATGATGCGCAGGCGACCGAGATCAAGGCGTGGCTGCGCGAGCGTCCGGAGGTCGACGCGATCTTGCCGGGCGGGCGGGCCGACACGCAATTCGGCGGCGCGCCGATCGAGGTTCTCGGCCTGCCCGATCATGCTGTTTATCGGGACAACTGGCCACTGCTTCAATCGACCGCGAACGCCTGGCTCAAACTTCGCCCCGGCAGCGCCTGCCTTGTCAGCGAACAATTGGCGCGGCGCTCAAATCTCGCGATCGGCGACCGCATCGAGATTCCCGCGCCCGGAGGGCGCTGGCCGCTTGAGGTCGTCGGAATTTACGCCGACTACGGCAATCCGAAGGGCCAGATCGCCGTCAACTTTGCAGCGCTGACCCGGCAATTTCCGGCAACGCCACAAACGCGGCTGGGCCTGCGTGTGGCGCCAGCGGCCATTCCAGCACTGATCTCCGCCTTGCAGGAGAAATTCAGTCTCGACGATCGCAACATCGCCGATCAAGCCACGATGAAGGCGGAGTCGCGGCGAGTATTCAACCGTACTTTTTCGGTAACGGCGGCGCTGAACGCCTTCACGCTGGGCGTCGCCGGGGTCGCACTGCTGACCAGCCTCTTGACACTGGGCAATTCCCGCCTGCCGCAACTGGCGCCGCTCTGGGCGATCGGCGTCACGCGACGACGGCTGGCGGCGATCGAGCTGCTGAAAACAATGTCCGTGGCATTCATAACGAGTCTGCTCGCGCTGCCGCTGGGCCTGCTGGTGGCGTGGTGCCTGCTCGCGGTGGTGAATGTGAAGGCCTTCGGCTGGCGGCTGCCGTTTCAGATCTTCCCGCTGCAATTGCTGGAATTGCTTGGCGTCGCCATGGTGGCCGCGCTGCTAGCCGCCTTGCTGCCGGTGCTCAAGCTGGCGCGCATGCAGCCGGCCCGGCTGACCGGGATTTTCGCCAATGAACAATAGGGGTCCGATATCCCGCCGCGCTTTCGCAGCCGGTGCGCTTCTGATCGGGCTTGGCCGCGGCGCATTGGCACAAGGCTTTTCCGGCCTCGGCGAAAACGCCGACGGATTTGCGCCAGTTGTGCCCGGCAAGCAATTTGCGTTCCCGGCCGATCACGGAGCGCATCCGCAGTACCGGATCGAATGGTGGTATGTGACGGCCAATCTCGTGGGCGCCGATGGCACGGCCTGCGGCGTGCAGTGGACCTTGTTTCGTCAGGCTACCCGGCCAGGCGCGCAAGCCGACGGCTGGGCCAATCCGCAGGTCTGGATGGGCCACGCCGCCGTTACGCGCGCCGACACCCACCGATTTTCCGAAACCTTCGCCCGCGGCGGCGTCGGGCAGGCCGGCATCGAGGCAAACCCCTTCCGGGCGTGGATCGATTCCTGGGAAATGCGCGCGCCGGCTTCGATGGATCCAGCCACCATCGCCCCGCTTGAGATCAACGCGTCGGGCTCCGATTTCAGTTATGCGCTGCGCCTCGATGCGGATCGACCGCTGGTGCTGCAGGGCGACGGCGGCTACAGCCGAAAATCCGAGCGCGAGCAGGCTTCGTATTACTACAGCCAGCCGCATTATCAGGTGCGGGGCAACGTCAGTATCGACGACAAGCCGATGGCGGTAACAGGCCGAGCCTGGCTGGACCGGGAGTGGAGCAGCCAGCCGCTGGGATCGGACCAGACCGGGTGGGACTGGCTCTCGCTGCACTTCGATTCCGGTGAAAAGCTGATGCTCTATCGGATGCGTCAGACCGACGGCGGTCATTACGGCTCCGGCAAATGGATTGCTGGCGACCACACCAAAGCGATCGTTTCTGCCGATATCACCATGACGCCGAAGGCTTTCACCGAGATTGCCGGGCGGAAGATTCCGACCTTATGGCGGATCACCATCGCCAGCCTCGCGCTGACCATCGACTGCGTCCCGCTCAATGCACGAAGCTGGATGGGAACGAGCTTCTCCTATTGGGAAGGGCCGATCGGTTTCAGCGGCAGCCACACGGGGCTGGGATATCTGGAAATGACGGGTTACTAAGCTTTCGCGTTCAAGGGGGAACCACAATGTTTCATTTCACCGCGCTCGTCACCTGCCTCGCCATTCTGTTTTATTTCTTCACCAGTACTCAGGTAGCGAGGGCGCGCGCCACCTTTGGCGTCAAGGTACCGGCCACCACCGGGAATCCCGACTTCGAGCGGGTGTTCCGCGTGCAGATGAACACGCTGGAATGGATGCCGATCTTCCTGCCGTCGCTGTGGCTGTTTGCAATCTATATCAGCGACGCCGGCGCCGCCGCGATCGGCGCAGTCTGGATCGCCGGTCGCGTCCTCTATCTGACCGGCTACTCCCAGGCCGCGGAAAAACGCGGCCGGGGTTTTGGCATTCAGGCACTGGCCTGCGGCGCGCTTTGGCTCGGCGCGCTGGGCGCGATCGTTTGGCGCCTGGTTCACGCCTGATGCCGGCACTTCACGTCGTCCCGGCCTTGAGCCGGGACGAACCGTGAGATAACGCGCTTTTACTTCGTCAACGGACAGCCGCTGTCTTTTGCGGCCGGAAACGCCTTGTCGCCCGGCACCACCGCAAGCTGCTTGTAGTAATCCCATGGCTTCTTGGATTCCGACGGCTTCTTGACCTCGAACAGATAGAGGTCATGCACCATGCGGCCGTTCTCAAGCACCTTGCCGCCCTGCGCGAACTGATCGTCGACCGGAAGCTCTTTCAGCTTCTTCGCAACCGCTTCGGTATCCTTGGTCCCGGCGGCCTTGACGGCCTTCAGATACGCCAGCGTCGCCGAATAGGTACCGGCCTGGATCATGTTGGGCATTCGGCCGGTGCGCTGGAAGAAGCGGTTGGCGAGGTCGCGGCTCTTGTCGTCGCGATCCCAATAATAGCCTTCGGTCAGCACCAGGCCCTGCGCTGCCTCAAGCCCTAGTCCGTGGACCTCGGCCAAGGTCAGCAAGAGCCCAGCAAGTTTTTGGCCGCCCTTGACGATGCCGAATTCCGCCGCCTGCTTGATCGAGTTGGTGGTGTCGAGACCGGCATTGGCGAGGCCGATGATCTTTGCCTTCGAACTTTGTGCCTGCAGCAGGAACGAGGAGAAGTCCGACGAGTTCAGGGGGATGCGGACTGCGCCGACAACCTTGCCGCCTTTCTCCTTGACGAGATCGCCGGTGTCCTTTTCGAGCGCGTAGCCGAACGCATAATCCGCCGTCATGAAGAACCAGGTATCGCCGCCCGCTTGGACCAGTGCGCCGCCGGTGCCGACGGCAAGCGCGTGGGTGTCATAGACCCAGTGAAAGCCGTAGGGCTGGCATGCATCGCCGGTCAGGCGCGAGGTCGCCGCACCGACGACGATGTCGATCTTCTTCATCTGCTTCGACAGATCGTGGATCGCGAGCGCCACCGACGAGGTGGTGAGTTCCGTTATCATGTCGACGCCTTCGACCTCATACCAGCGTCGGGCGATCGCCGTGCCCAGATCCGGCTTGTTCTGATGGTCGGCCGAGATCACCTCGATCTTCTGGCCGAGCACGCTGCCGCCGAAATCCTCCACCGCCATCTTGGCCGCCTCGAACGACCACTTGCCGCCGTAGTCGGCATACACCCCCGACTGGTCGTTCAGGATACCGATCTTGACGCCCTGTGCCGACGCCGATCCGGCTAGCAAAAGGCCGCATGCCGCAACGGCCGTCGACAACAATCCCGATTTCATATTTTGCCTCCCAGCAGTTTCTCGATAATTCCAGTCGATGATATTTTATAACCCTGCGGCTGCCCATCTATTTCGGATCAGCCAATAGTATTGCGCGGTTACCGGACGAAAAATGCGACCCCCAGGATTATCGTCTGGCGGCCCGTGAAAGCCCAAGTCCGCAGGTTAATTTCCGATGCCGTTGGATTTGGCGGCTCGAACCCGCTATTGATCGGCGGCCCCACCAACGAGGTCGGCCATGGACGCGCGCTCACCCCGAGGCTCAGCCGTCGTGCCAGGGCTCCGCCATGGCGCGGATCACATTGCGCCGGACTGCGCCGGCCAGAATTTCTATGCGATCGACCGCGGGTTGCGCGATCTGCTCCGGCTTTATCTTGGGCCAGACGATTTCCAGAGGCTCGAATATCACTTCGATCGGCTCGGCGCCCTCGCCGGCGGCCGGCTCGACGAACTGGCGCGCATCGCCGACAGGCATCCGCCGGTGCTGCACCCGCGCGACCGCTTCGGCCGCGACGAGGACTGGATCGACTACCATGCCGCCTATCGCGAGATGGAGCAAATCGCGTTCGGCGATTTCCAGTTCCACGCCATGAGCCATCGCGCCGGCGCGCTCGGCATGGACCGCCCGCTGCCCGCGGTCGCCAAATACACGCTGCAATATCTGTTCGTGCAAGCCGAGTTCGGCCTGATGTGCCCGATCAGCGTCACCGACACCTCGATCCACCTGATCCGGAAATTCGCCGACGCCGAACTGAGGGAGTATCTACTGCCTAAAATGTTGTCCGACGACGTCGCCACGATGTGGAAGGGCACGCAGTTCATGACCGAGCGCGCCGGCGGCTCCGACGTCGGCGCCATCGAGACCACGGCCCGTTACGAGGCCGGCGAATGGCGGCTCACCGGCGACAAATGGTTCTGTTCGCATGCCGACGCCGATGTCGCGCTGCTGCTGGCGCGGCCGGAAGGCGCGCCCGCCGGCACCAGCGGGCTCGCACTGTTCGCCCTGCCGCGCCGGCTCAAGGACGGACGCCGCAACGCCTACCGCATCGTCCGCCTCAAGGACAAGCTCGGCACCCGTTCGATGGCAAGCGGCGAGATCGTGCTGGAAGGCGCCGTCGCGTATCTGGTCGGCGCCGCCGACCGGGGCCTGAAGCAGATGATGGAGCAGGTCAACCTGTCGCGGCTGTCGCACGGCGTGCGTGCCGCGGCGATGATGCGCCGTTGCGTCAACGAGGCAATGGTCTGCGCGCGAACCCGCTCCGCGTTCGGCAAGACCATTCTCGAATACCCCCTGCTTCGCCGCCAGCTCCTGAAGATCATGCTCCCGGCCGAGCAGTCGCTGTCGATGTTCCTGTTCGCGGCCGATGCGATGGACCGCGCCAATGCCGGCTCAAGCGATGCGGAAAGCCTGTTGCGCATCCTGACGCCGCTGTTGAAATTCCGTGCCTGCCGCGACAACATTCCGGTGGCAACCGGCGCGATGGAGATCCGCGGCGGCAATGGTTATATCGAGGAATGGGTGCAGGCGCGGCTGGTGCGCGACGCCCATATCGGTGTGCTCTGGGAAGGCACCAGCAACATCAACGCGCTCGACATCATCATCCGCGCGGTCGGCAAGAGCCGTGCCCACAAGCCGCTGCAGGCCACACTGGAAAAGTTGCTCGACCAGGCCACCGTGATTCCAGCCTCCTTCCGCGATCGTTTGCGGCAAACGCTCGACCGCTCGCTCCAGTTCGCTGAACGCGTCGCGGCCGATCCGATGGAGGAAGAACATGCGCGCCAGGCCGCCGGTGGCCTCTATCATATCGCCAGCGCCGTGCTCATGACATCGGAAGCCGCCCAGGCCGGTGCGGACGCGCGCAGGGCCTTGTACGCGAGACTCGTGCTCGAACACCGCCTGGCTCCTCGGGATCCGCTGACGCCTCACGACGGCGCGTGGGAACAACCGGCCACCGAGATATTGCTGTCGGAACGGATCGCTTCGCTCGACGAGATTGCCGGGCTCCTACAAGCCCGAGCGTGACCGGGGACGCGCAGATACAGCGCCAGAGCAACGCACTCAGCGAGTTACTTCCAATCGCGCTACCCATCCGGTCGTATGGCGCATCATCTTCGGGCATGACGTCGCGCGCTTCCTCCGCTAACCTGCCTCCAAGGCCACCAACAAGGCCAAAACAACCCGGGAGGACAAGCGCGTGCACAAGGGACGTGTGGTATTCGGCGCCATGGATGAAGTGGTCTTCGGGCGCCCGGCGGCGGAGGCGATCGTCGAGCAGATCGACCGCCTGCAAGCCAATCGCGCGTTCCTGATGGTCAGCGGCACGCTGAACCGGGAAACCGACGTGATCGAGAAAATCCGCGCGGCGATGGGGTCGCGCTGCGTCGCGACCTTTGACGCGATGCCCCCGCACACGCCGCGCGCGGCCGTGATCGCCGCAACCAACCAGGCCCGTGCGGCCAGGGCCGACCTCATCGTCACCGTCGGCGGCGGCTCGATCACCGACGGCGCCAAGGCCGTGCAGATTTGCCTTGCCAACGATGTCAGCACCGTCGACGGTATCGATGCCGTGCGCGCCGTTGGCGGCGTGTCGCCGTCGCTGGCCGCGCCGACGGTGCGCCAGGTCAGCGTTCCCACCACGATTGCCGGCGGCGAGTTCAGCGCGATCTCGGGCGTCACCAACGAGCGAACCAGGGTCAAGGAGATGCTGCGCCATCCCCTGGTGATGCCGCGCGCCGCGATCCTCGATCCGGCGCTCGGCGTGCACACCCCGGAATGGCTGTGGCTGTCGACCGGCATCCGTGCGGTCGATCATTGCGTCGAGGGAATTTGTTCGCGGGAAGCCCATCCCTATGCCGACGCGCAGGCGTTGAAGGGGCTGGCGCTGCTGGCGCAGGCGCTGCCGCGGGTGAAAGCCGACGGCCACGATCTCGATGCCCGGATGGATTGCATGATCGGGACCTGGCTCTCGATGGCGCCGCTGGCGTCAGGCGTTCCGATGGGCGCGAGCCACGGCATCGGCTATGTGCTGGGCGCCGAGTTCGGCGTGCCGCACGGCTATACGTCCTGCGTGATGCTGCCCTACGTGATGCGCTGGAACGGGTCCGACAATGCCGAACGTCAGGCCCTGGTTTCGGCGGCGATGGGACATCCGGGCAAGGACGCCGCCGACGTACTCGACCGCTTCATTAGTGATCTCGGCATGCCGCGCAGCCTCCGCGAGGTCAAAGTCGGGCCGGAGCATTTCGACCGGATCGCGCAACAGGCGATGGCGACGCCGTGGGTGCCGCGCAACCCGCGCAAGATCGACGCGCCCGCGCAGGTGCGCGAGATCCTTGTTCTGGCCGCCTGAGGAGACCCGGAACACCATGTACACCGGCAAGCATGCTCATCTTCGTCCGCTTCAGCCCGCCTTCATCATGGCGAATTCCGGCGAGGCCGTGACCTACGCCGAACTGGAGGCGCGTTGCAACCGGCTGGCGCATCTGCTTCGCCAGCGCGGCCTGAAGCGGCTCGACCATTATTCGATCTTCATGGAGAACAACGGCCGCTATTTGGAGGCCTGCGGCGCCGGCGAGCGCTCCGGATTGTATTTCACCTGCGTCAATTCATACCTGACGGCGGGCGAACTCGCCTACATCCTCACCAACAGCCAGTCGCGCATCCTCATCACGTCGATGGCCAGGCTCGACATCGCGCGCGAGGCACTCAAGGAGTGCCCCAGGATCGAACTCTGCGTTGTCGCCGACGGCCCCGGCGAGAGCGAGCGTATCGTCGGCCTGCAACAGTCGACCGCGGGCTTGCCGAAGACGCCGGTCCCCGACGAGACCGTCGGCACCGCAATGCTGTATTCGTCGGGCACCACGGGGCGGCCGAAGGGGATCGTCCGTCCGCTGCCGGAACAACCGGCCGCGCAGCAATTGCCGCTGTTCGATTTCCTGCAGAAACTCTGGCACTACCGCGAGGGCATGATCTATCTGTCGCCGGCGCCGCTCTATCACTCGGCGCCGCAGGCGGCCGTCAATCTCACGATCCGCAACGGCGGCACCGCCATCATCATGGAAAATTTCGACCCGGAACGCTATCTCGCGCTGGTCGAGAAATGGGGCGTCACGCACACCCAATTGGTGCCGACGATGTTCTCCCGCATGCTCAAGCTGCCGGAGGAGACCCGCCGTCGCCACGACCTGTCGTCGCTGGAGATCGCGATCCACGCCGCCGCGCCCTGTCCGGCGGCGGTCAAGGACGAAATCATCAAATGGTGGGGGCCGATCGTCCATGAGTATTATGGCGCCACCGAAGGCCTTGGATTCACCGCCTGCGACAGCCAGGAGTGGCTCGCCCATCGCGGCACGGTCGGCCGGGTGCTGCTCGGCGACCTCCATATCCTCGACGAAAACATGAAACCTTGCCCGGTCGGCACGCCCGGCACGGTCTGGTTCAAGACCGCGACGCCGTTCGAATATTTCAACGATCCGGCCAAGACCGCCGAAGCGCGTTCACCCGACGGCAGCATGAGCACCGTCGGCGATGTCGGCTATGTCGACGCGGATGGCTTTCTGTACCTGACCGATCGCGCGACATTCATGATCATTTCCGGTGGCGTGAACATCTATCCGCAGGAATGCGAGAACCTGCTGATCACCCACCCCAAGATCGCGGACGCGGCGGTGTTCGGCGTGCCGAACCCCGATCTGGGCGAGGAAGTGAAGGCGGTGGTGCAACCGATGCCTGGCGTGACGCCCGGACCGGATCTGGCGGACGAGCTAATTCAGTTTTGCAGCCAGGCTTTGTCACGCCAGAAAGTGCCGCGTTCGATCGACTTCGAGGCGGAACTGCCACGGCTTCCCACCGGCAAGCTCTACAAACGGCTGCTGCGCGATCGCTATTGGGGCAACAAGACCTCGCGCATCGTGTGATGCGTGCCGAACGCGCAGCGACGGCTGTGCCTTGGGGGCGAACTTGTGGCTGACGGACCTATGGGTGGGCCGTTTTGGCCCGGCCTGTCGCCCATTGCTCGCGCCCGGGGCGAACGCCGCGACCCAGAT
>Ga0209583_10000661_pt1 | contig 10529 bp, 11 predicted proteins | sample Str014_FD_187201 | JGI IMG/M metagenome (GOLD analysis project Ga0209583, IMG submission 187201) | Freshwater sediment microbial communities in response to fracking from Pennsylvania, USA - Straight Creek_MetaG_SC_2014 (SPAdes) (version 2) | ecosystem: Environmental > Aquatic > Freshwater >... | reverse complement strand
CATTGAAATTGCCCGCGAAGCCAAGATGAAGCCGATCATGGAGATTGGCAAAAAGCTGGGCATACCGGCTGACGATCTGGTGCCTTACGGCCACACCAAAGCCAAGGTGACGTTGAAATACATCGACACGCTGAAGGCCAAGCCCAATGGCAAGCTCATTCTGGTCACCGCCATCAACCCCACGCCTGCGGGCGAGGGCAAGACGACAACCACGGTGGGCCTGGGTGACGGGCTCAACAAGATTGGCAAAAAGGCCATCGTGGCCTTGCGTGAACCTTCCCTTGGCCCATGCTTTGGCATGAAGGGCGGTGCGGCGGGTGGCGGCTATGCCCAGATTGTGCCGATGGAAGACATCAATCTGCATTTCACCGGCGATTTTCACGCCATCACGTCGGCGCATAACCTGCTCTCAGCGCTGATCGACAATCACATCTATTGGGGCAATGAGCTGGGCATCGACACGCGCCGCGTGGTGTGGCGTCGCGTGATGGATATGAATGACCGGGCGCTGCGTGAGATCGTCTGTTCGCTGGGTGGCGTTGCCAATGGCTATCCGCGCGAGGCGGGCTTTGACATCACGGTGGCTTCCGAGATCATGGCCATTCTTTGCCTCTCGACTTCGATTGCCGATTTGGAACGTCGCATCGGCCAGATCGTGGTGGCCTATAAGAAAGACAAGACGCCGGTGCTGGCCAAGGATTTGAAAGCCCCCGGTGCCATGGTGGTGTTGTTGAAAGATGCCTTGCAGCCGAACCTCGTGCAGACTCTCGAAAACAATCCGGCCTTTGTGCATGGCGGGCCTTTCGCCAATATCGCCCATGGCTGTAATTCGGTCATGGCCACGCAGACAGCTTTGAAGCTGGCGGATTTCGTGGTGACGGAAGCGGGCTTCGGCGCTGATCTGGGCGCTGAGAAATTCTTCGACATCAAGTGCCGCAAGGCGGGCCTTACGCCTGCTGCCGCTGTGATCGTGGCAACGGTGCGTGCGCTCAAGATGCATGGCGGCGTGGCCAAGGAAAACCTGAAGCTGGAAAACATCGAGGCCTTGAAGAAGGGCTGCGCAAATTTGGGCCGCCATTTGGAAAACGTGAAGAAGTTTGGCGTGCCGATTGCTGTGGCCATCAACCACTTCATCGCCGACACCGAGGCCGAAGTTCAGGAGATCAAGGATTTCTGCAAGGAACATGGCGTGGAAGCGTTCAAATGCACCCATTGGGCCGAAGGCTCGAAGGGCACGGAAGCACTGGCCCATCATGTCGCCAAGCTCGCCGAACATGGCGGCCAGTTCAAGCCGATTTATGGCGATGACATGGGACTGTTTGAAAAAGTGCGCACCATCGCCCGCGAGATTTACCGCGCCGATGATGTGGTGGCCGACAAGTCGGTGCGCGACCAGCTCAAAACCTGGGAAGCGGCGGGCTATGGCAAGTTCCCCATCTGTGTGGCCAAGACGCAGTATTCTTTCACCACCGACCCCAACATGAAGGGCGCGCCTTCGAACCACGTTGTGCCGATCCGCGAAGTGCGGCTTTCGGCAGGGGCGGAATTCATCGTAGTTGTCTGCGGTGACATCATGACCATGCCGGGCCTGCCACGCGTGCCAAGTGCCGAAGTGATCGGCCTGGATGCGCATGGGCAGATCGACGGGTTGTTTTGAGATAAACATCCTCCCCTTTGGGGGAGGTGGCGCGAAGCGCCGGAGGGGTCCTTGGCTTTAGGCCAGTCTCCCCTCCGTCATGCTTCGCATGACACCTCCCCCTCAGGGGAGGATAAGGGAAGAAAAAATGTCAGCAAAACTCATCGACGGCAAAGCCATCGCGGCAGAACTTCGCATCCGCATCGCCAAGGCTGTCACCGAACTCAAGGCCAAGCATCACCTCACCCCCGGCCTCGCCGTGGTTCTCGTCGGCGAAGACCCGGCGTCGAAAGTCTATGTGGCCAACAAGGCCAAGCAGACCGTCGAAGTGGGCATGAATAGCTGGGAGCACAAGCTCTCCGCTGAAACCTCAGAGGCTGATCTTCTGGCACTGGTGGCCAAGCTCAACGCCGATTCCTCCGTACACGGAATATTGGTGCAGATGCCTCTGCCCAAGCATATCGACAGCGCCAAGGTTTTGAACGCCATAGACCCCGCCAAGGATGTCGATGGCTTTCATGTGGTGAATGTGGGCCGGCTCAGCACGGGGCAGGAGGCGCTCACCGCCTGCACGCCCGTGGGCTGTGTGATGTTGACCAAGGCCACGCTGGGCGATCTCACCGGGCTCAATGCCGTGGTGATCGGGCGCAGCAACATCGTGGGCAAGCCGGTGGCGCAATTGTTGTTGGCGGAGAACTGCACTGTGACGATCGCGCATTCCAAATCGAAGGACTTGCCCGCCATCGTGCGCCAGGCTGATCTCGTCATCGCCGCCGTGGGCCGGCCCGAAATGGTCAAGGGTGATTGGATCAAGCCGGGGGCCACGGTGATTGACGTGGGCATCAACCGCATCGAACGTGACGGCAAAGCCAAGCTGGTGGGCGATTGCGATTTTGCATCCTGCGCGGCCGTGGCCGGCGCCATCACCCCCGTGCCCGGCGGCGTGGGGCCAATGACAATTGCATGTTTGCTGTACAACACGGTGAAAGCCGCGAGTGCGATCAAGGGCGTGAAAACGCCGGAGATGTGAACCGTCAACCGTCACCCGCTTGACAATTCGTATCCTATGAGATACAAGCGGCAATGATCGAAATTCGCCGCACGCAGGCCTATGAAGATTTTATCGATGGCCTGCGTGATACTGAGGCGCGGGTGAAAATCAGTACGCGCATCTTTCGCTTGGCCAATGGCAATCCGGGCGATGTTGCCCCGGTTGGCGAGGGCATCAGCGAATTGCGAATACATTTTGGCCCGGGCTACAGGGTTTACTACAAGCAGCGCGGCAATGTTCTGATCATTTTGTTGTGCGGCGGAGACAAGGCTTCCCAGAGCAGGGACATTGCTCATGCCAAACAACTGGCAAACGAGTTGGAGGACTGACATGGCGAAGACAAAGACCTATCCCTATGACACCGCTGATTATCTGGACTCAGCAGAAGCAATTGCCATGTTTTTGGAAGACATTTTTGAAAGCGGAGATCCTGCTCTCATTACCAATGCCCTCGGCGCAGTCGCCCGCTCGAAAGGCATGGCCGAAGTGGCGCGCAAAACCGGCCTCTCGCGTGAAAGCCTCTACAAGGCGCTGAGTGCCGAGGGAAATCCGGAATTCGCCACCATCCTGAAAGTGCTGAAGGCGCTGGATTTGAAAATCACAACAACGGCGGCCTGAAGGTGCCTTAGCCGCTATTCTATTGTGCCCAGCAGCGGGCCGCTGATCGCCACCATCAATTGATCCGCGCCGGGAATGGTGGTCAAGTTGAACAGCAGCTTGCCCTTCTCGCTATAGGCCAGATTGGCCAGCCCCGTGGCTTCGTCCACATTGCCCGCTTCCGTCCAGCCTTTTTGCTGGGCGAGATCGTGATAGAACTTCGCCACGTCCTTGGCCGGCTTGCTGGTGGCGAACATCTCTTGCTTGATATCGTCGTTAAACATCGCGCCTTGCGCATCCGGCGGCACGGGCACCAGCAGCTTGGCATCCTCGGCATAAAGCGGCGTGGAAAAGCCGATGGCGGCAGCCACAAAAAGCATCAGCGCGCGTCGCGTCGTATAGGCCATGAACATCTCCTGAATGTGCCCCGTGAACAACTATTTCGTGGCGATGGCGCGATGTCAAGAACTGCGGTGCGGCGATGATGAGGATGGCGTGCCGGCCACACAATAGGATGACGGATGCACGTACGAACAACAGTGCGCAAGCGGTGGGATATGCGAGTAAAAAGCTCGTTCGATTTTGTTTGGGCGAATGGCAGTCAAATTGAAAAACAAAATGTCCGGGGTGCTAGTCCTTTTCGATCGATCGAGCGCCTTTCCTTCTCTTGAAGCCCTTTGGAAAATGAGTTTCTTCGAGATTTAAGTGATACTGGTGAAAATCGTCTGTATCAATATCCGATCTTCGTCCACCCAACTCATTTGAACTCCCTCGGCGCCTCGGACCAAAGAGGCGGGCGAATTCGCCTTGAAAGGCGTGCAAGCCTCGCTCTTCACTTTGATCAGTCCCATTTTGATAGGCTCTCTCCCAAGGACGACGTCCGTATTCATCATAGGAGTCGGCTCGTCCATCGCCGTATCCAATGATCACCTGTCCACCTAAATGTAAGTCCCTCGGATCGGGCATGAATAGATAAAGGTCATCTAGTTTGCGCCAATGATCGGAGGGAATGTGCCTCTCAGGATAGAGCCACTCCTCGTTTGAGGCTGCGATGTAGCGCTTTGCTCTGCTCTTAGTGATAAAGTTGATTTGATTAACCTCAACTTTCTCAAGTTTTCTGCCGGAATATATGCTGGTGAAATTAAAGATAGTGTTGCGGAAAGGACGCGAGTTTGGGCGCAGTGCTTTAGCATTGCCATAAGGGTTTCTAGCCCAGGACAAGTTTGTGAGGATTAGAATTTTCTCCGCACTCAAAGGAAAGAATGTATGAGTTCCGTTCATCCGAAAGTCTGGATCTCCAAACTCTTTAGCGTAAGCGCTCTCCGGAAAAATTTCTCGATTATAGACTGTGACGGGGTGGTCAGAGAGGATGAACTTGGTTGTAGAGTTTGAAGCATCGGCGATGGACCAAACACTTTCCGTCCAAATTGCGCAGTGTAGATTTTGCAGTCGCTGCATTTCTATGAGGACCGTGTTTTTGTCTCGAACGCCGATCAACTTGGATAGGTAAGCGAGACCCTTTGGTGTCCGGAATTTTTGAATGCTCATGTAGTTCAGCAGCCAGTTGAACATATCGCTTGGATTAATACCCGCTCCGTCAAAGCTGTTGAAATCCACAAATTTGGAAAAAAAGTCTACTGCGATGCTCCCGCGGTCGTCGACTTGGCCAAAAAAGAATTTCTCAATTTCGTTAGATTGGTATCGGCCATACTTCACGGTGTAGAGGTCTTCCTCCATGAAGCAGCGAGCAGTTCCCCACCGGTGCAAAGCGGTCTTTGTTCGTAAAGTGCCATTCGGGTCTCGAAACTGCTCGGGAGTCAAATCTAGACACCTGAATTTTTGTTCGCCGTCAGTAGGCAAGAAGCGCCTCTGGTACCATTGGGGGACGTAGTGGTTTTCCTTGTAATTCATGTTGAATTACGACGACGGTGCATTCATTGAGTTGTTCACGCCGCTTTCCCAACCTTCACCTTCACATCCAGCCCCGCCAGCGTCGCGTGATTGATCAGCGCGTCGAGGTTGAATTTGGTGATGCGGCCTTTTAGCAGGTCGTTGAGTCGCGGTTGGGTGAGGCCCTGGCGTCTGGCCGCCGCTGCCTGCTTAATATCCCAGCGCAGCACTGTTTTGTGAATGGCGATCATCAATTCGGCGCGGGCTTTCATGTTGGCGGCCTCGCTCTTTGAGGGTTCAATGGCATCCCACACGCTGTCGACATATTTGATCTTGGTGGTGTTGGAGCGATTGGCCATTCCAGACTCCTACCACACATCGTCATCCCCGCGAAGGCGGGGATCCAGCATGTCCATGCGTTCCTGTGCCAAAGGAAGCTGGGCCCCGGCCTTCACCGGGGTGACGGGTGAAGGTGTTACGCCATTCCTCCTTTTGGAGAGGGAAAGAAGCGCGTGCGAAGCTTTTTCAGAAAATATTCCTTGACAAAGGAATAAAACTCTCGTACTTGCCTTCCCGTCCTCTCCCACTGGGGCTCGGTGTACGACGGTGCATCTGGCGGGAAGGGGCGGCAGGTCCTGCGGGCGGCGCAAACGTGGCGTTCAGCCTCCGGGGATGTGAGACGGTCTACCCAGGTCATTACGGGCCTGGCCAGTAGTCTGGGCGTTTATGGACGGGTATCGTGCTTCGGCATGACCTAACGGGCCCGTCTGCCCCAAGAGCCAGTTCCCCAACGGGGGCTCTTTCAGATCACTCTAGCTCCTTAAGGTGGGGTGTGTGATCGGGGTCACAACAACGCGATTGCCAAGCCCTTGCATCTTAAACCTGTCGGCGCGTGGGGCAACCCAACGCATTCCATAGCGGCTCTAACCTAAGCCGCACCCGCGTCGGATTTCCCCACGCGCTTCCCTTTTTTCTTCTCCGCTCAAAATGACAGAGCGAACAAGGGCGGAGGTGTCTCTCATCTTCATCCTCCCCGGCGAGCGGGGAGGATGATGGGAGACTGCCTTCCCTATTCGCTATTCGCCTCTTCCTTCCCACTCATTCTCTTGCCATGCTGCGGGCTTGCCTCACGGAGCCTGCCCATGTCCCATCCTGATCTCCCCACCAATGCCGCACTCGCGGGCCGTGTCTGGCTGCCGGATGTTGGCCCGGCGGTGGTGCGGGTTGAGGGTGAGAAGCTGATCGACATCACGCCTGTGTTCCCCACGCTGCGCGATCTCTGTGAGATGCCGCATCCGGCGCAGGCGCTGGCGGCGGCTGCGGGCAAAGTGATTGGTAAAGTTACTGATGTATTGGCGAATGCCGATGCCGCCAAGCACAAGCCTGCCAAGCCCCACGCGCTCTCGCCCATTGATTTGCAGGCGGTGAAGGCGGCGGGGGTTACATTTGCTGTCTCGATGCTGGAACGCGTCATCGAAGAGCGCACGCGGGGCGATGCATCGGCTGCCGCATCGATCCGTATACGGATCAATGAGCTGGTGGGTGGCGACTTGCGCAAGATCAAGCCAGGCTCGACTGAGGCTGCCGAACTCAAAGCCGCGCTGATCAAGGCCGGGGCATGGAGCCAATATCTTGAAGTGGGCATCGGGCCAGATGCGGAGATTTTCACCAAGGCGCCGGTGCTGTCCTCCGTCGGCCACAATATGGACGTGGGCATTCATCCCAAATCCTCGTGGAATAATCCTGAGCCGGAGATTGTGTTGGTCGTCTCGTCGCGCGGAAAGATCGTCGGCGCAACATTGGGCAATGATGTGAACTTAAGAGATTTTGAAGGGCGTTCGGCTTTGCTCTTGGGCAAGGCCAAAGATAACAATGCCTCGGCGTCACTTGGCCCCTTCGTGCGCTTCTTTGATGAAGGCTTCAGCCTTAATCACGTGCGCAAGGCGGAACTGGCGATGAAAGTGACGGGGCAAGATGGTTTTGTGATGCAGGGTCATTCCAACATGGCATTGATCAGCCGCGACCCTGAAGAAATCGTCGCTCATGCCATCAACGCCAATCATCAATACCCCGATGGTCTGGTGGTCTATCTCGGCACGATGTTTGCGCCTGTTGATGATCGCGGTGAGAAGGGCAAAGGGTTCACGCACATGCAAGGCGATGTCGTTGAAATCTCCACGCCGCTGTTGGGCACTTTGCGAAACCGCGTTGTGCACACCGATCAGGCAGCACCCTGGACTTTTGGCCTTGCTGACTTGATGCGCAATTTGGCACAAAGGCAGTTGATATGAGAAATTTTGTTTTCAGGCTGTGGTTGCATTGCTATAAAGCCGCCGCTTGGGCGCTGGGAGGTCATACGCATATGAGGCACGTGGGAAGATTTTTGGTTGCGGCATTGCTGTGGGTGGCTCTTGGTCTGCCAGGCGTTGCGCAGACAGCAGCCACGCCCCCTGCAAACGCAGAATTGCGCGTGATCACGCGAACTGTCACGCCCTTCGTCATTAAAGACAATGGAACTTATAAGGGTTTCTCTGTCGAGCTGTGGCAGGCCATCGCCAAAGAACTTGGTAAAACTTATCACTTTGTCGATAAGAGCAATGTCAAAGAAATCCTGGAGGGCATGCAGGCGGGCCAGGGCGATGTTGCCATTGCTGCTATTTCCATTACGGCTGAGCGCGAGACGCAGTTTGACTTCTCGCAGCCGATGTTTGAGTCGGGCTTGCAGATTTTATCGCGCAACGATCAGGGCAAATCGTCTTCTTTTTGGCAACAGGTGGGCCCGTTTTTTACGAGCTCAAGCACTCTGACGGTGCTGGGTCTTCTGGCAGCGCTGATTGTGATCCCGGCCCATATCGGCTGGTGGGTGGAACATAAGAAAGAAAACCACTTGTTTCCGCCGACCTATTTCCCGGGCATTTTTCACGCCATGTATTGGGCCACGGGTGCGGCCGCAGGCCAGCAGCCGGACCCACTCTTTTCCGGTATTGGCCGATTGTTATCGACGCTGCTGATCTTGGGCAGCTTGTTTTTCACCAGTTATTTCACCGCTGCGATCACCACGGCTCTGACCGTTCAGCAATTGAAAAGCGATCTCAATGGAGCGGAAGATTTACCGGGCAAAAAAGTGGGTACGACGACGGGCAGCACGGGTGCGAGTTTTCTCAGAGGGATCAACATCGAACCCGTGGAGTTCAGCAAGATTGATGATGCCTTTACCGCACTGGAGAGCAAACAGCTTGACGCCATTGTATTTGATGCGCCGGTTTTGAAGTTTTATTCCGCTAATAAGGGGGCTGGCAAAACGCGGCTGGTCGAGCCACCGATGCGCAAAGAGAATTATGGCATTTTGTTTCCGCGTGGGTCAGACTTGCGCAAACCTGTCAATGAAGCGCTGTTGAAGCTGCGTGAAAATGGCACTTATGATGCCATATACGCCAAGTGGTTCTCGGCGGCACAGGTCGTGGGACAGTAAACTCAGCTTGCGTCTTGTCGCTTCAAAGTCGTGGCATGTGTTCCAAAGACATGATCCCAGAAGTTGGTAGTCACGCCAAAGTTTTTGGATGAATTGCCGTGATGGTGAATGGCGTGCAGCTTTTTGAAGTAACGCATCAAACGACTTTGGCTTTTTGAATGGTGCACCGCTTGGTGGACAGCGCCGAAGCAAACATAACCCGCAAGGAAACCGGCAAAGACGGCGCAAGCGATGCTAGCGTTCAAGAAAAACCAGATTGGCACAAAAGTCGTCACAAAGAAAAACAGCAAGGTAAACAGCGTAGGTGCGCCGATCATGGCGTGTGGCTCTTCATGATGGGCTTGATGGAATTTCGAAAAATAAGGCAAGTGGTGCAAAGCATAGCGATGCAGAAAATATTCAGCCAGGGTCCAAAAGGCCAGCCCCAGTATAAACAGCAGCGCGGCTGCAATGATGCTCTGGCCGCGCAGTGCTGCGCCGAGAAAAACCAGCAGCACAGGTGGATAGAGGAAATAGTCGAGATGAAAGGCCACGGTTGACATGCGCGTGGTCACAAGGCTGAGCAGCACCTCTTTGACAAATACCCATCTGGCGTGCGCTTCTGCGCTCTGCAAAGTTGCAAACAACATCTTCAAACTCCGTTATGAACCGGAGAACTGCGACAAGACTGCAACGCGGTCATGACAATCTTAGAGCAGTGTCGTGTCGCCGGGCAAGAGAATATAACAAAACAGCAATTAACCGACGAAGGCGCGCTCAACTACAAAGCTGCCCGGTTGACTATGAGAACCTTCAGAGAAGCCTAAAGGTTCCAGCATCGCCTTCACGTCCTTGATCATGGCCATGGAACCGCAGAGCATGATGCGGTCTTCTGCGGGGTTAAAAAATTCAAGATTGAGCGCCTTGAAAAAACTCCTATCATGTACCAATTGCGTGATGCGGCCGCGGTGAGCGCTGTCTTCGCGCGTGGTGGAGGCAAAATGCAGGAGGCGGTTTTGGGCGTACTCCCCAATCAATGGATCTTCTTTTGTGGCTTCAACCTGATCAAAGCCATATTGAAGCTCTGCTTTGGTGCGGCACGTGTGGGTGAGCACAAGGGTTTCAAATTTCTCATAAGATTCAGGGTCGCGCATGATCGAGATGAAAGGGGCAACACCCGTTCCTGTCGAAATCATGAACAGGCGCTTGCCCGGCAAGAGCGCGTCATGCACCAGCGTTCCGGTGGTTTTGGGGCGCAAGAGAATTTCATCGCCCGGTTTAATGTTTTGCAACTTTTCAGTGAGCGGCCCGCCGGGCACCTTGATCGAGAAAAATTCCAGGCTGTCATCCCAGCTGGGGCTGGCGATGGAATAGGCGCGCAGCAGGGGTTTACCATCTTGGGGCAGGCCTAGCATGACAAACTCACCTGAGCGGAAACGCAAAGATTGCGGGCGTGTCACCCGAAAGCGAAACAAACGATCGGTATAATGCTGGACATCAGTCACCCGTTCTGCAAAAAGACCATTTGAATTCAATGTCATAACACTCTCGTTCTTTATATAGAACGATTGTTACAAAATGCCGAACGCCTTGGCAAGGGTAATTTCCGTGGCTGATTGTTGACGAGGCGGCAGAACCAGCGCAGGTATCGCGCAGTTGAATTTGATGGGGCACCAAATGGGAACTTTGCGATTTTTAATTCTGGCCGGGGCGCTACTGATGAGCGGGGCTTCCGCGATGGCGGCACAATGCGGCGATACGGGTGCTGGCTTTCAGGCTTGGAAGGGCGCTTTTGCGCCTGAGGCCAAGGCCGCTGGCGTTGGCGCGCGGGGGCTTTCGGCGCTGGCAGGCACGCAATATGCCACCAAGACGATTTATGCAGATCGGCACCAGAAGAGCATGCA
>Ga0209583_10000660_pt1 | contig 10536 bp, 7 predicted proteins | sample Str014_FD_187201 | JGI IMG/M metagenome (GOLD analysis project Ga0209583, IMG submission 187201) | Freshwater sediment microbial communities in response to fracking from Pennsylvania, USA - Straight Creek_MetaG_SC_2014 (SPAdes) (version 2) | ecosystem: Environmental > Aquatic > Freshwater >... | reverse complement strand
TGCCGCAGTCCTGAAGATGGTTGTTGATCTGCAAGCCGGCACAGAGCGCATCCGAGGCCGCCCAGATCGAGGTGCTCTCGCCATGGACATCGAGCATGAAGCGCCCCACCGGCATCGCCGAATAGCGGCAATAATGGATCACTTCGTCCCAATTCTCGTAGCGACGCTTGGTAACGTCCATCCGGAACGCGATCAGCACATCGAGTGCATGGCGCGCAGGCATGGCGCGCTGCGCCAGCGCTTGGCGCAGATTGACCGCCTCGGGCTGGGTATCGCCCGCGCCCAGCAGTTCCGCCTCCAGCAGATCGAGATAGGCAAGCTTCTCCGCTGCGCCGAGCGTAGCGTGATCGGCGATGTCGTCGGCAGTCCTGACAAAATTGTAGAACGCCAGGATCAGCGCTCGATGCCGGGGATGAATGATCCACGACGCGACCGGGAAATTCTCGTCGCGGTGGGTCTTGCCGGATCGCAGTTCGCTCGCACTTGTCATCAGGAACTGGCTACATTTGGTCTGGGGATACCGGATGCTCCGCTGCCGGGCGCATGCCAGGGGATCGCGAGCCCCATATAGGGGAATATGCCGGTAAAACCAATGTAAACTGCGCTCTATCCATGCCGCCGCGCCGGCGTTGGGGCCGGTAAACTGGCTTTCGCGGCGGTGAGGGAACGGGACGGGCCTTATTGGCCGTGGGTCTTGAGCACCTGATCGCAGGCCTGGCTGATCTTGGGACGGTTCTGCTGCAGACAGGCGAGGATGACGAAGTCGCCCTGGTCGATCACGGGACGACAAAGGCGCTGCACGTCACGCGCGCAAGCCTTCTGCTCTTCTGGTGTTCCGCTCCGGTCCTCAGCGAACGCAGCGGTGGAAACTGGTATCGACAACAAGGCTAGTGTCAGGAGAAATTTACGCATCGTGTTCCTTCATTTCGACAGCAGAAATCCTGCCCGCTGCTTCGCGCCTGGGCGTGACAGGGATGGACCATTGGAATGGCCCGCGCCGCGTACAGCAGCAACGAGCAAACAACAAGCACTCGTAAATACGGCCAAATTTACAGCGATTCGATCTGATCAACAACCATCTGATATATATCAATTATTTAATGACCTTCGTTGTTCGCAATTGCCTGTTGCCGGGGAGCCTCGACGAAAGCCCAAAGCTGCTCAATGACACTAAAGCTGCTCAATGACACTACGGAATATCGAACCTCGGTTTCGCTGGGCGAAATTGCCGCGATCTTACGGGCTTGACCGTCGCCGACCAACCCTGTCATTTGAACCAAACATTCGGCGGCGACACCAAATCTTCAATGCGGCGAGACGCGTGCCGGGAGAGCGTCTATCAGATGGGAAAACTCACAATGAAACGGTACGGTTCCACCCTGTTCGGTCAGACTTTAAAGGCAACCGGCGTCGCCGCCGCGATGATGTTGTCGGTATATGCCGGCTACGCCCAGTCAGGCGGTCCATTCGCTGGATTTGATGGCTCGTGGAGCGGAAGCGGCACGGTTGCGCTGTCGAACGGCACCACCGAACACATCCGCTGCAAAGCCGACTACAAGGTCAACACGACGGGGCTTGGCCTGAAGCAGAACCTTCATTGTGCCAGCGACAGCTACAAGTTCGATCTTTCCAGCGATGTGACGAGCCAGGGTGATCGCATCTCCGGCAACTGGAGCGAAGCCAGCCGCAACGTATTCGGCAATCTGCAGGGCACTGCGGGCGCCGGACAGATCGATGTATTCGTCGAGGCTTCGGGATTTGCCGCCAACCTGAATGTGCGGACCAACGGCACCAAGCAGGTCGTCCAGATCGACTCCAAGGGTGAAATCCGCGGCGTCACAATCACAATGACGAAGGGCTAGTCTGGCGGCCTCACCATCGCACCTATTCCGCCGGCTTGGCGTGACCTTGCGTCCTGCTGAGCTTGTGCGACAGGTTGATCAGGAACATTGACGTCGGCCGCAGGATAAAGAGATCCGCCGCCAGCGCCGCGACCATCGAGAAGGCGCTGAGCCAACCGAACAGCCGCAGCGACGGCAGGTCTGAAAACACCGTCACGACAAGACCGCAGGCGAGCACCACCGTGGTCAGGATCAGCGCCGGACCGACCAGCACGGTCGCGCGCTCGACCGCCAGTTCCGGACTGATGCCGGGCTTGGTCTCGAGCCTCAACCTGTTGAGGAAGTGAATCGTCGCGCTGAGGCCGAGGCCGAACGACACCGTCAACGCGACCACGCTGGCGAATTGGAGCCCCTCTCCCAACGCCCAAAGCACCGTACCTGACGCGACCACCGGGAAAATGCCGGGCAGGATACAGGAGAACATCACCACCACCGAGCGGAACGCCAGCCCGATGAAGATCGCGACCAGCAGGAATTCGACAGTCAGTCCTCGATTGAGTTTTTCGATCATGTTCGCGCTGTTGCGCGCGGCGATGGCAGACAGGCCGGTTACCGCGATTTCATAGCCGGGGTGCTCGGCGCGTACCTTGTTGAGCGCCTGATCGAGCTTGTCGACCACGGGCAGGATTTGACTGGAGTCGAGATCGGGCACCCGACCCGATACGATCACCGCATTCTGATCGGCCGAGATAAAGCGCCGAACCAGATGCTCCGGTATGAAGCCGACATATTCCTTCAACGTCTCGACATCGCCGCTGCCGGCCTTCTCGGCGAGCCAGCGGCGCAGGGTTTCCAGCGACCAGACGTTGCCGACGCCGGCGGAAGTTTCGACCATTGCATGAACATCGGCGATGGTCTTCAGGGTATCCGGGGCATAGAGCGATGCGCCCTTGGGAAATTCGATCAACACGTCGATCGGATTTGCGCCGGTGAGCTTGGCATCGAGACGGCTGCTGGCGGCTACCGCCTGACGCTTGTCGGGCACCTGGTCGGCCAGCCGGTAGCGCGGCTCGAGGCTGCCGTAGATAACGCCGAGCCCGCCGACAACGATCAACGCGAGCAGGCTGAACAGCCCGGGGCGGCCGACCATGCGCACCGCGATCCAGTAGCAGAAATTCCGTAGCGCCTGAACGCCGGCGTCGGCACTCTGGAATTTCACCGCAAAGACCTTTTCGTTGCGCACCAACAGCACGCCGAACACCGGCACGAGCGAGAGCACCGCCAGCAGCGCGATGATGGTCGCGGCAAGTCCGGCCTCGCCGAATTTGCGGATCAGTTCGGAATCCGAAAATTGCAGGGCAATGAACGATATGCCGGCGGTACCGTGGGTGAGGACGCAGGCCGGACCGACCACCAGCACGGCATTCTTGAACGCGGTGTATTTGTCCTGGCCGGCGATCAGGCGGTCGCGCGCCGCAAAGGTCAACTGCATCGAGTCCGAGAAACTGATCACCATGATGAGCGGCGTCATCACGTTGAGGAACATATTGAGATTGAAATTGGCCCAGCCGAGGCCGCCGAGCGCGAGCAGGATCGCGATGATCGGCGGAAACGCCGCGACGATCATGAACGATATCTTGCGGAAGAACACGATCGCGATGACGCAACCGGCGAGAATGCCGAGGATGTTGTAGGTCAGGCCATCGCGCTTCACCGCATTGCGGATTTCGAGCTGCATGACGGGGACGCCGGAGAGCTGCGCGTTCAGCCTGCTGCCCGAAAGATCGTCGGCCATGATCTTTCTGATATCGCCGACCACCTTGGTAAGACTGTTGCTGGCCACGATCTCCGGTTCGAGCGACAGCACGATCAACGCCAGCGTACCATCCTCGGACAGCAACTTGCCGCGAATGATCTCGTTGGATTTGACGGTTTCGACGAACTTGTCGTAGGCGGCACCTTCCGGCAGATCGGACGGGAACAGCGCCGCCGGCAGCTTGCCAGGTTCCGGCGCCTGGCGTGCCGAAAACAACGACACCAGCCCGCGCACGCCGTCGACCAGTTGCAGGTCGGTGACCATGTCGCGGATCTTCTCGAGATTGTCCCGCGCCAGCAGCGTCTTGCCTTCGACAACGACGAGCACGTCGAATTCGGTCGCCGGGAAGCGTTTGGTAACCGCCTCGTATTGTCGGTAGTCCTTGGAATTGGAACGGAACAGCTGGCTGAGCGAATCGTCGATCTTGATCCGTTCGATCCCGAAAATGGCCGCGATCATCAATCCCACAAGGATGAGGCAGGAGACGATCGGCGCCTTCACCGCAAAGAGCCCGATGCGTTCGATGCCGAAAGCGATACTGGAGGTCGGACCCGCCTCCTCCCTTTCGACGTGGACTTCGCTTTCCCTGGTCTTTTCGAGCATGCCTTGTCCAGTTCTCACATCGGCTCAATTCGCGTCACATGGTTTTGGGGCGCGAACAGGACGCTGAAGCCACATTCGATCAGCGCTAACCGCTGAAAACACGCGGTAAATTCGAGCAAAGGGGTTCTACAGGTCCGGCCTGCCTACCGCAAGCGCGTGCGAGGGGGACAAATCCGCGCGCGCCCTGCGAAATCAGCGTTAAGTCGCTGATTTGTCATATTAGCCGGGCGCCATCGCAATATGCCGTGTCGCACCGCCGGCACTTTCATCTTTCAGGGCAACGCCGGTCATCCGCCGCGCCAGACCCTCGCGAATCAGCCACACGATCTTGCCGGCCGCCTCCTCGTATCCAAGACCACCGCGGTGGATATTGGACACACAATTTCGCTCCGCGTCGGTCGCACCAATGCGCGGCGCGAACGTAAGATAGGCTCCGAGGCTGTCCGGGGCAGACAGGCCCGGTCGCTCGCCGATCAAAACAACCACCATGCGCGCACCCAGCAGCGTACCGATCTCGTCGCCCAGCGCCACCCGCGCACCGCTCGCAATCACGACATGATCGATTCCGACTTGATCTGCCACCAGTCGGGGCAACAGCTTGCCGACAAGTTTTGCAGCATGCGCATTGACGGCGGTCGGCGACAGGCCGTCGCCGATCACCATCGCGACGTCACCTGGCTTGCCGGCCCGGTCGGCAAGCGCGCGTTCGGAGGACGAATCAAGCAGGCGCCCGAGATCGGGGCGGCGAAGATATTCGCCGCGATCCAGCGCGCGGCTTGCAACCTGAATCGTTGCGAAACCGAGGTCGTGGAGTTCCGACATCAACTTCCCGGTATCGAAGGCGGCCCACACCGCGTCGCGGGCGCGCGCGTGGTCGAGTGTAAACCGCAGTAACGCCGAAGTCGGCAGACTGGCCCCGGCCCGGCCGATCGCAACGCGTGCCGGCGTGAGCTCCCGCAGACCAGCGGGCGAAAGGGGCGGCTTTGCAGGCGCTTTCATTCTATTCCGCGGGAACAGAGGCCTCACGCAGGCGCAGCGAATAGTTCGAAGCGTTTTGCCGGCCGCCCGACGCCGCGCGGGCGAACACGATCAGATGATGCCCGATCATCGTGCAGGAGATCAGGCTTTCAATGTCGCCTCGCCGCAGCCGCGACCAGGCGAATTTCCAGAACACCTTTCGGTAGTCGCCGAGCACGCCGATCTTCCAGAAAATGTTCCGCAGCATGATCAGCGCACGCTTGATGTTGACCCAGCTCTTCTGCTGCGGCGAGACCGGCACCTTGATCCGGTTGGTGTAGGTATAGTCAGCCTGGTGCAAATAACGCGCATAGAGCCTTTCCGGCTGGTACGCGATCTCCATGCATTTGCGCCACGCCTTGACGACATCGTCATAGGGCAGCCGGAAAGCGACATTGGAGTCGCGGGTCTCGTCGTCATGGATCAAGCGCCCCTCGCGCTGCAGGCGATCCCACAACGGGGTTTTCGGCAGGGCCTGCAGGAGATTGATCGTCAGCAGCGGAATCCTGGATTCCTCGACAAAGGCCAGCAACGCATCGCCGGTCTCGGGCTTATCGGTATCGAGACCCATGATGATGCCCGAGACGACCTCCATCCCGTAAGAGTTGATGGTACGAATGCCCTCGAGAATCGGGACCATCATGTTGTGGTCCTTCTGCATCGCCTTTAGCGCCTCGGGATCGGGGGTCTCGATGCCGCAGAAGATGGTGATGAAATAGGCCTCGCGCATCTTTTCGAGGATTTCGGGACGCTTGGCTATGTTGAGCGTCGCTTCGCAGGCAAGCCGCATGACATAGCCGGTCTTTTTCTGCCACTCGACGAGATGGGGCAGCAAATCCAGCGCGGCCTTGCGGTTGCCGATAAAATTATCGTCGACGAAATACACCGACCCGGTGACGCCGCACGCCAGAAGTTTGTCCAGTTCGGCGATGATCTGCTCGGGCGTTTTCAGGCGCGGGTTGCGGCCGTAGAGGCCGGGAATATCGCAGAATTCGCACTGGTAAGGGCAGCCGCTCGAATACTGGATGCTGCCAAGGAAATACTTCTTGACCTCGGCCAGTTCGTAAGCCGGAATCGGGAACTCGGTCATCGACAGCCGGTCGCCGGTCTTGAGCAAAACCTGTTGCCCCGGGCGCGACGGGTCGCGCGCCAGCCGTACGATCAAGTCATCGGTGGCATCGCCGAGTTCCCCGACATGAAGATAGTCGAACGAGGGATAATAGTCCGGGCACGCGCTGACTGAAGGTCCGCCGATCGCGACCGACAGATCGAAGGCGTGGGCGCGGCGGCAGATGTCGTCCATCTGCTGGCGCTGGATATGCATGCCGCTGACGAACACCGCCTCCGCCCATTCGAAATCTTCCTTGCTGGCAGGGCGGATATTCTCATCGACGAAACGAACCGGCCAGTCTTGCGGAAGATAGGCCGCGATCACCAGCAGCCCCTGCGGCGGCATGAAAGCCTTGACGCCATCGGTCAGCGGATAGGCGTACTCGAAAGTTCCGAACGAAGACGTGTAGCGCGGAAAGACGCACAGGATACGTCGCGGCGTTCCGATGCCCTCAGCTCTCATTCGAAGTTCCTCTGACAAAACATGCACATATCTAACCACGGCATTCGATGCTGGGCCAGAAATTATTCGACATTGTGGCACGGCCCAACGCAGCAGCGGCCCGTCGGTTTCGCGTTCGAACCGCGAGGAGGAGTTGCCAGCTAGGCAATCAGCCGTGACGCGAAATCGGGCAGCATGCCGCCCTCCCCGGCCAGGCGACCATCGGGCCCCGAAAGCCCGCTGCGAAACAGCCAGTCTTCGAACTCCGGCGCCCGCTTCAGGCCGAACAGGTCGCGGACATAAAGCGCATCGTGAAACGATGTCGATTGATAGTTCAGCATGACGTCGTCCGCGCCCGGCACGCCCATGATGAAGGTGACGCCGGCCGCGGCAAGCAGCGTCAGCAGATTGTCCATGTCGTCCTGGTCGGCCTCGGCGTGGTTGGTATAGCACACGTCGACCCCGAGCGGCAGGCCGAGCAATTTGCCGCAGAAGTGATCCTCGAGCCCCGCCCGGATGATCTCCTTGCCGTCATAGAGATATTCGGGGCCGATGAAACCGACCACGCTGTTGACCAGTAACGGTTCATAGGCCCGGGCAACGGCGTAAGCTCGCGCTTCGCAGGTCTGCTGATCGACGCCATGGTGGGCATTGGCGGATAGGGCCGAGCCCTGCCCGGTTTCGAAATACATCACGTTGTCGCCGACCGTGCCGCGCCTTAACGAAAGTCCGGCTTCGCGCGCCTCCCGCAGCAGCGCCAGGTTGACGCCAAAGCCGCGGTTGGCCGCCTCGGTTCCCGCAATCGATTGAAACACCAGATCGACCGGCAGGCCCTGCCCGATCAGATCGAGCGTCGTCGTCACATGGGTCAGGACACAGCCCTGCGTCGGGATCTGCAGCTTCGAAATGACGTCGTCGAGCAGCCGCAGCAGGCTGCCGATGATCTGGGGATCGTCGCTCGCCGGATTGATACCGATGCAGGCATCGCCCGATCCGAGCAGGATGCCATCGAGGATCGACGCGGTAATTCCCCGCGCGTCGTCGAACGGATGATTGGGCTGCAACCGCGCGCTCATCCGGCCGCGCAGGCCGATCGTATTGCGAAAGCCGGTCGTTACCTCGCACTTCTTCGCAACCAGGATGAGGTCCTGATTGCGCATCAGTTTGGAGACCGCGGCCGCCATCTCCGGCGTGACGCCGCGGGACAGTTTTCCCAGCGTGGCGGCCGTCGCCGCATCCGACAACAGCCAATCCCTGAACGCGCCGACGGTCAGCGAGGATATGGCTGCGAACCCGGCTTCATCGTGCGTGTCGAGGATCAGGCGCGTGACCTCATCGTCTTCATAGGGGACGACGGCCTCGTTCAGAAATCGCTTGAGCGGAACGTCGGCAAGCGCCATCCGCGCCGCGATCATCTGCTCCGCGCTGTGGGCCGCGATCCCCGCCAGGCGGTCACCGGAACGGGGCGGTGTGGCTTTGGCCAGCAGATCGCGCAGGTCCTCGAACACATAGGCGGTGGAGTCTATGATTTGGCGATAGATCACGACGGCTCCAGACTCCCTTCGCGCTCGATCGTTGAGGGTTGCCGAAGACTATCACTTCAGCAGAACTACATAACCAATTGATATATTTGGTAACGCAAAATGCTCTGGTTTCAGGGCACGGTTTGCGCTGAAGCGGAACCTGACCCTCCAGACGGCTATCCCACCGGCAGCACGTCCACGGCCACGCCAAGCTTCTGCTTGCGGGACCCCACGATGATGCCGTCAACCGGCGAGACGTCGGAAAAGTCCCGTCCGATAGCCAAAATGATATGATCGTTCTCGACCAACAGGTCGTTGGTCGGATCGAGGCCGATCCAGCCGATTTTTTTGCCACACCATATCGAGACCCATGCGTGGGTCGCGTCGGCGCCCTGCAGGCGCGGTTGGCCAGGTGGTGGAATGGTGCGCAGATAGCCGCTGACATAGGCCGCCGGCAGCCCCATCCCACGCAGGCCTGCGATCATGACATGGGCAAAATCCTGGCAGACCCCGTGTCGTTTCTCGAACACCTCTTTCAACGGAGTCGAGACGACGGTCGCCTTGGGATCGTATTTGAAACCGGTACGGATGCGGTGCATCAGATCGACGGCTCCGGCAAGGATGCCGCCTCCGGTTGGAAAGCTTGCCGCCGCATAGGCCGCGATCGGCTGGAGGACGGGCACCAGCGAACTCGGAAAAACGTAGCCAACCGGCGCAGCCGGACCAAGGCTGGTGGACTCCAGCGCCATGTCGCGGATGTGTTCCCAGGCCGGGCTCGGAGCCGCGCGGCCGGGGGCGCGACGCGAGACCGAGACGCGCGAACTGGAATCGATCCGAAGATGACGATGCGCCGTCTCGATCAGGACGCTTTCCGTATGCGTTCCGAAAAAATCGTGCCGCGCCGCGCGCTCCGCGGGACGCGGCCGAATCTCGACGCCATGCGAGACCAGTTGCTGTCCGGCATCGGTCAGCGGCTCGAGCCGCAATGAGCATCGCGCGAAACTTACCGGGCTTTCGTAGCTGTAGGTGGTGACGTGGCGGATATCGTAGATCACGCGAGGCCCGTCAACTTCTCCGGCCGGCTCGCGTTCGGCCCGTGTGGAAAATAATGCAGCCCGATGGCATCGGCGAGACCGAGCAGATTCTGCTCGAGCGCAAACAGGGTCTTGACGTCCAGCGTCGCCGCTTCGGATGTCGTGAGCGTTGACTGCAACGCTACCGCGAGGCGCTGCGGCCGTTCGATCAATCCATGCTCTTTCAATGACGGGAGCGCGGCGATGTGATCGTTCAGCGCGGCGATCTGGAACGCGACCGAGCGCGGATTGTAGGGATCGAGCACCGCGAGATCGCGAACCGGCGCCAGCGATGGTCCGACCAGGTAACGCGAGCGGTAGGTGATCTGGCAATCCACCAGCGTCAACAGGACGTCGAGATCCTCGTCGCCGGCATCGTCACAGGCAAACTGCCGTGCAAAACGCGTCGTGTTGATGGCGCGCTCGGCGCGGCGGCCGATGTCGAGAAACCGCCAGCCGGCAGCACGGTTCATGTTTTCCTGCGCAAGTCCGGCAAAGCTCGCCAATTCCCGCAAGCTCCGCACGGCGACGCTGAAAACACCGTCGTCATCGTGCGCCTCCGCGCCGAGACGTTCCACCATTTCGGTGATCACCTGCCAGGCGTCGGGCGAAAGTCGTTCGCGCAGCGAGGTGGCGGTTCGCTGTGCCGACCGCACCAGCGACAGGGCCGAACCGAATTTGTCAGGGCTTTGCAGCGCTTCGGCGGCCACCTTCGCGTAATTTGTGCGCGACGCCTGCGATGTCGCGCCCCAGGTGACGAGTAGCCGCTGGATCCGCTCGACGGAGTACAGCGCGGTCGGCGCGCCCTTTCCGGGATCGCGCGAGGGCGTTCCGAGCGCACGGATCAGCCGCAGCGTCGCTTCGGCCCGCTCGAGATAGCGACCGAGCCAGAACAGGTTATCGGCCGCGCGGCTTGGGACCACGCCGGCAATTCGCCGTATCCTGACCGTGTCCACCGCCGGCAAAAGACTCGCGACCGACACCGCCTTGTCAGAGACCACCCAGACGTCCGCCGACCGCGCCCCATCCCCCATCGATACCGCGCGGGCGTCGGGTTGCTCGGCGATCCGGCAGAACCCGCCGGGCAAGATGGTCCAGCCCTCCGCCGTTG
>Ga0209583_10000659_pt1 | contig 10539 bp, 10 predicted proteins | sample Str014_FD_187201 | JGI IMG/M metagenome (GOLD analysis project Ga0209583, IMG submission 187201) | Freshwater sediment microbial communities in response to fracking from Pennsylvania, USA - Straight Creek_MetaG_SC_2014 (SPAdes) (version 2) | ecosystem: Environmental > Aquatic > Freshwater >... | reverse complement strand
ATAGAGAATCTCAACCGCCCCCTTGGCCCCCATCACCGCAATCTCTGCGGTGGGCCAGGCGTAGTTCACGTCTGCGCCAATATGCTTGGAGGCCATTACATCATAGGCCCCGCCATAGGCCTTGCGCGTGATCAAAGTCACCATCGGCACAGTGGCCTGCGCATAGGCGAAGAGCAGTTTTGCGCCATGTTTGATCACACCACCATATTCCTGCGCGGTGCCGGGCAGAAAGCCGGGCACATCGACCAGAGTTAGCAGCGGAATGTTGAACGCGTCACAGAAGCGCACAAAACGCGCCGCCTTGCGTGAACTGTCAATGTCCAACACGCCCGCCAGATGCAGCGGCTGGTTGGCCACCACGCCAATCGTCTGCCCCTCCATACGGATGAAGCCCGTCAATATGTTGCGGGCGAAGGCTTCCTGGATTTCGAAAAAGTCGCCTTCATCGGCCAGCGCCAACACCAGCTCTTTCATGTCATAGGGCTTGGCCGCAGAATCCGGCACCAGCGTGTCGAGGCGCATTTCCAGCCGCGCCGGATCATCAAAGAACGGCCGTTTCGGTGGCGGTTCCCGGTTGGACAGCGGCAGAAAATCCACCAGCCGCCGCACATGTTCCAGCGTTTCGATGTCATTGTCGTAGGCGCCGTCGGCAACGGATGATTTTGATGTGTGCGTCGTGGCCCCGCCCAGTTCTTCTGCGGTAACAATTTCATTGGTCACCGTCTTCACAACATCAGGCCCGGTCACGAACATGTAGGATGAGTCTTTCACCATGAAGATGAAGTCCGTCATCGCTGGCGAGTAAACGGCACCACCTGCGCAAGGGCCCATGATCACCGAAATTTGCGGTACGACGCCAGAGGCTTCCACATTGCGTTTGAACACTTCGGCATAGCCCGCAAGCGAGTCCACGCCTTCCTGAATGCGCGCACCGCCAGAGTCATTGAGGCCGATCATTGGCGCGCCTGTCTTCACCGCCATCTCCATGATCTTGCAAATCTTCTTGGCATGGGTTTCGGAGAGTGAGCCGCCCAGCACCGTAAAATCCTGCGCGAACACGCAAACCATGCGGCCGTTGATCGTGCCCCAGCCGATAACAACACCGTCGCCAGGGATCTTCTGCTTCTCCATGCCGAACTCAGTCGAACGGTGGGTAACAAACATGTCGTATTCTTCGAATGAACCTTCATCGAGCAGAACTTCGATGCGCTCACGGGCTGTGAGCTTGCCCTTGGCATGCTGTGCCGCAATGCGCGCCGCTCCGCCGCCCATGCGCGCTTCTTCCCGGCGCTTTTCCAGTTGGTCAATGACGTGCTGCAAAATCACTTGCCCCTTTTTGAAACCAAGGCTAGCCCAAGCGCGTTGCGGGGGCAATTGGTGGCCTTTGGGTCAGTGTCAGTGTCGTCGCAGCTGCGCCAGCGAAACTTCTGTATCAAGCCCGTTCAACCCGCCGAGCACGGCAAAGAGAAACTGGTTCAAAGCCAACTTGTCGGCCCCTTCCAGCCCCTGGTCGTCACCTAACACAAAGTTGCGCAGGGAAAAGCGCCGGTCAGCAATGGCAATGGCCACGCTGCGGGGCAGGGCGGGCAGAACCAAAGCGCCTTCTTCTGGCGGCCAGACCGAGCCGACGTTTTCATTCTTCACGGCAACAAAAAGGTCAATGCCTGGCTCTTCAAAGATCGCCTTCGCTGTTTTCAGGGAGGCCAGAACGCGGTCCACCACAAAGAACACGACAATGCGAAAGCCATGCGCCTTGGCTTCGGCAAAGAAATTCAACTCATCGACCGCTTTGAAAAAATCCAGCATGTGGCGCTGCGGCAAATCAACCACATAGTCGCGCCCCGGTGCAGCAAGGATCGTATCGAACAACCGCATCTGCCCGTGCATCTTTTCGAAATCGGCAAGCACCGTCCGCCCCGGAAAGAATTGGCGCAAAGGGCCGTCTGGTGCGTCTGTGTCGAGAATGAAAGGGTCCTTGCCGTCCAGCAACAGGTAGTCAACGATCAGTCGCGCCAGCAACGTTTTGCCGTTGCGATTCTGGTCAGAGGCCGTGATATAGATTGTTGAACCTGCGGCCACGGGGGCCCCGCTCAAACTCAGGCGCGCTGCCCGTTGAGAATATCCTGTAGGATGGCGACCCGTGCAAATTCCGCATCGATCTCATTGCACCACTTGCGCACATAGCCGCGCAGCACGAACGAGAACTTGGCGTTGGAACCTTCTGGTGCCTTGTTGTCGATGAAATCCTTGAACGTCACACCTGCCAGATCCACCTGTTCGTAAGCCATTTCATTGAGCTTGGGGATGTTGATTTCCTGTGCCTTCGGAATGGCCGAGAAATATTTGCGGTGAGTCACTTCATCCCACTCGAAGAAATTGGTTTCATTGATCGTGTTGCGGGCCACGACATAATTGACGCCCTGCAGATATTTCGCGATCTCGCCAATCTCATCCAGCGAGGCAATGGATGGCCCCACCACATGCATCAAGGCGATGTTGAACACGCCATTGCGCGCCGCTTCGAGAACGCCGATGCGTTCAAACAGGTCAAGAGAATAAGAAAGGTTGCCGGCTTTGAAATCAACGACGGTCACGGGCACATGGGCGGTTTCGATCGTATCGAGAACCTTCATCTGATGGGCCACATTGCCCAGATCGATGATCTCGGTGATGCTGGGATAGAAGCGGCGCAGGCTGCCGCGGGGGTTTTCCGTATCGAAGGCCCTCGTCAACACGTTCTTGCGGGCAAAATAATCAAGAAGGCTGCGCGAAAGTGTCGTTTTGCCAACGCCACCCTTGTCAGCGCCCACGAGAATGAGTGTTGGTTTCATAATATCCTCCGGAAAAACAAGATTCGGTTCGCCCCTTAAGTGCCGCTTTGGTAACATGCAAGTTGTTTCGAGTATAGGAAGAATGTGCGCGTTCTTACAGCACCTTGCGTGCTATCGACAGTTGCGTTGCAGGACTTCGGCATCCATAATCACGCAATTGAAACTGACAAAAGGTTGACATTCATGCTGAGCCTCACCGTGGGAGCCCTTCTCTTTATGGTGCCCCATCTCCTCTCCAGTGCCCTGCCAGCAATGCGCGACAGGTTGAAGGCCCGCTTCGGCGAGCGAGCCTTCAAGTCCGTTTATGCATTGATCAGCGGTGTGGGCATTATTGTGATCGGCGTGTCTTATTGGTGGACGCGCGGCAACGGCGACATGCTCTATGCGCCTTCGGGCTCAATGCGCCACGCCACCATGGGGCTGGCCACGCTGGGCATGATTCTTTTGGCGGCAGGCCAAGGCAAAAGCCACTTTCGCTTGTGGTTGCAAAATCCGTTCTCCATCGGGATTGCCCTGTGGTCGGTGGGCCATCTGCTGAGCGTTGGCAAAACAGCGGTGGTGGTGTTTTATGCGGCGCTGCTGGTCGTGGCTTTGGCCGACATCATCTCTTCGACGGTGAGAGGCAAACGCCCGGATTATCAGCCCGTCTGGCGCTCCGACATCATCGCCATCATTGCAGGTCTGGTGGTCACCGCACTGCTGGTCACGCTCTTTCACCCATACGTGCTCGGCGTCAATTTGATGGGTTAACCACCCACTGTTGGCTCCGGGCTTCGAAACCGCTAAGCTCACATCATGTCACAGCATGTTCCCCAAAAACGATTGACCGCCCCAGACATTCGCGCCCGCAAAGGTGGGGCCCCCATTGTCTCTCTCACCTCCTATCACGCCCACACGGCAGCGATTGCCGACAAATATGTGGATTTCCTGCTGGTGGGCGATTCACTCGGCATGGTCATGCATGGGTTTGAAACCACTTTGCCAGTGCCGCTGGAACTGATGATCATGCATGGCCGCGCTGTGACACGCGGCGCAAAACATGCACTGGTCGTCGTCGACATGCCCTTTGGTTCTTATGAGGAAAGCCCCGCCCAGGCCTTTCGCAACGCCGCCAAAGTGATCAAGGAAACTGAATGCGGCGCCATCAAGATCGAAGGGGGCGCGCGCATGGCCGAAACCATCAAGTTCCTGAGTGAGCGTGGCATCCCGGTGATGGCGCATATTGGTTTAACGCCGCAATCGATCAATGTCTTTGGCGGGTTCAAAACCCAGGGTCGCGAAAAAGCGCAATGGGCAGCGATCGAAGCCGATGCCAAGGCCGTGGCCGATGCGGGCGCTTTTGCTGTGGTGCTTGAAGCGGTGGCTGAACCCTTGGCCGCCAAGATCACCAAGCAGATCGATATTCCGACGATCGGCATTGGCGCGTCGGCGGCTTGCGATGGGCAGATCTTGGTGATGGAAGATATGCTGGGCCTTTCGCCGCGCGTGCCGAAATTCGTCAAGGAATTCGGCAAGGTGGCTATCGCCATCGAAGGGGCTATCAAGGCTTATGCCGATGATGTGCGCGAGCGCCGCTTCCCCATGTCCGAAAACACCTATGACATGAAGGACTAGGGCTGGGTACAGCCCGCCGAATTGCCTTGATTTGGCCTCTGGCCTGCATTACCTCAACTCCAAATCGGAGCATTGGGTTTGAGCGACAATAACGACGCCATTTTTCGTGAGGTGGATGATGAAGTCCGCCAGGATGAATACAAAAAACTTTGGGATCGTTACGGCAAGCAGATCGGCATTGTCGGCGCGCTGTTCATTGTTGCCGTTGCCGTCTTCCAAGGCTGGCAATATATGCAACAGAAACAGGCGGAAGATGCCAGCGCCATCTATTTTGATGCAACCAAGAAAGCAGCTGCGGGCAAGCCGGACGATGCGCTCGCTGCTTTGAGCGCTGTCTCGCACCCGGGCTATGGCCAATTGGCCAAGCTGCAGCAGGCGGCGATTTTGGCAACCAAGGGCGATGTGGACAAGGCCGTCGCCGCCTATGATCTCTTTGCAAGTGATCAAGCCAGTGACCCCGCCTTGGCTGACTTGGCCCGCATTCGTGCCGGTTATTTGCTGGCCGATTCCAAAACCCCGGATGAGTTGCTCACCCGCCTCGGCCACTTCGATAAGGATGACGCGCTCTGGCACAATGAGGCGCGCGAAATTTTCGCACTCTCCGCCTGGCGCGTGAAAGACTACGCCATGTCCAACCGCTATTTCACCGCGATTGCCGCTGATGCGGGTGCATCGCCCGGTGCCAAACAGCGTGCTCAACTCATGCTGCAATTAATCGCCCCCAACCTGCCCGCAAAATAAGACGGACGAGACTCTGATGAAAAACCTTTTGATTGCTGCCCTAACCCTCACGCTCCTTGCGGGCTGTACCACGATGAAAAAAATCACCGGTCAGCAAGACGATACGATTTTGCCCGGCCAACGTGAGGCGATCCTGCCGCCAGGCCAAACAATGGCACCGGACCCGAATGTTCTGGGCCAGCCGGGCGCACAAACCGCTCCCGGCGTTCCTGTTGCAGCACCCATCCAGCAATCGGGCGTGGCCGCTCCCAAGGGGGCTGCCCCAACCTTGGCCATGCCGAAAGCCAACGCAGCTGCGGTGGATTGCGACCCGAAAGTTGACCTCTGCCCCGAACCCTTGGCACCAGACCCATTGCCGCCGCCATCGCCGATCAAAGTTGAAAAGCCCGTGAAGGTAGCCACGGCTACTACAAAAGATGCCAAGGCACTGGCCAAGAAAAAGCTCATCAAAAAGAAGAAGAAGCTGGTGAAGCCTCTTGTTCCAGCAACACCTGCTGATCCGACCGCTCCAGCTGCACCCGACGCAACACCAGTGGTTCCGGCACCACCGAAGCCACAAGGTCAATGACAGTCACCGTCGCCATTCTGGGGCGGCCTAACGTTGGCAAATCAACGCTGTTCAACCGGTTGATTGGCAAGAAGCTGGCGCTGGTCGATGATCGGCCCGGCGTCACGCGCGACAGGCGCGAGGGCACGGGTCAGATTGCCGACATTGAGTTTCAAGTCTTCGACACGGCAGGTTTCGATGAAGCCAAGAAGGGCAGCCTTGAAGCCCGCATGTCGGATCAGGCCGCCGAAGCCGCAAGGCGCGCCGATCATGTGTTCTTCGTGATTGACGCCCGCGCCGGCGTCACACCTGTCGATCACATGTTCGCCGAACGCATCAGAAAACTCGGCAAGCCTGTCACTGTTCTGGCCAACAAGGCCGAAACCCGGATGATCCAGCAACAAGTCACGGAAGCCTATGCCTTGGGCTTTGGCGAACCGTTCCCGATTTCGGGCGAACATGGCGAAGGCCTCGAACATATTTATGGCGTGGTGAAGCCACTTGTCGTGGCAGACCGCAAGGCCAATGCTTCGGTTGAAGTGGAAGAGGTTGTGGAGCGCTTCAACCCCGACGAGGAAGCCCCCGACCATACGCTAAAACCCTTGAAACTTGCCATCATCGGCCAGCCCAACGCGGGCAAATCCACTCTGGTCAATTCCCTGCTGGGTGAAGAGCGGATGTTGACGGGCCCGGAAGCAGGCATCACCCGCGATGCGATTTCCAACGATTGGGAATGGCACGGTCGCAAGATTAAACTGTGGGATACGGCAGGCATCCGCCGCAAGGGCAAGGTCAAGGAAAAGCTCGAAAAGCTCTCCGTCACCGACGCTTTGCGCGCCGTGAAATTTGCCGAAGTCGTTGTGGTGCTTGTGGATGCTTCATTTTCGATCGAGAAACAGGATTTGACGCTTTGCGATCTCATTGCCCGCGAAGGCCGGGCCATTGTTCTGGCCTTGAGCAAATGGGATCTGGTCGAAGACAAGAACGCAGCACTGCGCAAAGTGAACGAGATCATGGAAGATATTCTGCCCGATATTCGTGGCCTTCCGATCGTCACGCTTTCTGCCAAACAGGGCAGGGGTGCCGACAAATTGATGCAAGCCGTGCTCGCCGCTGAGAAGAAGTGGAACATCCGCATTTCCACGTCGAAGATGAACAAGTGGCTCGAAGAGGCCATTCAGCGCAATCCTCCGCCTGCGCCCGGTGGCCGCCGCATCAAAATCCGTTATGGTACACGGGTGAATGCACGTCCGCCAACTTTTGCTTTGTTCGGCAACCAGCTCGACAAGCTGCCCCAAAGCTATCAGCGCTATCTGATGAACGGCTTGCGCGAAACGCTAAAGCTCGAAGGCGTCCCCATCCGTTTCGCTTTGCGCGGAACGAAAAACCCGTTTGATGACGGGCGCAGATAATCAGGCCTGCTTGAACAAACCACCCGGCGCAAATTTGTAGACAGCACCGTTGTCCGCGAACTCTTCGCCACACATCTCCACCATTTGCACCGCGACGTCATCCGCCGTGGGCAGGCTCATCGGGTCTTCGCCCGGCATAGCAGTGGCGCGCATCCTGGTGCGGGTCGGGCCGGGGCTGAAGAGATTGACGCGCAGCTTTGAAATATTTGCCACCTCGGCGGCATAGGTTTTGACCAGCGCCTCAAGTGCGGCTTTGGAAACCGAATAGGCTCCCCAATAAGCGGGGGCAGAATGTGCGACACCCGATGTCACAAATACGGCGCGGCCCGCATCGCTGGCGCGCAGCAATGGATCAAGCGAGCGGATCAAGCGGTAATTCGCTGTCACATTAATGGCCATCACATCATCCCACACTTTGGGATCAAGATGCGGCACAGGCGTGAGCTTTCCCAAAATGCCCGCATTGCCGATGAGGATATCAAGTTTTTTCCAGCGTTCGAAAATGGCCGCACCCAGGCGGTCGATCCCGGCAGTGTCAGTGATGTCCATCGGCACCAATGTGGCCGTGGAGCCCACGGCCTTGATCTCATCATCAAGTTCTTCCAGCCCGCCCTGCGTGCGCGCCGTGGCGATGATGTGACAACCCAGCTTGGCCAACGCCAAAGCGGCGGCGCGACCTAAACCGCGAGATGCCCCAGTGACGACGGCGACTTTACCAGTGAGCGAACCAGCCAAAACTCAACCCGCTTCGGCCAACATCGCCCGCGCCTGCTTGGCGTGTTCACCACCCAAATCTGTGAGCGGCGTGGGATAATCACCAGTGAAGGCATGATCAGTGAATTGCGGCTGCTTGGCATCGCGGCCAGCGTAACCGCAGGCCTTGTAAATCCCGTCCACCGAAACAAAGGCCAGCGAGTCCACACCAATGAAGGCGCGCATTTCTTCCAGCGTATGCGTGGCCGCCAAGAGCGATTTGCGCTCCGGCGTGTCGATGCCATAGAAATCCGGATGTTTAATGGGCGGGCTGGCGATGCGCATATGCACTTCTTTCGCCCCGGCCTCATACATCATCTGCACGATCTTGACGGATGTTGTGCCGCGCACGACCGAATCGTCCACCAACACAATGCGCTTGCCCGCCACCACGGCCTTGTTGGCATTGTGTTTGAGCTTCACACCCAGAGAGCGGATGTGTTGGGTGGGTTCAATGAACGTGCGGCCCACATAATGATTGCGGATGATGCCAAGCTCAAATGGAATGCCCAGTTGTGAGGCAAACCCAAGCGCTGCAGGAACGCCTGAATCCGGAATGGGAACCACCACATCGGCCTTAACCGGTGATTCCAGCGCCAACTGCCGGCCCGTGGCCTTGCGCACTTCATAGACCGAGCGCCCAGCCAGAATGGAATCGGGCCGCGAGAAATAGACATATTCAAAAATGCACGGCCGCGCCGGTTGCCTGGGGAAGGGACGCAGGCTTTCAACGCCCTCTTCCGAAATCACCACCACTTCGCCGTTCTCAACTTCGCGCACAAACTTGGCGCCAATAATGTCGAGCGCCACGGTTTCAGAGCAAAGGATATAAGCCCCATGCAGTTCGCCCAAAATCAATGGGCGAATGCCCAAGGGATCGCGCGCGCCGATGAGTTTCTTATTGGTGAGTGAAACCAAAGCATAAGCGCCCTCAAGGCTGCGCAGCGCATCGAGATAACGCTCCAGCAAGCGTTGCTTCTTGGACCGCGCCACCAGATGTAAAATGGCCTCGCTGTCGGAGGTCGATTGATAGATTGCGCCCCCCGCAATGAGTTCACGCCGGAGCGTGAGGCCATTGGTGAGATTGCCATTATGGGCAACCGCAATGCCGCCCGCTGCAAGCTCCGCAAACAACGGCTGCACATTGCGCAAGATCGTCTCGCCCGTGGTGGAATAGCGCACATGGCCCACGGCCTGCGTGCCCTTTAAACGGTTGATCACTTTCTCGGATGAGAAATGATCGCCAACCAGGCCCATGCGCTTTTCAGAATGAAAGCGCCCGCCATCATAGGTGACGATCCCCGCCGCTTCTTGGCCGCGGTGCTGCAGGGCATGCAGGCCCAGCGCCGTCAGGGCGGCCGCATCAGGGTGGCCATAGATGCCGAACACGCCGCATTCTTCATGCAGCGTATCGCCATCGAGATCAAAATCAAAAGCGGTGGAGGCCTTGCTCATGGTTGCTTCTGCGTACCTTTCGCCAAGTTATCCAAGCCCTGGGTCTGGCCATTGGAATAGCCCTTGTTCTGGTCGTCTGGCGTGGCCGAGGTCTTGCCAGCACCACCTGTGCCGTTGCCGATCAGCGAAGAGTTGGAAAGCATGTCGGCAATATCGGGCGGCATATAGCCCATCATGGTGGAAGAAACCCAGCGGATGGCGGGCATCGAAACCGCATTGCGCACCCAGTCTTCCTGCTTTTCAACAGGCAGCAGCCAGCCATAGAAAAGATAGCAAACTGAAACCAAAACCAGGCCGCGCGCGAGACCGTAGAGGAAGCCAAGGGAGCGATCGAGGGCACCGGCAGATGAATCAACCACAAGGTCGGATATTTTGACGCCAATGATGGAAAGGAAGATCAGCACAACGATGAAAGCCCCGGCTGCCACGATGATTTGCGCGATGATCGGCTTGGCCGGATCAACATGCGGCAGCACCAGATCCATGATCGGCTTCTGCTTGGTGGCGTACCAGCCGGCTGCAGCGGCCAGTCCCCAGGCGATGAGCGACAACACCTCGCGGGTGAACCCCCGCGCCAGTGCCAGAAGCCCCGAAATCAACATGATGCCGATGAGGATGAAATCAAGAATTTGAAACATGAACCGCCCTGTCTGTGAGGCCCCTCTATATTCAAATCCGGGGCAGGGTTCTAGGTTATTCTTCGGGAGGGAGGTGGTTGCGGATGAGGTCGCTTCAGCCAACACTCAACCCGTCACGCAATCCTGCGCAAACCCTTGGACCGCGAGGCCACCCAGGCCACCACATCGGCGACCGTCGAAACCTGTTTCACATCAAAGCTGCTCTTCAGTGCCTTCTCGCCCTGATCGGCAATCACGGCATGATCCAGCCCAAGCTTTTGGGCCTCTTTCAGCCTGGCCTCGCTTTGGCCCACGGGGCGAATGGCGCCGGACAAGGCGATCTCGCCAAACAGAACCGTACCATGCGGAATGATCGTGTCGGAGAGCGAGGACAGAAGCGCCGCCGCCACTGCCAAATCCGCCGCCGGTTCTTTGAGCCTGAGGCCCCCTGCCACATTGAGATAAACATCATGGTTGGAAAGAGTGACACCGGCACGCGCTTCCAGCACAGCAAGAATCATCGCCAACCTTGTGCCGTCCCAACCGACGGCCGTCCGCCGTGGCGTGCC
>Ga0209583_10000658_pt1 | contig 10552 bp, 14 predicted proteins | sample Str014_FD_187201 | JGI IMG/M metagenome (GOLD analysis project Ga0209583, IMG submission 187201) | Freshwater sediment microbial communities in response to fracking from Pennsylvania, USA - Straight Creek_MetaG_SC_2014 (SPAdes) (version 2) | ecosystem: Environmental > Aquatic > Freshwater >... | reverse complement strand
TGAGAAGATTGCGACACGTCAACTTCTCGCGGCCGAAAATCGCCGCAACGATCAGGGTCTGGATCGGGATAGTGGCAACACCGATCGCGCCGCGCGCTGCCGTCGTGTATTGCAGTGCCGCGCTGAAAGCCCAAGGAAAGAATCCAAAGAACACCGCGCCCAGCAGCGCGATGGTAATGACGTCGGCGGCCGGAACGCGCGCCTTCGGCCAGACGAAAGGCAACACGGGCAAAAGACAGATCATCGCGATCGCGTAGCGATAGAACGCGAGCGTGACTGGGTCGATTTCGCCAACGGCAAAACGCGTCACCACGACGCTGGTGCCGGCGCACAGCGCCGCGCAAAAGGCCGCGACGTTCGCCAGAAGTGATCTGTTCATGTCGGCTGACCGTCGGGGCGGGCCTTAAGCCGAGGCTAGGCGGCGGCCTCGGACGTTACAAGCGCCCCTACTCCCGCTCAATCGTGCCCGGCGGCTCGTAGACCACGATTGACCCTCTTGACCTCGTTGATGAAGCGGGTTGCCACGATCCTCGAAAGCGGACATTGATCGTTGGAGTTTTGGGCGGTTACCGCGTGGTTACAATCCGCCTCATGTTCGCTGATCGAGCTTATTGTCGTGCCCCTAGTCCACCACTGCGATAATAGGCCCATAGCCGCCATGGCCGGGCGCATCATTGCGGCCGAGCTCCGGCGCATAGAGCCCAGGCGCCACGCCTCCGTCGAGAAAGAGGGCATTCCTGCAGCCGAGGCCGTCGCGGAAAAAACGGGCAAACTCGTAAAAGCTCACCCTGTCTTTGGTGATGACGAAATGCACATTGGTCGGGGTTGTCACGCCGACTCCGTTCCGCATTTTGAGATCGGTTGAATTCACGATGAAGGCCGGGTGGATTGCTCCGTCGATGATAAGCATCGGGCCGGACTGCGTTGCGAAATTCGCCTCTGGCCTCTCGGCGAGAAAACGTCCGGTCTCGAGAATGCCAGCTCGGCCGTTGCCGATGTAGAAAACGCCGTTCGGCTTTTTGAAAAAGTTCGGTATCGCGCCCGGGGCACCGGTGAGCGTAGCGGTATTGGCTCGCGTCAGTTCCCGGCCATTCTCGACATAGAGGCCGACGGGCTGGAAATCGTCCTGGTACATGCCGCCATTCATGGCAAAATGCAGCGACTTGCCCTTGCTCTTAAGGTCAGCGGCCAGTGCCGCAAATGTCTGGTAAGGCTTGCCATCGGCGCCGCGCCAAAAGAGGCGCAGGTCCTCCCTAGCTGGATCGAAGCTGCAAGCGATGTAGGCCGCGCCATTGAACGACTTGTTCTGGCACGTCTCGGCCCGGGCCGTTCCAGGCACCGCGAGACAGAGCAGAGCCACGGTGCAAAGCTGGATCAGCGGAGAGATCATGCCTATGTTTAGCGGGTTACCAGGTTTATTGGAAATGTTCTTCTGAGCGATTGGAGGAAGGACTTCGAGTCTGATCGTTTAAAAGGAAGTCCAGATGACCAATGGATGCAGTCACTTGAAATACATTCGTGACGTCACACCGAGCGCTCTAGGCTGCGAGGAGTGCTTGGAGACCGGCGACGAGTGGGTCCATTTGCGTCTGTGTCGTACATGCGGCCATGTTGGGTGCTGTGACGATTCTCCCAATCGCCACGCGACGAAGCACTTCCACGCAACCAGACACCCGATTATCGAGGGCTATGATCCGCCGGAAGGATGGGGCTGGTGCTACGTTGACGAAATCGCGTTCGATCTATCGGATCGCATGACTCCACACAACGGGCCAATCCCGCGTTTCGTTTAAATAGAGAAATTGCTCGGCCAGAATCCGTCTGTCCGCTTGTGGTCAAAAGCAGACATGACCGCATATCTCTGACCTGTCACCGCGCCTTCCTGTGAGGCGCGGTGCATTCACGGCTGCGAAGCTATCGGTGCGCTGCTCCGGGCAAGGCTATTTCACACCGCTGGCGGCCTGTTCGATCAGGGCGGCGTTGGGGTTGGAGACATAGATAGCGTGGCGACGGTGGCGCCGGCCCGTTTCGCCATGATCACGTATCTCATATTGATCCTAGAGCGAGAAAAGAGACCGCCTGGTGGCGGTCTCTTCGAAATCTAGTCAAGCGCTTTGTTCAGGCAGCAGCGGCCTTAGCGTCGGCCTTCAGGAAGGCCAGCAGGTCGGCGTTGATCGTGGCCGCTTCTGCGGTCGGCATGCCGTGTGGGAAGCCCTTGTAGGTCTTCAGCGTCCCGTTCTTCAAAAGCTTCGCCGACAACGGCCCGGCGGTGACGTAGGGAACGATCTGGTCGTCTTCGCTGTGCATCACAAGGACCGGCACTGAGATTTTCTTCAAATCCTCGGTGAAGTCGGTCTGCGAGAAGGCAACGATACCGTCGTAATGAGCCTTGGCGCCGCCCATCATGCCTTGCCGCCACCAATTCTGAATGATCGCCTCGGCAGGCTTGCCGGTCTTGTTGTAGTTGTAGAAAGGACCCGCAGCGACATCGCGGTAGAATTGCGAGCGGTTGGCCGCGAGCGCCGCCTGGAAATCGTCGAACACCTTCTTGGGCAATCCCTTCGGATTGGCCGCCGTCTGCACCATCAGGGGCGGTACCGCGCTGATGATGGCCGCCTTGGATACGCGGGTCTCGCCATGCCGCGCTAGATAGTGCACCACCTCGCCGCCGCCAGTCGAATGGCCGACGTGAATGGCATTCTTCAAGTCAAGGTGCGTCGTCACCGCGGCGAGGTCATCGGCATAGTGATCCATGTCATGACCGTCAGCGACCTGGCTGGAGCGGCCGTGGCCGCGGCGGTCATGAGCGATGACGCGATAGCCGTGATTGAGGAAAAACAGCATCTGCGCATCCCAGTCATCGGCCGACAGCGGCCAGCCATGGCTGAACACGATGGGCTGACCTTTGCCCCAGTCCTTGTAAAAGATCTCCACGCCGTCTTTGGTCGTGATGGTGCTCATGGATTTGTTCCTCTGTTGTTGTGAACGGTGTGGGGCGCGAATCTGCTGCGGACCAGCCGCGTTGGACAGGCTGATATTTGCTTGTCGCAACTGCATGTCAGACAACTAATTCGACGCCCCATGTCGCCAAACCGTGTACAAAAATTGGGCGGGACTGTGACAGTCGCGGGGTTGTGATGCGCGGATGTCCGCTTGTGGTCAAAAGCAGACATCGCGTGACGTCCGACGCATGTCCGCTTTACCCCCAATAGCGGACATGTGCAGCGCAACTCGGCGTGTCCGCTTTGGGCCAATAGCGGACAATTGATTACAGTACCTGAAAAACATCTATCGTACGTGCATTCGCCGCAACCGAGCCGGTGGCAATCGCACAGATGCGATTCAGCCAGCCATATTTTTCCGAGCTTGTCTCGAAATATGGCGTGGCCCGGAAATAGTACGTCTCTGAGTCTGCAGTTTCGTTACGATGGAGGCGCTCCATAACGTCTTTCGGAACGTCGCGAAGGCCTTTCCACTGCACATAGATTTGGTGCTTGTCATTGGTCTCGAGGATCAGCCGCACTTCAATGTCCAAAACGCCGTCGCGACGGACAAGCGTCCAAGCACCCCCGCCAGGCAACACCGTGCCCTTGAGCTTTGGGCCGTCGAAACCGCCGACATTGAGCCTTGCGATGCGCCGGATGCCATAAGGCGTTTCGCCTAGAACTGAGATTTCAAAATCTAAATCGATGGTAAATAGAAACTCGGTTTTGATCTCGGGCATAAAAGGGCTGGTACAGGTCTGGCGCACGGCCGCCTCATTATCAGGACAGCTCACTCTTTTTGTGCGCGGTTAACGGCAGCAAACCCATAGCACGTTGTCGCGTTCATGTCCGCTAAGCGGACATTCACGAATTAATCTGTGCGAAATAGAAAGACCGCCTTGCGGCGGTTCTCCGGAATCAACTGCGCGTACAGTTCAGCCGCGCGAGTTGTCCAGAGTTGTAAATTAGGAACAGATCGCCTGAGTAGTAAAAATACTCTCCGACAAACTGACCACTTTTAAACTTAAGCTGGAGTTTGTTGTCGCTGGTCACATTGGCAGCAAGCGGCTTACCGTCGCCTATCTTGAGCGACATTTTACGGTTGCTGCCAATACTTACGTTCAGATCGATTGGAGATGGGGGTTGGCCCGACGGCTTAGGCATCTCCTGTATCACCTGCCCTTTGCAGGAAAACTGTTGTTCCGCCGCGCCGCATATCTCAACAAAAGTCACCAAAAAGATAAAACCAACAGCCAACCGGGTTGCTTGGATCATTGTCGGTCCTCCCTACTCCGCTAATAGCGTGCTGCCTAAATGAAACTATACCACGTCATCAATGAACCAGCACGCACTTCGCAATAAATCCTTGGGAGGATGGCGATAGTGATTGTTCGATTGCACCCAATGTCCGCTTTGGGTCATTAGCGGACATTCCGCACTGCAATCGTCATGTTCGCTTTACCCCCGAAAGCGGACATGTGCGGCGCAACTGGAGATGTCCGCTATGGGCCAAAAGCGGACATGGCATTTCCCCAAGGTGCAATATTTGAGCGCCTTTCGTTGTGGCAAAAGCAGTCCGAGGGCGCACAAGTCAGGGAGACATCGCATGCGTCGAAACGTAAAGCTTCCTCTGGGTGTATTGGAAAAGAATGCCACTTCCCACGATGCGGTATCAGCCGATCGAAAGAGCGGGTTGAACAGAAGGGCACTTCTTTCATACGGAGCGGTGCTCCCGGTGTTGCCGTCGTTTCTGCTCGGAAACACGCGGCGCGTCGCCGCACAACAAGCCAGCTCCGGGTTTTCGTTCGCGGTCTACGGCGACTCGCGACCCATGATGTACCTGCCGTACAAAGATGGCCGTCCGGATTTGGTCAAGCTGTTCGTCGAAATGTTTGGCTTGGTGATGCCGCAGCGGGTCGCCGAGGCGGTGGTGAAGCGCGATGTGAAGATGATCTTCGATCCCGTCACCAAAGAATTAATTCGCGTCGTGATGCCGTTCCTGTCACGCACCGAGGTCATGACGTTGACCGTGGACCAAGGTTGGGTCACTCGCGCGACTGTCGAAGATGTGAAATTGCTCCCGGGGGTGCACCGGGACATGTTTGAGCTTGCTGGTAGCGATTGGGTCTCACGCGAGATCGTGCAGCAGGTGCTGTCGGGAAGGGCCAAATTCGTCGTCAGCAGTGGCGACGTGGTGTGGTGGGGCAATCAGGGCCTGACGATCAATGATAGTCCCTACTGGAAGCGTCTGAACGACAGCATGCTCAAGCTGCTGCCGGAGCCAGACGCCGAAATGCGCGCTGCCGGGCTCGAGGGGCGCTGGCTCATGTCGGTCGGTAATCACGAAGTGTGGGGCGATCCGAAGATCCAGGGTACACTTAACGCGGTGCCCTATCTGAAAAACTTCGGCGTAACGCCGGAACGGTTGATCTACAAGTTCGATTTCAAGGATGTACGTTTCATTTTCCTTTGGAGCGGGAAGTACGATTACCGTTCACCGTCGCTGTGGGATGCGGATCGGCCAAAATACGCGGAGCAAATGGTCCAGTTGCGGGAATGGCTGGACGACGCCAAAGCGAAAGGAATGAAAAAGGCGTTTATTACTTTCCATTACCCGGTCTTCTGTCGCGCCGGCCTTGGCCCCATCCCAGAGCCCGATAATCCTCACAAAGTGATAGCGGCCTACGCCAAGGACCTGGAGTTGGTTGTCTTCAACGGGCACGTTCACACGACTGAGCTCTATGAAGTCGATGGCGTGAAATATCTTGTTCTTGGTGGCGGCGGGGCGGAGCAGGACCCGATCCTTCCAGGCCGCACGAGCATCAAGGTGCCGGCCGGCTATCCGCCGGACCTCTACTGGAGGGGCAAACCGCCGCAGCTGGAATACAATTATGTTTTGGTCGATGTCGATCCGGCCAACAAGACGAAATTCACCCTGACGCGTTACCGGCCAGGATCGGCTGAGCCGTTCGCAACAGAAGCGCTATTCTCATAGGAAGACCGGTCGGTAACAAGCTCGTCTTGCATGGCAACAACGCTTCTAATTCTGCACGGCTTGGTCGCGGTCGCCTTGATTGGCGCGATTACGCATCAAGCTCTGGCGACATGTGCGCCGCCCAACGCGAAGCCCAATTCTTTCTTCGGTCGATTCCGAGCAATCCCAGCCGCGGGTTTCGCCAATGCCATCGTCCTTTTGTACTTAACCTCCTGGCTGCTCGGCGCTGTCGTCTATCTGTATTTCAAAGTTGATATTCAGCCGACTTTAGAACGCGACCGCCATTGGCATGCGATGGGATTCCTTGATCTCAAGGAGGACTTTGTTGTCATCGGCGTGGGTGTATTGCCGGCGTACTGGTTCTGTTGGCGTGGGACCGACAATAGCCAACACCATCACCTACGCGCGGCGCTGACCGTACTCCTAGCCTTCATTGTTTGGTGGTCCTTTATCGTGGGTCACGTCATGAACGATATCAGGGGCTTCGGATCGTGATACCCGCTTCGGCAGTTCGTCGCTTCACGTTCGCCTTTGGGGCAGCGTTCGCGCTCTTCTATGTCGTTGCGCGGTTGCGCGGGCTCGCGCTGTTTACCGTCTATCCCGCGCAGAGCATCGTTCTTTTGGGCACGCACCGTTCCCGGGATTTTGCCGATCCCGTTTTGGATTTCCTCGCGCCCGAAATGTATTGGTACGGATGGACTGCTTCTGCCGCGGTCTGCGCTCTCGTGATCGGCCTCATTGCCGGCCTTTTGCCAGATCGCCTGAACTGGTTCTGGGCATGGTGTATGTGGATCATTCCCCCAATGGCAATGGCCGCATGCGTCCATCTCACAATACCCTGGTTCCGACTGTAGCAGCCCGAGTTGAGACGCCGAGTTCCGCCTTGAGCCAAATGTCCGCTTTGGGTCATAAGCGGACATTTGCGGCGCAAAACTGCATGTCCGCTTTTCCCCGAACAGCGGACATGTGCAGTGCAACTACGAATGTCCGCTAAGGGCCGAAAGCGGACGTCGCATTCGATTACCTCGCCGGACCTTTAACAAACAATTTCGCACTAAAAGTTAGAGAGTTTGTCAGCTATCTGAGAGTCGTCCATAATCTAGGCGGCCCGCTTCGAATGCCAAAAAGCATGTGTAAAAGAGTTGCAGTCGTAACTTTTTTGATGATGGCATTGATCTGCAGTGCCGCGGCGAAAAATGCCATTTCCGTTCACGTACCGTTGCCTCCAAGCAATCCTTTAAAAAACGCGGAAGAGCAAAAACAGCAAAATTCGAATGCAAGCGTTCTATTCTCTGGAAAAAAACTGCCAACCCTCGGCAGGGCTGTGGCAATTGGCTACTACCCGAGCGGCTGTCTTCAAGGCGGCGTTGAATTGCCAATCACTGGGCCGACCTGGCAAGTGATGAGGGTCTCCCGTAATCGCAACTGGGGTCATCCCGAGCTCGTGAATTTTTTGGAACACTTCGCGCCAATTGCAGCAAAAGCTACCGGCTGGCACGGAATTCTCGTCGGCGATATGGCGCAGCCTCGCGGCGGCCCGCTTCCGTTCGGACATAAAAGTCATCAAATCGGGCTCGACGTCGACATCTGGTTCATGCCGATGCCGGATCGTCTATTGAGCAAAGACCAGCGCGATAATATTTCAGCGAGCAACTTGGTTGCCGCGGACGGAAAACAAATCAATCGCGAAAATTGGAGTTCTGCCGATATCGCCTTTATCCGAACGGCAGCCGAGCAGCCCGAGGTCGAGCGTGTCCTGGTTAATGCTGCGATAAAGAAAGAGCTCTGCCGGGTAGAGAGCAATGATGACAAATCTTGGATGTCCAAGGTGCGTCCTTGGTATGGCCACGCCGACCATATCCATGTGCGTCTAAAGTGTCCGGCAGACTCCCCGGATTGTCGCGCTCAACCAGCCGTGCCGTCCGGCGATGGTTGCGATAAATCACTTAATCATTGGTTTGCCGACTGGATTCTTCGGCTGAAGATTCCAGACAATTCTGGCTCGGCGAAAGGTTTGAAGCTTAAGGATTTGCCGCCCGCATGTGCCGCTGTACTCAATGCACCCGCCGGTCCGACCAGTGCCAACATGGGCGAGCCATCGGATGCGCGATGAGCAGACCCGCCTTTACAAACTTTGGCACAAATGAGCTAACTTTTTGCAACGGACATGCGAGACCGCGCTTCAATATCCGCGCCGTGGTGGCGGTCTGTAGTATCCTTGCGATCCACTGTAATAGGCACCGCCAAACGAGCGTCCGAAAAAGCCGCCGCCCCATTGCGGTTGGGCATAGCGGTTATTGGATTCGTACCAGTCCGTATCTGACTCACCGTAACGGGATCCCGCCGATCGCGCGACCTTATACTCGCCGCCTGGGGTTACGCCGGTCAGCACAACTTCGGTATTCTTTAGGCCAATCTTCTGCACGAGCGCATAAAGCGTTGCGGCATTCTCAGGTGAGATACGCACGCAGCCATGCGAGGCAGGTCTGCCGAGATTCTTCACCTCATAGCTGCCATGGATGGCATAACCATCCTTTCTAAAGAAAATTGAATGAGGCATCGGGGAGTTGTCCCACTCCTTACTATACCAAATTTCGTTCATAGAGGTGGCGGTATAGGTTCCTGACGGAGTTGAATATCCTGCTTTGCCAGTTGATATCGGCCAATCATATTTTTCGACTCCGTCTAAGAAAACCGTCATTTTTTGCTTGGCTTTGTCGACGGTGATGAGGACGGTGCCGGCGTTGCTTTGGCGCTCGGAATTGGAGTTGGTCTGTGCGCTCGCAGGAAAGGCGAGCACCATTGCCAAAACAGGGAAGATGACCAGGCCACGAAAATCTCTGGCAGCGGCAGCAATGCTGGCAAGTCGTAGGACTAATGGTAACAACACACACATCGCATCCTCCCTTCAAGGACTTTCACGCGATGTGAGATTTTAGGAAGAAGCCAATCTCTAGGCGATTGGACCGAGGGGCAATAGTCCAACGAATGTCCGCTTTGGGTCATAAGCGGACAAACGGTCCCCCGCCAAAATCAAGCGATGTCCGCTGTTATCCCGAAAGCGGACATTGATCGCGAGCATCGTCGTGTCCGCTTTGTGCCAATAACGGACATGCGAACCTGATTTTTGCGTCGGCCAAACATCTGGGTCTAGGACGCGCCTAATCGGACCTGCCGTATTGGCGCTCGACCTTGCAAATTCGGATCATGTACTGCGAATACCAGATTTCGCGGCCTTTCTTCTTGGCGATGAGATGTTCAGGGTCTCGCGAAAATGCAGTGATTGAATCGGTATCTTTCCAATAGATCGCAGCCACACCTGACCCGTCCGTGTTTCTAGCGGGTTCAATACCAAGGAAGCCATCGTAGGTCGCGGCCAATTCAACCATGCGGTGATACATCTCGGTGTGCTCGGCGTGGTCAACATCTGCGTTGATGGATGTAAATATGACAGCATAGTACGGCGGCTTAGGTGTCTTGGAGATAAACGGCATTGAGAAACCTCAAATCATTGGATCTCGGAGATGACGTGGATGAAAAAATCATACCCGCATAACTTTGCAACGGTATTGAGTTGCTGCGAATCCTTTGACTGTTGCTGATATTGTTAGTCTTGGCGGGCTGGCACAAAAACCCGCCACCGGGACAGAGGGGTCAATCCTATGGCGCTTGCAGTTCTTGGCATATTCCTGCTGCTTTTGCTCACCGCGACGGCGTTGAGATACTTCATCACCCGGCCGCTCAATCGGTATGACCGCATCGGAACCTTCGTTTTTTTTATTGTTATAGGTCTGCCGGTTTTTTTCGTTGGATTGGCCTTGATTTCTCAGTCCACAGCGACGGTGATGTCCACTTTGGGTCATTAGCGGAAATTTCGTAGTGCGATCGCAATGTCCACTTTACCCCCGAAAGCGGACATGTGCGGTGCAATTGGGCATGTCCGGTAGGGGCCAAAAGCAGACATTCAAACCCGTTAGGAAGGCCCCCCTCGTGGATCTCAGAGGAACACAGCAGTACGTGGCAGAATAATCTTGATTTCAGTGAACTCGCCCAGCCGTGTATCGACGTCGATTGAGCCCGCATGTTGCTTGACGATTATGTCGTGGCTGATGGAGAGGCCAAGACCCGTGCCTTCGCCGGTCGGCTTGGTGGTGAAGAACGGGTTGAACATCTTTTCTTTCACGTCAGGCGCAATACCGGTGCCGTTATCACGGATCCTAATTTCAACACGATCGCCAAGGTCTTTGGTCGAGGCAGCAATGGTCGGCTCATAGTCGCCGCCATTTGTTGCCGCTTGGCGCTTGGTCGCTGCATAGAAGCCATTTGATATCAAATTCAATAGAGCGCGCGTCATGTCCTGTGGGAAGAGGTCAACTTCGCCAGCCGCCGGGAGATCTCCGTTTTGCCGACCCCGGTCGGGCCGATCATGATGATGTTCTTGGGGATGATCTCGTCGCGTAGATCGCTCTCGACCTGCTGCCGGCGCCAGCGGTTGCGCAGCGCGATCGCGACCGCGCGCTTGGCCGCGCGCTGCCCGACGATGTAGCGGTCGAGCTCGGACACCACCTCGCGC
>Ga0209583_10000657_pt1 | contig 10555 bp, 11 predicted proteins | sample Str014_FD_187201 | JGI IMG/M metagenome (GOLD analysis project Ga0209583, IMG submission 187201) | Freshwater sediment microbial communities in response to fracking from Pennsylvania, USA - Straight Creek_MetaG_SC_2014 (SPAdes) (version 2) | ecosystem: Environmental > Aquatic > Freshwater >... | reverse complement strand
GGCCGACGTTGGTATTTTTCTGTTTGCGGCCGGCGTGCTCTGGTTGCTGCAATGGCTTTTTTATGTCGCCATCTCGCTGGGCATTGCGCGCGCGATCATGCTGGCACTGCTCGCGCTCTGGTCACGCTTTGATAAGAACCGGCCGGTTGCGCCTGCAATCGACCCTGATCGCTTCGTGTCAGTCCTTATTCCGGCGTACAATGAGGAGCGGGTGATCGAAGGATCGATCCGCCGCGTTCTGGCGAGTGAAGAGGTGCGACTCGAAATCATTGTGATTGATGACGGTTCGAGCGATGATACCGCTAAAGTGGTGCGTGACGCTTTTGGGAACGAGCCGCGCGTGAAGCTGCTCTCGCTCCAAAATGGCGGTAAGGCGCACGCGCTCAACCAAGGCATTATCCATGCGAAGGGTGACATCATCATCGCGCTTGATGCCGATACGCAGTTCGAGACGCTGACCATTGCCCGATTGGCGCGCTGGTTTGATGACAAGGATGTTGGCGCGGTCGCCGGTAATGCCAAAGTTGGCAATCGCCACAACCTCGTCACCAAATGGCAAGCGATTGAGTATGTGACAGCGCAAAACCTAGAGCGTCGCGCGCTCGATCAACTCGGTGCCATTACAGTGGTTCCAGGGGCAGTGGGGGCGTGGCGGCGCTCGGCGCTGGATTCGGTCGGCGGGTATCCGATTGACACGCTTGCTGAAGACCAAGACTTGACGATTGCGGTACAGCGCAAGGGTTGGCTGGTTGCTTACGACATCGAAGCCGTCGCATGGACCGAAGCACCCGAGACGTTCCAAGCATTGGCTAAGCAGCGTTTCCGCTGGGCGTTCGGAACATTGCAGTGTTTGTGGAAACACGGCGCGATCATCCGCGCCGGCAAGCCGCTCGGTCTTGCTGTGATCGGATTACCGCAAGCCTGGGTTTTCCAAATCGCGTTTGCCTGCGTATCGCCGATTATCGACCTGGCTCTGGTGGCGAGCGTGATCACGACGACAATTCGTGTTTCGCAGCACGGCTGGGCACAAACACAGAGCGACGTACTCACCATGGCGTTATTTTGGGTCGCGTTCACCAGCATTGATGCGCTCTCGGGTTGGATTGCCTATGCGCTGGAGCCACGACGTCAGCCCTACCCGATGCTGCTCCTCATCGCGCAGCGTTTCATTTACCGCCAGCTCATGTATTCGGTGGTGCTCCGCGCAGTGAATGCGGCACTTACCGGGCCAAAGGTCGGCTGGGGTAAGCTTGAGCGAACGGGGCGCAGCGATATGGGGCCAGCCGTTTAACCAAGTCACATTTATTTACTTGGTGTGGGAACATATTTGGATAGTGTATGTTTAGCTTCCGTTCATAAGGAGTTGTCATGTTCAAATTGCAAACCGCTTTCCTCATTTCCGTTGTTGCCATCGCGCTGCCCTCGCTCGCCGATGCCCGGCTGCACTGCCGCCGCCATGGCCCTTGCCATCAAGTTGTTGCGCCGAAAATTGATTTGCGTCGCCACGGCTCTGGCATTCACATCATGCGGTGTCGTCATGCCCATGGGCGTTTGGGCCACTGCTAATCGCTACTTGAGCGCGTGATCAAGAAAGGCGAGGATGCGCTGCTCATATTCTGGGCTGTCGGTTGCGCCGTCATGTGTGCCGCCGGGCACAACCCATAGTTGTTTCGGTTGGTTGGCGGCAGCATAGATTGCGCGTGTTTCATCAGGTGGCGTGTAACGGTCCCAGGCGCCGCCGATGATAAAAACGGGCGCGTGAACTTTGGTGATCGCCTTAATTGGCGACATGTCTTCGGGCCAAACCCCAAACCGGATACGCGCTTGGTAACTCAAGAGCGGCTCACCGATCGTGCCAAGGGCCGACCCGAGCGTTTCCTTCAGCCGATTGCCAATCGCGCGGCGGATGTCGGGATACATCACGGTCAACACATAGGCATCGGCTGGTGTCGGGCCCGCCTCGCCAAGGAGTGCGGCGGCGCCACCGAGTGAGTCGCCGATAATCGCAGTCTTGGCGCCGTGCTGATGTGCTTTAAGCCACGCCATCGCCGCGTGCGCATCGCGCCCCTCAAAATAGCCGATGCTGCGTGTGTCACCCGCCGAATTCCCATGCCCGCGCAGGTCGATGGCGAGGACGGCATAACCTTGATCGGACAGCACCTCACCCTCCGAGTCAAACTGTGCGCGTGAACTTCCTTGCCCGTGTAACAACAGCACACCCGGCGCTGTTTCGCTTTTCCCCGTCCAGAAACTGCCAACCAGCGCGATCCCGTCAGTTGACGTGAGGTGCACCACTTGCGCGCCAACGGGATGCGGGTCGCCCTCGGAAGCCGTCCGTCCCGTCATGATGTTGCCATAGCTCCAGGCTGCCGCCAGAGCGACTAGGCCACAACTCACCACGCCCCACAACACAACCGAACGTATTTTCATACTCGTCACCCCTCGCGATGATACGGATGTCCCGCGATGATGCTTGTGGCGCGGTAGAGTTGCTCGGTCAACATCGCGCGGACGAGCATATGTGGCCAAGTGGCCTTACCAAATGAGAGCGAAAGCGTTGCAGAGGCCCGCTCTTGCGCGGTTAATCCGTCGGCGGCACCAATCAGGAAGCGGCACTCGCGGGTCCCCATATCGCGCCATTTCGCGAGTTGGTCGGCGAAGGCGAGCGATCCAAGTTCAACGCCCGTTTCATCGAGCGCGACGATAACCGTCGCCGTCGCCAATGGGGGTGTTTTCCCACCCACGTCGGGCAACTCGGTAACCGCGAAGCTCCAAGTTATGCGCTTGGCATAACGCTCAATCAGATCGGCTTCGGCGCCGCGCCCGAGTTTGCCGCGCGCGACAATATGCAGCTTCATGAAGCGCGATTAAGCCGCTTGCTGTTCAGGCGCGTCCACAAAACCCCACATCCGCTCTAGATTATAAAAGCTCCGGACCTCGGGACGGAAAAGGTGAACGATCACATCGCCTGCGTCGATCAGCACCCAATCGGCCGTTGGCAGCCCTTCGATGTTACAGCGCTGACCGGTGCTCGCTTTCACTTTGTCGGCAATTTTGTTGGCCATAGATGCGACTTGGCGCGTCGACCTGCCGCTGGCAATGACCATAAAATCGGCAAGGCTGCTCTTACCCGCGAGCGGGATCGAGATCGTCTCGACGGCTTGGTCATCATCAAGTGAGGTGAGGATCATGTTATGCAGCGCCTCAACCGGCGCGGCGATGGGAGCGGTAGGATTGTCCGTTTGGGCAGCGACGGCACGCAATTCAGTTGTCGGCAAGTCAGGCCTCGTCAATTGTCCGGTGCGTGACGTGGTCACGTAAGCCGGAGGGGGGTGGGGAAAGATGCCAGTCGGGGTGTGCCCGACGCATCAGCGTCGCAGAGGTTGGGTCAGGGCGGAAGCGCAATAGCACGAGCGCCGGCGAACTCCACTTTGTCCAATGCTTTGCCTGTCCAGCGGGGTGGACAAATCTCCGCAGCCAGTGCGCCGCTGGTGACCAGAGCGCATTCGCATCATACTGCGGACGCGAGATCACTGCAATCGGTAATGTGGCTGCAATCTTCCGCCAATCGCTCCACAGGTGGAATTGGTCGAGATTGTCTGCCCCCATAAGCCAGATGAAGCGGTGTTTGGGGTAGCGGCGGATGAGGTGGCTGAGCGTTTCGACGGTGTAGCGCGTTCCAAATTCGCGCTCGATGGCCGTCACACGAATGCGTGCGCGGCGTGCCTGACGGGCTGCTGAGGCAAAGCGCGTCGCGAGGGGCGCCATGTCATCGCGACCCGCCTTGAGGGGGTTACCCGGGGATACCAGCCACCACACCTCATCAAGCCCCAAAGCGTGCAAGGCAAAGCGGCTGATGCCACGATGCGCGGCATGTGCAGGGTTAAACGAACCACCGAGCAAGCCGATTTTCATCGCAAGCCAAGCTTAATCAATTGCGGACTTGCCCGATGCCACGAACGAGCCACTTATAGGTCGTCAACCCCTCAAGCGCGACGGGGCCGCGAGCATGAAGGCGTCCGGTCGCGATGCCGATTTCCGCGCCGAGCCCGAACTCACCGCCATCGGCGAATTGGGTCGAAGCATTCCACATCACGATAGCGGAGTCGACGGCGCCGAGGAAATGCTCAGCCGTTATGGCATCTTCGGTAATGATCGCCTCGGTATGTGCGGAGCTGTGCGCTGCGATGTGCGCGAGCGCACCGGCCACGCCGTCCACCAGCGCGACTGAGCAGATGGGGTTAAGGTATTCGGTGTCCCAATCTTCGGCAGCCGCAGCACGAACGCGGGCATCGAGCGTGCAGACGGCCTCGTCGCCGCGAATTTCGCAGCCGGCGTCCAGAAGCGCCACGACCAACGCGCGCGGGTCGGCGTATGCGCGGTCGATCAACAACGTTTCCATCGCGCCACAAATCCCGGTACGCCGCATCTTAGCATTGACGACAACGCCCAGCGCCATGGTTGGGTCAGCGGCCTTGTCGACGAAGGTGTGGCAAATACCATCAAGATGCGCGAGCACCGGCACCCGCGCCTCATTTTGCACCCGCGCGACCAAGGTCTTTCCGCCACGCGGGATGATGACGTCGATAAGTCCCTGCGCCTTGAGCATAGCACCAACGATTGCGCGGTCGATATCGGGCACCAACTGGATCGCGTCGGCGGGCAGGCCTGCCGCAGCGACACCCTTCGCCATCGCTGCCGCCAACGCGCGGCTCGAACGAATCGCCTCCGACCCGCCACGCAAAATGCACGCATTGCCAGACATCAGACAAAGCGCACCAGCGTCGACGGTGACGTTCGGGCGGCTCTCGTAAATGATGCCGATCACCCCGAGTGGCACCCGCACACGGCTGAGGTTGAGACCATTGGGAGGCGTGATGGTATCGATCACTCGTCCGACCGGGTCGGGTAGCGCGGCAACACTCTCGACAGCCGCAGCAATGCTCGCAAGCCGCGCGGGATCAAGCCGCAGTCGATCCAGCATCGCATCACTTAGACCATTTGCCGCGCCAGCCGCGACGTCAGAGGCATTTGCTGCAAGGATTTCGTCGCGCGCCTTTCGAATCGCGGCGGCGGCGGCGCGCAACGCCTCAGCTTTACGCGCAGTGGGGGCGGCGGCGAGCAGCTTTGAGGCGGCGCGCGCGCGTAGTCCCATGTCATGAATCAGCGCGGTGGAGGTCTCGATCGGAGCAGTCATGCCCCTCGATTAGCAGATCGGGCCTTAGGTGCAATAAAATCCGCCCCAACATCGGCACCGGCCGTTGCGCCGCGCACGTTCCGTTTAGCGAATATCCGTGTTTCGCTGCTCATCACGATCCAAAACACCGCAAACACCGCAACAAATCAACAGCTGCCCAGCAATATAGGTCATCCAAATCGCCGGCCCCACCCATTGGGTTTGGGCCAACGGCCCCATGGCGGCGAAAATGAGAAGGTCTGAACATAAAAACGTCACGGCCCCGAGACCAGTGACGTCTCTAGGGAAGCGGCTCAGCAAGGCGGTTGCGGCCATTCCCGAAACCAATAAAGTATAAACGCCCAACCCGATCGCGGTCGTTTTTCCCGATGCGAGCCACTCTGCCGTTGTCACAACCGCGACCATAAATAGGCTCATCAAGCCATAAACCAGCGGCGCTGGGTTATACCTACGATTCCGCCAATAATAGCGAATAGCGATCACATGCCCAACCGCGAACGCGGCCGCGCCAAGCTCAAACTTCTGGCCGATGGCGAAATCACCGACCGCTCCTAAAGCAAGAATAACCGCCAATGTCCGACCGCGTCCGCCCTTTGGATGAAAAAGCGCATAGAGGGCAAACATCGCGACAGGCCCGGATTGCAGCACGCTTCGGCCCAGCGAATACGCCTGAGTCGGGGTCATTAAAAAAATGACGCTCAGCACCACGCCGAGCACAATCAGCAGAGCGCCCTTGTTCAAGGGAGGAGGTGCTTGGTTCGCAATCACTCCGCAAACTCTTCGGTATCGATCATCGCCTGCATTCCTGCGGGATAGCGCGGTCCCGACACGGTCGTCATGTTCACCAGTGCGTTCAACTTAGTGCAGATTTCGGCGGACGGCTCATAATCCCAACGCGCGATATTTTCTTCCAAATGCTCGATTTTTTGGGTGCCGGGGATCGAGACAATGTGGTCGCCTTGGGCATGCACCCAACCGAGTGAGAGTTGCGCTGGCGTTACGCCTTCGTCCGCGGCGATCGCGTTGAAGGCCGCCATAAGACTCATATTCTCGGAATAATGCGGCTCTTGGAACCGGGGCCAACTCGGACGCAAATCGCCCGCCTGCCAATTTGGGGCCGCGTGAAAGGTGTTAGACAGATAGCCCCGTCCAACGGGTGAAAATGCCACAAACGTCACGTCGAGTTCTTTGCAGGCCTCCAGCACCGCAATCTCCGACTGGCGCGTCATGAGTGAGTATTCATTCTGTACGGCGGTAATGGGGTGGACGGCATGTGCCTTGCGCAAGGTTTCGGCGGACATTTCTGAAAGTCCGATGCCGCCGATCAAACCGGCTTTGACCCATTCCGCCATCGCTGCCACCGACTCCTCAATCGGTGTGTTAAAGTCACGGCGATGCATGTAATATAGGTCGATATGGTCGGTCTGTAATAACTTCAGGCTTGTTTCGAGCGCGCCGCGCATTTTTTCGGGACGGCAATCGATGGTCCGCGATGAACCGTCGACAAATATTCCGGTTTTTGAGGCAAGGTAAAATTCGTTGCGTCGTCCCTTGAGCGCACGACCGATCAACGCTTCGCTTTTTCCGTCGCCATAAATGCGCGCGGTGTCGAGATGATCATAGCCGAGGTCGAGCGCGCGATGGAGCAGCTTTTCGGCATAGGCATCTTCTACCGGCGGGCCATAAGCCCAACAGATGTTCATGCAGCCGAGCCCGACAGGGTTAACAGTGCGACCGCCGAGCGTACGTTTCGAAATTGTCATGTTATTGGTGTTCCTTGCGTTGCAGTGGCTTTTACGGCCCAGAGTCTGAACGGTGAGTCTTTTGGCAGCGGCACAGGAACTAACCACTGAGGTGTTTTTCCCGCCTCTAGCCGCGCATAAAAACCGTGTGGCCAGCGCGCGCGATAGACTGTCGTTTCGCTCAGGCCGGGGCAAGTGAGCAGCTGGGTTGCGTGATATTTCAGCATTGTTTCGCGCATATGGTCATCTGTGCCCGCAAAGGCCATATAGACATCAAGAATCTGATCGCCGTTGCGATGATAAGGGCCGGCGATCGTGTGGTGGTGGGTCAGCGTGATCAGCCGTGGCCCGAGATCAACGTGGGTGAACATCATTGTGGCGGGCAGGGCGTTAAGTTCTGCCATCTTGGGCAGCGTGAGGCAGAGGCCACTTCGGTTGACGATCGCGGTGGGCTTCGCTTTTAGGCTGCCTTTGGTAACGATCGGTTTCGGCTTCGTAAGTTCAATCCAAAGGCTTGCCGAAGCCAAAGCGCCGATGCCCGAAATAAACAGAAACGCAAGCAATGTACCGAGCACGCGCACCACTGCCGATGGGCTGCGATGGATGAGCGGGATCAGAACCCACGCGAGCGCCACCGCACCGGGGATCGCGATCAGTTCGGCTGCGGGCCCCGCGCGCACTTGCCACACAAGCAATGCGAAGGCAGCGAGCGTGAACAGTGTAATCATTGCCCAGATCGCAAACTTTGGCGAGCCCCGTGCGCGCCAGAGCGCCAACAGCGTGCCAATTGATCCCGCGATCGGTAGGGCGATTGTTCCCGATGCCGAGAGGAGGTCTTGCGTATAAATCGGCTTTGCCTCGCGGACATTGCTCAGCCAGATGCGGTCCACGACGGCGGAGACATGCTCGGGCCGCCCCAAACAATCGGGCCAAAAATGGATGAATCCTCCTAAGATCATCGCCCCGACAACCGCCGCAACGCCGAGCCTCCCCACCCAGGCTGGTAACGAGAGGAACGACATTGCGAGTGCGGCACTGCCCGCCGCGACCATCATACTGAGCCAAACGGGCGAGAGCGCATCGCACATATATTTGGCGTTATCATACGAGGCGAATCCGTAATATCCGGCGGCGCACCCGAGCACGAGCGACCCACCATAAGCCCGCATTCGTGTGGCCTCTTGAGGCTCCGCCACCCAGCGTAACACGACGGCAGCGCCCGCGAGCGCGAGGTAGGCGATCATTTCAAGCCCAATTGTGAGCGACGCTGCACTCGCCAGCCCGACGATAACTCCGCCTCGCAGCCGGTGCTCGTCCGCCATGCCAGCGAGCGTCATGACCAAAAACGCTAATTGCCAACCGTGATGATCAATGCGCATCGGCATAAACATGCCCATCGTAACGAAGGCGCAGCAGCTGAGGAAGATCGCTAATAAATAGGCATAAGGTGCGATTAAGCGCCGCACGACAACCGCCATGCTGATCAGCATGACCAAAAAGGGCAGCAGCGGAGCCATCGCCGCCGCAATTCGCTCAGCGATATCGCCACCGACGAAAGGACGAAACAGCAAAATCAGCGCCGCAATCGGCAGGTCAACCAGACGCGACCAATGAATATTAGCACCCGCCGGCGGGCTCAGCGCATATTGCCGCAAATCGAACCACGCTTGGCCGTTCAACAGTCCGCGCACCTGCATCAAGCGCATATTGTCGTCGGTGTCAGGGAGCATCAGCGTATTAATCCATTTCCACCGCATCGCGATCAACGCGCACGAAACGAGCAGCCACAACAGCACTGTCCAGCGCACCCAATGCGTCGCGAACGTATCAGGTTTTGACCGCAGCAAGGCGTCATCGTGCATTTAGTGTTCCTTTGTTAACGCACCCGCTTTAAGGGCGTGCGGTATGAGGTGCAATGCGGCTATATGCTGAAAGAGTTGATCAAGGATGAAACGCAGCGCACGCTGTTCTGGCAGCTTGTGCGCTTTGCTGTGGCGGGGGTCGGGCTCACCGCGCTTGTTGGGCTGCTCTACACGCTTCAAGTCTATAAGCTTGGCGTGACGCCCAACCTCGCGACAACCATCGCGATCATTATCGCAACTTTCCCTGGTTATTTTCTGCACAGTCATTTCAGCTTCAAAGGCCATGGCGAGCGCGACGCAGCGCAGGCACACAGTCGCACGCTCAAATTCGCCGCCACGAGCCTCGTCGGCTTTGCGTGCAATAACTTTGGTACATGGCTGCTTATCAATGCGCTCCACGAGCCAAAATGGACGCCAAATATCTATTTTCTGTTTGTTACACCGCTTGTCACGTTCGCGCTCAACCGCAAGTGGGTGTTTGTATGATCGCCAAGGAAACCACATGGATCGCATGATTTACGACCGCATGGCCGAGCATGACTCGACGCATTGGTGGTATCGCGCGCGGCGCGACATTCTGGCGAGTGTCGTGTCGCGCAAGGTGCGTTTGCCGCAAGAGGCGCGTATTCTTGAGATTGGCTGTGGCACGGGGCACAATCTCGCGATGCTGGCAAACTTCGGCAGCGTTGACGCGATCGAGATTGACGAGACATCGGCTGCAATCGCGGTTGCGCGGCTTAACAAGCCGGTGAGCGATGCGCGACTGCCTGAGCTTAATGGAATCCCCAAGGGGGCGTTTGACATGGTCGCGCTGCTTGATGTCCTTGAGCATATTGAAGACGATCAGGCGGCGCTCATCGCGATCGCAGAGCGGCTTAAGCCCGGCGGCACAATTCTGCTCACCGTTCCGCAACACCCGTGGATGTGGAGCGGACACGACGTCGCGAACCATCATTTCCGCCGTTATACCAAAGCGACTTTGCGCCAAGTGGTCAGCAAGGCGGGGCTTAAGTTTGACCTGCTGACACATTTTAACAGCCTGCTCTTTCCGCTCGCTGCCGCAGACCGCTTGGTCGCGCGCGTGACGAAACGCGAGGGGAGCGATGACGCTCTTCCCGCGAAGCCGGTTAATGCACTGTTCGAGACCGTGTTTGGCTTTGAACGTCATTTAGTCGGGCGGGTACCAATGTCGCCGGGAGTTTCGCTGCTGGCGTTATTGTCGGCGCGGTAGCCGAGCCGATTACCGGCGCGCGCGTCGCCGATGACATCAGCGATAATATACAGCGGGCGGCGCTTCGATTCCATATACAGCCGACCAAGATATTCGCCGATGAGCCCGAGGACAAACATCTGTACAGCGCCAATGGCCACGATCGCGAACATTTGCGAGGCCCAGCCAGCAATCATCGGAATACCCAAAATGTGGCCGATGATGAGATAGAGCAGCAATAAGACCGAGAGCAACGTGAGTACGAGCCCAGCATGGCTCGCGAGCCGGAGGGGTGTTGTCGAAAAACCAGTGATCGCGTCTAGCGCAAGCTTGAGCATTTTCGAAAACGGGTAGTTGGTGACCCCAGCGTAGCGTTCATCGCGGTCATAAACCAATGGCACTTGGCGAAAGCCAACCCAGGCGACCATCCCACGGATGAAACGTGCCTGCTCAGGCATCGACAAAAATGTGTCGAGCGCGCGGCGTGAGATTAACCGAAAATCGCCAGTATCGAGCGGGATGTGCGTGTCAGTGAGCGCTGCAA
>Ga0209583_10000656_pt1 | contig 10559 bp, 9 predicted proteins | sample Str014_FD_187201 | JGI IMG/M metagenome (GOLD analysis project Ga0209583, IMG submission 187201) | Freshwater sediment microbial communities in response to fracking from Pennsylvania, USA - Straight Creek_MetaG_SC_2014 (SPAdes) (version 2) | ecosystem: Environmental > Aquatic > Freshwater >... | reverse complement strand
CCGACCGCTCGGGTGCCGAATCCGATGCGCAGGATTTCCGCGAGCAGGATGGTGATGATGGCGCCGATGGTCGGCCCCAGCGAGACATAAAGCCCGCCGACGATGACGGCGAACACCATCTGCAACGACACCGATATGCCGCTCACCGTGTCGGGCGAGATGAACATCTGGTACTGGCAATACAGCGCGCCGGCGAGCGCGGTCATCAGCGCGCTGATCAACGTGATCTTGAGCTTTTCGACGGTGACGTTGACGCCGGCCGCGGCGGCGGCGTCCTCGTCCTCCGAAATCGCCTCCATTGCATGGCGGCTCATGCTGCCGTCGATCCAGCGCCAGATCACCAGACCGACCACCCAGACGAACAGCGCGATCAGGTACCAGGTGATCTTGTCGTCGAATTGCAGTGCGAGCAACTGGCTGCCTTTGGTGCGGTTCGGCGTATAGCCGAGCGAGCCGCCGGTATAGTCGCGCGTGGCGGTGATGACCTGCAGCACGATGCCCGACAGCGCCAGCGTCACCAGCACGAAATAGTGGCCGGTGATGCGGAAGCGAAAGCAGGGATAGGCCACCACCAGCGCCAGCACGCCGGCCGCGGCCATCGCCAGCGGAATGCCGATCCAGGGCGACACGCCGAGATGGTTCCACAACAGCGCCGTGACATAGGCGCCGACGCCCATGAAGCCGCCATGCCCGAGCGAGACCAGGCCGAAGCGGCCCATGATCGACCACGAGGTATAGGCGAACGACCAGATCAGGATCAGCACCAGGAGATGCAGATGATAGGGGTCGCGATAGACAAAGGGCAGCGCGATCAGCGCCGCCAGCGCCACCGCCCAGCCGGCATGTTTCGGATTCACGAGCGCCTCGCCAGCAGGCCCGCGGGCCGGATGAACATCATGACGATGAAGAAGGCGAAGGCGAGCACGTAGCCCCATTCGAGATCGGAGAACAGCCCGCCCAGCGAAATGATCTCGGCGAACACGAAGGCGGCGATGAAGCCGCCGACGAAATTGCCCAACCCGCCGAGCACGCAGATCAGGAAGGTGATCGGTCCGAACGACAGCCCGACGAAGGGATGCACGTCGTATTGCAGCACCAGCAGGCAGGCCGCGAGGCCCGCGAGCGCGCCGCCGAGCGCGGAGGTGATGAGGTAGATGCGCCCGGTATCGACACCCATCAACGACATGATCTGGCGGTCCTGCGCGATGGCCCGGATCGCAGTGCCGGTATAGGTGCGCTTCATGAACAGATAGACCGTCACCATGCCGATCAGCGCGGCGGCAAACGACAGCAGTCGCGAATAGCTGAAGTGCATGTCGCCGAAAGCCAGCACCGGCAGGCGGATGCCGAGATTGCGGAATTCGATGCCGAAGACGACGGTGGCAAAGCTCTGCAGGATGAAGAGCACGCCGCCGGTGGCGAGGAGCTGGTTGATCGGCGGCGCGGTCAAGAGCGGCGCGATGACGATATAGTGCAGCGCTGCGCCGAGCGCCGCGACCAGCAAGATGGTCAAAGGCGCCGCGGCCCAGTACGGCACGCCGAAGACCTGCACGAGATAATACATCCCGTACATGCCGATCATGACCAGTTCGGCATAGCAGATCCAGGTCACGTCGATGACGCCGAAGATCAGGTTCAACCCGAGCGCCAGCAGCGCCAGCACCCCGCCGAGCAGGATGCCGTTGACCACGGCTTCGAGCAGATAGATGTCGAAGATGTCGAGAAATGCCTGCATCGCTGTGCGCCCGTTATTGCGTGAGCATGATCTTGTCGGAAAGCCGGTTCCCATTTTTCCGGATCATGCTCTAAACCCCCAGATAAGCCTGCTTGATGGTGTCGCTGGACAGCATTTCCGCCGACGTTCCGGACGCGCGAAGGCTGCCGGCCTCGAGCAGATAGGCGCGGTCGACCACGCGCAGCACCTGCTGCACGTTCTGCTCGACGATCAGCACCGTCAGCCCGCCGGCGCGAATCCGCTTCACCAGCTCGAACACCTGTTGCACCACCACCGGCGCGAGGCCGGCGGAGGGCTCATCGAGCAGCAGCAGTTTCGGGCTGGACATCAGCGCGCGGCCGATCGCGCACATCTGCTGCTCGCCGCCCGACATGGTCCCCGCCATCTGGCCGCGCCGTTCCTTCAGGCGCGGGAACAGGTCGAACACGAATTCCAGCCGCTCGGCGAATTTGGCGCGGGCGCCCGGCATGAACGCGCCCATCTTCAGATTGTCCTCGACCGAAAGCCGCGGAAACAGCCGGCGATTTTCCGGCACGTGGGCGATGCCGAGGCTGACGATGCGATGCGCCGGCGTCGCCAGAACGTCGGCGCCTTCCATCGAAATCGCGCCTTTGGTCGGCCGGATCAGCCCGGAGATCACCCGCATCAGGGTGGTCTTGCCGGCGCCGTTGGGGCCGATCACGCCGACCGCCTCGCCGGCCCTGACCTCGAGGCTGACGCCGAACAGCGCCTGGAAGCTGCCGTAGCCCGCATCGACCGATTTCAGCTCGAGCATGCCTTGTCCCCTGCTCAACGCCGCGTTTCGGCGGCGGCGGCCTGGCTCGCATCCGCGTCGGTGCCGAGATAGACCTCGATCACGCGCGGATCGCTCGCCACGGAAGCCGGTAGCCCTTCCGAAATCTTCTCGCCGTGATCGAGCACCATGACACGATCGACCACCCGCATCAGCACGCCCATGATGTGCTCGACCCAGATGATGGTGATGCCGAGCTCGTCGCGGATCTTGCGCAGCATGTCGGCGGCCTGATCCATCTCGGCATCGTCCAGTCCGCCCAGGCTCTCGTCGGCGAGCAACAGCTTCGGCCCGGTCGCCAGCGCCTTGGCGAGTTCGAGTTTCTTCAGGCCGGCGGCGCCGAGCCCGTCGACGCCGGCGTGACGGTCGGTTGGCAACCCGACCATCCCGAGCGCCCGTTCGGCCGCCTCGTCCGCCCGCGCGCGGCTGTGGCTGCCCTGGCCGTAGAAGCCGGCCAGCGCCACGTTCTCGAAGATCGTGAGGCGATGGAACGGCCGCGGGATCTGGAAGGTGCGGCCGATGCCGCGGTTGATGATCCGATGCGGCGCCAGGCCGGCGATTTCCGCACCGGCAAACGCGATCGAACCCGCCGACGGGGCGAAGGTGCCCGACAGCATGTTGAAGATCGTGCTCTTGCCGGAGCCGTTGGGGCCGATCAGGCCGAGAATTTCGCCCTGCTCGACCCGAAACGACACGCCGTTGACCGCGGTGAAGCCGCCGAAGCGCTTCACCAATCCGTTGACCTCAAGCACGCCAGATACTCCGTTAGTCCGACGCCCGGTCTACTGGCTGCTGTAGGTCGTGCCCTTCGGCAACGGCAGCACCGCCTCGCGCTGGGCCTGGCTCTTCGGCCACACCACATACGACTTGTCGTCGACATACTGGATGACCACCGGGAACGAACGCTCGTTCTGGCCGGCCATCTGCGCGCCCTCGCCGTAGAACTTGACGCCGAAGCCGAGCATGGTGCCGCCTTCGGGAAGATCGACTTCGAGTGCGGCCTTGCGCAGCGCGTCGGGATCGACGCCACCATATTTCTTGATCGCACGCGGCAGCACTTCGTTGAGGAACACGTAGGTGTTCGACGCGGCCATGCCGACATGGGCGGACCGGATCGCCACGCCCGGCTTCACCTTGTCGAACTCCTCGCCGACCATCTTGATGATCGGCGGCAGCTTGGCATCCATCGATTTCTGGTTGGCGAGCCAGATCGAGATCGGATCGGTGTTGAAGACGTAGTTGATGTCGGTGCCGAGACCTTCCTTCAGCTTCTCGTAGACGCCATAGCCCGCGCCATGGCCGACCAGCGCGCCGAACTTCAGCCCCTGCTCGCGGGCCTGGCGCAGCAGCAGCGTGATGTCGGGATTGTAGCCGGTGTGGAACACCACGTCGGGCTGGGCCCGCTTCAGTTTGGTGACCAGCGCGGAGAGATCGGGCGCGGTCGCCGAATAACCCTCCTTCAGCACGACGTTGAAGCCGGCCGCCTTGGCGCCGGCCACGTTGCCCTTGGACACGTCGACGCCATATGCGCCGTCCTCGTGGACGATGGCGACGCGCAGGTCCTTCGGCTCCTTGCCGAATTTGGACTTCGCGTTCTGGGCGATGAAGTCCATCGTCATCATGCCGAACTGATCGCCGCTCGCCTGCGGCCGGAACACGTATTTGAAATTCTTGTCCGCCAGCACCGCCGAGGAGATGCAGGTGGTGATCCACATGAACTTCTTGAGCTGCTCGACGCGCGCGGCCACCGGCACGCATTGCGCCGACGAGAAGAAGCCCAGGAGCATATCGACCTTTTCCTGTTCGATCAGGCGGACCGCTTCATTGATGGCGATATCAGGCTTGCTCTGGGCGTCGGCGTAAACCGCCTCGACCTTGTAGCCTTCGACGCCAGTCCTGGCGTACTGGTCGAGCATGATCTTGGCGCCGATATATTGCAGCTCCGAACCGCCGCCGGCGAGCGGGCCGGTCAGGTCGAAGATCACGCCGATCTTGATTTTCTTTTCCTGGGCGTCGGCGGATACCGCCATGCCCAGCGCCGCCACCGCGGAAAACAACCCAACAAGCAGGCGTGCAGCCTTGCGCACCGGCATAAAATCCTCCCCTGGAGATAATGTGTCGCGTTTCTTGTTTAATCGGCGCCTATCACATGGAAGCCGCCGACCGATGTCAAGCGCGTTGGGATGCGGCCACCCGGCGCAGGCGCTTTTTTGGGCTTGTGGGCTCGCACTGCTCAAAGCCGGGCTGACAACTGCGCCTCGATGAAAACCGTGACAAAGCGCGGCATCGCGGCGGTGAGATCGCCGATCCCGCGGACCAGATGAATGGCCGAAAGTTCGGGCTGACGCTGCAACGCGAGGTTGGCCTCGATGCGATCGCGCAACGCCCCGCCGGGCATGTCGACCTGCAAGAGCCTGATCATGGCCACGGCCGGACCGGTGTGGACGCAGTGCCAATCGGCCGCGCCACGATATTGGGCCGGCGTGAGCCCGGTTTCCTCCTCGACCTCACGGGCGACGCTGCCGGATATATCGACCGCGCCGTCCCTGATATCGTCGAGATCGGGCGTCCCCGATGGAAAATAGATCCGCCCTGCGTTCGACGTATGCTCGGCCATTTCGCCGAGTACGAAGGCGCCGTCGGCGCATCGCAACGCGCCCATCCCGAAACCGTTGAACACGCCTTTGTCGGGGAACCCCCAGTCGCGCCATGCGAGAAAGCTTGCAAAATCGGTTTCGAAATAGCTGGCGCTGAAGTGCCCGGCTTTGAAAACCGGGTTGCGGCCAAGCAGTACGCGGCCATTCCAGATCTGCGGTTTCTCATGCTGCCTGGCTGCGAAATGCGCGTCGATGTCGGCACGCCTGTTCTCGGCGAACGGCCACGACCATGGCTCGACGTCGAGCGCAAGCGACGTGACGCGATGAATGACCGGAGCCGTCATGCCATCGATGGCTTCACGTCACCGGGCATTCGACCCCGTGGCTTTCTGGACCTGTTCGACATATTTGTTGGTCCAGGTCTTGCTGACGTCGATATTGGCCTTGGCGACCTCGGGCGACCCCTCGCTGAACACCGCCAGCACCGCATCGGCGCCCTTGGGATCCATCTTGCCGGTTTCCGAATACATCGGCATCGTGTTCCTGAGCGCGGCGAGATAAAGCTCCTTGTTCTTGCCGACGACCTCCTCCGGCATTTTCGCCATGATCTCTTCCGGCGAATGCGAATGAATCCAGGATAGCGTGTTGACGATGGCCGTGGTCAGCGCCTGCGTTTCCTTTTCGTGCGAAGCGACCCAGGCGGTCGTGCTGTAGAGCGCGCCGCCGGGATACTCGCCGCCGAATACCGCAAGCGTGTCCTTCTGGGTGCGGGTATCGCTGAGAATCCTCAGGTCTGCGTGGCTGCCTTGCAGCACCGTGACCGAGGGGTCGAGCATCACGGCGGCGTCGATCTGGCCCTGCTCCATCGCCGCCACCGCCGTCGCGCCGAGGCCGACGCCGATCACCGCCGCGCTGGTGGGATCGAGACCGTTCTTCTTCAAGAGGTATTTCAGGAAGAAGTCGGTCGAGGAGCCGGGCGCGGTGACGCCGACTTTCTTGCCGGCGAGGTCTTTGATCGATTTGATCTCGCTGGTGTGCGAGGGCGACACCACCAGCACCAGCCCGGGATAGCGGTCGTAGACCACGAAGGCCTGCAGTTCCTGCTTCCTGGCGGCGAGGTTGACGCAATGATCGAAATAGCCGGAAACCACATCGGCGCTGCCGCCGAGCACGGCCTTCAGCGCATCCGAGCCGCCTTTGAGATCGACCAGTTCGACGGCTAGCCCCGCCTTGTCGTATTCGCCGAGTTGTCGGGCCAGCACCGTCGGCAAATAGCACAGGCAGGAACCGCCGCCGACCGCGATGGTGATCCTGGTTTGGGCGGCGGCAAGTCCTGACGACAGCGCTAGCGCCAGTGCAACCCCGGCAAGCCTGCGAAACAATCCGTTCATGTTTTCCTCCGTCCACTCGTCCGCGACGATAATGCAGCTCGTCCGCCTTGAGAAGCTGACCGCCACTGGACCACCATCGCCGCTGCGACGAGTTCCAGGGCGATGCAGAGCACAAGGGCCACATCGTAGCTGCCGCTCCAGCCGAGGACGAGGCCGACAAGTCCGGGCCCCAGCGCGCCGATGGTTCCGCTGATCGCGTTCGACAAGCCCATGACGACGGCAAAATCGACGGCATCGAACTCGCGATTGATGATCAGCGGCGGCAGGGTGATGAGATTGCCGACCGACAGCCCAAAGACCGCGCAGGCGGTCAACACGGCCGGAATGGTATCGGTCTGCATGATGATCAGGAGCGCCGCCGCCTGGCCAACCAGGGCCGCGGCGGTGACCCGTCGCGGATTGAACCTGTCGATCACCAGGCCGAGGCCGAGGCGTCCGGCCAACGCCGCGAAGGACATCAGGGAAACCGCAAACCCCGCGCCAGCATGGCCGATCCGCGGTTCAAGTAACGCGATCTGGTGAACAATGAAGCCAATCTGGGCCACCAGGGCGAGCGCAAAGGGTATCGAGACGGTCCAGAACGCCAATCGGCGCATCAGCTGTGTGCGCGATAAGCGGCCGCGCGCGGACGGTATTGGCGTCAGGGACGATTCTTCAGCTCCACCCTCGGGCAGATCGCGCGTTGATGGCGGGCCGACCCAGGCCACGACAGCGGGTACCAGCACGACAACCATAATCGCCGTCGCGGTCAGCATCGCCGCCGAGAAGCCGATCCGCTCGACAAGAAGCAAGAGCAAAGGGGTGACGACGATCCCCCCGGCGCTTGCGCCGGTAAATGCGAGGCTGATGGCGAGGCCACGGCGCGATGCGAACCAAAGGCTCGTCACGGTGGCGATCACGATCGTACCCATGCCGATCCACCCGAGAGACATCAGGGCGAACGCGACATAGAGCTGCCACGGGTTGGTTGCGAAAGCGAGCAAGCTCATCGACGCGGCCAAAGCGGCGATTCCCAGCAGAATGAGGCGTCTCGCGCCAAGCCAGGTCACCAGCTCGTTGGTAAAGGTCGCGAAGATGTTGCAAAGTACCAGGGACAACGTGCTCGCACCGGAGATCATGGCGGCCGGCCAGCCGTTCAGACGCTGCAGTTCGGCAAGGTAGACGCCATGGCCGTAAAGGCCGAAGCCAAACAGAAACAGCGCCATCAGGAAGCAGCCGAGCACGACACGCCAGCCCGCATAGCGCATTGACGTCTCGTCAAAACTATCCGGCGTAGCGGCTTTCTCCACAGGGATCATATGTCGACCGGCCGTTTCGAAGCCGTACCGGGTGACCTCGTGTGATCAGGGCCGCATGTGGCGCGGCGACGCTACGTCATGCACCGCTCGCGCGCAGAAGGCGAGTAACAATTGAAGAGCCAATTGTAATGACGCGGCCGAAGCCCTACTCGATCACCTCATCGGCGGTGGCGAGCAGCGGCGCGGGCACGTCCAGGCCCAGCGCCCGGGCGGTCCTGAGATTGATGACGAGATCGAATTTGGTCGGTTGCTCGACCGGCAACTCCGCGGGATTGGCTCCCTTCAAAATCACGTCGACATATTTGGCCACCCGCCGGTGCAAATCCGAGAAGCTTACGCCATAAGTCATCAACGCGCCTGCGTTGGCGAATTCCCGCAGGTTGGTAACGGTGGCGATACGATGCCGCTGTGCCAATGCCGCAACCGCTTTGGGATCGATGAACCACAGCGTTCCCGAAATCAGCACGCCCTGCATGCCGGCGTCGCCCATCCCGGCGAATTTGGCGTCGAGTTCGGCGGCCTCGCCGATGGCGATATCGGTCAGTTTGAGGTTCAGATTCGCAGCCGCGACCTCCCGCCGCTTGATCTGCTCGCTGTTGACGACGGTGTTGCGCGCGTTGTCCAGCATGGCCACCCGGGAGATCGATGGCATCGCTTGCTTGAGCAATTCGAGATGCTTGGCTTCGAGTTCGAACACCTGGGTGGTGAATCCCGTAATGTTGCCGCCGGGACGGGCAAGGCTCTTGATGAAGCCGTTGCCGACGGGATCGGGATCGGCGGCCATCACGATCGGAATTTGCGATGTCGCCGCCTTGGCCGCCGCGATGGTCTGACCGCGTGCGACGATCGCGTCGACCCGCAGGTTGACGAGTTCGCCCGCCATCGCCGCAAGCCTGTCGAGATTGCCGGATGCGTAACGATAGTCCAGCAGAACGGTCGTGCCCGGCGACCAACCGCGTTCGCGAAGGCCCGCTTCGAACCGTTCGGCCTGTTTGAAGGGATCGTTGGGCGGTGGACTTCCCGGCGACAGAATGCCGACTCGCGGCACCCTGGCAGCGCCTTGCGCATGGCCCCGGTTAGTCCATGCCACAGGGCCAAAGATGGAAGCGATCAGGAAGCTGCGTCGATCGATCATCATCCGCCACCCATCCTTAGCTGCGACCTTCCGCCGCTGCCGGCCGCCATACCAGAAGCCGCCGCTCGACCAGCGTTACCGCGAGATCGATCAGAATGACAAAGGCCGACAGCACGAACATGCCCGCAAACACGCCGGCGACGTCGAACACGCCTTCCGCCTGCTGGATGAGATAGCCGAGCCCCGCGGCGGAGCCGAGATATTCGCCGACCACCGCACCAACCACGGCAAATCCAACCGAGGTATGCAGCGATGAGAACATCCAGGACAGCGCCGACGGCCAGTAGACATGCCGCATCAGCTGCCGTTCGTTCATGCCGAGCATGCGGGCGTTGTCGCGCACCGTGTGGCTTACTTCCTTGACGCCCTGATAGACGTTGAAGAACACGATGAAGAACACCAGGGTGACGCCGAGCGCCACCTTCGACCAGATGCCGAGCCCGAGCCAGAGCGTGAAGATCGGCGCCAGCACCACGCGCGGCAACGCATTGGCCATCTTGACATAGGGATCGAAGACGGCGGCGACGCGCGGCTGGCGCGCGAACCAGAAACCCACCAAGACGCCACCGAGCGAGCCGATCGCGAACGCCAGCACCGATTCCCACAAGGTGATGAGAAGATGCTTCCAGATCGTCCCGGTCGAGAACCATTTGACGATCTGGCTGGCGACATCGACCGGATTGGAGAAGAAGAACGGCGGCAGCAGGACGCGGCCGAACAGCGGCACGCTGGCGAACAGCTGCCACAGCGCCAGCGCCACCACGGCGACCAGCAACTGGCAGGCGAGCAGCGTCAGGCGCGACATGGCGCGGTCTCGTTCGAGCCGGTCACGATATCAACCAGCCTGCGCGGCTTGCGAGGATTGTGCATAGCCCTTCAACACCTCGCTCTTCAGGACATTCCATATCTCGCGATGCAGCGCGTGAAATTGCTTTTCCATCCGGACTTCCGAGATATCGCGCGGCCGCGGCAGCGGCACCTTCCAGTCGCCGATGATCCGCGCCGCCGGCCCTGCCGACATGATCACGACGCGATCCGCCAGCGCAATCGCCTCTTCGAGATCGTGGGTCACGAACAGCACCGCCTTGCGGTCCGCGGTCCACAACTCCAGCAGCAGATTGCCCATGATCTGCCGGGTCTGGGCATCGAGCGGCCCGAACGGCTCGTCCATCAGCAGGATTTTGGGATCGCGGATCAGGACCTGCGCGAGGCCAACGCGTTTGCGCTGCCCGCCCGAGAGCATGTGCGGATAGCGGTTGCCGAACGGGCCGAGGCCCACGGCGGTGAGCCAGCCCTGCGCGCGTTCCAGCGCCTGCCGGCGCGGCGCACCCTGAACCTCCAGCCCGATCGCGACATTGTCGATCGCGGTCTTCCAGGGAAACAGCGCATCGGCCTGGAACAGATAGCCGGCGTCCCGGTTCAGGCCGGTCAATGGGGAATCGAAGATTTTCACCGAACCCGCGGCCGGCTTGAGCAGCCCGGCGGCGACATTGAGCAGCGTCGATTTCCCGCAACCGGTGGGTCCGACGATGGCGACGAACTCGCCGTGATCCACGGACAGACTGGCACGTTCCACCGCGGTATAGACGCGCGCATCGGCAAGGCGAAAC
>Ga0209583_10000653_pt1 | contig 10577 bp, 9 predicted proteins | sample Str014_FD_187201 | JGI IMG/M metagenome (GOLD analysis project Ga0209583, IMG submission 187201) | Freshwater sediment microbial communities in response to fracking from Pennsylvania, USA - Straight Creek_MetaG_SC_2014 (SPAdes) (version 2) | ecosystem: Environmental > Aquatic > Freshwater >... | reverse complement strand
CCGCTCCAGCGCGTCGGCCTGCAAGCCGAGCGCCCGCGCGACGCTCTCGAGTTCGATCACGTTCCGATGGCCGTCGACGCTGGAGAGCAGCGCCCGCTTGACGCGGTCGCTGGACACGTCGTACTGCAACCAACGGACGGCCATCGGGGTCCGGGAGGGAGTCGGCAGCGGGTTCATCATGCACTCCTCGATCGGGTTTATCGAACGCTGGACTCTGCGCCAGCGGGGTGACAATGGCATGACGCGAACGGTCAGCGCGCCACTTCGGCAGGCCGCTGGTTCGGTGGCGCGGCTTCGCTCGCGACCCAGCGCCAGAAGGCCTGGACGGCGCTCTCACGCCGCATGTGCGGCAGCGCGGCGAGGTAGTACGCACCCGGCAGGCGGACCGCGCCCGGGAAGGGCGCCACCAGTCGGCCTTCCGCGAGAAACTGATCGACCAGCGGCCGCACGCCGATCGCGAGGCCCAGCCCGCTGGCGGCTGCTTCGTAGAGCACCTGGATGCTGTCGAAGTAGTGCCGTTCCCTGACGAGGCTGGCCTGCCCGCCGGCGCGCTCCAGCCAGACGCGCCACAGGTCCGGCGGGTGCAATGCCTCGAGCAATTGCTGTTGCGAAAGATCGTCCACCGATCGCGGCGCGGCCGAACCCGCCAGCAGCGCCGGGGCGCACACCACGAAGGCCTCCAGCTCGAAGAGCTTGTGCGAGACCAGCTCGGGCCAGTCGCCGTTGCCGTAGATGATGCCGACATCGGCCGAGCCGCCCGCCAGATCGACGTTGCCCGAGCGGGTGTGCAGCGCCACCTGCAGCCCCTTCTCGGCCTCGTGAAGCCGGTTCAGCCGGGGCACCAGCCAGCTGATCGCCAAGGACTGCGACACGCCGACGCGCAGCGGCCGGTGCTGCGGCATGGGCATCATCCACTCGGTCGCGGCGCGCACCGCCTCGTAGCCCGGCTCCAGCCGCAGCAGGTAGCGCCGGCCCGCCGGTGTCAGCGACGGGATCGGCATCGTGCGGTCGAACAGCTTGGTGCCCACGTGCGCTTCGAGCGTCTGGATGCGCCGCGAGAAGGCCGGCGCGCTGAGGCCGAGCTGTTCCGCGGCGGCCTTGAAGCTGCCGAACCGGGCCGCCGCGACGAAGGCTTCGATGGCGCCCCAGGGAGGAGATCGGCGATTCATGTGGCGCGGTGGGTGGGCGGCCCCGGAGGGGGCCGAGCCTGCGATCGGAACAGTCTAGCGTCGCAAGATCACACCGGTTTGACAAGGCGCCGCGGCGTGGCCGCTTCGTCGTCGAGCACGACGATCGGCCTCACGCCCGCGAAGCACAGCGCCGAGACGACGCCGACGCCCGCGCTCAGCGCGAACGCCGCGCCGAACCCCTGGCCGCCCTGCACCAGTACGCCGGTCAGCACCGGCGCCAGCGCCGCGCCCAGAAAGCCCGCGCAGGTCTGGATGCCGACCAGCGAGGCGGTGCGGCCAGCAGGCGCCACCGCGCCCGACAACGACAGCGCGAGCGCTGCCGCTGCGCTGTTGAGCCCGAGCGCGCCGGCGATGCACACCAGCACCGTCAGCTGGCCCGCCATCAGCGCCGCCAGCCCGGTGCAGCCGGCCGTCAGCAGCAGCGTGACGACCAGGGGCAGCCGGCGCGCGCGCACCGGCGCCCAGCCGCGTGCCAGCAGGCGATCGGAGAGCCACCCCGCCACGAGGCTGCCGGCGATGCCGAACGCGAACGGGATCGCGACCAGCGGGCCGGTCGCGCGGGCCTTCACGTGCAGCGCCATCTCCAGGTACGCCGGCAGCCAGGTCTGCCACAGCCAGTGCATGTAGACGAGGCCGAAGTAGCCGAGCATCAGGCACCAGGTGGTGCGCGATGCCAGCAGCGAACGCCAAGGCGGCGCGCTCGGCGCTTGCGCGGCCGGTTCGGCGTCGTTCGAGGGACGCGAGAGCGCCGCGAAGCGCCAGGTCCAGAGCGCGGCATAGAGCAGGCCCGCCCCACCGAGCACCGCGAACATCCAGCGCCAGCCGAGCGCCAGCATCAGCGGCGTGAGCAGCAGCGGCGCGAGCGCGGGCCCGATCGACGAGACGCAGTTCCACACGCCGGTGGCCCGCCCGCGCTGGTCGGGCGCGAAGTGCCGGGTCGTGAGCGCCTGCGCGCCGGGCAGCGCCGTGCTTTCGCCGACCGCGAGCAGCAGCCGGAAGAAGAACAACGTCGCGAGCCCCGTGGCCGCGGCGCCGCCGAGCTGCGCGAGCGACCAGAAGGCCAGCCCCGCGCCAAGCACGCGCCCCACGCCGAAGCGATCGACCAGCGCGCCGGCCGGCAACTGCGCCAGCGCATACGCGAGCGGGAAGGCCGCGAGCACCAGCCCCATCTGCACCGCATCGAGCTGCATCTCGGCGCGGATCGAGACGATCGCGATCGACAGCGCGGCGCGATCGAGGTAGTTGATCACGCCGGCGCCGAGCACCAGCGCGAGCAGGCTGCGCTGCGCGGGGCTGAACGGGGCGGGCGTGCGCACGGGGTTCACCACGTCAGATCGAGCCGCGCGAAATAGGTCCGGCCCGCGACACCGAACGGCGACTCCTCGCCGTAGACGAATCCCTGCTTGGTGGCCGAGGTGTCCACCAGCCGATCCGGGTAGACGTCGCCGATGTTCTGCACCCCGAGCGTGAGCGCGGCCACGCGGCTCAGCTGCCAGCGCAGCGACGCGTCGGCGAGCCACTTGGCGTTGAAGGTCTGCACCGACGTGACCGGCTGCCCGGTGTACGGCCCGTAGCGCGTGAACGCCACCGAGCCGAGCCAGTCACCGCGCTCCCAGGCCGCGCTGGTGACCCATTTGTTGCGGGGCTGGCCGTCGGTCAGCAGCAGCGACGCGCGCGTGCCGATCAGCGGCAGCGCGGGCAGCACCGGGTTCGGCGCGAGCCGGTCGAGCTCGGTGTGGAAGGTCGCGACGCTGGTGCTCGCCTTCAGCTTGCCGCCAGCCGCCGCGCCGATGTAGTTCAGCGTCGCTTCGAAGCCGCGCGTCGTCGTGTCGGCGGCGTTGGTGAAGAACTGCGCCTGCTGCACGTTCGTGATGCCGGCGCCGGCCAGCACGGCCTGCACCGCGGCGCCGCCGAGCTGGTCGCTCAACACGATGCGGTCGCGCACGCGGGTGCGGTACGCGTCGGCCGTGAACCACCACGCGGGGGCGGCGGCCCAGACCAGGCCGAGGCTTTCGTGCCGCGAGGTCTCGGCGCGCAGGTCGGAGGCGCCGAGCGCGCGCGCCACCGGGTCGCGGACCTGGAACGTGCCCACGTTGACGAGCTGCCCGCCGCTCGACGCACTCGTCACCGACGAGAAGAACGACTGCTGCAGCGAGGGCGCGCGAAAGCCGGTGTCGACCCCGCCGCGCAGCGCCCACTGCGGCGCGAGCTGCCAGCGCGCGGAGAGCTTGCCCGAGGTCGCGCTGCCGAAGTCGTCGTAGTGCTCGCTGCGGATCGCGGCGCCCAGCGTCCATGCGCGGCTCGGTCGCCATTCGAGGTCGGCATAGCCGGCGAACGAGCCGCGCGCCGCATCGACCGGAATGCGCGGGTTCAGCCCCGGAAAGCCCTGCGCGCCGCCGCCGCTGAACGCGTCGGCCGGCGCGTTGTCGATCGCGTAGCGCTCGTTGCGGCGCTCCAGGCCGAACGCGAGGTTGCCGCTGGCACCGAGCGAGCGGTTCAGCGCGAGGTTGAACACGTCTTGCGCGTAACGCAGCGCGCCGCCGTCGAAGGCCGTGGGCGAGGCCGCGCCGAGCGAGGCGTTGGCGGTGTCGCGCACCGCGAAGCGCGCGCGCGAGCTGCCGCCCGCATAGCTGAAGTCGACGTCGGTGGCGCGGTCGAGCGTGTGCCGGTAGCCGGCGATGACCGAGGTGTCGTCGAGCCGCGCCTGGATGTGCGGCACGAAGCCGCCGGGGTACAGCGGCGAGACGCTGGCGGCGCGGTACTGCGCGGCGCTGCTGCTGTTGCGATGGGTGCCGATCAGCGTCGCGTACAGCTCGCCGTTCTGGCCGATCGGCAGTGCCGCGTCGGCACTCGCGGCCAGGCTGCGCGCGCGGGGGTCGCCGATCTCGAACGACACGCGCGGCGGCACGAGCGTCTCGTTCACGTCGGCGCGGTTGGTCGGCTGGCGATCGACCGCGTCGGCCGAGAGCGTGAGGTGCCCGCCGTCGCCCAGCGGCAGGCCGGTGCTGGCCTGCAGCGTTGAGGCCAGCCCATCGCCCCGATCGGTGCGGCCGATCTGGTACGCGGCGGTGCCGCCCTCGGCGTTCGATTTCAGGATGATGTTGACCACGCCCGCGATCGCGTCCGAGCCGTACTGCGCCGCCGCGCCGCTGCGCAGCACCTCGATGCGCTTGATGGCCGCGAGCGGCAGCGAGTTCAGGTCGAACGGCGCCGAGCCGCGGCCGACCGCGTTGTTGAAGTTCAGCACCGCGCTGGCGTGCGCGCGCTTGCCGTTGACGAGCACCAGCACCTGGTCCGGCGCCATGCCCGACAGCGTGATCGGCCGCACGTTGGCCGACGAGGCCGTGGTGGCCGCATGCGGCAGGTTCAACGACGGATCGGCCGCGGCCAGTGCGTTCGCGACATCGGTGAACCCGGTGCGCGCGAGGTCTTCGGCACTGACCACGCTGATCGGCGACATCGACGTTTGCTGCGTCGACCCGCTCGCCCGTGTGCCGGTGACGACGACGGTGTCGAGCGACGCCGTCTGCGCGGCGCAGGGCGGGGCACCGGCCGCGAAGATGAAAGCGGCGGCCGCGATCGAAGCGGCATCCTGCATCGTTGGATTGCTCATGGAGATGGGGGCTGGGCCCGACCGTTGACACCGCGCGAACTTGCGCGGCAACGGAAATCTCGCATGCGCACGCCGGCCGGAAAACCGCAAAGGGCGCAACGCCGATTGCGCGGATCGAAACTCGCGTCACGCCCGCGTCACACGGTTGCAGCGCGTGCACCACCGATTGCAGCGAATGCGCTGGCGGCCCGGCGCCGCGGCGGCGAGACTCGATCGCCTGCCAACCCGCGCTCCGTGCCCATGCTGATTGCCCTCGTCGCCGACAGCCACCTGTCGCCCCGCGCACCCGAATTCGTCGAGAACTGGCACGGCGCCGCCCGCGCGGTCGCCGAGGCAGAAGTCGATCTGACGATCCACCTCGGCGACATCACGCTGGACGGGCAGCGCTGGCCCGACGAGCTGAGCTTCGCGGCCCGATGCATCGCCGGTTGGCCCTCGCCGATGCGCTGCATACCGGGCAACCACGACCTCGGCACCGGCAGCGGCGAGGCTCCCTTCGAACGTGCTCTATGGCAACGCTACCGCGAACTCTTCGGCCCGGACCGCTGGATCATCGCGGCCGACCCGTGGCACCTGATCGGCATCAATGCCCAGTTGCTGGGCACCGGCAGCGTCGAGGAACAGGAGCAATGGCAGTGGCTGGAAGACCACGCCGTTCAGCCGGGCTGCCGGCGTGTCGCGTTGTTCCTGCACCGGCCGCTGGTGCCGCCCGACGCGACAGAGGCCGCGCGCAGCGGCCGATACGTGCCCGCGGCCGCACGCGAGCGGCTGCTGACAGGCCCGTTGCGCCACGCCCTGCAGCTCGTCGTCTCGGGGCACACGCACCAGTTTCTCGATCGCGTCGACGATGGCCGGCGCCACGTCTGGATGCCGTCCACCGCGTTCGTCCTGCCCGATGATTTACAGGCCCGCGTCGGCGAGAAGATCGTCGGCTTCGGCCTGATTCGCCTGGACGGCCCGGTCGCGCATTTCGACCTTCGGCGCCCGGACGGCATCGCGCGCCACGACATCTCTCGGCTGCCCGTTCGGCTGGTTTTCGAGAAGCCGCCCGTTTCACTGGCCTAGATTGCTGGATCGACATGCTCTCAGAAGGCAGGCCAATCAATGCCGAAATTCGACGACCTCGCCGGTTTCGCTGCCGTCGTGCGCGCTGGGGCGCCGGCTCGACCTGAAGCTGCTGAATCGCACCACGCGCGGCGTCGCACCCACCGAGGCGGGCGAGCGCCTCTTCCAGACCGTGGGGCCGCGTTTCGAAGACATCGAAGCCGAGCTCGCCGTGCTCGGCGAGATGCGCGGCCTGCCCGCCTCGCCCGCGGTGGCGTTGGTGGTCGAGGCGTGGCGGCTCGCGGTGCCAGCCTGACCGACCCGTCAGCGTGCCAGCACGCGGCGGGCCGCGTAGCTCAGCGCATCGACCAGCGCCACCAGCAGCAGCATCGCGACCAGAACGGTGGCGGTCTTGCCCATCTGGAACAGGCCCATGTGGAACGACAGCAGCTGCCCCAGGCCACCGGCGCCGACGACGCCGAGGATCGCGGCGGCGCGGATGTTGTTCTCCCAGCGGTAGAGCGTGTACGAGACGAGCTGCGGCAGCACCTGCGGCAAGGTCGCGTAGAGAAAGACGCGCACGCGGCCGATACCTTGCGCGCGCAGCGCATCGGCCGGCCCGCGCGAGGCGTTCTCCATCGCCTCGGCGAACAGGCGGCCGAGCACGCCGGTCGTGTGCAGCGCGAGCGCGAGCGTGCCGGCGAACGGGCCGAGTCCGGCCGAGATCAGCAGCAGCGCGGCCCACACCAACTCGGGCACCGCGCGCAGTGCGTTCAGCAGCAGCCGCGTGGGTGCGCGCGCGAGGGCGCGGTCGCCCTCGCGCGCGCGGCTCGCCGGCAGCGCGAGCACCAACCCGCCGGCCGCGGCGAGCACGGTGCCGAGCGCCGACATCGCGAGCGTCTCGACCGACGCGACCGCGACCTTGCGCACGAACGCCGGCGACACGTCGGGCGGGAAGAACTCGCCGACGAAGCGCGCCATGCTGTGCGCCGCATCGCGCGACAGGAAAGCGGCCCATTGCAGATCGAGGCTCCAGAAGCTGGCGACCACCAGCACCACGAGCCCGAGGCCGAACCAGCACGCCTTGCAGCGTGCATCGAACAGCGGCGGCGGCAGCCGGTACGGGCGATTGGCGGCCGCGTTAGCCACGTTGTCAACGCGAGCGGGCTTCATGCGAGCGCGCGCCTCAGCCAGGTGCTCGCGCGATCGGCGAGCGCCACCAGCGCGACGAACACCAGCAGCATCGTCGCGACCTCGCCGCCGGCGAACATCTTGGTCGAGCTGTCGAGCTGCTGGCCGAGCCCACCCGCGCCGACGAAACCGAGCACGACCGACGAGCGGATCGCGCACTCCCAGCGGTACACCGTGTACGACGTGAGCTCGGCCGCGTTCTGCGGCAACAGGCCGTACGCGAAGGCCTGCAGCCGGCCGCTGCCGTTGGCCAGCAACGCTTGCGTGGCGGGGGTTTCGCCGCTTTCGAGGATGTCGCCGTAGACCTTGCCGAGCATGCCGCCGTAGGTCAGCGCGATCGCGAGCACGCCGGCCGTCGGCCCGAGGCCGACGACGCGCACGAACACCAGCGCCCAGACCAGCTCGGGCACGCTGCGCAGCAGCACCAGCGCCCAGCGCACGGCTTGCCGAAGCGCGGCCGGCAGCGGCGCCATGCGGCCCGACAGCGCCGAGATCGACAGCACGCGCGTCGACGCCAGCGTCGCGGGCACGGCGATCACCAGCGCAAGCGTGATCCCGGCCGTGGCGATCGCCACGTTGCGCCAGGTCTCGCGTGCGACCAGCCACAGGAAGTCGGGCTCGACGGCCGGCGGGAGGAACGTGCCGAGAAAGCGCAGCGTCGGGCCGCGGCTCTCGGCGCTGAACAATGTCCAGGGTCGGAACTCGGTCGTCACGAGCATCGGCCACAGCAGCACCAGCGCGGCGCCGATCCAGAACAAGCGACCGAGCCAGGCCGGGTCGCGGCGCGGCGGCGGCAGTGCGCGGTTCATCGGCAGTGCATCACGACGGGCGGCGCCGCCGCGTCGGCCACGGCCGGCGGCTCGCCACGCGCGCCGTCGAGTTCGTCTTCGTGCTGCGCGTAGAGCCGCAGCAGGTGCTCGCGGCCGACCTGCGCCGTTGCCAGGTCGAACGCGACCGCGCCCTCGCGCAGGCCGACGATGCGGTCGAAGTGCGCGAGCGCGGTGTCGACCTGGTGCATCGTCGCGAGCAGCGTGATGCCGCGCTCGCGCGCCACCGACACGAGTTGCGCGATGGCCTGCTCGGCGCGCGTCGGGTCGAGCGCCGAGAGCGGCTCGTCGATCAGCCACAGCGAGGCCGGCGCGAGCAGCGCGCGTGCGAGCCCGACGCGCTGGCGTTCGCCGCCCGAGAGCCGGTCGACGCGTGCGAACAGCTTGTCGGCGAGATCGAATTGCTCGAGCGCGGCATGGGCGCCGGCGATGTCCACCGGGTAGAACAGCGAGCGCAGCGCGGTCGCGAGGTTCCAGCCCGGCAGCCGGCCGGCCAGCACGGCCGTGACCACGCGCTGCCGCGGCGGCAGCGGCGGCGTCTGCGGCGCGAGGAACAGCTGCCCGCGTTGGCGCTGCAGCGCGCGCGTGCTCTGCGCCCAGGGGTCGATGCCGCCGAGTCGCAGATGGCCGCTCGACGGCTTCAACGCGGCCGCGGCGACCTGCAGCAGCGTCGTCTTGCCTGCGCCCGAGGGGCCGATCACCGCCAGCCGTTCGCCCGCGCGCACGCGCAGGCTCACGCCGCGCAGCGCGGTCGTGCCCTTCGCCGCGGCGGCGTGCCGCGCGTGCACGGCCTGGAGGTCGATGTCCACCGTCTGCGCGCCGCTTTCAGATCAGAGCAGGCCCGCGCTTCTCGCGGCGGCCTCGATGCCCTTGTAGTTCTCCGGCTTCGTCGGCACGAAGCGGGTGGCGCGCTGCAGCTCCAGGATCTCCTTGCCTTCGGGCGTGCTGCGATCGAGCGCGAGGAAAGCCTGGGTCAGCTTGGTGCGCAGCGCCTCGGGCATCGCCGTGCTCACCGACCAGTTGTAGTCGTAGTACGGCGGGGTCGTGAAGAACACGCGCACCTTGTCGGTGTCGACCTTCTTGTCGGCGACGAACTTCTCCCACACCGAGATGTTCAGCGCGCCGGCCTGCACCTTGCCCGCGGCCACCGCGGCGATGGTCGCGTCGTGCGCGCCGCTGTAGGCCACGCGCTTGAAGTCCTTGTCGGGGTCGAGGCCAGCGCCGAGGAGAACGCTGCGCGGCATCAGGTGGCCGCTGGTCGAGCTCTGCGCACCGAAGCTCACGTCCTTGCCCTTCAGGTCGGCCAGCGTCTTGATCGCAGGGTCGGAGGTGATGAAGACCGAGCGAAAGCGCTCGTCTTCCTCGCGCTGCACCAGCGGGATCACCTTGCCGCCGGAGCGCACCGAGGCCTGCACGAAGGTGAAGCCGCCGAACCAGGCGAGATCGACCTTGCCGTTGATCAGCGTCTCGACCGAGGCCGCGTAGTCGGTCACCGGCGTGAACTCGACCTTCATGCCGAGCTTGGATTCGAGGTACTTCACCAGCGGCGCGGCCTTGCGCGCGAGTTCGGTGGGCGATTCGTCGGGGATCGCCGTCACGCGCAGCACCTGTTGCGCGTGCGCGGCGGCGCCGAGCAGCAACAGCAGGCTCGCCAGGCACGCGCGAGAGAACGATGAGCGGATGAGATGCAGCATGGAAGAGGCCAGCGGGTTGGTTCGGGAAGCCGGCATTACAACCCGGAAGCGGCGCCGCGGTCCGGCGCCCGCGATTGGCCGGGTGCCGATGCACAGGAACGGAACCCGGTGAACACGTCGTCGCGCTCGGCCGAGAAGAAGTTGCGGTAGTGGGGATGCTTCATTTGCGGCGCGGTCGCGAACGAGGCGCCGCGCAGCGCCGGGCGGCCGTCGAACCAGGGTTGCGAATAGTCGCGGTAGGGGTGCGGCGCGAAGCCGGGGTACGGTGTGAACGGGCTCGCCGTCCACTCCCAGACCTCGCCCCAATCGAAGCGCTGATCCTGCCCTTCGGCGAGGCGCGCCGCCGTCTCCCATTCGGCTTCGGTCGGCAACCGGCGGCCGGCCCAGCGGCACCAGGCCTCGGCCTCGTGCGCGGTCAGGTGCAGCGCCGGTGCGGCCGGGTCGATCGGCGCCCAGTGGCCGAAACGGTGCTGCTCCCAGCCGCCGTTCGCCCCGCGCAGGTGGCGCGGATGCACCCGCTGCTCGCGCGCGCGCCACGCCCAGCCCGCGGTCGACCAGAGCGCTTCGCGCTCGTAGCCGCCGGCCTCGACGAACGGCAGGAACCGCGCCCACGAGACCGGCGCCCGGTCGATCGCGAAGGCATCGACGAAGCGCTCGCCCGCCGCGAGTTCATTGTCGAACGCGAATCCGCCCGGCGCGGAGCCGAGCGGCCGCATGCCGGCCGCGATCTGCCACTCGCCCTGCGCCTGCGCAACGCGCGGCGAGCGGCCCTGCATCGAAGGCCCGAGGTCGATGCCGAGTTGCTGGGCCATGAAATGCCAGGCCTCGCGGTGCATGTCTTCGTGGAACAGCACGAGGCGGAAGAAATAGAGCGCGTCGTCGGTCGGCGCGCTGTCTCGCAGCAGTTGCAGCGTCGATGCGCGCACCCGGGCGAGGTAGCTGCGCGTGGCGTCGGGCGAGGGCAGGTCGAGTTGCCAGCGGCGCGCATGCGGCACGTTCGACGAGTCGTAGAGCGCAT
>Ga0209583_10000649_pt1 | contig 10620 bp, 9 predicted proteins | sample Str014_FD_187201 | JGI IMG/M metagenome (GOLD analysis project Ga0209583, IMG submission 187201) | Freshwater sediment microbial communities in response to fracking from Pennsylvania, USA - Straight Creek_MetaG_SC_2014 (SPAdes) (version 2) | ecosystem: Environmental > Aquatic > Freshwater >... | reverse complement strand
GTGCTCAACGACCTCGGCGCGTCGGTGTCGGAGGCCGCCGCGATCGGATCGATGCTGCAGGTCGGCGGCGTGGTCGGCACCTTCGCGCTCGGCAGCATCATCGACCGCTTCTCGTTTCGGGCGCTGGCGCTGGTGTATTTCATCGCAGTGTTTGCGGTCGGTGCGATCGGCGAACTCGGTCATTCGGTTGTCTTGGTGACCATGGCAATCTTCGCCGCCGGGTTCTGCATCGTCGGCGGCCAGATTGCCGCCAACGCGCTGGCGGCAACCTTTTACCCGACCGCGGTCAGGGCCACCGGCGTCGGCTGGGCGCTTGGCATCGGGCGGGTGGGCTCTATCATCGGCCCTCTGGTAGGCGGAGCGCTGCTGACGGCGAGATGGAGCACGGGATCGGTTTTCATCGCGGCTGCGACCGCCGCCCTGTGCGCCTCGCTGGCGGCTTTCGGCCTGAGCCGGCTTGCCGGCATGAGCGGAGGGCAGGACGCCAGGCTGCCGTCACCGGTTGATGTTGAACTGCGGCCGGCGACGGGACACTGAGGGGGATCGGAAGATGAGCGATAGCGACCAGGACAACAAGCAGCGCAATCGCGAGATCGCGGAGAACGAGGCCAAGCGCGAAATGGTCAGCAATGTCCGCGTCAGCACCTGGGCGATCGTCACCACGATCGTCGTCGGCCTGATCGTGTTTGGTATTGTGTGGGCCTGGGTCCACCGCTGAGCATAACGTTTTTGCGTCAGGAAAACGCGTCGAAAAGCAAGAGATCTATGTCGCGTAGTGCGTCAGCCGCTTGCCCGGCAGCAAATCGTAGGCGGATTTCCAGCCGGGCAGGGCGGCCATGCGGCCAAGCCAGGCGTTGATGGCGGGATGGCTGACGGCAAGATCATATCCGGTCTCATCGGCGGGATAGTGCAGATAAGCCATCATGGAAATATCGGCCACAGTCTGCTTTGCTCCGATCGCAAATGCATTCTTCTCCATATGGACCTCCAGGATTCCCAGGAAGTCGTCGAGCCGCCTGCGAAAGTGTGCCAGCACGTGCGGGTCGGGTGACGGCGTGAACGTCCGGTAATACCGATAGGTCGCCATGTAGCCGGTGAGCTTGTGGTTGTCCCAGAACAGCCAGCGCAGCAGCTCGAATTTCTCCTCCGCCGTCTCGCCGCCGAACCGGCTGTATTGTGCGGCGAGCCGCAGCAGAATCGGCGCGGTCTGGGTCAGGCGTTCGCCATCCACCTCCAGCACCGGAATTTCGCCCATCGCGTTGACCGTCGCGCGCCATTCTGGTGTCCGCGTGACGCCGCCGCCGAAATCGGTCCAGACCGGCTCGAAGCTCTCGCCGCACAGCGTCAGCATCAGCGCGAGCTTGTAGCTGTTTCCCGACTCCGGGAAGTAATGCAGACGATAGCGGGGCACTTGCGGCTCTCTCCGTTGCGGACCGGCACGCGCGTCGGGAAAGCTCAGGCCACCGTGCCTGACGCCCGCAGCTGCCCGATCGAGGTTTCGTCATAACCGGCATTTCGAAGTATCTCGTCGCTATGCTCGCCGAGGCCGGGCGGCTTGCGTGGCGCCACCTTCTTGCTGCCTTCGACCCAGATCGGGCTGTTGATCGTCAGCATGGTGTCGTTCTCGAACGGCACCAGTACCTCGTTCTCGATCATCTGCTTGTCGTGTGGAATGTCGTCGAGGATACCGACGACGCCGAACACCAGCCCGTTGCCGTCGAGAACCCGGCGCCATTCCGCGAGGTCCCGGGTGGCGAAGATCTCATCGAATATCCTGATCAGTTCCAGCGACCGCGCATGGCGGTCCTTTTTGGTCGCGAATCGGGGATCGGTGATGAAATCCTCGCGGCCCATGCAGCGTGCCAGCGCCGGCCATTGCCGCTCTTCGTTGAGCAGCGACAGGATGATCCAGCGCCCATCCCCGCATTTGTAGTGGTTGGTCACCGCGTTCAGCGCCCGTTCGCGCGGACGCCGTTCGCCGAATTTCGCACCGACCAGCTTGGCCTGCGCCAGCACCGAAGCCGCCCAGATGCCGTTGGCCATCAGGTTCGAACTGACATGCGAACCCTTTCCGGTGCGCTCGCGCTTGTAGAGCGCGGTCACGATCGCGCCGTAAAACGCCATCGCGCAGGGGTGGTCGCCCATGCCGGCGATCGACCGCGCCGGCGTGGTGTTTTCATCGGCGCGAACCAGGTCCATCAGGCCGGAGCGCGCCCAATAGGCGTTGCTGTCGAAGCCCGGCTTGTTGGCCTCCTCGCCTTTTTCGCCGTATCCGGTGAACGACGCATAGATCAGCCGGTCGTTCCGCGGCGCCAGATGATCCCAGGTGATGCCGAGCCGGCTGCGCACCGCCGGCGGATAGTTGGTGATGAAGACGTCGGCCTGGGCCGCCAGTCGATGCAGCACCGATTGTCCCTCTGGCTTGCTGAGGTCGAGCGCCAGGCTCTTCTTGTTGCGGGACTCCAGCATCCACGCGAAATTGTGCTCGCTTTGCGGATAGCCGGGCAAATTCGGCAGGTTGCGGTAGGGATCGCCGGAGCCGGGCGGCTCGATCTTGATCACGTCGGCGCCGAAATCCGACAGCACGGTGGCGGCTGCGGGCGCCGCGATGAAACTCGCGCAATCCAGAACCTTGAGGCCTTCAAAAATGCCTTTTTCCATGGTGCAGCCGCTCCCGTGACGCTTGTTGGTCCTGTTTCGCAAGCTGGTTATCGCGACGCGCGATCCGGATCAACGTCATTTGCCCGCTCAGCGAGGGTGAGGGATGGGTGCTTTCCGAAGGGCAGGGAATTCCGTTCACAAATTTCGTCCGCGGCTTGGCACCATCAATCGGTTGCGTTACCTCTCTGCCCGCTCTCGCAGGGAGTGTGGAACCATGAGAGACGCAGTTCCGTCGAAATCGGTCGCAGCGCCGACAGCGCCGCTGAGCCTGCTTACCGGAATATTGTGGGTTGTCCTCGCAATCTGTCCGGCGCACGCGACCGAGATGAGTTCCGCTGTCGCAGCGCTCTACAGCACGGTGTCGATTTATCCGCCTTCCGCGAAATCGATGACCGTGTGCTACGGCTTCGTCTGCCGGCGCCGCGAGATGCTCGATTTCACGTCCGGCGACCGTAACGCACTGGTGCAGATCATGGCCGGGGGCCAGGCTTCGGCGGCGGCCGAGCGCGCGGCCGTGCAGAAGGCCGTGGTGTGGTTCGACCGTCGGATGGGGCCGATCATCGGCACCAACAAGCGCGTCGCGCGAGCGGATTTCCGCTATTTCGACGACAAGCACAATTACGATTGCTGGGACACCACCCGCAACACCACCAGCCTGCTGCTGGTGCTGCAGGAGTGGCGTTTGCTGAAATATCATCTGGTCGGCGATCCCCACTATCGCGGCAACGCGCTGGCATTGCAGACGCCGCACAATACCGCGGTGCTGATCGATCGCGCGACCAGGGTCGAATGGGCCGTCGACCTCTGGCCGCGCGGTTATCTGCAGCCACCCGATGTCATGATGGTGAAAAAGTGGGTTATGGAACATTGAGAAGCGGCCGGCGCGGATTTGAAAACAAGCAAAAGCGGTGCCCGCTCCGACGAACGCTCACAGCTGTTTCAGGATTTTCACAGCTCCACTCCCGGATTGTGTCCGAGAGTGCGCCGCCGCCGATTGCGCGTTTGCGCTAGACCTTGAGGTTCTCGGCCGAAGTCTTGCCACGATTGGCAATCTCTTCGTACTCGACCGTCTGTCCTTCATTGAGTGATGAAAGACCAGCTTTCTCCACCGCCGAAATGTGAACGAACACGTCCTTGCCGCCATTGCTGGGCTGGATGAATCCATAACCCTTGGTGGGATTGAACCACTTCACCGTACCTTTAGCCATTCACGTCGTCTCCGCGGAATCAAAAAACAAAACGGACCGCCGGTCCCCGCACATACCTGCCTGCCCGAGGCTACAGAATACGCGGGTTGGAGCAGGCTGGGTAGCGCAAACGGCATCCGGGTTCTGACAAAAATAAGCCGGATCGCCCCGCATTTTTGCCGTTTTGCCGATTTCGCGGCGATTCGACGCGGCGGAAGCGTGACTGATTTCAGTCTGGTCGGGGGAGAAATCGAACAACGACCGTCGTCTTGGCAGGCGGACCGGATGCCGGAAGGCCTCGGGGGAGGCGCGCGCTAGAAACCTTCTCGACCCCTGCGGATATCAGTAATTCGCGGTGAGATAGTCGACGATCTTGCCGACATCGGCCTCGCCGATCGGGGCGCCATAGACCTTGATCATCTTGGTCACCTCGGCCTGCCAGAAGTCCTTCTTGAATTTTTCGCCGCGCGGCTGTGTCTTGACATAATCGGCGGAGTGGCAGGCCAGGCAATTGTTGCGGACCACGTCAAGATTGGCCCCGGGTTTGAAGGCGGCAGTCTCTTCCGGAAGCTTGTAGGAGATCGGAGCTGCCTGCGCCGAAAGCAGGGCAAGGCTGACCCCGAAGAGCGCGAGGAGAAGCGGATAATGTCTCACGAGCATTCTCCTTTAGGCCGCGGTGACGCGAACGGTTTCGACGACGTTGCGCAGGTAGCCGGGGGGATTCCACAGCGGATTCATCGGTTGCACGTCGCCGGCGTTGCTGGTCGCGCGCACCTTGAGTTCATGGGCGCCCGCCGCCAGTTTCACCGGCAGATTCCATTCGCGGAATGAATATTTGCCGAGGTCCTTGCCGAGTTTCGCGGGCGTCCAGTTCTTGCCGCCGTCGGTCGACACCGCGACCTCCTTGATGCCCTTGCCGCCGTCGAAGGCGATGCCTTTCAACGTCATGCTGCCGGGCTTGATTTTTGCGCCGTCGGCGATGTTGGTGATGAACGAGCGAACCGTGAAGCGGTTGATCGGAATCGTCGCCTTTGGCGCCGTACCCGGTTCGACGCTGTTGTTGGGCGTGTCGGGGATCCGGTAGGCTGTTTTCATCCAGAAGCCGTCGAACACGTTGTCGATGACGGCGATCTCGTTGAGATGTTTCACCCAGTAGGTGCCGTAATAGCCGGGCACCACGAGACGCAGTGGAAAGCCGTTGAGAAACGGCAGATCCGCGCCGTTCATGCCATAGGCCAGCATCACCTCGCCGTCGCGGGCGTGATCGATATCGAGCGCCTTGACGAAGTCGGGGGTCTTGTCGGTCACCGGCCCGTCCATGCCGTTGAAGGTGACCTGCCTGGCGCCTGCCTGCACGCCGGCCATGTCGAGCACGGTTTTGAGCGGCACGCCGCGCCAGCGGGCATTGCCCATGGCGCCGTTGCCCAACTGGCCACCGGCGACGCGGGGGCTGGAAAACCCGCGGCTGTTGCCGGAGCACTGATTGACGGCGACGATGTCAACCGCTCGAAGCTTCTTGATGTCCTTCAACGACAGCTTCAGCGGGCGATCGACCTTGCCTTTGATGTCGAGGGTGAACTTGTCGGGATCGATGCTGTACGGCAGGTCTGCCAGGTGGTAGCGGACGAAAAACGCGTTGTTCGGCGTGATCGCGCCATCGTTGAAAACGGCGAAGGGGGTTTCCAGTTGAGGCGGCCGGCTGGTCAGGCCGATCATCGGCCGCTTTTGTGGATATTTCACCAGTGGCCGTTCGCCGTTGTCGAACGGCAGTGTCACGGAATCGACCGCAGCGGCGTTCGACGAACCAAAGCCCGCCAGCAGCGCCGCGGTGCCTGCGCCTTTCAGCAAATCTCGTCGATCCAACATAGTGCCTCCGATGGGTTTTCCCGGTCGTCGTCCGCGCCGCCATCTCTCGCACTCGGGAACCCGAAGTCAATCGTTTTGCGCGACAGGTCGAACGTTGCATTGCAACAATGGAACGAAACACCCAAAAGTTGAAACGATCCGCGTCGCTCCGCCCGGCTCAGGCGGCGGCCGCCTGTCCGTTCTTCACCAGGGTCGACAATTGCTTGGCATCCGCGACGGTGCGTACGATCATCGGCTCATTGCGCCCGCGGATCGCGACTTCCTGCCGCGGCAGCGAATCTGCCGAAAGTCCCGCCGCGATGCGAACCTCCTCCGAAACCACCGCCTCGCAGGACAGGGTCTTGGTCATGTCCTGCAGCCGTGCTGCGACATTGACCGCGTCGCCGAGCGCGGTGAACACCATGTGGTCGCGATAACCGATGTCGCCGACGATCACTTCGCCGCCGTGGATGCCGATGCCGAACCCGATCGGTTCGCGCAGGTCGTGGCTGAGAGCCTGATTCAATTCGTGGACATTGATCGCGATGGCCGCCGCGGCGTTCAACGCCCGACGGCAGGCGTCGCGGCGGTTCGCCGCGAGCCCGAACAGCGCCAGCATGCCGTCGCCGAGAAACTGGTTGGGCTGGCCGCCGTTTTCGATCACCGCCTGCGAGACGGCGCCGAGGAACCGGTTGACGATAAAGACGGTATCGAACGGCAGCCGCTTTTCGGCAAGTCGCGTGGAGCCCCGCATGTCCACGAACAGGCTGACGAGATAACGCTCCTGCCCGATCCGCGGAGATCGGGACACATTTGTATCGGCCGACACCGAATGCGGCAAGAACAGCTGGAAGAACGAGAGATCGGCCGCGGGCCGCAACTGGCACGCCAGCCGTATCGACGGGTCCGAGGTGCCAACCCGGGCCAGTACGAAGGCCTCGCGCGGCGAGGGTTCCGGCAGGTTGCCGCAGTCTCCGATGATGCGGATGCGGCAGGTCGAGCAGCGCGCGCGGCCGCCGCATACGCTGGCATGCGGCACGTTGTTGCGCAGGCTGGCCTCGAGCACGCTGAGGCCCTTGGGCACCCGGACCGTTCGGCCGTTGCCGTAGGAGAGGCTGATCATGCCGCCGCGGCGTTCGTTGATGGCCCGCGCGGCCTTGGCCAACAGCGCGACGCCGATCAGGCCGAGATAGCCGGTCAGGAAATATCCGGTGATGCGATCGAGCACGTCCTGCTCGGCCGACGTGCCGACTTGCTGCCGGGTAAGATTTTCCGCCTTCCATTGCGCGGCGCTGCTTTGCGTAACGACGGTTCGGCCGCCCTGATAGAGGCCGAGCATCGCCAGCGTCGGAATCAGCACGGCGGCGGCGAGCAGGAACGGCGCGGCACGCTGGTAGAAGGCTTTCATCCGCAGCCAGAAATACAGGCCGATGCAGCCGTGAACCCAGGCTACGATCAGCACGGCGAAGATCAGCCACATCCTGTACGGCCAGGCGATCCAATAGGCGTAGAACACCTGCGGATAAAGTTTTTCGTGGCCGAACAACGCCTGGCCGAGGCGCACGCCGGCGAGATGGCCGATGATCAGCGCCGGAATGCTCAAGCCGAGCACAAGCTGAAGCGGCTCGATGGTGCGAAAGCGAAATTGCCGGCGTTCGTACAGCGCCCAGATCCCGAGCGAGGCGTGCACCAGGCACGCGGCATAAAACGCCAGCGCCACAGGGGGGAATTGCCAGAACCGCGCATGCCAGAAGACGCCTGCAGCAAGCGCCTCCATCGAGATGTTGCCGAGCGCGTGGTTGAGGAAATGGCTGACCAGATAGGCGAACAGTACCACCCCGCTCACCAGCCGAATTTGCCGCAGGCCGATGCCGCGGGGAAGTATCGTGGTCCGCTTTCGGGATGACGTGGTCATGCGATCCATTCGGGCCGGCATCGGTTTGGTTCCGGATATCTGCTTTCGCAGGGCGACCGATGCTGTACCACAGTTTTTCATTCGTTCGGCACGTTGACACTCCCCGGGGAGTCGAGGAGAAAGCGCCGTGACGATGGCCCCACTCCATAACAGCCGCGCGAAATCATTTCACTCGGCTTCACGGCCGCTGCTTGCCGCCGTCGCATTGATCGCGGCTTTGACGGCGATGCGGCTGATTTATGCTTCGGTGCTCGAACTGCGCACCGACGAGGCTTATTACTGGACTTGGTCGAAGGAAAGCGCGCTTTCGTTCCTCGACCATCCCCCCATGATTGCGTGGTTCATCCGGTTCGGCACCGCGATCTTCGGCGACACCAATCTCGGGGTGCGGTTTGCCGGCATCGTCGCGATGCTGGTCACGCAGCTCCTGCTCGCCGATATCGTGCGCCGGATGACGCATCATTTTCGTGCCATTGCGTTCGCCGTGCTGATGCCGGAGGCCGCGCTTTATTATGGGCTGCTGATGGCCAAGGTCTCGCCCGATATCGCGCTGATACCGTTTGCCGTCGCGATGATCTGGTCGCTGGTCCGGCTGGCCGAGAGCGGCGACGGGCGCTGGTGGCTCGCCGCCGGCTTGTTCGCGGGGCTGGCGCTGCTGTCGAAATTCACCGCCGCGTTTCTGCTGCCGGCGGTGCTGGCGTTCATGCTGGTGCCGGATTGGCGCCGGCGCTGGCTGGCAAGTCCCTATCCATGGCTGGCGGCCGCGATCGCCTTTCTCGTGTTCCTGCCGGTGCTGATCTGGAACTACCAGCACGACTGGGCATCGTTCCGGTTTCAATTCGTGCGCGCGGTCGCCACCCATCCATTGTCGTGGCGCACCGTCGGCGATTTCATCGGGCTGCAGTTCGGCCTTGTCGGATTTGTCCTTCTTCCGGTGGTGCTGTCGGGCGTGACGCTGACGGCGTGGCGCGGCTATGCCAGGCGTGAGCCGGTGGCTATCCTGCTGTCGACCGCGGTGATCGTTCCCTTTGCCTATTTGTTCTGGAAATCGCTGAGCTTGCGAGTCGGCGATACCTGGCCGATGTTCATCTGGCCTGCCGGCTTTGCCGCCACCGCCATCAATATCGCGATGTTGCCGCGCGAGGGTTGGCCGGCACGGATGATCAGATCGACCGCCTGGTGGGCGCGTGCCGGCGTGATCTCCGGCATCGCCTTCGTGGTTGGCGTATTCTTCTATTATGTCGCGGCGCCCTGGAACCTGATCGGCAGGGCCGATCCGATCGGTGGCGAGGCGGGTTATGAAGCGGTCGTCGACCGCGCGCGCGACCAGTTGCACAAGACCGGCGCGAGCTGGATCGCCACGTCGGACTACCGCACCTATGCGATGCTGCGCTGGTACTTCAACGGACGCGTGCCCGTCATCCAGATCAACGAGCGTGGCCGGTTTCAGGGCTTTGCCGATCCCGGCATCAACCAGGTCCGGGACCATGCCGGGCTTTACGTCGCGCGCGAACCCGACAACAGGATGCCGCTCTGGGATGTCACCAGCGCGACGCGACAGCCGCTGGAACGGGTCGAGCGCAGCTGGCGCGGCACCGTGATGGATATCTACGCGCTGGAGAAGCTGACCGGCTGGACCCCGGAGCTTTCGCCGCCGCCGGACTCACCGCTATTCCTCTGGCGCGTGCTGGCGGGTGCGGTATATCCGCGAATTGTCGCGGCTCGCGCCGATCATGACGATGATCGACATATTCCTCGGGAATTTTAGGATGCGTGCCAGGGTCGCCGTGCTGGCGATGTCGGTTGTCTCGATTTGATCTTGTTGAAGAACGTCCAACCAAATTACCCGCCCCATACAGATATGGGTTGAAGCAGATCGGCTCTTTGTGGTTTCGCTACGGTAGCGCCCAGCGATGTCGCTGTTGGAGCAAACCGGACTCGGCTGAACCGAGCCCACGACGCGCATGACCCCGAGCAGACATCTGTGCGGAATCGCCGAAGGTATGGGCTTTCTTCAAGGCGGTTTTGTTGCCAGCCTCGGCGGCACGACGCTACAGGATGGCGTTCATGCAACGGGCTTTTGGGCCATTGCCGCGCGAAGCCGCTTTGCCACAAGCATCGTACCCGGTTTTGTGGCTCCGCCTGGGCCGGGAACGGGATTGACCATTTCCGCCGAAATTACTTCCGCGCATGCGGAGCACGTAACCTTTGGCTCAAACAGATGTCCGCAAGACTTGTGGACGAACAATATGGGGCTTCCCTCCCGCGGACGCGCCCAGCGGTCGCCCCACGCCGTCAGGGCAAGAATTGGGGGGACCAGATCGCGTCCGGCCTCGGTTAAACGGTAAACGTATCGGACTGGCCGTTGCTGATATGCCACACGTTCGATTACGCCGTTCGTAACCAAAGACTTGAGCCGCCTTGTCAGAAGGTTGCGCGATATGCCGAGGTCTTCGACGAGTTCATCGAAGCGCGTGATGTTCAGAAATAGATCGCGAATTATGAGCGGCGACCACCAATCGCCAATTATGTCGAGACCGCGGGCCAACGAGCATCGCATCTGAGCAAAACTGGTTCTTTCCATTACTCAGCCATATCAAGTTGCATTATTGAACTCAATCGAATAAGTTAGTTCAATGATTGAACTAGTTGGCACAAAATGTATCACTCGATTGTTGAGAAGCGCGTTCGCGCCCTGTTTGACGCAGTCAATCGCGGCGACGCTGAGCCGGTGCTGCGGGCGTTTGCCCAACGCTTCGAGCATTCCTTCCTCGGCGAAAACCATGCCCTGAGCGGATCCAGGCATACGCTGGCCGCGACCCGTGGATGGTATGAGCGTCTCTACCGGCTCTTACCGGATATTGAGTTTGAGGTACGGCGTGTCTGGGTGAGCGGCAACCCGTGGAACACCACAGTCGTTGCTGAGTGGAAGGAGACCAACTCGGGAACAGACGGGGTTCGCACTTCGAATTGCGGAATTCATTTCCTGCATCTGCGGTGGGGGCGCGCCAC
>Ga0209583_10000647_pt1 | contig 10640 bp, 8 predicted proteins | sample Str014_FD_187201 | JGI IMG/M metagenome (GOLD analysis project Ga0209583, IMG submission 187201) | Freshwater sediment microbial communities in response to fracking from Pennsylvania, USA - Straight Creek_MetaG_SC_2014 (SPAdes) (version 2) | ecosystem: Environmental > Aquatic > Freshwater >... | reverse complement strand
CCAGAGGTTGGAGTGAGGCTTAAGAAGCTGGCGATCAAAATGAATCTGTCTGAGCGAGGGGACTCATAACCATGTCGGCGCGCGACGACAATTTTCAGCACTACGAAACCATGGCCGATCGTTTCGATGCAACTTACGATCGTGAGAATTCCAATCATCTCTACAAGATCGAGCAGATCTCGAGAGTGATGTTTGACAACCTTCCGTCACTGGAGCGTTACGACGTGCTGGAACTCGGCGGCGGCACCGGCATCCACGCCTATCATTTCATTGAGGCAAACAGGCACCGAAACCTTCGCTATACACTGTCAGACCTGTCGCCCCTGATGCTCGAGCAGGCAAGAGTCCGGCTCCGCGGGTTTGATGTCGATTATTTTGCTTCTGCAGCAGAGAACATCGCCACGAACAGAAAGTTTGATGCCATCTTTTGCAGCGGCGCAATGCACCATTTCGAGAATGTATGGCAATCTATCGAGTCGATGCGCGATCACCTCAACCCGCGTGGTGTCGTCGTCGTGTGTGAGCCGATTGTCTGGAACCCGGTGAACTTCGTCAAGGCTGCGAAAGACCGGCTTGAATGGAGTCAGTTCACCGCCACCCGTTCCAATGTGGCTCGTATGCTAAGAGAAAGCGGGCTGAGCCTGACAACAAATCGGGTACTCCATTGGCGCGCAGGCTCCCCTTTCATCAGAAGACTATGGCCTTACAATAGTCTGGAGGCCTATACCGCGCTGGACTTAGGGGCCGTGATGTATTTGCTGGCAGCTACGAAACGATAAGTCGTGCCCGATCAACGATCGCCGTGAATGTGTGCGCCATTCGGACAAGGCAACGAAGTTGATTGGTGCGTGCGTAGCAGTTGCCGCTTATTTTGCGTTGGCCGAATGGTCGAGAAGGTCCTATGTCGATCCGACACCGGCGGGCAAGCTGGCGGTACGTCTCAACCGGCCATTCGAGAGGTTTGGCAAGGTGGGTGTAGCAAGATCAGTTGCGGGCGGTTGAACAGCTGGAGCAGGTTGGCGATTCCGAAGACGCGCCCCGGCGGTCGCCGGTGTTGCTTTACGAGGGTGGCCGCTTGCTCGGGCCTGCGCGCAGCAGCGACGCAGAGATTGCTGAGCGAGGTCAGGGCCGTTACTCCCATCTAAAGGGCGGTTTATTTTTCTCTTCGAGTGACAGTACCGATCCCAACGGGAACGGACGTATCTATTGGGCGGTCCTCCCATAGCACTTCGAACCTATCGCGCGTCCCGCTCATCAGCAATCACCTTGCCGTCGTTGGGCAACGATCCGCTCCGCGAAAATTCGACACTGCCGCCGAGCTTGGTCACGGCGCGCAGCGTCGCCGCGACTTCGTTGCGCAACGTCTCGCTGGCCGGCGCGCATTCCGCCTTCAGCGTCATCACGTCGTTCTCGTCCGCCCGCGTTACGACGAGGCGCAACCGTCCGAGTTCGGGGTGGCGCTTGCCGATTTCGGCAATCTGTTCCGGCCGTACGAACATGCCCTTGACCTTGGTGGTCTGGTCGGCACGGCCCATCCAGCCCTTAATCCGCATGTTGGTGCGCCCGCATGGGCTTTTGCCCGGCAAGGCCGCGGTCAGGTCGCCAAGCGCGAGTCGGATCCAGGGGTGATGCGGGTCGAGCGAGGTCACCACGATCTCGCCGACCTCGCCCGTCGCTACGGGATCGCCGGTGCCGGGCCGGACAATTTCCAGGATCAGGTCCTCGTTGACAACCATGCCGTCGCGGGCCGGTGTCTCGAAAGCGATCATGCCGAGATCGGCGGTGCCGAAAGCCTGATAGGCATCGACGCCGCGTGTCTTGACCTCGTCCTGAAGCGATTTTGGAAATGCCGCGCCCGACACCAGTGCACGCTTGATCGAGGAGACGTCGCGCCCGGCGGTCGCGGCCGAATCGAGCAGGATCTTCAGGAAATCCGGCGTGCCGCTGTAGCCGACCGGGCGATAGGCCTCGATCAGCTCGAACTGGGCGTCGGTGTTGCCGGGGCCGGCCGGGATGACCGCACAGCCGAGCGCGCGCGCCGAGGCATCGAAGATGAAGCCGCCCGGGGTCAGGTGGTAGCTGAAGGTATTCAACACCACGTCGCCGGGCCGAAAACCCGCCGCGAACAGGGCCCGCGCACCTCGCCAAGGGTCGGCATGGACGGGTTCAGGCTCGAAGATCGGACCGGGCGAGGTAAACAGCCGCCCGAACGAGCCCAGGGGCGCCGCCACGAAGCCGCCGAAGGGGAGGGCTGCCTTGTGCAGGGCAGGGAGCTCGGACTTGCGCAGCACCGGCAGGCCCGCCAGCGCGGCCCGGCCATTGACCGAAGCGGGGTCGATCCTCCCAAGACGCTCGGCATAGGCCGGCGCTTCCAGCGCCTTCCGCAGCACGTGTGGCAACCGTGCGAACAGCTCTTGCTCGCGCAGGGCGGGTTCGCGCGTCTCCAGGGCATCGTAATGATCGGTCATGGGTCTACCCGGCGACTCGTTGCGATTGTGTCGTGCCTATTACGTGGTATCAGGCGCTATCGGTATCGGAGTTGTTCCGGGGAACGCAATGGCTGAAACACATTCCGCCCAGGCCGTCGATCCGTCCGACTCCGACGATATTGTCCGGCTCCTGAAGAGCCGCATCATCGCGCATTCGCTGCCGCTGTGGTCCGGGGAGGGCTGGGACAGCAAGGCCGGGGGCTTTGTCGACCGGCTGACGCCCGACGGCCAGGTCGACCGGCTCGCACCGCGGCGGACATTCGTTCAGGCCCGTCAGATCTACTGCTTTGCCCGGGCTGCCGAGGTCGGCTGGTATCCGGAAGGCCGTGAGATCGCGCTCAGGGGATTGGATCATCTCCTGACCAAGGCCAAAGGGCCCGACGGCCGGCTGGGTTTCGTCCATTCGCTGGCGCCCGATGGTGCCGTGCTGGATTCGCGGCGCGATACCTATGACCACGCTTTCGTGCTGCTGGCGCTGGCCAGCGTGTATGCGCTCGATCGCGACGCGCAGGTCCGGTGCGAAATCGACGCGCTGTGTCATTTTCTGGATACGCAACTGCGCTCACCACACGGCGGCTTCGCCGAGGGACAGCCGGCGACCATGCCGCGGCGGCAAAATCCGCAGATGCATCTGTTCGAAGCGATGATCGCGGCGTTCGATGCGACCCATGACATGGTGTTCCAGAACCGGGCCGGTGAGTTCTTCGGCCTGTTTCTGGCGAACCTCTACGACAAGCAGAAACAGGTTCTGGGCGAATATTTCGAAGACGACTGGTCGAAGATCGAGCCCGTGATCGTCGAACCCGGACATCTGGCCGAATGGGTCTGGCTGTTGAAGGGATTCGAACGGATCACCGGCTGTCCGACGGGACGCTACCGTTCCGAGCTGCTGGCGTCGGCGCTCCGCTATCGCGACGAGGCCACCGGCTGCCTGGTCGATGAGGGCAATGCCGCCGGCGGCATCAAGAGGTTCAGCCGGCGCTGCTGGCCGCAGACCGAGATCGCCAAGGCGTGGATCGCGCAGGCGGAGGCGGGCGAACCGGGAGCGGCCGACGAGGCGCGCGCCGCATTGTCCCGTCTTGAAAGACATTATCTCCGGCACACCCTCGCCGGCGGTTGGTACGATCAGTTCGACCGCGATGGCACGTCGCTGGTCGCCACGATCCCTGCGTCTTCGTTTTATCATGTGCTCTGCGCGGCCGTGGAGGCGGAGCAGGTACTTGGCTAGGCCCAGTGCAACGCTTACAGCCAGCGCTTGCGCCGCTTGAAACTCTTCAGGTTCTTGAAGCTCTTGCGCTGATCGCCGGCCCCGCCAAGATAGAATTCCTTCACGTCCTCATTGTCGCGCAATTCGCCGGCACTGCCGTCGAGCACAACCTTGCCCTGTTCCATGATGTAGCCATGGCTTGCCACTGAGAGTGCCGCGCGCGCATTCTGTTCGACCAGCAGGATGGTGACGCCGAGATCCCGGTTGATCTTCTGGATGATCCCGAAGACTTCCTTGACCAATAGCGGCGACAGTCCCATCGACGGCTCGTCCATCAGGATCATCTTGGGGCGCGCCATCAGGGCGCGGCCGATTGCGAGCATCTGCTGCTCGCCGCCGGAGAGATAGCCGGCGAGCCCCGTGCGCTCCTTCAGGCGCGGGAAATAGTCGAACACCATCTCGATATCGGCGCCAACCTCGTCGTCGCGGCGGGTGAACGCGCCGAGCCGCAAATTCTCCAGTGACGTCATGTCGGCGATGATGCGGCGACCTTCCATGACCTGAAAGATGCCGCGACGGACGATCTTGTCGGGATCGATGCCATTGATGCGCTCGCCGTCGAAGAGGATTTCCCCGCGCGTGACTTCGCCGTCTTCGGTCTTGAGCAGGCCGGAGATCGCCTTCAGCGTCGTCGATTTTCCAGCGCCGTTGGCGCCGAGCAGCGCGACGATTGCGCCTTTCGGTACTTCCAGGCTCAGGCCGCGCAGCACCAGGATGACGTCGTCATAGACCACCTCGATATTCCGCACGTTGAGCAGCGGGACATCGGCGGTGACTTTCGCAGCCGGGCTTGTTGTCTCGACAGTTTCGATCATTTCCTGACCATCTTCTGCCGTCATCCCCGGGTTTACGGGGATGACGGCTGAGTGCTGGGTATGTTCAGCCCGATCCTACCAACCCAGCCATTCCGGCTTGCGCGGCAGATCGATCGACGTCACCTTTTCAAGCTTGATGGCGCCATTCTTCACGAGATCGTTGAGGGCTCCATCGGTCACACCTGAAACTTTCATGCGATAGATGTCGACCTTCATCGTCGGGCGGTGGTCGGCTTCCGTCCACGTGGAGGGATTGCAGACGCCCTCCATTCCGGCTGGCACCCAATCCTTCTTCTGGTAGAAGCCTTTCTTGACATTCTCGCCGGTCGCCCCGCCATTCTTGGCCGCCCATTCGATCGCTTCCTTCATGTAAAGCGCGGTACAGACGCCGGTGACGTAGTGTACCGGGCGATAGGCCGTGCCAGCCGCATCCGATATTTTGGAGATATCCATCACGGTCTTCATGCCGGGTGCGTTGCCGCCCCAGGCTACTGCCGTGCGCAGCGGGAACACCACGCCGTCGGCGGCGTCGCCGGCGGCCTTGGCAGCGTTCTCGTCCATCCCCCAGACGTTGCCCATGAATTGGGCTGTCACACCGGCGGTCTTGCAGGCCTTCAGCACCGAAATGTTGGAGCCGGCGGTATTGCCGAGATAGGCATAGTCGGCGCCTGCACTCTTGAGCGTGAGGCATTGCGCGCTGAAGTCGCCCGGTGCCAGCGCGAACACGATCGGCGGCAGCACCTCAAAGCCGAGGTCCTTGGCAAGCGCTTCACCGGCTTCCTTGGGCGCATTCGGGTAGGGGTGATTGGCGCCCATATGAACGTATTTGGGCTTTCCCGATTTGCCCTTGGATTTCCAATCGGCGGCAGCCCAGGTCAACATGCCGCGAAGGGCATCGGAGTAGGTCGGCCCATAGAAGAAATTGTAGGGCGCGGCCTTGGCCTTGCCGCCAGTGCCTTTGGGATCGCTGAGGGCGGCGGCGTAGGAAGCCGACATATCGGGGATTTTGTCATCGGCGAGAAAGCCGGTCAGGGCCTCGGTATCGGCGGTACCCCAGCCCATGATGGCCGCAACCTTATCTCCGCCCGACCATTTCTTGTATTGCGCGATCGCGCGCGGCACCTGATAGCTGTAGTCGACCATGTCGACGTTCAGCTTCTTGCCATCGGCGCCGCCGTTCTTGTTCGCCCATGCAAAGGCGTCGGCCACTCCTTGCGAAAACGGGGTTCCGACATCCGATGTGGGGCCCGACAGATCGGCGAGTTGACCGATCGCGATTTGCGCCTGCGCAGCACCCGCCGTACCAGCCAGAAGCAAGGCCAGCGATGTAGTTCTGAGTAATGCATTGATCGTCATCGTTTTCGTTCCTCCACTTGAGATCTCTTCCCGCTCCCTGTCCCGTTCCGACCTCAATGCGAAAACGGGTAGAGTTTCCAGTACGTCTTGATTTGCCGCCACCGATGAGCCAGCCCGTCCGGCTCGAAAATCAGGAATGCGATGATAATGACGCCGATCGCGAACTCGCGCAGAAACGCGATATTGTTCTTCAGCCCGAGAAACTGGTCGATCGGACTGCCTCGCAGCGCGGCGCTGAGCAATTCCATCGATTCCGGCAGCAGGACCATGAAGGCCGCGCCCATCAAGGTGCCCATGATCGAGCCGATGCCGCCGATGATGATCATCGCCAGGAAGATGATCGAGCGGTCGATGCCGAACCCTTCGTTGGAGACGACCAGATTGTAGTGCGCGTAGAGCGCGCCGCCGACGCCAGCGAAGAATGCCGCGAGGCCGAATGACAGGGTGCGGTATTTGGTCAGGTTGATGCCCATGATCTCGGCCGAGAGATAATGGTCTCGTACGGCGACCAGCGCCCGGCCGTCGCGCGAACGCATCAGATTTGTCACCAGCACATAACAGGCGACGACATAAGTCAGCACCACGTAGAAATATTGCCGGTCGCCGCGCAGCCTCATTCCGAAGATCGAGAAAGGCTCGGCGCTCGCCGGCACCGATCCGCCGGTGAACCATTCCGCGCGCGCGAAGAAGTCGAGCAGGATATACTGCGCCGCGAGCGTAGCGATCACCAGATAGAGGCCCTTCAGCCGCGCCGCCGGCAAACCGAAGATCAGGCCCACGGCGGCGGTCACCACGCCTGCAAGCGGAATGGCGAAGAACACCGGAATCGAGAATCGGTTGGAGAGGTAAGCCGACGTGAATGCGCCGAACCCGAAGAAAGCGGCATGACCGATCGAAATCTGCCCGGTGAAGCCGACCAGGACATTGAGGCCGAGTGCCGCAATTCCGAAGATGCCGATCTGGATCAGGATGCTCAGCCAGTATTCACTCAGTACTTGCGGCGCGAAGCAGATCAGCATGATGCCGACGATCACCGCGTTGCGGCTGGCAGCGGTCGGAAAGATCGTGGTGTCGGCGGCGTAGCTGGTGCGGTAATCGCCCGCGGGAATGAGAGAAGGGGTTGCCATTTCGATCAAACCCGCTCGATGTCTTTGGTGCCGAACAACCCGTACGGCTTGATCATGAGAACGATGATCAGGACATAGAACGGAGCGATCTCGAAGAGATTGCCCCAGTGCAGGTATTCACTGTCGATGAAGTGGGCCACGTTTTCCAGCAGGCCGATGATGATGCCGCCCAGAACCGCGCCGCCGACGCTGTCGAGCCCCCCCAGGATTGCCGCCGGAAATACCTTGATGCCGTATCCGGACAGGCCCGAAGAGACCCCATTGACGACCGCCACCACCACCCCCGCTACCGCCGAGACCGTCGCCGAAATCGCCCAGGCAATCGCAAATACATTCTTGACGGAGATGCCAAGCGACTGCGCGACCTGCTGATTGAAGGCCGTGGCGCGCATCGCGAGGCCGTATTTCGAGACGCGGAAGAACCAGGCCATGCCGCCCATCATGGCGACCGAGACAACCAGACTCATCAGATAGACCGTCTGTATTTTCAGGCCGAACACGGCCACGGTCTCGGTCGTGAAGATTTTCGGAAATGGTTGCAGGTTGACGCCGAAAATCCATTTCATCAAAGCCTGAAATGCCGTCGACATCGCAATCGTAACCATGATCACCGAGATGATCGGCTCGCCGATCATCGGGCGCAGGATCACGATCTGGATCGCGATGCCGAACAGGAACATGAAGACCAGCGTGACGGGCATGCCGATATAGAACGGCACCTCGTACCTGGTGAGCATGACCCAGCATACCCATGCACCGACCAAAAGCAGTTCGCCCTGCGCGAAATTGACGACCTGGGTCGCCTTGTAGATCAGCACGAACGACATCGCGACGACGCCGTAGAGCGTGCCGACCACGAGGCCGTTGATGAGAAGCTGGATCAGGAGCTGGCTGTTCATCGGCAGCGGATTTCTCTTTACTCGGCGGCGTCGGCGACTGGCGCTGTGTGCGACAAGCCAAGATCGACCACCGGAAGCGTCGTACGAATGCGCTGTGTCGAACCATCCTGGAAGCGGATGACGGTATCGATATCAATCGCGGGCCTGTCGTTGTAGACAGCGTCGATAATGTCGGCATATTTTTCGTTGATGACGTTGCGGCGGACCTTCCGCGTTCGCGTCAATTCGCCATCGTCGGCGTCGAGCTCCTTGTAAAGCAGGAGAAACTTGGCGATGCGCTGGGCCGGCGGCAAGGTCGCGTTGACGCTCTCGACCTCCTTGCGCAGCAACTCATAGACCTCGGGACGGGACGCCAGATCGGTATAGGTCGTGAACGAGATACGCTTTTTCTCCGCCCATTTCGAGACAATCGAAAAGCGGATGCAGATCAGCGCGGCAAGATAGTCGTGCCCTGCGCCCAGCAAAACGGCTTCGGCGACATAGGGCGAGAACTTCAGCTTGTTTTCGATGTATTGCGGGGAAAACCGGTCGCCGCGCGAGGTCTCCGCGAGATCCTTGATGCGATCGATTACCACGAGCTGCCGGTTGCCGTTGAAATAACCGGCGTCGCCGGAATGCATCCAGCCGTCGCGCAGGTCGGCGGCGGTCGCCGCTTCGTTCTTGTAGTAGCCGACGAACATATTGGGATGCCGTACCACGATTTCGCCGACGCCGTTGGCGTCGGGCTGCCTGATCTCGATTTCGATATTGTCTGCCATCGCAACGCCGCTGGTATCGGGATCGACGGTGTCCGGATGATGCAGCGTGAAGGCCCCCAGCGTCTCGGTCTGGCCGTACAGCGTACGCAATGGCACACCCATCGCCCGGAAGAACTTGAAGGTATCGGGACCGAGGGCGGCGCCGCCCGTTCCGGCCGAGCGCAACCGCGTGAAGCCGAGGCGATCGCGTAACGCCCGGAACAGCAGCACGTCCGCGACCGCCGAATGCTTGCCGTTCTCCAGTGCCGACAGTCCGGCCTTCATGCCGATTTCGTAGAGATTTTGCTTGAGTGCGGACGAATCCATCACGCGTGCGCGCACGTCCGCGGCAATCGACTCCCAGACCCGTGGCGCGAAGAGAACGAAGGTCGGCGCGATCTCGCGGAAGTCATGCATCATGGTATCGGACTGTTCGACGAAACTGACCTTCATTCGGCTGAGCATGCCTTTTCCGAGGGCATAGACCTGCTCCATGATCCAGGGCAGCGGCAGCACCGAGACGTATTCGTCGTCGGGGCCCTTGGGATCGAAGGCCAGATATGCCGCGCAATGGCGCAACACGCGGCCGGCCGTCAGCATCGCGAGTTTCGGGTTGGAGGTCGTACCCGATGTGGTACAGAGGATGGCGACGTCCTCGCCATTGGTTGCATCGACCAGACGATCGTACAGTCCAGGTTCGCGCGCGGCGCGCTCACGGCCCATGGTTGCCAGCCGGCTGGCTTCGATCAGGCGCGGGTCGTCGTATTTCCGCATCCCGCGCGGATCGGAGTAGACGATGTGGCGCAGGTGCGGAACGCGATCGTCGAGTTCCAGCAGCTTGTCGACCTGCTCTTCGTCCTCGGCGAACACCAGTTTGGTTTCGCCATAACTGAGAAGATACATCACCTCTTCGCCCAACGATTCGCGGTACATGCCAAGGCTGGCAGCGCCGATGGCATGCGAGGCGATTTCCGCGGCAATCCAGTCGGGCCGGTTGTCGCCGATGATGCCGATGACATCGCCATGGCCAAGCCCGAGTTCGACCAATCCCAGTGCGAAGTCGCGGACGCGGGCCTGATGGTCATCCCAGGTGAACACGCGCCACAGGCCGAAATCCTTCTCGCGCAACGCGATCTCGCTGCCATGTTCGCGGGCGTTGAGCCGCAGCAGCTTCGGGAAGGTGTCGGCCTGCGCGGCGCGGCCCGCATAGTCCATCATGCCGATAACTCCACCGCGACGGGCTTTTCGGTAAAGTCCTTCAGGGCTTCGTCTTCCTCGCCGAGATAGGCGCGCTTGACATGGGGGTCGGCCAGCACGGCCGCAGGCTCGCCTTCCGCGATCTTGCGGCCGAAGTCCAGCACCATGACCCGATGGGAGATGTCCATCACCACGCCCATGTCGTGCTCGATCATCATCACCGTCATGCCGAACTCTTCATTGAGGTCGACGATGTAGCGCGCCATGTCCTCTTTTTCCTCGAAGTTCATGCCGGCCATCGGCTCATCGAGCAGGATCAGCCGCGGCTCCAGCGCCATGGCGCGGGCGAGTTCGACGCGTTTGCGCAGGCCGTAGGGAAGGGTGCCGGCGGTTGCCTTGCGCACCGACTGCAGGTCGAGGAAGTCGATAATCTCCTCAACCTTTTGCCGATGCTCAAGCTCCTCGCGCCGCGCCCCGCTCAGCCAATACAGCGAGCCGGTGATGAAATTGTTCTTCAGCAGATGATGCCGCCCGACCATGATGTTGTCGAGCACGCTCATGTGGTGGAACAAAGCGAGGTTCTGGAAGGTGCGACCGATGCCGAGCGAGGGCCGGGCGTTCGGGTTAAGCGCGGTGATATCCTTGCCGTGATAGAACAGATGGCCTTCGGTCGGCTTGTAGCGGCCGGAGATGCAATTGACGATCGAGGTCTTGCCGGCGCCGTTCGGCCCGATGATCGAGAAAAGTTCACCC